>Ga0247734_1001954_pt1 | contig 14496 bp, 12 predicted proteins | sample UWRJL103311B2_FD_180933 | JGI IMG/M metagenome (GOLD analysis project Ga0247734, IMG submission 180933) | Plant litter microbial communities from Arlington Agricultural Research Station in Wisconsin, United States - UWRJ-L103-311B-2 | ecosystem: Environmental > Terrestrial > Plant litter >... | reverse complement strand
AGTGAAGGGGAAGAAGAAAAAAAGCCTCTGGGAACTTGCGAAGCGAGAGAAGAGGAGGAGGGGGGAGAGCCGGGGGGGGTGATGATAGTAACTGATAGCTGCGTTTTAGTTGCCGAAGCGACCCCTTATTACAGTATTACAGTACTTCTCGCTCTCCGCTCCTACAGCAGTACTCAATTCTGTCTGCCACCTAATTAATACCTCCCAGCATTCTTTCTTTTTCTGCCGCATCGCGTTTTGCAGGGTGAGCTGATATGTCTTGGCGATCGTGTCCGCCATAACCAGAAGGCGGTGGCATGGTTGAGGAGTGGTCGGTGTGGTCGGTATGGTCCTGTGGGTGGCTGCCTATCAATTATGCATACAAGAGTGAGTGAATGATTATATAAATGGGCAATTGGTTTGGTGGTGGTTAATAATAATGAATGGTGAATGGTGAATGGTGAATGATCCCTTCCCTTCCCTTCCCCCCATTCCAGGGTCAGCTACCTAACAAGGAGATCAGGACGCTCAGTACTGTATGACCCGCACGCGAAAGCCTCTCCATCTGGCAAGATCTGCCCCCCCTTCTCCCCCTTTTCCCTCTTTTCCCTCCTTTTCCCTCTTTTCCCTTCTTTTCCTCACTTTACGAAAGTACTCACCACTTCTCACTCGTCCAAAGCGGAAACGATGTGCTTCAGGGTGTTGCTGCGCACGGCAAAAAGCAAGCAATCCCCAACCTGGCGAGCAAGCTGGCGCCCATCCCCTTCCAATCGTCAATAATGCCGACACATCATGTGAACTGAACGGAAAAGAAAGGAAAGGAGAGAGGGAAAAAAGAGGGAAGCTGGAAATGGGATCCGCGCGAATCCTCGAACGACACGAAAAGGAGAAGGGCCTTCCCATTTCCCACTCCAAGGGCGGTGCGGTGTGGTTGGTGTACGAAAGTAGCTGCCCATACAGTATTCCATTACTGTATTTCCCGATAGGAAGGGCATGCACAAGAGAACATTTCGCTTATTTGCTTCTGGATATACGGAGTGCGGAAGTATCACCGGAGATACGCTGTCGGCTATGCTCTCCAGTCCAGTACAGGATTACTTGCTACTTCTACAGTATACAGAGACGACTGACTGGACGAAAGTAGACAGTACCCAGAGTACCAAGGACCAACTCGGACCCTTCGAGGACCCTGAAACATCGCAGGGTGGTATTACTTACTGTACTTGTACGATGCTGGGCGGGACATCTCATCCCAGCGCTCCGGGCCACACGCTGGGGCCACACGATGAAACAATGACGCCGGCCAAGAGATGGCAGTGGAGCGAGCCATGGGTGAGCTCACTTGCTCAATCCATTCCATTGCTGGTCAGCCGCGGCTTCGTGGATTGAAGAATGAATATTTATATATATCTATATGCATATATATATAAATAAAATGAAGCCTGTCAGTTCACGGGGATAGAAAAGGCAGGAGATGCAGGACAGGCTGGGCGGACGAAGATCGATTCTGCATCCAACGTCGGAATTACGGCATAGGCGGTGTGGTTCGGAATAATGTGCCGATCGCGCTGCCCCGAAAAGAAGTTTGTTTGGAGCGAATATTCACATGGCACAACCAGCACGAAGCTACTGTACCCTTGGTGCCGTTTTCCGAGCGAAGCCGTTATATCAAGTGGATGCATTTCAAAGGAAAGATTCATTCCCGGCGCAGTGAGTAATGAGAACGGAGAACGACCTAGCACTTACTACGGACTGTCTGGAAGTTTATATGGGGAAAGAGAAGAGTTTTACGGCTTGGTCTGCTCGCATTCTGTCTTCGCTTAAGCCGTATACCTTCCAGAATGTGCGCTTGCAGTGGGTAATTTCTCGAATTCTTTTCTCTATAGACTGGTTGCAGTCTTTTCCTACACTAATTAGCAATCACTAAGCAAGGTGCTTTTATTGATTCCTTAAGCATTTTAGTCTAAACCATCCGGCCGTGTCTAAGCGAATCATAAAGGGTGAGTTTGAAGAAGACTTAACCACGCAAGCCCAAGTTCGGAAGATGTTTATTCCACCTCATTCCATTGCCGGAAGGGGGGAAGCTCGGAAGGGAAACAGGCGCACCCCAGAGACAATTCAACCATTCCGACAGAAGAAGGCGGACGTTCAAATGGCTGAAGCTAACAAGAAGACGGGACGTTAGATCAAGATACATTAAACTAGGCAACCCTGCTCAGGTCTGCATCTCTAGCAACAAATACTCCGCAACTGTTCTCACTAAAGCAAAAGTACTTGACTAGCTACTCACCCAAATTTAACAAACCCCAGTATTAGTAAAATATAATGAATCACCATTAACCCCAAAACCTTTTCTCCCATTCCACCTAAGCCTGATATCTACTTCAGCAAATTGCCACCGATGCTAGCTCCTCGATATTAATGTTAGAAGGTTTGGCTGCCCTTCTGTCAAGGACCCAGAACACGAAGAAAGGAGAGGTTCCTTAAATATAAATATAAAAAATAATGCTCTTGTCTTGAGATAATCTAAATTTTATTTTAGATCGTCTAATGTGGAGAAAGAAGATCTTTCTATGATAGAGAATGCTCTGTATAAGTTGTGTTGGGCAAGTTAGCGTCTGCCTGAGGCTACCGCAACCTACATTACCACTTTCTACATGACCACTTCGTCATTACCACCGCTGTGCTTATCACTTTAAACAAAATTCTGTAATTTCAGGAGTCTCCTCCATGTATTCCCCATACATAATCCCTTGCACATGCGCGTCGCCAATAAGTTCATATATCCCATCAGACTGCTCCCGGATGATATAAGGGACGGAGCCGCCTAGAAAAATGCATATCACATCGCCGTTCTGGACGTGACAAGGTGCAAGGCCAACAAAACCGGAAGTAGAGATGAAAGGTCGGCAAGGACGTAAGAAATGCATTGCTCGTCGGTACCATGTATCTTTGTCATACATTCGGATGTCATCTTGAGATGTGTTGGCTGCGCCAAAACTAGCCTCGAGTCGACGATAGCTGTCCAATGTGAAAGAGTCTTCACAACGAGCTGGCTCTGACGCAAATTCCCAGTCCGCAATGATAATTCGTGCTGTTGCCGCCTCTTCCTCTTCAACACTTATTCGTGTAGACTGAGCGGTGAACCTCTTGATTTCTTGGAAGTATCGATGACAGTCTGTAGGATCCAAGTCTCCCACCCAGTCGGGCTCCCACAAACTCCCAAACTCTTTGATGGTATCGACCACCGTACCACTCAAAGTAAGGATGCCAGAACTATCAACAGTGACGGTTGGTAGTTCGCTAACAGTTCCGCATGCCGGCGTTGTTAAAGCATCGTTCCATGCATGGTACGCAATCGGTGCGAAGGTCATGTTACGCCAGTCTGGCACCCAGGTTGGCAAAGATTTGTCACGGGAAGGCTGGCAGTAAGAGATAATGTCGACAAATCCTTGATCTAAAATTCGTTTTGTTGATTCAGTGTACACCTCTTCACAGCTACTTGAGTAATCAGGAAAGTTGGGATAGGAGGATACATCACCCGCCAATCCTAGCACCGCAAATATTCTATCCCGTGGATCAGTGCACTCCGGATGGTTATGATCACACTCCAAGACCAAAGAAGAAACAAGCACATAAAACAGCCCCATCTTCCCATCCTTGGCGCCTTGATACCGCTCTCGCTGTGTGATAATACCATCCAGAAAACTTGAAGTCGGACTGGTGTAAGCCTGGACTATTTTATAACCGAGTTTCACAAAGTTATCATCCCGATTCTCTCTGTCAACCCATTCCAGATAATAAGAAACTCGAGCTACACACGCCCTCGCGCGTCGAAGGTGTGCTTCAGAGATTATTGCTTTCCCACACGCAATATCAATAGTACGGGCAACTGCGAACTCCTGCAGCACCCAGAGCCTACGCCAGTATAGACGCTGACAAAATTTCCGAAAGGCGATTGAAAGCCGTTCCAAACTTTGAGGATCTGCAAGTGAGGGAAGAGCCCCATCAAACGTGGTCTTGATGATTTTTTGGAAAGCCTTTTTGCTTAAATTGTCGTTGTCCGAGGACGCACGTTGGCCGATGTAGTTCAAGTGAGCTATGATCAAGTCACTATCATCCGCGGCGGTGCCAACCCAGGCAACAACACGCGTAGCTTTGGCATAGGTAGCTTTCATCTCCTTCACCTGGCTGGCCTTCTCTTCCTCGTCAGCTTGATTGATACAGATCTGATCCACCCACAGCATCACATCGAAGTACTCATCCCGCAGCTCTTGCAATGCCTCTTCGAGATTACTGCTGATTTGGACGATGCTGTGGCCAATACAAATCGGCCGAGCTTCTCTCTGGCTGCCCCATGCGTACGAAAGCGCAGTGTATGCCGGACACTGTCGTCGGGAGGTTACTTCGACCTCACAGAAGATCTTCACCTCATTATATTGCTCGAGCAGGCGTTGCGGATGCCGGAAGCACAGAGGCTTCAATCTTAAGAGACGGACATCCTTCGAACTTAATTTCACAGCCCCATTCCTGAGCTTTGTCACATCCATGGCGCTAATTTCTTCAATAGTAGAGAATGGATGGGCAAAGGACTCCGTCACGTGTGCTTCCCCATACAACTAGGATATCAAATGTTTTTGTTCCGAGGTTTTGCGTGGTTACCTATTCGGAAACCCCGGGCTCTAGAATGAATTTCTAACCTTGAATTGACCGTTTAAATGTAAAGACTTTTAGAAAAAGGAAAACTCATCCTAGACTTGCGGCACAGTAGAAAATGAGAACCATTTCAATCTCGCTTGGGTGCCCAGAGTCACATGATAGATTCAGGGGTAAATAAAATGTTAAGCGTTTACTGTACTGCTACTTTTTATGGTATATTAGATTAACAAAAAAAAGAAACCCCCTATTGTGAAGGGTAGTCCAAGTTATCTTTTCGGTTCCAAAAAACACAGATGGGAGGAGGAAGGGGATGTAAATAAATAAAAAGGAAAGAAAAAGACAAGAAAAGTTTAATAATAATAATAATAGTTGAATATGTATATGTATATATTTATATAAGGCCATCAGAAAAATAAGAAATAACAAGAGGGTAGGAATGGTAATGATTGTTAAGCTTTTATTGATAATGGAGAAATTCTTGATATTACTACTAGAGAAAGAATTAGAATCATTGATTTGCTAATCTAACCTAGTTAGACTTTTATAGTCTACATTATCGTTTACATACATATATGCAACGCAGCAATTGTTGTCCGCGAAAAGAAGTCTCTTTTCCTTTGCATAGAAAATCTCAGATGATAGTTTCTCTGTTTTTTTTGTTTTTCTTTTTGCTTCAGAGGCGGCTCAAAGGCTAGTAAGTAAGCTTGCCGCTCTTCCCCCAAACGGCAGCCACCCTGTGCTTTTTTAACCAGCCGAATTAGACCAGCACCTGGGTGGATATTAACAAACGGCCTTTCTTTGATTCCAAGGGACCTCGTCAATGGCTTGTAGATAAACAAGTGCTTTTCAATCCTCTTCCGTATCTATCTCCCTCTATAAGATTAGCATGGTTAGTGATAATCGCTAGCTTTCATGGGCAGAAGCCTCTCTGCCGAGCCGGTTGTGGTAGTTTGCTTAGCTCTGCTATAGATTTATTTTCTGTTCAATCTAGCGTGTTATCCTTGCCTCTTGCATATCCGCTTAGATAACGCAGAACTCTATCCACTCGGTCTGAAAAGTCCCAGTTTCCGTTTCGGTGCCGCAGAATAGTCGTTTAGGTGAAACCCCGGTAGACTATAGCGGTCCAGCCTCAGATCGTGTCGGGTATATTTGTTGGCTGTTATTTCTCGGTCTGTGATCAATTTAGAATACGCGTTCTAACGAGAATTCGAGTCCCAAATAGAGGCAAGGACTTGGGATGCATAGGCAAGAGCCTTGCTTGTCTTTTTCGTTGGCACAAGTTCTGAAGCCACTCATTTCATAGAGAAGCTTGAACATACTTCTTTATGCCAACCTATCTTTTTTGCTTTACATTTTACCTTCTTACTATCCCCTTATTATTCATATACGTTGAAGTGTTGTGAAGGCTAAATCATAAAGAATCATTTCAAATCCGGCTTCCATGGTTTGCAGATGCTCTTGTTGGATCCCTATACTTGACAAGTTTATGCTACTTATATTCTTTTTTCAAGAAGAAAACAGAAAACAGAATTAACGTTGACTCTACGATTACATAAGAGACAATATTAAGGATAAAGGGTAATATATATCTGAATCTATTTTATCAAGACCTCTCGCCTTGTCCAGCCCCTCAGGGAATCTGGTACTATTATCTTTTTTGCCGGGCCAAATTCCGATGAGTCGTACTTGACGGGGTGCCAAGCATCAATGCGCTCAAACCAGAGGGAGTTCTCTGGACGATAAAGAAGCAGAAGGACTAGGTGGTAATCCGTATGACCTATAGCGAGGAAAATGAATGAAAGAGGGCTATCCTTGTCCTCTTTTATATTATAAGCACTTCGTGTATAGTGCACCGCAGACTTTCGGAATGCCTCGGTCATGAGCTGCGCCATAAGCTGCTCAACAACTCTACCGTCGTCTTCCGTTGTCGATATACGACCGTCGGGATATATTTGCACGTTAAGGGTTAGACCAAATATGCGCAAAAAGGCAGGAAATTTTCCCATTCCTTCCTGAGCCAGAATCTGATCCTGGTTACCATTCCAGGGTAACACGAACCCATCAAGATATTCGACACTAATATTAACAAGCGATTGTAAACCCTTCAAGCCTCTGATGTGCCGCCCAGGGCCACCATAATTTAAGAAAGCTTGATCCAGCTCCCAGCCCGCCCAAGTCCAGCTCGGAAATCCTAGCCGTCGTTTGGGGTTTCGGCCATCCTTGTATTTGGGAGACCATGACATGCCAAATACCAATGCTTTCAAGTCCATCTTTGAAGACGTTTCACAAAAGATTGGAATACCACAGAAGCTCTTTATAGGGCTCGAGAATTCGCTCTCAAAAGCAGTTAGGACACCTCTAAAAGCATCTAGAATATCTTTCTCGAAGGTGAGAGACCTTTCAAGGTACTCGTCTAACCGATCTCCGAGATCCTTCGGGTACTTTCCAAGTTTACGTAGAGGAAAGAATCTAGACATCCTCACCTCGTCTCGCATCCGGTTATTCTTGTACGTATGTAGAATTTCGAGCGGCGCGTAGATACTTTCAAGGCAATGCATAGAGTTGCATTGAAAATATATTTGCGTATCGGTAAACACGAGCCTCCTTCGAGAAAGAAGTCCTTCTTGGTAAGTCCAGCCTCGACTATTCCACTTTGAGCGGAGAATTTCATGTTTCGCGTATGGAGTAGATATAAGAGTTCTGCTCCCAATCTTTACGTGCTGTTGGGGCTTTCGTGACGTTGTACTGATTCCGGGCAGTCCATAATATGGATCGTCTCCTGCTGCTGCGATAATGGTGACAACGGACTGTTCATAGATCGCATTCATGTTCTGAATCTGCAATTGCCTCTCGATAGGATTGTCCTGGGAAATACAGTATCGGTCAATCCATAAATACTGATATCCAAGACCTTTTGTTAAGAGCATAGCGTCCTCAATTGTCGTAGGTAATGGCCCAAGAGGGAAGTCATTGGAGGTCGTAGAGTCCACAACATGATCCCCCCATACATAGCTGAGGGTAGTATATTCCTTCGCACGGGCCACGTTCTCCCATAAGACAGTTCTACGCGACAAGCAATCTATAACGCGGAAACCCTGAGGAAGGGGTGGACTGGATTTCCTACAGAGGGTTTTGTGGTTTGTATTACAAAACTCCAGCCATCCCTTGAGAAGGGAAGGGTCAACCTGCGGCCGAATTTGGCGACCGCAGAAAGCATGAGGTTTGTCAGAGAGCTCCATAATAATCCCACTAGCGTCCTGGTAATTGTTCCAATATGTTCTGTCCATACCATGAACCACAGCGAAGGCTGGTGAATCGTCGAATTCGAGCTTCCAACCGCCAAGCTCACCTTTCGAGGGAAAGACACGGAGTACATAAAGCGGATCAAGCTCGGACTCATCTGATGGTGGGATCCTCATGTGATAAAAGAATCGACACAGAGGACAGTTGCTTTGTGGATGTAGATGAGGTAGCATAAAGTACCGCTCGCCCCAGATTTTGTAGAGCTTCGGAGATCTCAAGTCTTGACTAAAAATGCCCTCAAAATCGATCTCATGGCACTTACAACATATCTGATCTACCTTATCCTTGTTGCTCAAGGCCTTGTCATCGTCGCGTTCCGCGTTCTGTTGGCTAGGCTCGATGCGCAGGCGCTTTTCATGTGGCAAGACAAGGTCCTGAAATGTGCGCTTCGCTGATGAGTCCGGCATTACTTTTGCAAATAAAATCGGTGAAGCAAAACTTTTGATATAACATTTGTAGCTTAATGAGATATCTCACCAATCTAAACAAAAAAGAGACGTGGCGCCAGGCTGGGCTCAGAGTGGGGCTGTTTTACTTTTCGTGTGAACTTATGCGCAAAGTCCGTAATATTCAGGCTGCAGCAGATCCGTGCTCGGCAGTAATGAAAGGCAAGCGAGCTAGCTGAGGATTAAGTGTCTTGGGGAAGGACATTCAAAGATGGTTGACTTCAAGACAGAACTTTGTTGCAATGATATCTAATGATATCAAGTTAACTCAGTGAACGTGTTAACGCCATCAAGACTTGAAATATCCTGCCATGGTTTCGACTTTGACTTTGTATGTTCTCTCGTTGCTAAACATGAAACTAAGAGCGCATATTGACATTTGTTACTTGAAATCTCACTACCCTCGTGCTTGTGAGAGAGAGTTAAAATAAATAAAAATGTTGGCCAACTCTCAAACAAGTTCTTGACACTTATAGTAAGACTGCTATTAAACACGACCATAAAGCCATGTGCAGTCTCTAGTGAGATATCCAAAAAATAAACGTGACCCAATATATCTTGGAACTCAGTCTACATTTACTTACTCGATAGAATTGCTGAGCAATTCTCTAACCGTCTCTAAACAGCCCTTCTCATCTCCTTTATCCAGGCCCATGATTGCAACCGTCTTATCCCTTGACTTCAATCCTCTAATAACCTCGACATCAGATTTCGGACACCGCAGCACCTGCTCAGAAAATCAGGACAAGGTAACACAAAACAAAACATATACCGATATCACATCAAATCATACTAAACCAAGAGGACAAAGAAAAAAAAAGGGGGAGTCAAGCAGAACCCAGTGCACAAAGACAGAGATATAGACAGGAAAGAACAGTTTTCAAACATACGGAACTGAAAAGTTCTCGAACCGCCTTGTTCGCTTCCCCTTCTTTTGCGCGTGCGGAAACGCAAACTTCAATAACGTCTTCCCCGATAGAAACAATCCCCTCGCGCACTCTAGACGCACCGGGTTTGACGTGACATTGTAGATATATGGCTCCCAGAGATTTTGTAGTAGAAGGGATAAAGCGAATTGCCGGAAACGACATTTACCAGAACAGGCATCTATATATATGAGGAAAAGGCTCAAGAGAGACTACCTGGCTTGCCTGTCTCGCCTGGTATAAGCTTCCGAAGCTAGAGGAGTATAAATATGCTTGGCGCCAAGCCAATTCAGCGGACAAGGCTGTGAGTTTTTATTTGGGGAGTGGGTAACGACCACGATCAATGTTACATGACCGGCAACAGCACATACAGAATAACACCAATACCACACGCGCGCAAGGTGCATGAAAAGCTTGCGGACCTTTGGTGCATTTGTGAGGGTTATCATGGCGAACTCGTATCCCAACGGTGCCAGCGCCCATACCTTGACGGCATTGAACCGCTGGTCTGTTGCGGATAAGACGCTGCCAGCAGTGGACAAGATCAAGACTATTCATGTCTATGATTTCGATAATACTCGTGCGTTGCCCCCGTCGTTTACCATGGAGACCTACAACTGTGTCATAGTGATAGTGGTTGTTGCTTTTTTTAGGCAAATGATGAAGTGTGCTATATTGGATCAACGGCTAACCTCACCTTTCCATTTGTAGTCTTTAATAGTCCCTTACCCAATGCCAAACTCTGGAACGGTCAAACCCTCGGTTTCCTCCAGACGCAAGACACCTTCGCGACCGGTGGGTGGTGGCATGACGCTCGAATCCTTGGGGCTACGGGCGAGGGCATCGAGGTGGAGGAACAGCGGGCATGGAAAGGATGGTGGAATGAGCGCATTGCCGAGCTCATCAAGCTCAGCATGCAGCAGAAGGATGCGCTTACGGTTCTTCTCACCGGCCGTGGCGAGAACAATTTCAGCGCGCTGATCAAGAAGATGGTTGCAAGCAAGGGCCTCGAGTTCGATATCATCTCGCTGAAGCCTGCTGTGGGACCAAACCACGAACGGCTAACGAGCACGATGCACTTCAAGCAGCTCTTTCTCGAGGCGCTGATGGAGACTTACAAGGGCGCTGAAGAGCTGAGGATTTATGAGGATCGCGTACCACATGTACAGAAGTTCAGAACCTTCTTCCAAAACTATAACAAGAAGCAACAAGGAATTGGAGGAGTTCCAACCCGCGGTCCCATTACGGCGGAGGTGATCCAGGTTGCAGATGGCGCGACGCTTCTTGACCCAGTTACTGAGGCTGCGGCCGTACAGCGTATCATCAATGATCACAATGCGGAGGTGGACAAGGGCAATGCTAGGAAGCGTCTGATTATCAAGAAAACTCTTTTCTACACTGGCTACTTGGTAAAGGCTACCGACACGAAGAAGCTACTTACACTAGCGCAAATACCTACCAACATGCCCGACAGTGACTTGAAGTTTATGGCAAACAACATTCTGATCACGCCTCGTCCCTGCCCAGACAGCATTCTTGAAAAAGTCGGCGGTCTCGGAAGCAAGACCACCTGGCAAGTAACCGGCACTGCAGTCTTCGAGAACAAGATCTGGGCCGCGAGCGTAGCTACCGTACCTGCAGGAACGAAATACTACACGGAGAATGCCTCACCGTTCGTGATTCTTGCGTTACGGAAAGGAGTAAAGCCTATCGACGCAGGTAAGATCCAGAACTGGCAACCGGTACCGCCGGAAAAGGCATTTGTGTTTGAGACGACGGTGGGGGAGAAAGTATTATTGAGGATTGAGGACGAGATTCAGAACGAGACTGAGTACGAGAGCCTGTTTCCTAACAAGTCCCTGAAGCGTAAGCATGGGCAAGATGATGAGACTCCAAATAGCAGGCAAAGTAGTGGATCGTACAACAACGGACCAGCGAGAGGAGGACATCAGAATCAAAACCAGAATCAAAACTCCCGTGGTGGACGTGGAGGCCGTGGGAATGGCAACCAACGTGGTGGTGGCGGCAGCGGTAGAGGTGGCCGCGGAAACAACAATGGAGGTGGTCGGGGTAGAGGCAAGGGCGGTGGCTACAATTATCGGTCACTGGACGACGTGGGTGAAAAGTCGTCCTACAACGCTCCCGTAACTTACAACCCGACTGTGGCGTATGAGGATTTCCCACCGCTGCAAAAGCAACATCTCACGCCTGCGCAGCTGGTTCAGCAGCAATTCCAACAGTTCAATCAGTTTCAGCAGCAGCAGGCCAAGAGTGGTGGTGCTGGCAGCAGCAAGCAAGCAGGCGGCGGCACCGGAGAACTCCAGTACTTTTAGTCATTCACTGGATTCTTGGGGCCACTAAAAGTTCAGCTGTAGATTGTATGACGAAAACTGTGGGTTTGATACCTCAGGATGATTCCTATCAAATGGATCTCCCGTGATGCCCTGTCGATATCTGCACAGAAAAGGAGTTTCTTGGGGGTTTTTTAATGGGGGAATGTCCTAGGGTTATTGCATTGCGAGGGCTTGATCTGGGGATATACATGGCGTTGACGATATCTGATTAGGAGTTGTGTTATTAAGGCGACGACCTTTTGTAAGAATTCCGACCGACTTTGAGATGTTATTACACTTGCCATGGAGGATGTGGTTACAGCACATGTTGCACCGAGTGGGAGAGAGCACATTCATTATATTATTAAACTTAGCCAATATTCTTGATAATGATGAACGCTATGAGTAATGACCATGGATCTTTATTGTAATGACTTTTCGACTTCATTTGTTTGTAGTTATTAAACGAAAATCATAGAAGCATCACCCCCTTTTCCAACCTCGCTTAAATTTATGCCCTGCCACAAACTACTAGGGAGTTAGGTAGCTCGGTAATAAAACTCTACTCCCGGGACTTTGAATCCATTCATTTATTCATTCATAAGAATTCCTCAGAGTTGATTGTAGATCATAGCTATATTAAACTGTGCCTAACGATGTACTTTAATGTTAATCTGTTAAACATTCATATTGCTTTCCTTTCCTGTAAAATAGGTTTGAACTCAAATATGCACAATATATCGCGAGTACATCCTTTCATAGAGTTTATATGTCTAGAAGAACAAGAATATGATTATCAAAGTGATGCTGCTAGCTTGCTACTTACTATACAAGACGAGGTGCAATAATCCTAATAGCATTATTGTGCCTCAGGTGTATAATATAATGTTGATCTTTATGACCACAATAGTGCCGCCATTTCAGTTGAACAAATCTAGAAATATATTGGGCAGCATTTATACCCCAGATTTTATTACCAACTAGAGTAGAGAACTGTAAAGAAGGAAAGAAGGGCTGCGCCGCCCTTGCAACAAGTGAGTTTATGTAACTAGTTTATGCGTATTAGTATTTGGCCATTGTTACAAGATTTATAAAATCGCGAGTCTATACTTGTGAATATATATAAGCAGTCTAATAAAATCATCAATGATTGGTATGAGGCAGTTATATCGATGGCAAGCTGTACTGGTGGAGGGCCTCGGTTGAAATTCATAGTATGTCTAAGGTTAAGCTGGGAAAGGACAACAAACATCATTTCATTTCGTGTCGCTGGAAAATTCATACGAGAGAATACATGCACTTTTCGGCATCAACATAGATCTCTCAGATTGAGACTGGGAAGTGAAGGACTTATTAAATAAACAAATGCCCCCAAAATGTTGCTACGGGGAATACCTAGTCATAAGCATCTAAGCACCACCATGCAACCTTTTACCATTTCCTTGATCTACCTTTCATCCTGGTAATAGTACAACCATTTATTAAAGCCTTCAAGGACTATTAGTGGGACGGAACGTTTTATTCCATCTCACACGTAACGCAAGAGAGCAACAATGGTGAGCGGGGTATACAACCGATATGTTATTGGAGGAATTTTCTACTACATCAATACCCGTGTAATTCTCAACGGATATATTGACATAATAGATAAAATAAAAGAGAATAACTACCGAACAGACTAGAAATTAAATAGTTTAAAACCCCTGAATGTGCAAGCTTTTTGCCAATAAATTCAAAAGCTTCTAAGTGCTTGTCCTACAGTTTTCTGTTATTACCAAGAGTTATTAAAACATGTTCTCACACTCAAGCTTTGAACGCCCTTGGCTTTTCGCTTTAAGTCTTCTTGCCACGAGTGGCCTTGTCGCTGCTGGGCCGTGTGATATTTACTCCTCAGGTGGCACACCTTGTATCGCCGCGCATAGCACTACTCGGGCTTTGTACAATGCTTATACCGCATCGCTTTATCAAGTCAAACGTGGCTCCGATAATACTACAACAACTATCACACCGCTGTCTGCAGGTGGTGTTGCCAATGCCAATGCCCAAGACACCTTCTGTGCAAATACAACCTGCCTCATCACGATTATTTACGACCAGTCCGGCCGCGGTAATCACCTTACCCAAGCTCCACCAGGTGGGTTCCGCGGCCCGGAATCCAATGGCTACGACAACCTGGCCAGCGCGATTGGCGCACCTGTTACATTGAACGGTCAAAAAGCTTATGGTGTTTTTGTCTCGCCCGGCACTGGCTACCGCAACAATGCCCCCAGTGGCACAGCTAAAGGAGATGCGGCGGAGGGTATGTACGCGGTTTTTGACGGAACTCATTATAATAGCGGCTGCTGCTTTGACTATGGTAACGCCGAAACCAACAGTCTTGATACGGGCAACGGCCATATGGAAGCTATTTACTTTGGTGATAGTAGCTTCTGGGGCAGTGGCTCAGGCAGCGGTCCTTGGATCATGGCCGATCTTGAGAACGGCCTATTCTCTGGCTCTAATCCCAAGAATAATGCTGCTGACCCTTCGATATCCTTCCGGTTTCTTACTACAGTACTTAAAGGGGGGCCAAACCGGTGGGCGATTCGCGGCGCTAATGCTGCATCCGGTTCGCTGTCAACATTTTACAACGGCGCGCGCCCCAGCGTGTCTGGTTATAACCCAATGAAGAAAGAGGGTGCGATTATTCTTGGTATTGGCGGCGATAATAGCATTAGTGCACAGGGTACGTTCTACGAGGGCGTAATGACCTCTGGCTATCCGACCGATGCCACCGAGAACTCCGTCCAGGCGAACATTGTAGACACCAAATACGCAGTTGCATCGTTAACAAGCGGCCCGGCGCTCACA
>Ga0247734_1001953_pt1 | contig 14502 bp, 18 predicted proteins | sample UWRJL103311B2_FD_180933 | JGI IMG/M metagenome (GOLD analysis project Ga0247734, IMG submission 180933) | Plant litter microbial communities from Arlington Agricultural Research Station in Wisconsin, United States - UWRJ-L103-311B-2 | ecosystem: Environmental > Terrestrial > Plant litter >... | reverse complement strand
CCCGCGATGATCACGCCGTCCGGGTAGTCGTCGAAGACGGTCTGGTGGGCGGACTCCATGGGCAGTGAATCTAGTACCAACGGACTAGTTCCGCCGAACGGGATGGTTCAGCGGTCAACCACCGTGGCGCGCGCGGGCCGTCGAATAGAGACAGACTGCCGCCGCCGTGGCCAGATTCAGGCTCTCCGCCTGACCGAAGATGGGCACGGCCACGACACCGTCGGCCAGGGCCCTGACCTCGTCGGGCAGCCCCCACGCCTCGTTGCCCATGAGCCACGCGGTCGGCAGCGACAGGTCGAGCTGCTCGTCGAACAGCCCGACGTCGCCCTGGCCGTCGGCGGCCAGCACCGCGAGACCGGCCGCCTGCACCGCGGCCAGCGAGGACGAGATGTCGCGCGCCACGACGATCGGCAGGTGGAACAGGCTGCCGACCGTCGCGCGCACCGACTTGGGGTTGTAGGGGTCGACGCTGTCGCCGACGAACACGACGCCGTGGGCACCCGCGGCGTCGGCGCACCGGATGACGGCGCCCGCGTTGCCGGGATCACGGATGTCGGCGCAGACGACCAGGAACGTGGGCTCCCGGTCGAGCAGCGCCTCCAGCGGGCGGTCGAGCATCGCGCACCGGGCGACGACGCCCTGCGGCTGCACCGTGTCGGTCAGCGCTGCCACGACGTCGTCCGTCACGACGTGCCAGGTGACGTCGGCGCGACGGGCGGCCGCGACCAGATCGGCGTGCTGGTCGGTGGCGTCGACCGTCGCGAACACCTCGAGCGCGGCCCGCTCGTGCGCCAGCGCCTCGCGGACCGCCTGCGGCCCCTCGGCGAGGAACTCGCGGTGATCGGCCCGGAACGCACGAGTGGCGAGCCGCCGGGCGTGCTTCACGCGTCCGGAACGGACGGTGAGCTCACCCGGCGTGCTCGCCACGCTGTGCTGACTCAAGAGAGACGAAGTGCCACGGTCAGGCCGCGGCGCCGTCCTTGGACGAGTCGGCCTTCGGAGCGTTGACGTCGGCCGGGAGGTTGTCCTTCGCGGTCGCGACGAGAGCCGAGAACGCAGCCGGCTCGTTGACGGCCAGCTCGGCCAGGATCTTGCGGTCGACCTCGACACCAGCGGCCTTCAGACCCTGGATGAAGCGGTTGTACGTCATGCCCTCGGCGCGGACCGCGGCGTTGATGCGCTGGATCCAGAGACGACGGAAGTCGCCCTTCTTGGCCTTGCGGTCGCGGTAGCTGTAGACCAGCGAGTGCGTGACCTGCTCCTTGGCCTTGCGGTACAGCCGCGAGCGCTGGCCGCGGTAGCCCGCAGCGCGCTCGAGTGTCTGACGGCGCTTCTTCTGTGCATTGACTGAGCGCTTGACGCGTGCCATCTCAGTTCTCCTTCAAGTTCAGTGGACGTGCTCGTCCGTGGGAGGGGGTGTGGAACGCGGTCAGAGACCGAGCATCTTCTTCACGCGGGGGACGTCGTTCTTCGAGACGGCCGTGGAGCCCTCGAGGCGACGCTTGCGCGAGGAGGACTTGACCTCGAGCAGGTGACGACGGTTGGTCTGCTCACGACGGAGCTTGCCGCTGCCGGTCAGCTTGACGCGCTTCTTCATCCCCGAGTGGGGCTTGAACTTCGGCATTTATGCCTCCATGTCTGGGTCGAGGTTCTCGGAACGACGACGGGGCTTCTTGGGGGTCGCGACGGCCTGGGCGGCCTCGCGATGTGCCTTGACCTCGGCCTCTTCGGCCTCCTTCTCGGCGGACTTCTCGGCCATGCTCTTGACCTTCTCGGCCTTGACCTCGGCCTGGGCCTCGGACTTCTTCTTGTGCGGGCCGAGCACCATCGTCATGTTGCGGCCGTCCTGACGGGCGTTGGACTCGATGAAACCGAGATCCTCGACGTCGGCGGCGAGGCGCTGCAGCAGGCGGTAGCCCAGCTCGGGGCGGTGCTGCTCGCGGCCACGGAACATGATCGTGATCTTGACCTTGTCGCCGGCCTTGAGGAATCGGACGACGTGACCCTTCTTGGTGTCGTAGTCGTGCTGGTCGATCTTCGGGCGCAGCTTCATCTCTTTGATGATGGTGTTGGTCTGGTTGCGACGTGACTCGCGGGCCTTCTGAGCGGTCTCGTACTTGAACTTGCCGTAGTCCATGAGACGGCAGACCGGCGGACGAGCTGTGGGCGCCACCTCGACGAGATCGAGATCGGCTTCCGCCGCCAGTCGCAGGGCATCTTCGATACGAACGATGCCGACCTGTTCACCGCCAGGACCGACGAGGCGTACTTCGGGCACTCGGATTCGGTCGTTGACGCGCAGCTCTGTGGTGATGGATCCTCCTGGGGTCGTGTGGAGGGCCACGGGCTCTTCGGGTGCGAGACATGTGCTCGAACGAGAAAAGTGGCCCCCGTACAGAAACGGACGCCACCAGCGACACATTCCCGCCTTCGCGGAAAGGTGCGCAACCATGGTCCTCTCGACCGAGATCTGCATCGCAGACAAAAGGACCGGCTTACCTCGTGATCGGGAACCACGTAGGTGGGAGGTGGACCTCCACTTCGCCCTCAAGGCTACCAGCGGCGCCGGGCGATTGTGAAATCGGCGCGACGCCGGCGAGTTTGCAGCCCCGAAACACGTCCGACGTCGCTGCGCAAACTGCTCTTGTCACACTGGCACCATGCTGTGGCGCGTACGCACGACCCTCGCCGACCGACCCGGGATCCTGGCCGAGATCGCCCTGGCCTGCGGACGCGCGGAGGTCAACATCCTCGCGCTGCAGGTGTTCTCCACCTCCCCCCAGGTCACCGACGAGCTGGTCGTCAGCGCGCCCGAGGGCTGGTCCGACGTCAGCGTGGCCGAGCTGTTCGAGTCCGCCGGCGGTGCCGACGTGTCGGTGACCCGGGTCGGCGACTCGTCGCTGGCCGATGCGCCGACGCGCTACCTCCGGGGCGTCCACCAGGTCCTCGAGGAGGGCCGCGACATCGCGGAGGTGCTCCAGGAGCTCCTCGAGACCCAGCCGCCGGACGTCGCGGACTACGCCGGTCACGACGAGCTCGTGCTGACCCGCCGCAACGGCGCGGAGCTGCGCATCAGCCGCGCGATCCCGTTCACGCCGGTCGAGCGGGCGCGGGCGCAGGCGCTGCTGTCGCTGGTCACCGACGCCGGCATCGACGTCCCCCTCATCACGCCGTCGCCGCGCGAGGCGGTGCCGGTCATCCGCCAGGCGACCCTCTCCGACATCGAGGCGGTCTCGGCCCTTCACGAGCGGTGCAGCGTCGAGACGCTCTACGACCGGTACCAGGTGCCGCTGAAGATGCCCATGACGACGCGGATGGCCCGCCGGCTCGTCGTCCCGGACGCCGGTGTCGCACTCCTCGTGCAGGTGGGCCGCGACGTCGTCGGGCACGGCGTGCTCGAGCTGGTCGACGAGGCCTGGACGTTCCAGCTCATCATCGAGGACGCGTGGCAGAGCCACGGCCTCGGCACCCGGCTCATGAAGTTCGCCGCGGGAAGAGCCAAGCAGGAGGGCGCCGCGCGCCTGACGTTCGTCACCGCCGGGTCCAACGACAAGCTGCTGCGCGCGGTCGGCAACGCCGGCTTCGTCGCACGGGTCGAGCGTCACGACGGCAACGTGCACATCACGGTGCCGCTGCGCGAGGTCAGGGCCATCGTCGCCAGCTGATCGGCTGCTCGGGGGTCAGGGCGTGTCGCTGACCCACGCGGCGCCGACCTCGCTGAGGACCAGCCGGTGGCCGGCCGCGAGGTGCCGGACGTCGTCGGCCTCGACGACGGTGAAGCCCGGGCTGCCGAGGTCGAGCAGGATCGCCGACGCGCCCTCGTCCAGGGTGGCCAGCGCGGCGTCGCGGCCCAGCACGGGGACAGGACGCGCCTGCGGGTCCCACGCGTTCATCGTCGCGACGCTGCTGAACGCCAGCAGCGCCTGGCGACCGTCCGCACCGGTCATCAGCACCGCGGCCATGTCGGCGTTCTTGTCGCCCTCGGCCGGCACCTCGCCCAGCATCGCGACGATCGGGACGAACAGCCGCACCGTCGGCAGCACCTGCAGCACCGCGATCGCGTCGCCGAGGACCGTCGCGAGCTCCGGGGCGACGCTGCCGTCGTCGCCGGGGAACTGCGGGCTGGCCAGGGAGCGCTCGTGCTCGCCGCTCATCGCACCCGTCCTCTCAGGTAGTCGACCGCCTGTCGGGCGTACGCCCCGTCGCTGCCCTGGATCGCGAACAGCATGACCCGCTCGTCGTCGGTCGTGACGAGGGTCGGCCACGGCGCGCCGGTGTTCATCGCGAAGCCCTCGATGTCGGTCCACGCGACGTGGTGCCGGCGGTAGCCGTTGAGCACCTCGACGCCCTCGTCCGTGGCCTTGACGACGCTGCGGCCGATGCCGTGCAGCAGGGCCAGGACGGCCACGATGATGATCCAGAGCGTGATGGTCTCGGCGGTCGTGAAGTAGATCTCGTCGGGCAGGGCGAACGCGATGACCGCCGTCAGGACCAGCATGATGACGGCGACGGCGTAGGCGACGATGCGCGCTCCGCCGGGACGGAACGTCCTCAGATCCGGCACGGTGTCCTCAGATCCGGCACGCCAGGATGTCCGTCACGAGGATCCCGCGGGCTCCGAGCCCGTAGAGCTCGTCCATGATCTTCTGGGCGGCGTCACGGGGCACCATCGATCGGACCGCGACCCACCCCTCACGATGGAGCGGGGACACCGTCGGCGACTCGATGCCGGGGGTCAGCTGGACGGCCTTGTCGACCTGGTCGACGCGGATGTCGTAGTCCATCATGACGTAGGTGCGCGCCACGATGACGCTGTCGAGGCGACGCTTGAACACCTCGAAGCCGCTGGGCTCGGGGGCGTCCTGGCGGGTGATCAGCACCGCCTCGGACGACAGGATCGGCTCGCCGAACACCTCGAGATCGGCCTGGCGCAGCGTGCTGCCGGTCTCCACGACGTCGGCGATCGCGTCGGCGACGCCCAGGCGGATCGAGGACTCGACGGCACCGTCGAGGCGCACGACCTCCGCGGTGATGCCGCGCTCGGCGAGGTACGCCCCGACGATCCCCTCGTACGACGTCGCGATGCGCAGGCCCTGCAGGTCCTGGACGCTCGTCATCGCGCCGATCGGGCCGGCGAACCGGAACGTCGACGCACCGAAGCCCAGCTCGATGTTCTCGACCGCGTGGGCGCCGGAGTCGAGCAGCAGGTCGCGGCCGGTGATGCCGACGTCGAGCGTGCCCTCCCCCACGTAGATCGCGATGTCGCGCGGGCGCAGGTAGAAGAACTCGACGTCGTTCTCGGGGTCGAGCGTGACCAGGTCCTTGGCGTTGCGGCGCTGCCGGTAGCCGGCCTCGGCGAGCATCTGGGCCGCGGCCTCGGCGAGGGCGCCCTTGTTGGGGACGGCGATCTTCAGCATGGTGGTCTCTTTCGGATGATCTGGCGTGTCAGGCGGTCTGCGTCGGGTCATGGAGGCACGGTCGACCGCTGAGCGGCCAGCCGTCACAGATGCGCGTAGACGTCGTCGAGCGTGATGCCGGAGGCGATCATCATGACCTGCGCGTGGTACAGCAGCTGGCTGATCTCCTCGGCGGTCCGTTCGGCGCCTTCGTGCTCGGCGGCCATCCAGGACTCGGCGGCCTCCTCGACGAGCTTCTTGCCGATCGAGTGCACGCCGGCATCGAGCTCGGCGACGGTGCGCGAGCCCTCGGGCCGGCGCGTGGCCTTGTCGGTCAGCTCGGCGAAGAGGTCATCGAAGGTCTTCATCGCGGAGCAGTCTATCCGGGCCCTACCGGGCCAGGGTCCGCAGGACGTTCCACGCGGACAGGGCGGCCTCGACGGCCTCGCGCCCCTTGTCCTCGCGGCTGTCCGGCAGCCCGGCCCGGTCGAGCGCCTGAGCGTCGTCGTCGGTGGTCAGGAGGCCGAAGCCGATCGGCACCCCGGTGTCGAGCGCGACCCGGCTGAGGCCGTCCGTCGCGGCGGCCGACACGTACTCGAAGTGCGGGGTCCCGCCCCGGATGATGACGCCGAGCGCGATGACGGCGTCGAAGCCCTGCCGCGCGTACGCCTGGCACAGGATCGGCAGCTCGAACGATCCCGGCGCCCGGACGAGCGTCACGTCGGTGACCTTCGCCTCGGCCAGGGCGGCCTGTGCGCCGGCGATCAGGCCGTCCATGACCTCGGTGTGCCACCGCGACGCGACGATCGCGACGCGCGCACCCTCGCCGTCGACGTAGATCGTGGGTGCTCCGGCGCCGCTCATGCCTCCTCCAGACCGGGGAGGTCGTGGCCCATGCGCTCGGCCTTGGTCTGCAGGTAGCGCAGGCTGTCCTCCGTGGGGGCGATGCGCAGCGGCAGGCGCTCGCTGATCTTGACGCCGTACGCCTCGAGCGCCATCGTCTTGTCGGGGTTGTTGGTCAGCAGGCGGGCCGACGTGACGCCCAGGTCGCGCAGGATCTGCGCCCCCGCCGCGTAGTCGCGCTCGTCCTCGCCGAAGCCCAGCTGGATGTTGGCGTCGACGGTGTCGCTGCCGGTGTCCTGCAGCGCGTAGGCCTGCAGCTTGTGGAGCAGCCCGATGCCGCGCCCCTCGTGGCCGCGCAGGTACACCACGATGCCGGCGCCGGCCGCGGTGATCTCGGTCATCGACAGCTCGAGCTGCGGTCCGCAGTCGCAGCGCCGGGAGCCGAACACGTCGCCCGTCAGGCACTCGGAGTGGATCCGCACCAGGACGTCCTCGGTGCCGGGATCGCCGTGCACCAGGGCGATGTGCTCCGAGCCCTCGATGCGGTCGCGGTAGCCGTGCGCCGTGAACTCGCCGAACTCGGTCGGCAGACGTGTCGTCGCCAGGCGGTCGACCTGCGACTCGTGCAGCCGGCGGTAGACCTGCAGGTCCTCGATCGAGACCAGCGCGATGCCGTGCTCGTCGGCGAACTCGCGCAGCTCGGGCGCGCGCATCAGGGTGCCGTCGTCGTTGAGCACCTCCCCGATCACGCCGGCCGGGGTCAGGCCCGCGAGCCGCGCGAAGTCGACCGCGGCCTCGGTGTGCCCGGCCCGCTCGAGGACTCCCCCGGGCTTGGCGCGCAGCGGGATGATGTGGCCCGGCTGGTTGAGCTCGAACGGCTCGGTCGCGGAGTCGGCCAGCACCCGGCACGTGCGCGCGCGGTCGGTGGCCGAGATGCCGGTCGTGATGCCGTCGCGGGCATCGATCGACACGGTGTACGCCGTGCGCATCTTCTCGCGGTTGTGCGGCGTCATGAGCGGGATCGCGAGGCGGTCGAGGATCTCGCCCGTGATGGGGGCGCACACCAGACCGCTGGAGTAGCGGACCAGGAAGGCCATCAGCTCGGGCGTCGCCTTGCTGGCGGCGAAGATGATGTCGCCCTCGTTCTCACGGTCCTCGTCGTCGACGACGACGATCGCCTTGCCCTGGCGAAAGTCCTCGATGGCCCGCTCGATGCTGTCGAGCCGGACGCTCTCGTGCTCGGTCATGGCTGCCCTTCCTTCGTGGAGTCTTCTCGGGGAGCGCCCAGGAGGCGCTCGACGTACTTGGCGAGGATGTCGACCTCGAGGTTGACCCGGTCGCCGGGAGCCTTGGTGCCGAGCGTCGTGTCGGCCAGCGTGGTGGGGATCAGCGACACCGAGAACCACGAGCCACCGGCCGCGTCGTCGCCGTCGACGACCTCGACGACGGTCAGCGACGTGCCGTCGACCGTCACGGAGCCCTTGTCGACCAGGTACCTGGCCAGCTCCGGCGGCACGGAGATCCGCACGACCTCCCAGTGCTCGCTGGGGGTGCGGTCCAGGACGTGCCCGGTGCCGTCGACGTGGCCCTGGACGATGTGACCGCCGAGCCGGGCGCCGGCCTGCGTCGCACGCTCGAGGTTGACCTCGTCGCCGACGCCGAGGTCGCCGAGCGACGTCTTGTCGAGCGACTCCTTCATGACGTCGGCGCCGAACGTGTCGGCGTCCTGCGCCATGACCGTCAGGCAGCAGCCGTTGACGGCGATCGAGTCGCCGTGGTGGGCGTCGGACGTGACGACCGCGCCGCGGATCGTGAGGCGCACGGAGTCGCCGAGATCCTCCACGGCGGTGACGGTGCCCTTCTCCTCGATGAGACCGGTGAACATCAGTCGAAGTCCTCTCGCTGCATGCGTCCTGGGGTGCCGATGATCCGGATGTCCGGGCCGATCATCCGCAGGTCCTCGATGATGATCGGGCGCAGGTCGGCGAGTGTCGTGGCCTCGCCCTCGAGCGCGGCTCGGCCGGAGCCGAGCATCGCCGGAGCCATGTAGCCGATGATGCGGTCGATGACGCCGGCGTTCCAGAACGCGCCGGCCAGCCGGGGACCGCCCTCCAGCCAGATGTGCCGGACGTCGTTCTCGACGAGCTTCTGCAGCACGGTCTCGGGATCACGCGACTGGATCATGAGCGTCGGCGCGACCCGGTCGAACACCCGGAAGTAGTTCGGGATCTTGGTCTCGCCGACGACGACGCGCAGCGGCTGCTGGTCGAACGGCAGCGGCATGTCGTTCTCGTCGCGGACGGTCAGGCGCGGATCGTCCGCCAGGACGGCACCCGTGCCGGCGACGATCGCATCCGCGCCGGCGCGGAACGTCTGCACGTCGCGGCGGGCCACGTCGCTGGTGATCCACTTGCTGGTGCCGTCGGGCGCGGCGCTGAGGCCGTCGAGGGTCGCGGCGTACTTCCAGGTCACGAACGGGCGGCCCGAGGTCACCGCGAAGGTCCACTCGACGTTGAGGTCGGTGGCCTCCTCGGCCATGACCCCCGCCTCGACGTCGATGCCGGCGTCGCGCAGGGTCGAGGCGCCGCCCGACGCCGTGCGGTCCGGGTCGATCTGGGCGAAGACGACCCGCGCCACGCCGGCGTCGATCAGCGCCTGAGCGCACGGCCCGGTCCGGCCGGTGTGGTTGCAGGGCTCGAGCGTGACGACGGCCGTCGCGCCGCGGGCCGCGTCACCGGCCTGCGTCAGCGCGTCGATCTCGGCGTGCGGCGTGCCCGCTCCGCGGTGGTGGCCCACCGCGATCTCGCGGCCGTCGGGAGCCAGCAGCACGCAGCCCACCCGGGGGTTCGGCAGAGCACGTCGCACGCTCGCCGCTGCGTCGAGAGCTCGACGCATCGCGCTGATCTCGATGTCGGTTGCCATGGTCCTCCGGGTCGGTTCTGCGCTCGTGCGACCCGGGGCTCGGTGACAGCAGACCACCTGTCGGTGACCATGTGCCTCCTGCGGTCCTGGTGCTGGCACCAGGACACACGTGCCCCTTCCATCCGGACTTTCACCGTCGGTGCCGGAATTCCACCGGCTCAACCGGGCCCCGCCGCTGCGCTGGTTGGTTCGCAGAGGGGAGCTCGGGTCGCGGACTATGACCGCCGGCTCGGAATTGCACCGACCCCGGAGCACACGAGCAAGCTCGTGCTCCGATTCTATCCCGCCCGTTCCACCTAGTGGGCGTGACGTCCGGCATGTGACCGGAGCGACGCGACCATCTGCTCGGGGTCGTCCGCGCCGAACACGGCGGAGCCGGCCACGAAGACGTCCGCCCCGGCCTCGGCGCAGCGCTCGATGGTCTCCAGCGACACTCCCCCGTCGACCTGCAGCCAGATGTCACCGCCGTGCTGCTCGATCAGCCGGCGCGCTCGGCGGATCTTCGGCAGGCAGACGTCGAGGAACGCCTGACCGCCGAACCCGGGCTCGACGGTCATGATGAGGATCATGTCGAGCTCGGGGAGCATGTCCGCGTAGGGCTCGATCGGCGTGGCCGGCTTCAGCGCCATCGAGGCCCGGGCGCCCTTGGCCCGGATCTCGCGGGCCAGCCGGATGGGCGCCGCAGCGGCCTCCACGTGGAAGGTGATGCTGCCGGCTCCGGCCTCGACGTACGCGGGCGCCCAGCGGTCGGGGTCCTCGATCATGAGGTGCGCGTCGATGGGTTGCGTCGCGACCTTCGCCAGGGCCTCGATGACCGGCGCGCCGAGCGTCAGGTTGGGCACGAAGTGGTTGTCCATGACGTCCATGTGGAGCCAGTCGGCACCGCTGATGCGCGCGGCCTCCGCCTCGAGGTTCGCGAAGTCGGCCGACAGCATGCTGGGGGTGATCTGGATGCCCATGGCGTCAGCGTAGTGGCCGGGGGCGCGACGCCCTCAGGACGTCGCGGGATCGACCACGACGCCGTCGATCACGATGCCGAGCATCGCCGAGACCTCGTCGCCGGAGATGCCCGAGGCGTCGGCGACCGTGGCCACGCCGCCGACGAGCCGCAGGAGCTGGCGGGCCTCGACGCCGGCGCGCAGCTGTCCCGCCGCGGCCAGGTGGGTCACGACGTGGTCGTTGGCCTCGGCCAGCAGCTGGCACTTGTGGAAGATCGGCGAGCTCGGATCGTCCATCGCGGCGCTGAGCTTGGCCGCGGCGCCCCGGTGCAGCGTCAGGTGGGCGACCAAGGCGTCGAACCAGCGGGTGAGCGTCTCGCGGGCGGGCAGACCGGCGTCGACCGCCGCACGGCTGTCGGCGACGACCCGCTCGGTCCAGTCGCGCATCAGCGCGCCGATCAGGTCGTCGCGGGTCGGGAAGTGCCGGTAGAGCGTCCCGGCGCCCACCCCGGCCCGCTTGGCGATCTCGTCGAGGGACCCCTCGGAGCCACGTTCGGCGAACACCTCCCGCGCCGTCATGAGGATCTTCTCGTAGTTGCGTCGGGCGTCGGCCCGCATGGGGCGCACGTCGTCGGACGCGTCGGCCGTGCTGACGACGGAAGCCATGAACGCCCTCTCTTGCTAAGTGGAGACAGTCTCCGTATGGTGGTCCCGAGAACCGGAGCCGTCCTCCGCTCACCCTACGCCCCCACCCCCTCCCCTGGCAGGAAGACCACCATGACATCTGTCTCCCGTCGCGGCATCGGCCTCGTCCTCCTCGCCCAGCTCATGCTGGTCCTCGACACCACCGTCGTGAACGTCGCGCTCCCACCGATCCAGCAGGACCTGGACTTCTCGCCGGCCGGCCTGTCGTGGGTGCTCAACGGCTACACGCTGGCCTTCGGCGGGCTCCTCCTCCTGGGCGGTCGTCTGGGTGACGTGTTCGGGCGACTGCGCGTGTTCCAGGTCGGTCTCACCCTGTTCACGCTCGCCTCGCTCGCCGGCGGCCTCGCCCCGACGTCCGAGCTGCTCGTCGTCGCACGGGTCGTGCAGGGCGTCGGAGCCGCGGTGGCCGCCCCCAGCGTGCTGGCGCTGCTCATGACCGCCACCCCCGGCGAGGCCTCGCGCAACCGCGCCCTGGCCCTGTTCACCGCCGTGTCCTCGGCCGGCGGATCGCTCGGCCTGATCCTCGGCGGCGCGCTGACGGACCTCGGCTCGTGGCGCTGGACCCTGTTCATCAACGTGCCGATCGGGATCGTCGTCGTGGCGACGGTGCGCCGGTACGTCGCCGAGACCGAGCGCCGCACCGGACGCTTCGACGTCGTCGGCGCCGCGGCCGCCACGCTGGGCGCGGTCTCGCTCGTCTACGCGTTCATCAACGCGCCCGACCACGGCTGGGACTCGCTGGGCACCGTCGGCGGCTTCGTCCTGGCCGCGGCGCTCCTCGCGCTGTTCGTCCGCACCGAGCGCGTCGTCCCCCACCCGCTGCTGCGCCTCGGCCTGCTCCGCAGCCGCCGACGCGCCGGCGCCCTCGCCGTGATGTCGCTGCTGGTCGGCTCCCAGTTCCCGATGTTCTTCCTGCTGGTGCAGTACGACCAGAGCGTCCTCGGGTTCGGGCCGCTGGCGTCCGGCTTCGCCTTCCTGCCGCTGACGGTCGCGATCTTCGCGGTGTCGCGCATCTCGGCACCCCTCGTCGGCCGGTACGGACCGCAGCGACTCATCGCGATCGGCACGCTGGGCATGGCCGGGAGCTTCGTGTGGCTCAGCCAGATCAGCACGACGAGCGACTACGTCACCGCGATCCTCGGCCCGATGATCCTCAGCGGCGCCTCCGCGGGGCTGGCCTTCATGCCCACGACGGTCGCGATCCTCAGCGGCGTCGAGCCCGAGCACGCCGGCGCGGCGTCCGGTCTGCTGCAGACCATGCAGCAGCTCGGAGGCGCGGTCGGACTGGCGGTCATCGTGTCGGTGTACGCCTCGGGAGCGGTGCCCGGCGAGGTCGTCCCGGGGGCCGAGGCGGCCTTCGCGACGTCGACCGTGCTCGCGCTCGTCGCCTTCGTGATCGTCACCGTCGTCGTGCGATCGCCTCGCGGCAGCGGGGCTGCTGCGTCAGTGCCGGCGTAGCAGCGCGCAGAACATCGCGTCGGTGCCGTCGACGTGGGGCCACCACTGGTGCGTGGACTCCACGGCGACGTCGCCACGGCCGGCCGTCACGGCGTCCACCACGCCACGGGTCTCGCGCACGTGCGGCGAGCAGGTCGCGTACGCCACGACGCCGCCGGGGCGCACGAGCTCCAGCGCCCGGGTCAGCAGGGCCTCCTGCAGGGGCACGAGTCCGTCCAGGTCGGCGGGCGAGCGGCGCCAGCGCGACTCCGGGCGGCGCCGCAGTGCTCCCAGACCCGTGCACGGGGCATCCACCAGCACCCGGTCGAACGAGCCGGGCTCCCACGGGCCCTGCCGCCCGTCGAACACCGTGACCTCGACGTTGTCGAGGCGCCGCACGCCGTGGCGGACGAGCTCGGCCCGGTGCTCCTGCAGCTCGTTGGCGACCAGCGTCGCACCCTGCTGGGCGGCGAGCGAGCCGAGCAGCGCGGCCTTGCCGCCGGGACCCGCGCACAGGTCGAGCCACCGGGCGTCCGCCCCGTCCACGGCCGCCTCGGCCAGCGTGATCGCCACCAGCTGCGAGCCCTCGTCCTGCACCCCGGCGCGCCCGTCCCGGACCTCCGCGATCGCGCCGGGATCTCCCCCGTCGTCGAGGATGCGCGCGTACGGCGACAGCCTGCCGGGCGTGCCGGGCAGCTGATCGGGGGTGCTGAGGCCCGGCCGCGCGACGAGGGTCACCCGAGGTGGCGCGTTGTCGGCGGCGAGCAGCTTGTCGATCTGCGCGCCGTGACCGCCGAGCGCCTCGTGCAGCGCCTCGACGATCCACAGCGGGTGCGAGGTCCGCACGGCCCGGGCGGCATCGCCCTCCAGGCCCTCGCTGACGACCGTGAGCCAGCCCTCGAGGTCCTTCTGGCCGATCTTGCGCAGCAGCGCGTTGGCGAAGTGCACCGGCTTGTGACCGATCTCGCGACGCACCACGTCGACCGTCGTGGACACCGCGGCGTGCGGCGGCACCCGCATGTTGAGCAGCTGGTGGGCGCCGAGGCGCAGCGCGTCGAGCACCGGTGCGTCGATCGAGCCGATGCCCTTGCTCGCGACGTGGTCGATGATCGCGTCGTACGTGCCCTGACGGCGCAGGGTGCCGTGCACCAGCTCGGTCGCGAAGGCCGCGTCCCGGCCCTCGAGATGGTGCTCGTCGAGCATCGCCGGGAGGATCAGGTTGACGTACGCATCCTGCTCCGAGACCGCCCGCAGGGCGTGGAACGCGACCGACCGGACGGGATCGGTCACGAGAAGCTCGGATCGGCGTCGAAGGTCGTGCCACGGGCCCAGTCGGCGGCCGCCATGCGCTTCTTGCCGACGGCCTGCACGTCGCCCAGCACGAGATCGGTCGTGGTCGTGCCGACCCGCACCTCACGTCTGCCCACGACGAGGCGTCCGGGCGCCACGGTGCGCTCCTCGGCGATCGTCGCGCGGCCGATCTTGACCCGTTCGGGGTCCTTGCCGGCCGTGGCGAGCGTCGTCCACGCGCCGGGCGCCGGGGTGCAGCCGCGGATGTGCCGATCGATCGCGAACGCGGGCCGGTTCCAGTCGATGCGCCCCTCCTCGGTCGTCAGCTTGGGCGCGAAGGAGATGTTGTCCTCGGGCTGCGGGACCGCGGCGATGTCACCGTCCTCGATGTGGTCGACGACGTCGACCAGCAGCTTGCTGCCCCAGTCGGCGAGGCGTTCCAGCAGCTCCGCGGTCGTGTCGTCGTCGCGGATGAGCTCGGTGATGGTGCCCAGGACCGGGCCGGCGTCGAGCTCCTCGACGAGGCTGAACACCGTGGCGCCGGTGACCTCGTCGCCGGCCATGATGGCGCGCTGCACCGGGGCGGCCCCGCGCCACGACGGCAGCACCGAGAAGTGCAGGTTGATCCAGCCGAACGGCGGGATGTCGAGCGCCTCCCGGCGGATCAGCGCGCCGTAGGCGACGATCGGGACGCAGTCCGGGGCCAGCTCGCGCAGCCGGGTCATGAACTCCGGATCGGACGGCTTGGCGGGCTTGAGCACCTCGATGCCGTGGGCCTCGGCGGCCAGGGCCACGGGCGAGGGGGTCAGCGTGCGACCGCGGCCGGCAGGCGCATCGGGCCGGGTGACGACCGCGACGACGTCGTGGCGACTGGCCACGAGCGCCTCGAGTGACGGGAGTGCCGTCTCGGGGGTTCCAGCGAAGACGATTCTCACGGAGCGAGTCTATGGGGGGTGCTAGAAGGTGGGGGG
>Ga0247734_1001952_pt1 | contig 14512 bp, 9 predicted proteins | sample UWRJL103311B2_FD_180933 | JGI IMG/M metagenome (GOLD analysis project Ga0247734, IMG submission 180933) | Plant litter microbial communities from Arlington Agricultural Research Station in Wisconsin, United States - UWRJ-L103-311B-2 | ecosystem: Environmental > Terrestrial > Plant litter >... | reverse complement strand
GCTACAGAAGAATAATCATCACCGTAATTCTTCTTGTCTTGTCGTCGATCATACCAACTCTTAGCTAGTGCTCCAGCACCTAGGATTCCTGCTCCTTTCATGACTTTGCTAAACATTCCTCCACTCTCCTTTCTTGCTGTAAACTTCTCCTCTTCGATAAAGCTCTCGCTGTCTCTACGCGAGCCTCTTCTTGATGGTATTACCTCGACTCGGGAGCGACTTTGACTCCGACTTCGGCTTCTGCTTCTGTTCTTCCGCTTTCGTCTGGCAAGCAGAGCCGCGATCCCAGCTCCAGCAGCCAAAGGTCCAAACCAGCCTCTACCTTCCTTCTTCTCTTCAATCACAGTTCCACCATGTGTGCTAGTTCCTCCATAGCTGCTGGCTGCACCATGGCCTCCAATTGGAGCTATCGCCCGGTATGATAGAACAAACCATAACACCAATAAAAAGAACATCCACAAGGTGTAAAGAATGAACGTCCACTTTGGACTACCCCAAAGGGTCAAGCCCAGAGGTATTTGAACCATTCCAAGTATAGCAACTGCTCTCCCCAACCATTGGTGTAGCACCAACTTGACTGGAAGCTTTTTCCTAGCCTTCCCTTTTTCTCTTCTATAAATCCAGCCTCCACCAATAGCTTGTGTTAATATAATAACATATATTGCCAAGCCGATTCCATGGTGCGGATTTGTGAGACTCCGTTTAGGACCGACAGCAAACATTCCCAGTACAAAGACGACTGTTGAAAGACCGAGCGTAAGGATCTGGAGGTATATATGTAGATGTAACGCCCTTCCTGGATTTCGTCCGTAGAATCGTGCAATAAATATAGCTGCGGGACATATGAAGAGGAAGGTAATAACCGCAATGATTCCATGGCCTCTGATAAGCGTTTGGTATTGTGGCATATCTTTGAATCTATTTCCCATGCCTAAGCGACTTGTCAGTGGGGTGAAATCTGAGAATATAGAAGGAGAGACTCTTACCATTGTATCGCATTGTCTCGAAATTCAATCCCATCAAGTTTGGTAGGAGGAAAGTATTACGTTCCGAGTCCCAGGTTCCGTCGCCAACATACATCGAATTGGAAGAATACAGACTGCTCCCTGCCGGTGACAACTCAGGTGCTGGCGCCATGACGACGGCGAGGTGCCGCCAATTGGCAGCGCAAACCTGTTAGGATTTTATCGATATAGAGCAGTTGAAGGAATGCAGATAGACAGTTGGGTCCAGGGAATGTATGACGATTCCCGCACTGAAAGTCGGTGTGTTGTATCTCTCTCGTTTCTGTTTGTATGTGCTCTTCTTATCTGAAAGTAAATAAAGCGATAAGCCACCGGATCTCTTGATGATCACCCAAGAAGTTCGGGCAAAACTGAGCAAGAAGAAGTAACAGTGAGACTATTGATAGATAGCTCCTTTGACGCCGAAAATCAGCATCAGCAAGCAAAGGATCCGAGCCAAGAAAACCTTTCGTTCGCGGGGTGACGAGGGAACTTTTGATTGAGGTGGTGGTGCTTGGCTTGGGTATGTATGGAGCACAGTACGTGGTGCTGCATGTTGTGATCGTCCAATAGGGGCCGGGGTTACGGGCAACTGTCATGGCAACCACCGCTGCCTGATCCCTGCCTAGCTCAAAGTGTCAACCACATGGCGTGCATACAGCGAAAAGGTTGTCTACGAAGTACTTTCTACTATATATGCACCGCACCACCTAGGCTAGGTACGAGCAGCACATAAGAATAATGCAATGAATGGCTGCTTCACCGAGTCTTGGAACCACCTTAACCCAACGCAACGCAACGCAACGCAACCTCACGATTTTCCGTCCGAATGGATGACGAGTCTTTTTCATCTCAGCTGGAGCCCGAATTACTTGCGGTTTCTACAGTTTCTACAGCCGTCAATTGATCCTCGATTGTATCAACCATACATATACTCTATGCTGTAGGTAGGTACAGGTATATATTATATGCTTAAGGTATGGTGTAGGACAGACAGTAGGGAAGATCAAAACCCCAAGTTTAGTTCTGTTGCTTCGCTAGCCTCGTTGTTCAGAGTAGTATACATAGCTTAATAGCTGGATAGCTAGCGCTCTTCTTGTTGTGCTTGCTTCTATAGTATCTGTCTATCTCTCTTTGTGCCACTTCCACTATTATTACTGGTTGAAAGACAGAATGGCTCGAATGGATAGGTGAGTCAGGTGACTGGAGGCCTACAACCTTAGCGAGGCTAACTGGCCTTGTTGGTGTTCTATATCGATGTGTTCCAAAGCAGCTTCTCATCTTTTACCCTGTATAGCGTGATCTCTCTCCTGCATTTGCAATTTATCCTCTGATTAAACAACGGAACCCGTCTCGGCCTTTCTCTTCCCAGAGCTACAGCTATCGTGGTACTGGCTGTACTTGATGTACAGTACTTACTTTACTGCCAATGTACACAATGAAATCTTTAAGTCTTGTTGGCCTCCTTTGCTTGGCTCTCAATACAGTTGCAACGAACATTCGATATTCTAATATAGCCACGAATTCATCTGCCGTTGCGTTCCAAGCGCTCACACGGCAGTATGCTTCACATAAAACCTACAGTCCAGATCCGGACTTATCGGCACACCTCTCGATGTTCTTCCCACTCACTGTTCTTGCCATTGTCACAGGACTATCTATTGCAGAATTCAACTTCCTAGCAAATACGACTGACCGTCATGTCAGGTCTGATAAGCTTCAATCACCAGACGATTTAGTGAATAATACGGTAAAACAGCATGAGACAACATCTGCAGCTTCAGCATCACTCAGTACGACCTCGGGTATAAAGCGCCGTTGGGGTTCTGTTGATTCCTCGTGGCCTCGTCCAGACTTAGAAACTCGATCGAAACGTCGCAAAATAGCCTCCTTTCAGCATTCGGATGAGCCTAATCAAAGGAGACAGTCTGACTCCCAACCACAAGTCCATGACTTTGAGGGCCAGGAAGGTGGTAAAAAAAGCTCAACAATAGCAATTGAGTCGATCATGTCATCTGTTCTGCACTTCCTCCAACCGGCACGGGTCACAAAGCGGAATGGTTTTCTGGAGCCCCCAGGAGACGACCAACATGATGCTATACTAAAACGTGAGGCGAATACGATCGCTCGGGAGCAGTCAGTAGATACTAGGAGGGACTGCCTCCACAACCTTGTCCAATATATTATGGCTACTGATGACGATGGCATAACAGACCATGAAGTCTGGAAAGCAGTCACCAGGCACTCGTTTTTTAAAGCCTCCCGTTTCATATCTACAGCAACGTCTTTAAATTACCATTTAGCAATATTAGCACGCCATTATACTTTACAACAAATATTGTACTACACAAAAACAATTTGTCGAAGCTTTCAGTCCTGCTTTTTAAAAGAGTCAATTTTCAGGTTGAGTCAACCGTCCTGGATACCAGACAGAACCCAACAGAAAATCCATCATACCGCGAACATTATAGAATTGAAAGACCTGTCGACGAACCTATTATTTGACCAGGATAATCCATGTAATGCCATTATTGAGGCTAGTGACTATGAAGAGGCAGGTTTTTGGTGGCTACGCAACTCTGAGGGAGTTGCAGATGACGTTGGAGAGTATGACATATCATCTATGTTGGATTGGGAAGCCATGCACAGCTCCCAAGGTGAACGTGAGGGGCAGACCTTTGATCAAATTGAATCACCTTGTAACATTGAATGCTGGTCTGAAAGGGTACCGACCAGCAGCTATAGTGGCCAACAGGGAGTGCTGAAAGCTGCAACTGAAGGTATGCACATCTTGTCATCTGAAGTTAACCTCCTACCTGATGATGAAATACAAGGGGAGAGGCAAAATGTGCGCACCAATTTGGACGTTTTGCATTTGGCGGAAACAAGCTGCCCCAAAGAGCACCTAAACTCTACGTATATGGCGGATTGCTTAACTGAGCTATCAAACAAGCCCGTTATCATGGGCAGAAACATAAATTGTCCATCTGGCCAAGAAGACGATGAATCAGAATGGAAAGGGGACACGCAGGAAAACCTAGGAAATGAGAGCTGGACTAGTTCCAGTAGAAACACGAGTGTGAACGTGCCATTTGTGTCCTTAGACAATACAGAACATAAGTATGGCACCTTCAATGGAGAGCTTCCTTTCCCTCAATTAGACGAGGTACTTAGTCCATATCATGGAAGCTTCCCCAATACCTCAAGTCATAAATTTGGCAGTCTCAATAATTTTGGAGAATTTGCTATGGATTTAGTTAAAACGCAAGATGTCGATGGCACGAAAAATGATCATAATGAAATTTTTGGACGTCGAAGCCCTCTGGCTATACCTCTGCCCGCATCAGATTCGCCGCCAAGGAAACATTGTTGGTTTAAGTGCACATACTGTGCAGTTGAATTTCCTCGACAGTGTGATCTCAAGTAAGCCGTTACACTCCTGCAATCTCTCAGGCGTTATTGCCACCTACATCCTATCCTCAGGTATAATCACTAACTAACTGATTAGCAAACACATGTCCTATCACACTAGACCATTCCAATGTACGGCAACTGACTGTGAGAAGAAATTTGGCACAAGTAAAGATCTAGCTCGGCATCTGAAAGACAGGCACATGAACGGCAAAAGGTTGCTTTGCACGCATGCAACTTGTATAGATAATAAAGTTTCGTTCAAGAGAAAAGACAATATGAGGAAGCATTGGCGTAGAACTCATGGAGGGAACCCTGACTCTGGGGATATACGGTTGAGTTTTTCCATTGAGATATAGATATGTTTAGAGAAGTGAAGAAACGAAGAAACGGAGATTATTCGGGTGGCTAGCGAGACTCTAATTTTATTTCCATCTCTTGCCTTTACAATTGGAATACTTTCTCTCTTTAACCTTAGCTGTTTGGTGCCCGTTCATGTCCTCCTCCTAATTGTTGTCATCGTTATACCCCAATTTGAAGAAGACTCATAACGACCCCTTCTTCGAAAATTTCCAACTCAGAACCTAGCCTCTCTGGAAGGAAAATATTATATGTCTTGTCTTATTGAGTAGATGAACTACCGAGCTATATCAGGTTCCAGAAATGGTGTGGCTTGTTGGTTACTGGACCATTAATGCTTAAAACATTGTTACCGGACCAAAATTTTCCTTTTAACCCCTTGTTTTTGACTACTACCTCAGGAACTAATTTTTACCAGCCACGGAAAATTTTGTTTTAAATGACAATGCACACAATAGTTATGTACGGACTTGTGTACGGAGAGAGTTGTTCCGCCCACGTGATTCATAGACATCGAAGCTATTCAGGCTCATCTACTAATTGCCGTCTTAGCATCGTAAAGCGAAGATCATAAAATGTCATTTTCCTGTTTATTCAATAAGTACAGTGCTTATTTCTAGTACCTTTTGGAATGAGCTTTAAATTTCCTATAAATTCTTCAAGATGTTGTTCTCAAAATCACTGTGCACCGTTTTTGCCCTTGTTCTTCCTGTGCTTTCCGCAACTGTAAGAATCAATCATCTAGGTGATAGCATTACCGGATCTCCAGTAAGCCCCCAACATCTGACTCAGGAGAACCAAACAATAATATGTGAAAAATAGGGCTGTTGGCGAGCCCTCCTTTGGCAAAAACTCCAAGCAGCCGGTATCAAGAATACCGACTTCGTAGGAACTCTCTCTGCGCCAGGCTGCGGCTTCTCCTACGATGGTGAAAACGATGGCCACGGAGGCTTCCGCGCCACCGGAATCGTCAAAGACAATCAGCTTCCTGGCTGGCTCAGTGTTTCGAAGCCTGATATTGTGACTATGATGCTGGGGACGAACGATGTATGGGCTCATCTCAGTACTGATTCCATCATAGCAGCGTTTACGACGCTGGTGGGACAGATGAGAGCGCAGAACCCGAAGGTGGTCATTATTGCCGCGCAGTTGCTGCCGATGTATCCAAGTGGATGTACGGATTGTAACAATGGAGTTGTGGCCTTGAACAAGGCGATTCCTGGGTGGGCTGCTAAAAGTGGGTTTCTTATTACTTATTACTTTGAGTCTTTGGTATCTTAATTTGGGAACTTTATGGGTGAATTGGTGATGAGAATGTGGATTGGCTGACATGAAGTTGGATAGTCACAACATCACAAAGCCCTGTCACAGTCATAGACTTATACAACGGATTCAACGCGGGAAGTGATACTAGTGATGGAGTGCATCCCAACAATTCCGGAGCTGCGAAGATCGCGGATAAATGGTTTGGGCCGCTCAGCGCCGCTATCAAGTCCTTCGTAAGTCATCTTATCCTCTCTCTAAATGTATCTTGTATTCTGTTGGTATATATTGCCTTAAGATATGCAAAGACTAAAAGATTTCTACTGAACAGAAGTAGGGAGGATCCACAACTCTGATCACCACAACTGTTGAACCAACGATGACAGTGACAACGAGTACACCTACAAATACCTCATGTGCAGAATCAGGGCTGCCTTTGTACTCTCAGTGTGGAGGGCAGGGGTATAGTGGAGGTAGCGTTTGCTCTGGGTGTGCGAAATGCACTTACTCTAATGAGTGGTATAGCCAATGCTTGCCTTGAAAAGAGGGGTCTTGCTTTGTGTTTGGCGTTAAGTATATGAATGAATCGTCTGAAACTCATACAACTCTTACGATTCTGTGTTTTGTTTTGGGTATATTATATCAAATTAATCGTGTGAAACTCCCTAGCTCTACGCGACCTATGGCTTTGAGCTAGATCGTCCGTTCGGACCAGGATGGATTAACCATGGAGCCTTTCCAAAAAAACAATAAACAATTGAAAAATCGTTGGCTCTCAGATTAATTTAATCCCCGGCCACCTATAAATGTTTGCAGAAGAGGGCTGATTTATTCCTTCTTTATTCCTATACTAAGATCCACTATTCTGATGATGGTGGGACGATATACGATGAAGCAAGACGCTGAGACGGGCTCACTTCTTTCTTTGAGTTGAAACGCGATGCTTATCGACACAAAGTACGGCCCCCCATACGTTGAGCGTTTGGCTTTCCTCATATTCAGAACATTACTCAGAGGAAAGTATCTTACAACATTTATTGACTGGGTTAGTTATTTCTCGCAGCAATATCTGCCCTACTTACCTACAAAGCTTTTGCCTGGCAATATAGAAAGCCAGTGAAGTGGAATAAACATTTGCCATGCAGATAGGAAGCATAGTAGAAATTTTCCACGTATAAGATAGTTACAAAGTTTTGACGCAAAGTAGTATTGACCAGGCAACTGACATTCTGAGGCAAGTGTTGATCAATCGCTCGCTTAGTTCGGCTGAACCCCTAACCCCTCGCTAAGGATGAAGGACTGTTGATCTACAACATCTCGAAAATAGGTAATTATTATACTATTTTAACGTAGTGCTTCTTTCGTCCCTCACCGTGCAGCTGAGGCCACGGGACGCTCAAAGCGGAGTTCGTCCCAAACTATTAGATACTCTACAGTATTTAGGAGAGTGCGACGCTTTCTGGCAGAGAACCTAACTCGCGGGAAAACATACCTAAAAGTTTAGGGGAGACCAGTGAAATTGTAAGATGAGCTTTGGGTACAATTACGAAGATACACATTACTCATGGGCACTAGCAAATAAGGCCGCATCTCTCTACAATGCCACCTGTTAGCTCCCTGCCTTTGTGTACTAGCTAGATAGTCGTTCCGCAGAAATTAGGCGGGGGAGGCAAACAATCTAGCGAAACCGCCCCTTTTCCCTTAGTATGATTGCAAAACTGCCACAAGCGAACAGCTACACAGCTACTTTTAGTTAACGGGATTATCTCCCATACCCACCTAGGTAGTGCACCCGAAATAGATAACTAGTTGAAAATATTAGAGCGGATGAAAGAAGCCTAAAACTAAAAGATGGGGCTCTTATAATTTCCACAAAGTAGCAGATCTTCGGGATACATACACGGTCGAACAAACTATCAGACTCATGTTCCACGGGTTCCGGTAGTGGGATGTTAGGTTGATTATCTAATTAGTAGCGTAGGGGGCTAGAACTTGTTAGATTTCTGCGCTTCACTACTTATCGAAACATAGTCAAGATCTCGCCGAAATTGTGTACATAGGAACGAGAGGGAAAGCACTCTATCATGACTCGATCGTAATGACGCGTATTCGCATGCCACGGTCGAATTCACACTCCCATACTAGGGGCAGAAGTAGTAGTACAGAAATGGAAGTAGGTGAATTGAAGAACAACTGTTATTTGTCCTCCGCATGACAGATTGAATGTTCTACTAGAACAATATCTGCATAAAGTTTCCATATGGAGCTTTAAGCCATAATACACACCAACTGTTGTCCAACAACTTCCAATGCCTATGCCCAACATATGTAACCCAAGTCCTTTTTTCTGTACCAGTCCCACCAGCCCTTCGTATCCATACATCTCTTCGTACTGTGATCCATATGCTACTCTAAAAACTCCGACAAAAAGGGGCTTGGGATAATAATGGTACAAGATACCCAGAATCGCCGCTCGCTGTGAATGCTGCCTAGAATATGATATATAACAAATAAAAATGAAACCCGTAACGTCATTCAATCGTTCAGCATCCAGCTATAAACACATGCACCTATGATAACTGTAGTCTATACCTGGGGGAATAGCACGTAACTGCCCCTCTGCTTCTTGCCGAGTCCTGCAGCAGCAGTTGACGCAGACCTCGCTCTGCCTTTGAATTCCTTCACCGAGTGGCTTACCACTGGTGCGGAGAATTTCCTTCCATGGGTTGAGGCTGAACTAGCAGGCGAGTCTATAAATGACTCGGCTACTGGGCTCAGATTGGCATGGTTGGTTTCAAGAAACGGTTTGGATGGAGGAGGAAGCTGGTTACCCTCCACTCGAAGATCCTGATCCGCCTCTACGCTCTTCTTTCGCCGAAGCTGCAGCGACAATGTGCTACTAGATGTCACTAGTGGAGATGCCGCATCATCGCTTTCATCTTCTGCCAATCTCAAGGCATCAACAACAATCTGCGAAAGATTCCTCTCATTAATAGTGTCGGATTTTTTGATGGTGGAAGGAATAAGATCTGGCAAAGATGATGCCGATCCGATACTGCGATGTGCTGCGTTGAGACTTGCAGCACGACTCAACAACATAGTAGAATCCTGGCTGCCACGAGAGTGCGCCATAGAGATGCGAGTACTCGATGAGCTGCGCGCAGAGCCTCGGGAGAAATCAGATGACCGATTAGAAGCAGCGCTTGAAACACTCTCATCGGTGGGTAAAGTACAATGATCCTGTGAAAACATTGTTGCTGAAGTGCTGTGGTTATAGTGCTCATAGATAGACTCATGGTCCATCTGTGATTGGAAATCCGAAGGAATAAGGAGTGAAGGTGACAGGTTAAACCCGTGCGACTCCTTGAAAGACGAGGCGTGTGAAGACGAGCGAACGTGATGAGGTCTTAAAAAGTTGGATGGTGTTCGGGGGTCTGAAGAGTTTGTCGAGGCCACAGACATGGGAGATAGTTCAGGAAGATCCAAAGCACATGGAACGAGGAGTGATGGTCTGAAGCGGCCTGTATAAAATGATGGGCGACTATCATTTAAGTGGAGGTCAAGAGTAGGTTTCTCGATGGGGGCTGAGGGTTCCTCGGCGATTGTTCTAGAATCATCCTCCTCAACAGAACACTGATCCCATTGATAATCGCAATCGGCCTCGGCTTCATGTTCATAAGCATAGTCGATTGCATTGTCCCACGAATCGTCGCCAAATTTGAAACCAGGTGAGAGCGGTGGTCTTTGCAAGGAAACAGGAGATCCGGGATCACTAAATTGGCCCAAAGATAGCAACCGAAGTGCCGGTACTGATTGGCATAATCTTAATTCTCCACTAGCATTTGAAAGTCTTGAGTGTCGCTTTGCGAACTGTTCATCTTCTTCTTGCACATCAGCAAGTTCTGCGCCGAAGTTACCACTGGGTGAAGCTGTCAATGGCCAAGCCTCATCTCTGGGTGTAGTCACAGCATGTGACATATCTGAACTGTGGGGGTAAACTTCTTCTTGTTCCACCTGTGGTGGATGAGTTGAATCAGTGACATTAAAAGGGGCTGGTCTTCTAAAGCCACTTTGTACCCAAGGGCGTTCAATGGAGGTAGTAGCCAGAGGGTCGAAAGTATCAATTAGAACCGATGCTGTTCGTGACGATGTCCGAGCTGGAAGTGCCATAGGACACGTTGGTGAGAGCGGAGAACGAGGAGGTCGGGGAGGAGCAGGTGATCTGAAGGTATCATGTGATTTGGCATATGCCAGAGGTCGTTGAGACAGAGGTGCAACAGGATGTTTCTTCAGTACTGCTTTCCGCCGTTGTTCATTTGGCTTTGGCCTGCCACTATAGTGCTTTTCAGATGTTGACTCTGATGCCACCGACGAGAAGTTCTCGAAATGCAGGTCTTGAGCCTGAATACCATTCAGTTCTCCTTTCGTAGGCATTTGCGATGCTCGAATGGCTGAGAACTCCGAAGCAAGTTCTGTTTCGCTAGCCTGTTCTAAGTTTTGTAAATGGTTCTGTCCAGTATGGGTAATATGCTGAAAGTTAAATGGGACAGAGATAAGTTGCCGTGTTCGGAGTTCCTGCGAGGATGAATATGTCATTGTTCCTTTTCGAGAACTACTACCTTGTCCATTGTGGTGATCTGTTGGCGACCTCTCTTCAACAGTTTCCTCTCCCAATGTGTTGATTTTGTCCAGCTTGACTCTTCGTCCAGGTCGGGAGAATAGTGTTCGTCCAAATATCTGTACACTCTCTGGCCTGTCCGTCCTGGATGATGGCTTACTACTGGCAGAAGATCTCCCCGAAGACTTGCGAGATAAGGGTAGGTTCTCAGCTGAGGCCAAAACTGATTCCCGTGAACGAAAAGAAGACGCGCCGGACGATAATGTAGTCCGAGAAGAGTTGTTGCCAAAAATTGAGCTTCGCTTCATTTGCTCGGTGTAGGCACGTATACGTTCAGGAGATGGTGGCCCATCCATAGCCGGCTCTAAAGAATCTGTCGAGGAGGCTCCCTCCTGAAAAGAATGAGAGGATTCTTCATGCCCTTTCTTTTGTGAGGAGTTCTTTGTAGTAGACGGCCGCGAATATATTGGAGGGTACGCACTCTTACCCGCCCCGAATCCAAACATTATGGCGATAGGATTCGATACTTAGGTTCGAAGCAACCACTCTCACCTGGGATGAAAGTAACTATAAGTAATAGCTTACGTTGACTCGTGGCAAGTTTCCTTTCACAGTGCAATATTTCGCGAGAATGGATTGTTGTTAGCCGACGCGTGCTTGTATATTAAGTCGATAAATTTAGATGTGCCTGACAGGCTAGAGTCATTGGAACCACAGCCACGGTAATGCGTGGAACCGTAAGTTGTATTTATTTCAAAAGGACTAATAGGCTTTGAATGCTGATTGCGGCGCGACGCTGACTTTGTAAGATTTTCGTGGGAGGATCGAAGTTTTGGCAGGTTTTCATTCGGCTGAGAAACGGGCATCAGCACTATAATCCGTACGAGAACAGAGACTATAAGCAAGGATAGAGGGGTTGCAAAGTCTGGAAAGTCTGGCAGAGATATTCTGTGCGACACGACATATAGGCCGGCATAAGGGGCCGGACGGAGGAAGAAGCGAATCGCAAGAAATACTCAAGGAAGGGGGGTGTGACAGGGGCGTCCCGAGGGACATTCGAAGGGTTTGGGTTTTTCTCCACGTACCTTAGATGAAAAATGTTGGATCAAAATGACAGGCTAGGGGTGGCTAATGCGTGATTGATTGTATATAGCTGTAGCCGCAATTGGAGAGTTCAAGAAGTGTGGTGATGACATGAACCAAGAGGAGAAGTCTGAGTATCACTTTCCAGGAGCAATAACGGAGACTGGCAGCTCGGGTTGGAGACACATGAACTGTAAGCCTCGTTCATGCAACAACGGAAGCTGCGTGGGAATAGTCTCTCTCCCCCGTCGGCGCTGAGGAAGTGGAAATGAAGAGAAGCAATGGGGGAAGAAGAAGCAGATCCAAGTTGGAAGTTGGATTGGCAATCTGATGGACCGGAACAGAGTCCAAGGAACGAACGTGGAGTTGGCGATATAATAATAAGAAGAGGACTTCTTTTAATGGGAACATGTTTTCTTTGGGGCATCTTGCTCTTGTCAGTCGAGTTCAGCACTGGTTTCATGGTGAGCAGTGCACCCACAGAAGTAACTTGAGTAGCTTGAAGGGTCGGCGTCGCCCACCTTTGCCGCAGCCTTTCAGTTGCAGGCCAATCCTGACATCCCCAGAAGCCGGGTTCCAAATTTACTCACAGCGGACTTCCATGGTCCAGGAGTTGATGAAGTCCAGTAGCGTAACCTAGCAGTTTCTGTACAGTAGTGCTGGGTGCATGGGCATGTTCTGGGGGGGGCCCCTTGAAACACGGTTTCCTGGAGGGTAAAGGGGATGTCGTTAGGATTGGCGAATCGCAATTTGGCTGAGCCTTCACCTTTTGTTGGAAGCGAGGTGCTACTGCTAAGCGTGGTACCTCAAGCCAGGTTAATCAATATCAACAATAATAATAACAACAACATCAACAACAACATCGACGTGGACGACGACGACAACAATAATGTAATCAATAGCATCAACGTTATAGGAGAAGGGAAGAGGCCAACCAAATTGTGAACTGTAATGAACGCATTGCGCGTAATACTATCAGACAGATGAACACAGCGCCGAGAAACCAGGGAACACTGCTTGGAAGCAGAAGCGAAAGGAGTGCCATATTCATCCATCCACATCTATTCGATCGACCCAAGTCGAGAACAAGACCAAGCACGGCCCAGCAACAGCAGAACTACTACTCCTGACGAGTAAGTACCGACCCCTATCCTATCCAGTGTTATTCACTCAATGGATTGTCGTAGGTACAGGACAGCCAGCAGGGAGCCGTTATGGTACATACCGTGTATCTTTATCTTCCGGATGGTGAGGGTGGCCCTTCGGTTATCAGTTACATATGTTACCACTTCTTTTGCTACAGTACGGGCACAGTGCAGAAAGACCTCAGGGTTGGGCAGCAACCTTACCAAACTTACGAACCTTTCAGCCTTTCCACTCCTTAGCCTTCCCCAAACCGTCATAGTCCAGAAAGTCATGCAACTGAGCAAGTGGGACTCGTGGGAGACCATCGCATCCTTGACCCAGCATTAATATTGGACAGCAATAATAGCCCATAGGGGCAAGGCGTGGTCTGTCGGGTCTGCCGCCCTGCAATACAACGTACTCGTAAGGCCGCCGTGGGGAAATCCATGATTCTCCGGATTCACTTGCTGGAAACAGCTCTCCCACTCGCGTGGGCTCTGAATCCAATTAACAGCCACGGATAAAGACCGCTGGATTGACGATCATACCGGATGCAACTCTTTGATAGAGGCTGAATTGATAGGAGTGTAAAACACGGGGAAGAGAATAATAATAATATGTCACTGTCGACATCGGAACTCGTGTACAGCCTGGACTGACGCCAGCTTCGTATATCGAGGATTCATCTGTGTCGTGCAAAGACAAATGATCGGGCAGTACCTGCAGAAGAACCGTTGATGCAGAAATCTCCTTGCGCACTGCACCAGTGGCCTTCCTGCAGTAGCTTGTTGCACCCGAGTCGGTAGCTATCGATCACTGCTTCTTTGGGCCTCGAACCACTATTCTACTTTGAGGATTATCGCGCAGAGCAAGAAGCCAGTTAGATACACGGAATTTTCGTGACTTTGGTCCTTCACACAATCCTCGGCGGTGTGCTGAGGATGTAACTTCTGGCATATAAGTCACATTTTAACTTTCACTGCTTTCATTATTGCCCACATATCCATCCGCGGTTTGCACGCATTCGTGCCGTTAACCTTTCCACGGCAGCGGGAAGGTACCGTACGTGAGGTTAACCTTTGCCTTCCCTGTAACCAAAAGGAGTTTATGGTTCGACTTTTCGCGAGCTGCACTGCAAGGAAACGGCCGTATCCTGGCCCGCATCAGTCTTCTTACAGTTCTGGTACAAATTATCCGACACTTGCTCATGTACTATATAATATGATGATTCTTTTTCGTACGGTACATAAACTATGAACCTGCAATTGAAATCCGAAACGTGATAATTAATTGACGATCCGCGGGGAACATCAAACAATTCATGATTACCGAAAGCAATGGTCGTTATCGACACTGATTGAAGTTCAGAAGTAGTGAATCAGAGATATAACACTACTCTTTAGACCAGACTCACGTGGAGATACCTTCTTCACTCACTCTGGAAAGACGGCGTATTTGAAGAGATTGTGTGATCGGCTCCATTTGTTTGATGGTTCAATTCTGTTGGGACAATTTTACCTTACGATCGAATTGAGGTATGACGAAGCGGAGAGAAGGAACAGTATAGGGTGCATAATAAAAGTGCCTTTCAGTTGTGATCACCACCACCATATGTGGCGAATATAAATGATCGATCTCGTTGGTCGCC
>Ga0247734_1001951_pt1 | contig 14524 bp, 15 predicted proteins | sample UWRJL103311B2_FD_180933 | JGI IMG/M metagenome (GOLD analysis project Ga0247734, IMG submission 180933) | Plant litter microbial communities from Arlington Agricultural Research Station in Wisconsin, United States - UWRJ-L103-311B-2 | ecosystem: Environmental > Terrestrial > Plant litter >... | reverse complement strand
CAGCGGGCGGAGTGGAACTGCTGCCCTGCGAACGTCTCGCGCCCGGCGATCGCGGGCACTTGCGGGCGGTTGAGCTGGCCCCAGGCAGCGACGAAAACCCGCGCGCGCAGTGTCTCGCCGTCGCGCTGCGCGATGGTCCAGCGCAGCGCCGCGTCATCCCACCGCGCCCCTACGATCTCGCGGCCATACGCGATTTGCGGGGCCAGCCCCTGCCGCTCGACCAGCCGCTCGGCATAGCGCAGCAGTTCGGGCTGGCGCGCGTAGAGGCGGCTGACCTCCTTGTGCAGGTCGAAGCTGTAGCAATAGAGGTGGGATTCGGTGTCGCACGCGGCGCCCGGATAGGCGTTGTCGCGCCAGGTGCCGCCGGGGCCTTCCGCCTTCTCGACGATCAGGAAATCCTCGATCCCCTGCCGGCGCAGCACCGCGCCCAGTCCAATACCGCCCAGGCCCGCGCCCAGGATCACCACGTCGTATTCGTTCTTCATGACATTCTCTCACCCAGGAACGGGCCGGGGACGGTCTTGCGCGCCGCCCCCGAGCCCCTTGCCGTTTACTCCGCCGCCAGCAGCAGCCCCGGCCACACCGGCGCGACCGGCGCGGGAAGGCCGGTCTCGGCCTCGCAATGGGCGCGCAGATCCTCGATCGAGGGGCCGAAATCGAACACCGAGACGGCGCCGCGCGCCGTGCGCATTTCGTCACGCAACGCGCTCGTCGCCGCCGTGTCGACGCTGCCGTCGGCGGCGAGGACGACACCGTAGGCGCGCGTGCCCTGCACGGTGACGAGGCCCTGCACCACTTCCTTGGCGACCAGCGCGGGATCGCGTTCCAGCGGATCGCCCCAGCCGCCGCCGCCCCAGGTGACGAAGTGGAGGATGTCGTCGCGCTCGACCTTGAGGTCTTCCACCTTGTTGCCGACGATGATGCGGCGGCCGTCGGGCTTCTCGATGATCTTGGTCGCCCGCGCGCCCGGCGCGCCGCCGTTGACGCCCCAGGGCGGCACGAACCAGCGGTCGTCGTGGATGGCGATCTCGCCGGCTTCGAGGAAGCGGTACGACATGATGATGCCGTTGCCGCCGCGATGGAGCCCGGCGCCGCCGCTGTCGGCCACCGTCTCGTAGCGCTCGATCACCAGCGGGAAGTAGCGTTCGAGGAACTCGTTGGGAACGTTGGTGAAGTTGGGGAACAGCGAGTGCCCGTCGGGCCCATCGCCCAGCGGACGGCCGGGAATGCCGCCGAAGCCGATCTGGAACAGCTGGAAGTATTCGCCGCTGCGGTCGGTGCCCGAATAGAACAAGTGCGGCGACGACGAGAAGCCCGCGGCGGTCAGGAATTCGGGCGTCTTCTGGCCCAGCAGGCCGCCCAGGATGTCGAACATCCGGCCCAGCGCGTGGGTGCGACCCGAAAGCGCGGCGGGGAAGCGCGGCTTGAGCAGCGAGCCTTCGGGGATGCGCACGTCGATGAGGTCGTAGTAGCCGTCGTTGAACAGGATCTGCGGATCGAAGATCATGATCATGTAAATGCCGAAGAACATGCGCATCATGTTCTCGTTGAGGAAGAAGTTGATCGAGGCCTGGCTCTGCGGATCGGTGCCGTCGAAATCGAGCACCACCCGGCCGTTCTCGCGCCACATCGTGCATTTGATCTTGTACGGGCCATAGCCCATGCCATCGTCGCAGATGTAATCCTCGAAGCTGACCTTCTCCTCGCTGATCGCGCTGGCGATCAACTGCGTCATCGCCTTGTGGTTACGCGCGAGCAGTTCGTTGCAGGCCGAGACGAACACGTCGTCGCCGAAGCGCTCGGCCATTTCCACCACCCGGCGCGAGGCGACGCGGCAGGCGGCGATCAGCGCGTTGAGGTCGGCCTTGCACCAGTCGGGCGTGCGGACCTGATGCATGATGAGCTTGACGAGGTCGGCGTTGTATTCGCCATTCTTGTACAGCTTGATCGGCGGGATGCGCACGCCTTCCTGGAAGATCGAGGTGGCGTCGATCGGCATCGAGCCGGGCACTTTGCCGCCGATGTCGGACTGGTGGCCGAACATCGAGGTATAGGCGATCAGGCGGCCGTCCTTGAACACCGGCAGCAGCACCAGCCAGTCGTTGCAGTGGCTCACTGCGCCGCCGACCGAGTAGGGGTCAGACAGCATTATCATGTCGCCTTCCTCGACGGTGCCCTCGAACCCTTCGAGGAACGGACCGATATACGAGCCGAACTGGCCGACGATCATGCGGCCCTTGTGGTCGGCGATCAGCGGGAAGGCGTCGCCCTGTTCGCGGATGCCGGGCGACATCGCGGTGCGCACCAGCGTCGCGTCCATCTCGACGCGGGCGTTGCGCAGCGCGTTCTCGATGATGTCGAGGGTGACGGGATCGATGGCGACCTTGGCGAAGGGCGCTTCGTTGCTCTGGATGATCCGTGCGGTCATGTGAATTTCCTTCCCGGGATCAGGCGAGGGTGATGAGGATGTTGCCGACGGCGTCGACGGTGGCGACGCAGCCCGCTTCGATGAGGGTGGTCGAATCCATTTCGGTGACGATCGCAGGGCCGGTGATGCGGTCGCCCTGGCGCAGCCGCGCACGATCGTAGATCACCGCCTGCCGCATCGCGCCGTCCATCCACAATTCGTGGTCGCGGATCTTCGCCGCCACCGGGTCGCCATCGCCGACCGGCAACTGCGCCGCCGGCAGGTCGAGCGCAGTGCCCAGCGCCACCGCGCGCAAGTTCACGATCTCGTGCTCGCTTTCCATGTTGAAGGTGAACAGGCGGCGATGCTCGTCGTCGAAGCGGCCGGTCAGCCAGGCGATGCCCTTTTCCGCGAGATCGTCGAGCAGCACTTCCATCGGCACTTCGAAGGCCTGCCCGGCATAACGCACGTCGACCTCGAACAGGATGGTGATCGCCTCGGGCGCGATGTCCTCGGCCTCCAGCTCGGCGCGGGTTTCCGCCGCCATCTCCTCCAGCGCGGCGCTCAGTTCCTCGAGCGTCGTGTGCGAGGCGAGCTTGGAGAACGAGCGCGCGCTTTCGGTGCGCATGCGCGTGGTCGCATCGCCCAGCGCGCACAGCACGCCCGGCGATACGGGCGAGACCGCCGGCCAGCTACCCATCAGCCGCGCGACCGCGTTGACGTGCAGCGGCCCGGCGCCGCCGAAGCCCATCAGTGCGAAGTCGCGCGGGTCGTAGCCTTGCTGCACCGAGATCATCCGCAGCGCGCCGAACATGTTCTCGTTGACGATGTCGATGATGCCGCGCGCGGCGGCATAAAGGTCGATGCCGAGCGCGTCGGCGATCGTCTGCACCGCCTTGATCGACCCTTCGCGGTCGAGCTTGAAGGTGCCGCCCAGCAGCGCCTCGGGCAAGTAGCCCAGCACCACGTTGGCGTCGGTCACGGTCGGCAGGGTGCCGCCCTTGCCGTAAGCGACCGGCCCCGGCACCGCGCCGGCGGACTGCGGGCCGACGCGCAGCGCGCCGGTCAGTTCGGGTACGTAGGCGATCGAGCCGCCACCCGCGCCCACCGTCTTGACGTCGAGCGCCGAGGCGCGGACCGCGAGGTGGCCGACCTCGGTGGTGCGCACGCGCCGCGCCTCCAGGTTCTCGATCAGCGCGACGTCGGTGGAGGTGCCGCCCACGTCGAGCGTCAGGATGTTCTTGATGCCCGCGTTCTTGCCCACCCAGATCGCTCCGGTGACGCCGCCCGCCGGGCCCGACATCAGCAGCGAGACGGGGTGTTCCTCCGACTTCTCGGACGTCATCAGCCCGCCGTCGGAGCGCAGCAGGCTAAGCTTGCCGGCCATGCCCGCATCGCGCAGCTTGCCGCGCAAGTTGCGCACGTAGCGCCCCACGATCGGACGCACGGCCGCGTTGGCAACGGTGGTGAGCGTGCGCTCGTATTCCTGCATTTCGGGCAGCACGATGTGGCTGAGCGAGACGGGCACGTCCGGCATGATCTCGGCCGCCAGTTCGCCCACGCGCTTTTCGTGCGCGCCATTGAGGTAGGCGTTCATCAGGCTGACGGTCAGCGCCTCGACGCCCTGGGCCTTGAGCTTCTCGAGCTGGGCGCGGATGTCGGCATCGTCGATCGGGCGCAGTTCGGCGCCTTGCGCGTTCATCCGGCCCTTGATCTCGAAGGTATCCTCCAGCGCCGCGAGCGGGCGCGGCTTGGGCCAGACGATCCAGCCGGCGAGGCCGCCGGGCACGAAGCTGCGCGCGATCTGCATGATCTGGCGGTAGCCTTCGGTCACGATCAGGCCGACGTGGGCGCCCTTGCCTTCGAGCACCGCGTTCGTCGCCACGGTGGTGCCGTGCAGGAACACCTCGACGTCGGCCGGGGTGATCCCCGCCTTGTCGCAGATCGCACCGACGCCGTTGAGGATGCCTTCGGAGCTGTCGGGCGGCGTGGAGGGAGTCTTGTGCCGCCAGAAGGCGCCCGAATCTTCCTCGAACAGCAGCAGGTCGGTAAACGTCCCACCGACGTCGACACCCAGACGATATGCCATATTCAGTCCTTAATCCGTATATGCCGTGAAGCGGTCCGCACGCGAAAAGCGCCGCCGGACCGCCGCTGGCCGGCACCGCTCGTTCCAGTCTTCGTGCGCCACAGGTCCCGTTTGAGGGCGCCCAAGTCCAACCGATTATCCCGGATAACCGAAACGCGGGTGGGCCACCGCCGGCTTGCGTCGGCCGCCGATCCGGGCCAACCAGCCCCGCGCGAAAGGACGTTACGCCATGACCAGAGCACCCGCCCTCTTCCTCGGCCACGGCTCCCCGCGCGAGGCGTTGCGCGAAGGCGACGCCGCCCGCGGTTGGATCGACGCCGCCCGGCGCAGCCCGCGGCCGCGCGCGATCCTGTGCATCTCGGCGCATTGGGAGTGCAAGGGCGTGCTCGTCACCCGCAATCCGGTGCAGCGCACGATCCACGATTTCTACCGCATGCCCGACGAACTCTACGCGATCGAATACGCCCCGCCCGGTGACCCCGCGCTGGCGTACCGGATCGAGGCGATGCTCGAACCGTTCCGCGCCCGTGCCGACCTCGATTCGTGGGGGCTGGACCACGGAGCGTGGTCAGTGCTGCGCTTCATGTATCCGCAAGCCGACGTGCCGACGCTCCAGCTCAGCCTCGACGTCCGCCGCACCCCGGCGGACCACTTCGCCATTGCCCGCAGCTTGCGCCCCTTGCGCGACGAGGGGGTGATGATCGTGGGTTCGGGCAACATCGTCCACAACTTGCGGGTCGAGCGGCCGCGCGGCGACGCCATCTACCCTTGGGCGCAGGCGTTCGACGACGCGGTTGTCGACCGGCTGGCGGCGGGCGACCACGCAGCGCTGCTCGACTGGCGGCGGCTGCCCGGCGCGGACGAGGCGGTGCCCGAAAGCGAACACTACCTCCCGCTGCTCTACACGCTGGGCGCCGCGCACGAGGACGAGCGCCCGCGCGTGTTCAACCGCAGCATCGAAGGCGCGGTGTCGATGACGTGCGCGGCGTTCGGCGAAAGCTGAAAGTCGCGCCGGCGGTTATGCGAGGTGCGCCTCGCCCTCCAAGGCTTCGCCCGACAGGCTCTTGGCGAACGCGGACTTTATCAGCCACGGCTCGAGGATGCGGCCGGCGACGTAGAGCACGCAGAAGATGCCGGTGAACACATAAGCCGGCGTGCGCGATTCCTTGATCGCCCAGGCGATCCCCAGGAACAGGAACGGCAGCGCGAAGCAGAACAGCAAGGTGCTGCTGCTCAGATCGTAGACCAGCCGCGTGCCGTCCTCGCCCCTTGCCACGCGCAGCGTGCCGTGGCTGAAGATCGCCATCCGGTCCTGCGCGCGCGGGGCCTTCTTGCGAAATTCGAGCGTGTCGTGGGTGACGGCATACGTCGTGCCGTCGGTCTGGAACAGGGGGTCGAGCCGGTCGAACGCGCGCGCCGGGGACAAGGCCGCATCGAGCGGCAGCGAACCCCTGACGTGCCAGATCCGGTCGATGAAAGGCAATTTCACTGCGATCTTCTCCGCAAGCATCGTCGAGGACATCGTGCGCCTACTCGGCGGGGACCGCCGCTGGCTCGCGCCCGCGCTGGACCATCGCCTTGATCGCCTTGTAGCCCTCGGTGAACGGGTAGGTCATCTGTTCGTGGATCGTCATGCGGCGCCCGCCTTCGAGCCCAAGCAGTTCGGCCTCGCCGTCGACGCAAGTGCCGAACATGCGGTCGATGAAGATGTACTCACCGGCGAAATTGCTGCGGCTGGCCTCGTAGTCCTGCGAGTGGTGCAGGCTGTGATGCTCGGTGGTGTTGAACAGGAAGCGCCACCAGCGCGGCGTGTTGAAGCGCACGTTGATGTGCTGGTACGTCCCGATCGCCAACCCCAGCGCGCCGGCCAGCAGCGCCGCGCGCGGCAGGAAGTCGAAGAACCCGCCGATGCCCAGGCCGATCAGGAACAGTTCGACCGGATTGCCGACCGCGCCCTTGTTGATGTTCAACTGCGTGATGTAATGGTGGACCGAATGCGGCAGCCACAGCGGATACCAGTTGTGCATGCCGCGATGCATCCAGTACTGGCCGAAGTCGAACAGGAACGAGATCATGAACGCCTGCACCAGCAGCGGCAGGTCGGTGAACCACTTGAACTTGTCCCAGTGGAACATGTGCTGCACGGCATGGACGAATGCGTCGCTGCCCATGTGCTTTCCGGCATACTTGACCAGGGTATAGCTGATGCCGACAAAGAACAGGTCGGTGACGAGTTCCTTCCACGTGAGCCGCCAGCTCTTGTAGCGCGGGTTGACCCATTCGAGGCCCAGCAGCAGCATCTTGAAGCCGATGCCGATACCCACGGCGGTGGAGGCCTTGGCGATGGAATCGGGCGCGTAGACCCAGAACGCGATCATCAGCAGCAGCACGGCGGGCTGGAAATAGGTGAAGAACGCCTGCTTGAACGGGCCACCCTCGACGCGGGGAAGGTTCTCCCACCCCACGGTGACGGGCGCCTGCGCGCCGATGATCCGCTTTCCAACCCGCACGCCGTTCATATCGCCTGCCCTCGTAATACGCAGCTACCCGCCTCAGTAATACTGGTGTGAATTATCGTAATACTTAATCCCCGAGCTGTCTACGCCACTTTTGCCGCACCGCACAATATTCCCGAGTTCCGCCGCTCGCAAGCCGAAGCCGGGCACGATTTGCCTTGAGCGGACGTGTCGTGCCAAGCTGCCTGACGACCATGCGGAAAAAGGATTATCCATGTTCGGCAGATACTTCGCGGTGCTTTGGGCAGGCGTATCCGCTTTCGCGACCGCGGCATCGGCGAGCCCCTTCTACGACGCCGCGGTGTGCCGCCCGCCGTACTCGATGGACTCGGCGACAACGCTTTACGACGCGGCCGAGAAGCTGGCCAAGCCCGATACCTCGCTGCTGTTCGCCAACGTCTACACGCTTGGGGAAGACCTGGGCGAGGATGGGTTCAAGACCCGGCAGGTGATCTTCTCGAGCACCTCGGTCGGCGTGCTGGTCGAAGGGCTGCAGGCGGACGCGCTGGCGCAGCGCTATCATCTGACCAAGGAACGCTCGTCGCTGCTCCGCACTTCGACCAACGGCTATGCGCGCGCCTTGCCGGCGAACGAACAGCCGATGCCCGACCTCGGCGTGGTCTCGATCATCGCGCGCGAAAGCCCCTCACTTCCGGGCAAGACGCTGCTCGCGTGCGAGTTCGTATCGGCCGAGGACCAGAAGGCGCTCGACGACTACGAGAAATCGCGCCGGCCGTGATCGCTTTGAGCCCCCCATTCAGCTTGAATAACGGAGTGATAAAGGCCATCTTGTAGGCATCGAAGACGTTCACGCCGTAGGCAGTTCTTCGACTGAGAGCCCCTTGTGCTCCCGCTTACGCAGTGGAGCAGCTAAAATGGGTTTCAATTTCCCCGCACCGCATTACCGGGACGCGCCGCGATGAGCCGCGCTATGAACCTGTCGCTGCCCGAAGCCGAAGTCATGGCGATGTGCACCAAGTTCAAGGTCGCGGTCAGCGCGATCGAGACGCTGCCCTCGGGCGGAACCCACCTGGTCTGCACACGCGGCGAAGGCGCGGACGAAATGCGCAAGCGGCTCAAGGCCCACCTCGTCGAAGGCGTGGTGAAGCGCTTCCCGTTCTATCGCGCCAGGGGCCCCTGGTAACGCCGCAACTTCCCCGGCCGCCGCGTTTTGCGAATTGATGCGGCGGCGGTGCGGGATCGGTGCTAGAGCCGGCCCATCGCGAGACTTCGACCCTGAGCGCCTCGCGGCTGAGGGATCCGACGTGCCCCCGCTTGAAGCAGGAGCATGAACATGGCCAAGTCGCAGAAGCGCACCACCCGCGAAGTCCGCAAGCCCAAGGCATCGAAGACCAAGGCCGCCGCGCCCGTCGGTCTCGAAGCCTCGCCGGTGCTGGCGGCCACCCGCAAGCCGCAGGACAAGCGCTGACACGCGAACGGGGGCCGATGCGCCCCCGTACCGTCGGGGCGGATTTGGAGCCCTCCTTCGCGGCGAAAGTTTCGGGGTCGAGGACGCGGCCAACGCCGTGCGTGCTGACCACGGCAAGATCGGCGCGATAAGGGGTGGTATGCAGGGCGATGCGGCAGCCTATATGGGCCTAGGTGCCCTTGTTATGCGGCTAGGTGTCGTTGTGGACACCCCCTCCAGGACCGCCGCTTGTTCAGACGCGGCTTGGCAATCGTTCGAAATTTGGCCGCGCCACCTGGCGCCTACCATCGGCAAATCTATTCCGCCGCTTCGGTATCCTTGCCGGATGGGCAGTCTGCATTCTCGATGATGAGCCAACGGGGCTCGGTGCATCCAGCCATGCCGCTGGAGAACCATTCCATAAAATTCACGATCCATTTCATCGTCATAGCCCTCTCGATCCATCGGCATCGCGGTAGGATTTTGCTCCGGCCCCCACGATTGCAGCGGTGGCCACGTCCCCTCGCCCCGCCGCTCCAAGCCAGACCGGATCCAGATCGCCCCATGCCGTTTCCGAAGCAGGCGGCGGCGCGACTGAACCGCGGCGCCGGCATCGGTTGCAGCCCGTCGTCCAGAACCGCGAACATCCCGCGTGACCGGGCATGCGCATGCACACTCGCCTCGTCGGGTGACAGCACCGGCGTCACGCACGCGTCGCGGCCCGCGAATATCGCCTCCCATTCCTCACGCGATCGACCGGCAAAAATGGCGGAAAAGCGTGCTTTCATCGCCGGCCACTGCGCCCGGTCGTGCTGCGCGGGGAACGCGGCCGGCGGCTGGACATCGACTTCGCGACGTTCCGCGATTATTATTCGAACCACCACGTCCACCTGATGAACCGCCTGCTCGCCCACGGCGCGGCGTTGCATCGGCGCAACTTCGTGCTCCATCCGGGCGCGCCGCCCGGCGAGTACGACGTGGTCTCCGAAGTGTTCGACGAAGACCGCCGAGGCGACGATGCGCGAGATGGCCGCGCCCGAGGTCCACCGCCAAAGGATCGAGGACGAGATGAAATTCCTCCTTCCCGAATCGATGCGCGTGTTCATGGTGGAAACCGACACCACCGTTTTCCGCCCTCTCGACGGGATAGCCCCATGAATGTTTCCGAAGCCGTGGCGAGCCGGCGCTCGATCCGCCAGTTCCTGCCCGAACCGGTCGGCCGCGACGTGCTCGAACGCGTGCTGGCAAAAGCGCAGCGTGCGCCCTCGGGCGGCAACGTCCAGCCCTGGAACATCCATGTGGTGACGGGCGCGGCGCTCGCCCAGCTATGCGAGGGGGTGGCCGCGCTACTGCCGCAAGGGCGCGCCGCGCACAGCACCGAATACACGATCTACCCCGAAGCGCTGGCGGACCGCTACGAGGACAGCCGCCGCGAAGTGGGCGAAGGCATGTAGGCGGCGCTCGGCATCGCTCGGGAGGACAAGGCTGGCCGGCTGGGGCAGTTCTTGCGCAATTACCGCGCCTTCGACGCGCCCGTGCTGATGCTCGTCCACACCCCCCGCTACATGGGCCCGCCGCAATGGGCGGACATGGGCATGTGGCTGCAGACGGTGCTTCTGCTGCTGCGCGAGGAGGGCTTGGATAGCTGCGCGCAGGAAGCCTGGGCAGTCTATCAGCGGCACATCCGCGAGCATGTGGCGATCCCCGCCGATCACCTGCTGTTCTGCGGCATTTCCGTGGGCCATCGCGACCCGGAAGCGCCGGTCAACGGCTTTGCGGTATCGCGCGCACCGCTGGAGAGCGTCGTCACTTTCGTCGAGTGACGCGCGGCGGCCCGCGCCCGGTCAGTTCGCAGTCGCCGGCGGCGAGCCGATCCATCCGCCGGCCGTGGCGACGTAGAGCCGCGCCACGTTGAGGAACTGGCGCGTGCGCGCGACGAGCAGGCCGTTGCTCGATCGCTGGTACAGCCGTTCGCTTTCCAGCACTTGCAGCACGCCCGAATTGCCCACCTCGAAACTGCGGCGTGATAGCCGGCGCGAGTGCTCGGCCACCGCCAGCGCTTCCGACTGCGTGGTCACGGAGCGCTCGTCGTTCCGGATCGCCGAGAGCAAGTCGGCGACCTGTCCGAACGCGGCCAGGACGGTCTGCTGATACGTCGCCTCGCTCGCCTTCGCGCGGTCGATCGCCGCCGCGCGCTGCGCCTTGAGCGTGCCGCCGTGGAAGATCGGTGCGGTCAGCCCGGCGAAGATGTCGTAGCCACGAAAGGCATTCTTGGCGAGATCGTCGATCCCCGGCGCGCCTTGCGTCAGCGTCGCGCCCAACGTGATGTCGGGATAGAGCCGGGCGGTGGCGACGCCGATCTGCGCCGTCGCGGCATGGAGGTCGGCCTCGGCCTGCAGGATGTCCGGCCGCCGGTGGACGAGCGCGGAGGGCAGCGTGACCGGGATCGATGCCGGCAACGTGATCGCCGCAAGGTCGAGGTCGCTCGGCCCCAAATCAGCCGGGGCGACGCCGACGAGCGTGGCGAGCAGATGCCGCGCCTCGGCCAGTTGCTGTTCGAGCTGCGGCAGGTCGCCGCGATCGGCGGCGTACTGGCTCTGCGCGTTCAGCACTTCGACGAGCGTGCCTTCGCCGCCCTCGCGCCGCTTCTGGGTCAGCGTGACGTTGCGCATGTCGTCCGCAAGCAGGGCGTTGGCGGTGGCGATCTGAGCGCGGATCGCCGCCACGGTCAGCACCTGGTTGACTACTTGCCCGGCGATCGAAAGATGCGCGGCTTCGGTCTGGCGCTGCTGCGCCTCGGCCTGCGCGGCGCTTTGCTCGACCTGCCGCCGCAAGCCGCCGAACAGGTCGAGATCGTAGCTGATCCCGCCGCCCACCGAATAGAGCTGGAACTCCGGGTTGCCCGCCGTGCCGAGCGCCTCGTTGCCCGCGAACCCGAAGCTGGAGAGGTTGATCTGCTCCTGCTCCACGCGCGCATTGGCGTCGACCTGGGGCAGCCGCTTGCCAGCGACCGCGCGCAGTTCGGCACGCGCGGCGGTGAGCGTGGCATTGCTGGCGGCGAGCGTGCGGTTGTTCGCCATCGCACGTTCCACCAGCGCATCGAGCTGCGGCGATCCGAACGCGGTCCACCAGCGCGCGCCCGGTCCTTCGCCGAGAGCGGCGGCCGGTGCGCCGGCGGGGGGCGCCACCGGGTCCTCCGTTCGGCCGTAAGCGCCGTCGGCGGGGGCTTGCGGACGCTCGAAATCGGGGCCGACGGTGCAGCCGGACAGCGCCGTGGCGGCAAGCAGCGCGACGGGGAGAAGGAAAGGCACGCGCATCGGATCAGTCCATGTGGATGGTCGGCCCCTTGCCCGCCCCGGCGCGAGGTCCGCGCATCAGGAGCAGGAGGGGGATGACGGCAAGGGTGACGGCGAACAGCAGCCAGAACGTGTCGACGTAGGACACCATCGAGGCCTGCCGGGTGATCTGCGCGTTCATCGCCGCGACCGCGCTGGGCAGGTCGAAGTCGAAGCCCTGGTCGAGGCGCGGATTGTCGGGCCGAATGCCCTCGACCAGCCGCGAATGGACGGCGGCGGCGTTCTGGATGGTCAGCGCCTGGAGCACCGAAATGCCCGCTGCCGAGCCGATGTTGCGGGCCAGGGTGAAGATCGCCGCGCCCTGGTTGCGGTATTTGACGTCGAGCGTGGCGAAGGCGATCGTGGTCAGCGGCACGAACACAAGGCCGGTGCCGAGCCCCTGGATGAACCCGGAGAAGATGACGAGATTCTCATCCATGCCCAGCGAGAAGCCCGACATGTAGTGCAGCGAAAAGGCGGAGATCGAAAAGCCGATAAAGATCAGCAGCCGTGCATCGACGTGCTTGATGATACGCCCCACCAGAGTCATCGAGATCAGCGTGCCGATCCCGCGCGGCGCTGTGACGAGGCCGGTCAGCACCACCGGATAGCCCATCAGGTTCTCCAGCATCGTCGGCAGCAGCGCCAGCACGCCGAACAGCACGCTGCCCAGGAAGAAGCCGAAAATCGATCCCACCAGAAAGTTGCGATCCCTGAATATGCCGATGTCGATGAACGGCCTTTGCGCCGTGAGCGTGTGGACTACGAACAGATAGCCGAAGAACAGGCTTGCCGCCGCTTCGAGGCAGATCTCCAGCGAGTTGAACCAGTCCTTGGTCTGCCCGCGATCGAGCATCAGCTGGAACGCGCCGATCGCCAGCGCCAGCATCGCAAAGCCGAACAGGTCTAGCCGCGGGCGTACCGCGTCGCGCGTCTCGGTCAGGAACGCCGAGAGCCCGGCGAAAGCGAGGAGGCCGATCGGCAGGTTGATGTAGAACACCCAGCGCCACGACAAGTTGTCGGTCAGCCAGCCGCCCAGTGCCGGGCCGATGATCGGCCCCAGGATCGCCCCCATGCCCCACACCGCCATCGCCGGGCCGTGGCGTTCGGGCGGGTTGATGTCGAGCAGGATGGCCTGGCTCATCGGCACCAAGGCGGCACCGAACAGCCCCTGCAGCAGGCGGAACCCCACCAGTTCGCCCAGACTATCGGCAACACCGCACAGGCCCGAGACGAACGTGAAGCCGATGATCGAGCACAGCACCAGACGCTTGCGACCGAACCGCCCGGCCAGCCAGCCGGTCAGCGGCGTCATGATCGCGGCGGCGACGATGTACGAAGTCAGGACCCAGGTGATCTCCTCGCTCGACGCCGAGACGCTGCCCTGGATGTGCGGCAGCGCGACGTTGGCGATCGTGCTGTCGAGCGAGTTCATCACCGTCGCCGCCATGACCGAGGCGGTGATGAACCGCCGCGTCACCGCGTCCGGATAGCCGGCGGTCATCGCGCCTGCGTCGCTGCGCCGAACAGGTGGCGCTGGTGTCCGGTATCGACGCTCACCTCGACACTGAGGCCGGCGTGCAGGGGGATGCCGCTAGGCAGCGCATCGATGCTGAACTCGACCGGCAGGCGTTGCACCACCTTCACCCAGTTGCCCGTGGCGTTCTCGGGCGGCAGCAGCGCGAAGCTGTTGCCGGTGCCGGGGCTGAAGCTGGTGATCCGCCCGGTCAGCTTGAGGTCGGGAAAGGCGTCGACCCGGAACGTGGCGCGCTGGCCGATCCGCATGTGGTCGAGCTGGTCTTCCTTGAAATTGCCTTCGACCCACAGACGATTGCCCGCCAGCGTGAACACCGGCTTCGACGCCGACACGTAACTGCCCACCTGAAGCTGATCGACCTTGGTGACTATCCCGTCCTGAGCGGCCCGTACCACGGTGTAGCCCAGGTTAAGCCGTGCCCGTTCGAGCGCGGCCTGCGCGCGCTGCACCGCCGGCTGGCGCTCGGTCGGCGCCGACACGCTCCCCGTCAGCGTCGCGGCGACGCCTGCGTTCTGCTGGACCGAGGTCTGGATGTCCTGCCGGGCCGTCTGCGCGGCGAGCACTGCCTGGTCGTACTGGTTCTGCGACGAGATGCCCTCGGCCAGCAGCGCCTTCTGCCGCGCCGCCTCACGGTCGGCGTAGGCCAGTTTCGCCTGGGCCGCCTGCAGCGAGGCTTCACCTTCGCGATAACTGGCGCGCAGCGAGGACACCTGGGTGCGCGCGCTGGCAAGCTCTGCGGCGGCCTCGTCGACGGCGGCCTGGAACGGCGCCGGGTCGATCCGGAACAGCACGTCGCCCGCCTTCACGCGCTGGTTGTTGACGACCGCGATCGCAACGACCGGGCCGCTCACGTTGGCGCTGACGGCGGCGAGGCCGGACTGGAGATAGCCGTTGTCGGTCTCCTGGTATCGGCCGCCGCTCAAATAGAAGAACAACCCCACGACCAGTGCGATCACGGGCGCGGCGAGCAGCAGCGGCTTGCGCAAACGGGTCCGCCGCGTCGGCACGTCGCCGGCAGGCTGGCTGCCGGGCACGGCCCCAGCGGCCAGCGGCGCATTCTCTCCAGTGGAGTAATCGGGCGCGTCGCCCGACCCGTCTTCCAAGCTCATACCATCCCAATCCATCGCGATTTCAGCGAATTGGCGATCGCCGACCCATCGGCAGAATCGATCACGCCCGCTACTTGCGACTAGACGATATGCAACGCAACTATATAATGAGGTACCTTGGAA
>Ga0247734_1001950_pt1 | contig 14536 bp, 14 predicted proteins | sample UWRJL103311B2_FD_180933 | JGI IMG/M metagenome (GOLD analysis project Ga0247734, IMG submission 180933) | Plant litter microbial communities from Arlington Agricultural Research Station in Wisconsin, United States - UWRJ-L103-311B-2 | ecosystem: Environmental > Terrestrial > Plant litter >... | reverse complement strand
CGCTAGAGTTACGGATGATTTCAAAGCTATGAAATTCACATAAACCAAATAGTTTCGACCCAATCAATCTTAATGTTTACGACTACTCTTGTATAGACGCTCTTTCCAGGGGGTTCTCCTCTCACTGTTATCATTGGTAAATGCTGGCTAGTGAATACCCCGAAAAAGCCTCAAAAGTCGGCCCCAAACAGTTCCCAAAGCCCAATGCCCAATACCATATTAGATCGGATCAAACCTTTGGGGCTATACATGTGTCTCGAATCTAAGGAGCTCTATTCAGGTTTCGCACTTCTATTATCAGAATTACAGTTTTGCCTGAGGCTCTTTCTTAGCTAACGCTCTCAAATCTTTTCTCAAAATCTTCCCTGAAGGACTCTTAGGAATAACATCCATGAACTTCACGCCGCCACGCAGCTGTTTATAATCCGCTACATTACTCTTCACAAAGTCTTTGATCATTTGCTCAGTAAGTTCCTTTTCAGCAACAACATAAGCGCGCGGCACTTCCGTGCCTGGAACATCAATTCCGATAACTGCAGCATCGAGGATTTTGGGGTGGGTGAGCAAAAGAGCCTCGAGTTCCGCTGGGGCGACTTGGAGGCCTTTATATTTGATCAGTTCCTTTTTGCGGTCTACGATATAAGGGAGACCGTTCTTCCAAATGGCGATATCACCTGTGCAGAACCAACCGTCGACGAAGGAATCCTTTGTTGCTTTGGGATTTCCGTAGTAACCTCTTGTAATGACCGGACCTTTCACCCATACTTCGCCTGGCTTGCCTTCTTCAACATCGTTTCCGTTGTCATCCACGAGTCTGAAAACTTTAGTATTTCATGACATAGAGGGAAGAAGTGTTGGGTGACGGAGCGTACCTAGCTTGTATACTAGGCATTATTTTGCTGACGCTTCCAGTATCATCAATCTCTCCCAACGGCATTACCGTCACGCTTCCGGTAGTCTCACTCAGACCCCAAGTCTGGCTAATAAACGTCTTACCCTTCCCCAACTTTGCGCTAGCTGCATACTGCAACTCCTTCCCCAAAGGTGCAGCTCCGGAGATTGCCTGTTGCAGAGTATCGAACTGGTCCGTGACAATATCCATTTTTGCGATCAGGAGATAGATTGGTGGTACGGTGAAGAAGAACGTGATCTTGTGCTTCTTGTTGTATTCTAGGAATCTGATGAAATCGAACTTTGGCATCCAGTATACGGTACCGCCTATGTAAAAGGGGTTTACAAAATAGCCTTGCACACCAGCGATATGTGCAGCTGGAAGATGGGCGAGAGTACGGTAGTCATCGAGAACTGGATCACCTCTTGCTCGAAGCTTTTCCTTGTCTTCCCTCCCCATTTGTGTTGGTATCGAACATTCCGACACGATATTCCTGTGGGAAATTACCACGCCTACGCTCATCAGCTCTCGGCGTTTTCACAAACGACGAGCAAAAATTCCAACACTTACCTTTTGGGATTCCCGTGGTACCACTCGAATACAACAAACAGATCAAACTTTCTTCTAACTTTTGCCCATCCGTAATTCTCTCCCACTCAATCTTCCCATTACTCGGCAATGCTCTCCCTCCACCTTCCACACTATCCATCCTCCAATTCCCCTTCTCACTTCCGATAACTACCACCCTTTCCAAGCCCAGCCCACACATCTTAGCCGCCTCACATGCTACTGCCTTCACATCCTCACTACAAAATACCAACTTGCTCTCCCCCTGCTTGATCTGCCGCGCTAGCTCACCTGGTGTAAAGCTCGAGCTTGCAGCGCTGTACACTCCTCCGGCGGCGATGACTCCGTAGAAGAGAAGAGGGAGAAGGACCTGCCCGGAGGAAATACAGACAACAACATCTTTCCCAGGACCTGACGAACCGATGGAGTAGGTGGTCCGCAGGCCGTGGGCGATTTCTTTGGTTAGTTCGCGAGCGGCGGCCTTGGTGATAGAATTTGAAGGATCGGCCGCGGAGCAGTGGATTATGGTGTCTTCATTTGCGTCGCAATCGGGATTATCTTTGAGGTTTTACGAGTTAGTAGTTATCCCTTTTACTTTCCTCTTTAACTTTTCGGCTTGCAATTATTATAATGGAAAGGAAGGAAACATAGTACCGAAGAGAAAAGTTAGGAGGTCTTGATTTGGGTAGTCGTAGTGTCTATCTGATGTATAGATATTCATCTTTGTCATTGTCAAGTGCTTTCAAATCAGAAACTATAGCCAAAGCTCTGAAACTTCCGGTTTTGATTATTAATTAGATCAGAAGGTGATGAGCTAGGAAAATAGGAAGTCAAATATTTGAAAGTTCATCAGACGTCACCAAGTGATACACCGACAGATTGGTTTAATCCGAAAACCTGCAGCTTGACTATGCATATAGTTATACGAGTAGCTAGATGCCTAAAATTGCCTAGGCGAGGCAAGCGAACTCGAAAGCAAGCAACCGAGGTGAGCTTGAAGCGAATCGATCCCACTGAGTCGCGGAGCTTGTCATGATTTATTTAGCTTTGACCCCGATGGTTTGGTTTTGGTTGGTGTGCGGTTGTGGGGTTCAAATGATTAACGCGGGGTAATTGGCTTCGCTAGCAGATGGTCACCTGGACAATAGACTCATGTCTTCGGTGTTGAAGTTACTAGTATAACATATACATATATGCATATGTATATATAGACCTGTTGGTGTTTTAGTAGCTTGAGGATCCAAGAATCCAAGTACATGTTGTGGGCAAGCGAAGAAGGATATGTGTGCATGAGAGGGTTACCCCAGAAATTCAAATAATTCTACAACCTCAGAGGATTTTGGTAGAAATGTCCTGGGTGGATTATGGAAGTGAAGAGCATATTCTGAGATCTATCGTTTTGACTCCCAGGTCTCAGGCCCCAGGTCGTGCGTGGAGTGCTGTGACTTCCTTGATTTTGGCCAATATGGTGCTAGACGGCGCATCATGCTTTGCCTTTTCAAGATGCTCTAACGCATCTTTGTACAAGCCGCTCTCTGCCAAAATTGATCCCCATTCCAAGTGTAGATCCGCTGAGAGGTTTGGATCTTGAAGGAAGCTTACTAGCGAGTCTGCCTGTTCGAGCATATAACATGCAGCACCTACAAACCCCAGTTGGCTATCCACCTTCGCAATACCTAGACGATTGCGAACGTTGATATCCGCGATCTTCACTAACAGTTGTTTGTTGATCAATCCAGTGTTCCGGTCACAAGCAAGCAACGGTCTTGATAGTAGATGAGCAACTGTGTATTGATCGCGAGCCTCAGCAAGATCTCCACGTGTGTAAAAGTGGTCTCCCTTCGCCCTTACAGCTAAGACTTGGCTGATATTGTCCGAGAGCGTTTCATTTGTCGATATTGCGGTGGCCGTGAATTTCTCTCTATTATCCTGACTTAAATCTCCTAGAAGCTCTACATCGAGTAGGCCTGGCGTTGAATTATCTAGGATTTTCTTTGACCTCTCTTTTCGTCCTTTTGGCTCCCAATCAATGATCTTGCCGGTACGAATACCACTAAGACCATCTATCAATAAATCAGTCACCCGATGAGAGCTGCGGAAGGTTCGAAAGTTTATTGATAACACGGCCCTTATTGTCGGGCTAGTATCGTCGATATTCGACACCCAAGTATTCATCAGAAGTATGAATTTAGGAAGGTGTCTAGCAGCGATAATAACAGAACACCATGGAAAACCAGTTGAAGTCATCGAATTATCAATCGCTTGGCCATCCAGACGGGGTTCTGATGCACCTAAACGTGGTTCTAAAAGACTGCGTCCCTGGCTAAGGTGGATTTCAAGCACAAAACTTTCCAAGGCTGCAGTCTCTGAACCAACGAATGCTGGAGCTACAAGCTTGCAGGATTCCAGGAGTTTTATCGAGTCGGATTTGATAATGACAAAAGCATTCTGGGAATGGAAAAATTGTAGGCTGTCTGCAGAGATGAACTTGGAGACTCGGAACAAGGCTACCTCAAATTTGGACCGGAAACTCCGGCCTATGCAGCGTTTGGGATAGGCTACATTTTGGTCAAGGAGTACATAACTGTAGACACAGTGTCTGATTTCGATTGGGAGGTTGTCGAATGTTAGAGACATTATTGTTATGACGATGGGGAGTGTTGCGTGTTGATGAATGACTGCTACAGTACTATCGTGGGTAGTCCTCGAGGGGGGCGTTTAGTTTATCTTCCGCCCCACACCGCTGTTTTTGAAGTGATCGTCAGGTAGAGCGAGTTGTGAATCAGTTGTGTAATTCGAAAGCAAGGCTTGTTTTGAATTAATTGTACTAAGAGAGTATATATCTCATAAATGGCTCCATTCAATTAAAATGTATAGTTTATGTAAATAATATTTTCCGTAAAGGGTTTAGCTTTTATATGGGGTTACAGTAGGGTATGTAAACGCGCGCGATTATGCTTCATTAGAATCAACCTCGGATGGGAATCAGAACCCTGTCTCCAACCCAATTTTTAAGGCTAGAATGCAAGCCGTATGTAAGAAGTACGATCTTCTCGACGTCATCTTTCAAAAACTGGTTCCAGGAAGTTCCAGTTATTTGATACGTTTATATATAATCTGGAACATCGACACGATAGTTGGGTCAGATAGATTAAAAGGGAGTACTCAAATCATGTGCAAATATATCTTATATAGCTCAACACACCCATATGCTTCCGAAAAGCACCGTCTAATTCAACCCTCATTCCTAGAATATAACCCATATCTATCATAAAATAGTAACTCTAACCAATGTACGACGACCACTGACTCGCCATCCATTAAAGCCCACCGAAATCCATGACAATACTCCCATACAAAGCGACACTAGCTCTGACCGTGTTGTAGGTTAAGCATTCACTTCCCCAATGTCCCACAATGACAACATACGCCCAGAGTGTGACTGCGTATATGGGACCATTTGGTAATATTATAGGTAGCTATAAGGCGTAACATGCCCGTAACAATCATGTACGCTCCGAAGGTACGCGCAGGCAAACCAGTGACTCGAGAGGTTGGCGTATGACTTTTACGGCCTGTATAGAGATTGCGCGCTCCATCAAGATTGGTGAAGTTTTGAAGTGAGTTTCCGAACAAAGGAGGGGATTCTATTATATCTCGTCAGCCTATGGCCTAGAGCTCGACATAGATAAAACCGATGCGAAAAGTATGATTTATATAAATATGGATTGCCTTCCAAAGGCGAGTAAGTAGGGCAGATAGCCGTCGCTTTGTGGAAGGTAAGAAGCCATTTGAAAAGAAATTAGCTGTATTGGTAGCGAAGGCTTTGGAATTATGGATGACACAGGTTGTGGATGTTGGATGTTGGATATTTGTCTCGCATAAGTAAAACCAACACATGCCCCGACATTACCAACATACCAATGTCATATTTGCCGTACGACTGCATCAGCTCCTCTAAGAAGATTGGGCATTTCGACTCTCCTCTCCCTTGAATTACGAAGCGGTATTCTAGTTTCAGAAGATTATCTACCTGGGGTTCAGCGACTAGCTGTATTGAACAAAAAACATCATGCGCAATTTGCTACAGTTCAATCCAGGAATTCTAGCAACGCTACCAATTTTCATCATATTATACATCGTTTCGACTGTCTTCAATCTAATCCGATGGAGATTTTACATTCTTCGTCTGAGGGCGCAAGGCTTCGTAAGTGTTAGCACTAGCTACCTACCTACATAGCTACCTGAGATATGTCTGAAGAAATAACTAACCTTACAAGCCAATGCCGCCTTACAATATTTCCTTGGGCATCTCCCGGTTGTCAACAGGATCATATCATCTCTGCCCAGCGATGCCCATGGTCATTATCTTCCGGACCAGATGCGGCGAGAATATCCTGAGCGTGGTCCGAATTATTATCTGGACCTTGCCCAATTTGCACCATCCATACTTATTCTTACTTCCCCAGATGTGCTGCATCGAGTCACGCAACTTCACCTTTTGGAAAAGTTTCCGAACATGAGGACTTTCCTCAGCCCATTAACTAACTGGTGGCTTTGACATAGTGACGATGACAGGGCAAACGTGGAAGAAATGGCGGGGAGTATTCAATCCAGGACTTAGTGCTGGGCATCAAACGACTCTGGTACCTTCCATTGTCAAGAAGACGGAAATCTTCTGCACCATGCTTCGAAACCATGCTAGATAGCAAGATGTGGTTAAAATGAAGAACTTGACTGATAATTTGACAATGGACATCATTGGAGAAGTTGTGCGGTATGTAAAGATATCTGTGAGAGCAGATCCAATATTGTATCTTACTGACAGCTTGTTAGGGAGCAAGATTTTGATTTCTAGCGGTCGCCAACGAGTTAGTCGGTGGCATCAGCAAGCGAATTCGCTGGCTTTCCTTTGGTGTTGAGCCCAATCTCTTCACAAGATGCCACCCCTTGCGGACCTTCGTAAATTGGTATTACGGATCTAAAGTCAACGCTATTGTCTCACAGGAACTTGAAAAACACTTCAAAAAGTATTCTAGCCAAGACACGGGATACTAAATCTCGCTCAGTAGTAGAACTTGCCCTCAGAGCATGCGATTCAGACAACGCCGAACAGTACTCGGCAGATAAAGTAAAACCCTATACCAAAGAAATGGATCCTTTATTCAGGAAGATTTGTATGGCTCAAATAAAACTGTTTCTGTTTTCCAGCCACGACACGACTTCTTCCTCGATATGCTATACACTATATCTTCATTCCAAGCACCGCTCGGTTCTAAAATCGATTCAGCAGGAGCTCGAAGCCGTATTCTCACCAGACCGTAGCCAGATCCCGCATCTTATATCAGACAATCCACATCTTCTGAACAGCATTCCTTTCACCACAGCCGTGATTAAAGAGTCCCTTCGTCTCTTCGCTACCGTAAGCAGCACGCGTGACGGGGAGCGTGGAGGGCAATTGAACACGGGCCCCGAAGCTGCATCGGACAGGAACTGGCAATGCTGGAGTCCAAGATTGTTTTGTGCAAGGCCGCGAGAGATTTTATCATGGAAAACCTATACAAGGAGGGAGGACATACCGTCAACGGGGAGGGGCCTTCCAAGTGCAATTGAGTCGGCCAGCGGGTGATTTGTCGTGCCGGATCCAGCAGATTTGAGCCTCGGAGGGGTGGTGATGGATTGCGATGTAAGAAAAAGACTGCGAGGTTTTGCCTCGACATAGGACGGACGTAAAATATACCGGAACTCACCATTAGCTGAGAAAAATATCTCGTTGAGTAGGCTTCCAGCCAACCAGCTGCAAAATCCAATGGCGTGCGTGGTACTGATCCTCCTATAACTGTATCACGGATCACGGATCACAGAAACCCTCACCTCAATTTCGAGATCACGTTTATAATATTACTACTAAAGTAAGTTAGAAAAAACCTCCAGTCCGCCTACAATTCTCTTCTTTTTCACCTGAGCTCTACCTGCTACCTACCAAAGTGCCTTCCTAACTCACTCTGCTATGAGGTCGTATCTTAACAACTCTGCCCAGCCCAGCGACCAAACCCAACCCCCCTTGAGACCCCCTGAATTAATTCGCCTAATAAAAATAAGCGAAAAAAAATTCCTACGGAACGGAACCACTAACCACGCGAGCCACTCCCATAATTATCTTTTGGGAGGAAAACTGCAATAGGAAAGCTATTATATATTCATCTGCCGAATTTTTCCTTTTCTTTTTTATAGCTGTAAAACCTAGTAGTGACGGTGGGCTTGATACGGGTTATAGCTTGTGGGAAAAGTATTTTTGGTTTTTGATTATAAGAGGATACGGAGGTGTGCTACATACATGAAGAATTTAGATATGATGTGTATAGCGAGCGTTATCTGCAATAAGGAGCTAATTCATCACACACAGAAAGCTACTACGAATCAGTAGAAAGAAAAAGAAGAAGAAAAGAGAGAAAAAGACTCCAGGCAGAGTTAGAAGCAACATAGCTTGTGAAAGATTCGGTTGATGCCATACATGGATTTCAGACTACCATCAAAAACCCCCCCATCGCTACCGTCGTCTTCACACGAGTTGTTTGACCAAATGAGAACGAGATTGCGCATTGCGCAGATACCGTACACACAATATTTTCTGCATTCGGATGTGATATCCTGCCGTTTCTTCCTATCAGTGATCATTGTGAAGGTAGAAAGTAGACCAGGCGCGCAGGAAATACATAGATAGCAGCATGCAAGTAATAAATGAGCACTTTACGGCACTAGCTTCTGTCAAATTCCAGACCACTCTTTATGCTTCCCAACCACTTTCTCTGTTGTATTGATGGCTTTCAACGCTTGTGAAACTGAAAGCAATATTCTATTTGTTAGCACACGCAGACTTTGACTATGTTGCATATCGTACGTGCAGGTGTTGACAATTGCCGAAATGATAACGTACGACGCTTCCCTGCTACTTGCTTGCTGCACAGTAATGCGGCCAGCCTGTTAGAACAATGGAAGTTGACGAGCGCTTTCCCGATCAATCCGAGTGATGTAAAGAATCATACGAGCTGTAGCTTCTAACTACAGTGATAATTGAAAATTGAAGAATGTGTTGCACTTAGAGGTGCCGGGACCCCCCAATAAATAGGCTCTCTTATCACGAGCCAGGAAACGTGGGATGAAACCTATGCACCTGCTCATTCGCTCTTGGACAATACAGTAAGGACCTACCTATCTACTTACCTCTTTCTCTTTTTGGCAACAAACCCCAAGTTGATGCCATTTGTTTGGTTTATACGAGTAGTTTCGTCGGTAGTAATTTGCTGGAGCAGGAGGGGAGGGGGATCCGCAGTCGATCGAACATTCCTGTGTGTTAGATCTTACCCGTGACCTCGCCATGCTGGGAGATAGGATAAGTAACAATATGCAAACATTTTAATTGATGTGATGGATGTGGGATACTTGGTTATCATGAACCCGTCTCAATTCTTGAGTCGTCTCTTCCCCATCCCATTCATTCATTACCTTGAAAGATCCGCAGAGCAGTGATGATCTCATAGTCTCGACCACAATACGTATAGTACTGTAGTGTACGGGGTTCAGGACGTGCGAGCCAAAATCGTGTTCGCTTGGCGGGATTGGCTGGTGATCGGAGTGGCTCGGGCGCCATTGTCTCAGTTGACGTGTGAAACCCCACCTACGCTGGAGGCTGGCTCGCTGGCTGTTCGCATGAAAAACTGTCACTTTGAACCGCCAACCTGGAGCCTGAGAGCTTTTAAGCATAATGTGCAGAATGCGATGAAGATCAAACCATATCATGAACGGCTGGAGAACGTCAAAGGGAAGCAGAGCTCCAGAAGATAGGATGGGGTGTTTTTTGCTGCAGTATTTTCCTCGTTGATATTTTCGTGCTGCAGCCAACACATGAGTAGTGGTGACTAACGGAACCAACCTTTCGTTTCCCCTTACCGTAAGTAGTAAAACCGCGCACTGGCCGTAGCCCTAGTCCGCGATCCAGGAACAGAATCCAGGAACCCGCGCGGTACCTGAATTTAGCAGCGGCCCGGCCAATGGGAAGGAGGGAGGGCGAAGAGCTGCATGGTGAAGGAGTGAGCTATAGCACAGTACAGTAATGTACGAAAGGACAGTATCCCAGGAACTTCCATCTGATGAAGCGGCACGGAGTTCCCCCTGCGTGAACATCCGCCACCACCAGTCCACGCACGCACACGCACACCATCGCCATCGCCAAGTTGCCCAAACGGCCACCACCACCCGGCGCCAACATACCCAACGTGCTGGCCAGCTTGCCTATCATTACCGCTAGGTATGTGATCCGGACGGGAAGATGGTACACTATCGAGACTATCTTCTTGCTATCCCTATCTCATGGATAAGAATCCCACAAATCCGGCGTGGATGGGGGACAACACTCCACCACCACCACCACCACCCAACCCATCGTAGTAGTGTAGAAGGGTTTGCAGCCACGCGTCGAGGTGGTGGGAACACGTTGAGTAATAACGTCCTTTCGTAGCTTGGTACGAAGTAGGTCCCGGTTATTGCAGTTGGGTCGTGGCCGTGGTTGGACGGGGTGTTTGGGGATGAGGAGAAGTGGACGCTGGCAGCCAACAGCAGCCCGAAGCCAGAAGCCCGAAGTCAGATGTCAGATGCTAGATGCAAGATGCAAGATGCAAGGGGAAAAGTCTGCTGTTGGTGGTTCCACCGCAAAAACCACTTTTGAGTTTGTTTCAACGAAAAGATCGAACGCAACTAGGCGTCTCCTCGGTGGCCTTGGGCCGCCTTGGAGGTTGTTGGTAGGTAGCCGCTGGAAGATGGAAGATGGAACCGCAAAAACAATTGTGTCCCCCCCAATCAAGACTTTTCTGGAGAGGAGACATCGAACATTCTATTCTGGTTGGCAGTAAGTACTGTATTATTGGGTGCGCTTGTTTACTTGTTTGCCATCCCCGATCGGGCCTTTGCATTGTCCTCCTGTATTGTTGTGCCTGGGACCTGTGTGCTGTAAAAAGAACAAGCTACGTAATAGTGGCACGGAGACGGAGGACTGTGCAGTTGGAATGCAAGGTACGACTGGTACTGTCCTGCAAGTATTCTCGTACTCTCGTACTGTACAGTACAGTACAGTATAGTACAATTATAGCAATCCGGAGTAAGAATAGCCAGCCAACAACCCAGGCTATTTTGATGGTCTGCCTGCCTCCTGCTGGTGTGGTGAACCATGATGAGTATTGTTGGAATGGATGGGAGTGGAGTGGAGTGTTCGTGTGCCAGTAGTGGTTGCAGGTGGTTGCAGGTGGTTGCAGGTGGTTGTAATAAATAGAGTGATTGATTGAGGATATGGAAGGCCAGCTACTACTGTAGCTTACGAAGTCTGAGGTGGACGCTACTTACTGACTACATACAGTACAGTAAGTACTACTACAGTAGTACGTTGTAACTTACGGCAAAGGTCCAGGCAAAGTCCAGTCAAAGGCCTGGCCCGTCCCCTGCCCCACTCTTGCCCCACCACACTCACACTCCACTCACTTCCCCCCTGCCCCTGCTCCACCCCTGCCCCACCCGAACCAACGAACCAACGGACGGTAGGGATGAGTGCTGTACTGTACTGTACTGTTACTCTGTTTCTGTACTTCGTAAATCCGGTTCTTCAACCATCCCATCCCCGTCCTTCCTTCTTTCCCTCCCTCCCTCCCTCCCTCACCATCATCAACGACGTCCATACGACTTTACGATCTCTTTCGTTCATCACGCTCTTTCCCTGGCGGACTTTCTCATCTTCAGGACCATTGCAAACCTCGCTCTTTTATATTCACTCGGACAGTAGTTCCCGGAATCGAAAACTCTCATTCCCGACCTCCTCCAAAAGTGCTAGCACTCTTTTTATCTCTTGCAACCAATCCTCCACAGACTGGGTCTGCCATACATACATTCCTTTGAATACCCCAACACCAACCTCATCTACACATACAAGAAAAGGTAAGCACATTCCTCATGGTGGTGGTGGTGGTGGATACTGTTGTTGTTTGCGCCTTCTTCCCTTCCCAACACAACAACAACCTCTGCCCGATTAAAGTCTGCAACCAAACCATGCAAATGGGTCCGATCCTGCAGCAGCGAACATCCGAGCCTCTCTTCACCTTGAAGTGAATTGAACAACCTGCTGCGCTTGTTACCATTACCAACACTTTAGTTGAATGACCCATCTTTCGTGCATCCTGCTAACATCTCTGTGCCGGTCACAGAATAAACCAACCCAACACTCACTCTTTACCGTGTCTTATCAGCCCGAAACCTCAGTTCTCTCAAGTCTTCACATCAATCATTCAAAATGAAGATCAACACTCTCGCCCTCGGCGCGATCTCTCTTGCCCAGCTTGCTGCAGCGCAACCTCGTCGTAAGCCCTTCCCCCAACCTCTCCAATATCTCAAATACTGACCAGAACAAGGTCATGCCCACCGCCACATCATCAAGCGTGATGCCGATGTAATGGTCACCGAGACCGTTATTGACACGGTCTATGCACAAGCCACCGGCCCAAGCGTTATCATCTTTGTTGACCAGAATGGAGCTCCCGTCTCAACCATGACTGAAGGTTTGGTCGGAGACGACATCAAGTTTTATAGCACTGCCTTTGGTATACGACCAACCCCGGCTGCCGAAGCCCCAGCTCCGGTTGTGGAAGTCGTATCTGCTCCCACATCGTTTACCACCATTCCAGTCGCTCTTGCTCCTACACCGGAGGCCGTTGAAGCTCAAGCTGCTCCAGCAACCTCATCTGCTGCCCCAGTTGAAGCTCCTGTCGTCGTTTCTCCTCAGATCCAGATCGAGAAAGTGGCAAGCCCTACCCCAGTTGCTGAGAAACCTGCCCCGGTTGTGGTTCCTGCAACCACTCCTGTTGAAGCTCCGGTAACTTCTGCCGCCGCTGCTGCTCCCGCTTCATCTTCAGCATCTTCAGGTTCTTCCGGATCCGGTTCTGGTTTTGGATTTTCCTACTCCCCTTACCATGCCGACAACAAATGCAAGTCTCAAGCCGAGGTCAATGCTGATTTCGCTCTCATTGGCAATGAATTCTCCGTTGTCCGAATCTACGGTGTTGACTGTGACCAAACTGCCACCGTCCTTTCGGCCGCCAAATCCAAGGGCCTGAAGCTGTTTGCAGGCATCTATGATCTCACCAACCTCGAAGCCTCTGTCAAGAAGATCTCAGCAGCTGCTGCAGGCGACTGGAGCCACTTCGATGCTGTCAGCGTCGGAAATGAGGTAGTCAACGGCGGAGGATCAGCCGCAACGGTCATTGCTGCCATTGGTACCGTTCGCTCTCTTTTGAGAACCGCTGGCTTTAATGGGCCTGTGGTCACAGTTGACACTCTGGTTGCCGCTCGCGCCAACCCTGGGCTATGTGACGCCTCTGACCGCTGCACTGTCAACTGCCATCCGTTTTTTGACGGTCAAGTTTCAGCCGAAGGAGCGGGTGATTTCCTCGCGACGCAGATCCCAACTCTCAGAGCCGTACTCGCAAACAAGAACCAAGAGATCGTCATTACCGAGACTGGATGGCCATGGCAGGGAGAGACCAATGGCCGCGCCGTTCCGTCCAAATCCAACCAAGCTACTGCCATCGCTAGCATCAAGAGCAAGTTTGCATCAAACCCTTCAGGCATCATTCTCTTCACCGCGTTCAACGACATGTGGAAGAGCAACACCAAATCCCAATTTGGAGCCGAGCAATTCTGGGGTTTTATTGGTGACTCTCCATCCAACTAAGTTGGTGCGAAGACGGCCTCCTGCAACTTTTTTTCAGACACATATTTATCCAAAAACCAGCGACGCTCGATCATGCAAGATGGTAGTATATAGCTTGGCATAAATTCTGTTTTTAGGCACAGCTTCTCTCAACCCCGTTCTACATTTCTCTTTGCTTGCATCAGCAATATCGAAACTTGTATATTTGGTACGGAAGGGTTTTAAGGAGATTATGTATTTGCGGACATGTTGCGGGACGGCTGGCTCGTCCGCCTAGCTTTTATTTATTTCTTTGGTATGGCGTTGGTTGGCAAAACGGTGGAGGGGTGGCTTGGTAAATAGACTGGTTTACATTCTAGGGGGTCCTTTTTGAGGCGGTCCTTTCGAGGCTGTGTCTCATATGGTTCTGTAGTGGAATGGTATTTGGGGACTGCTTCTTTGGGATCTCTGGTCTGAGAGATTTCTCTCTTCCAACGGGCTTTAGAGCTGCCTTTTGCGTTTTGAGGCAAGGCACAACGAACTGGCGCTCGATCACATACTTTTCTTGTACATATACTTTTAGTAGCTGGGTGACCTACCAGCTACTACTTCTCAATAGGCAAACCATTGATCACAATACTCGTGATTTTCTACTGGTGATTATGATTGTAATGTTTTTATTTTGTAGTGATTGACGTACTGTGCAATACTTCGTCTCTTAGCTTGGGGTAGGAAGGATGATCGTTTTAAAAACACATCTCATCAAATGAAATCTGGAAACTTATATGAACTCTAGTCCTTTATTAGTATTGATTTCTCTTTTATAATGGCGAATGCTGAAACGGGGAGAAAATCTACAGGACTTTCAGATGGAGCCGAGAACTAACTATTATTTGGGGAAAGGCAAAATGATCTCCTGATATCGAGTCAATTGGGGGTTGGGGTATTGGTTTGTGGTCTTATATTGCTATTCTATATACATTGTTGCTATTTTTTTCTTTCTTTTTCTTTGGGGGGAACCCGTCAACTCAAGAGCTAGCAGTTTTCACCTCTGCCATGTCATAATGGCCGGTCTGCTGCGCATGCTGGCTGGCTTGCGCCTGGCCATAAACCACCGCTTTGCAGATCTCGCACCGGATGGCCATCCCGCCGGTATCGGTGTAGTAATTCTTTCCCTGCAAGACCCGACAGAGATCTTGTGCTTTAATCAATATTTCGTCGTCGTCGGTGGGCCAGACCCGGAGGTCGAATTCGGGGGGGTTGGTGGCGCGGGTATGTGGTGGTTCGGATGGCGATTGTACGATGGTGTCGTAGTGTATGCCTGAGTAAACTAATATGCAACGTGTGGG
>Ga0247734_1001949_pt1 | contig 14549 bp, 13 predicted proteins | sample UWRJL103311B2_FD_180933 | JGI IMG/M metagenome (GOLD analysis project Ga0247734, IMG submission 180933) | Plant litter microbial communities from Arlington Agricultural Research Station in Wisconsin, United States - UWRJ-L103-311B-2 | ecosystem: Environmental > Terrestrial > Plant litter >... | reverse complement strand
CATACATATCCGAATTTGTAATAATTCCGTTTTGACGAATGTTGTATTCCCACGAACGGTGGGGATCTAATCCTCTGGTAGATATATTGATCTGGTTGCCGCTGCCGTCCATATCGTAGACAAATACCCCAGGAATTTTAGCAAATATCTGTCTGCCGGTTTTTTCAGAAATATTTCCATTAATACCACCCATTTCTATTACTTCATTCTTCTTCCCTGCAATCAAGAAAGTGTTATGAACATCAGGAAGCCTTTCCACCTGGATATTGTTTTTTCTTTCTTCCACTATAATCTCATCAAGATCCAGAATTTCTTCCCGAAGAGTTAACGTCAAGGAGATAGTTTCTTTTGACTTTACCGATACTTTTACTTTTTGACTTGCATAACCAACGTTAGACAAATGCAGAATATAATTACCGGGAGTTATTTGTTCAATTGTAAAAACACCTTCCTTGTTTGTGTTACTGCCTTTTTTTGTTCCTCCAAGAACTACTGTTACACCTTCAACAGCAACACCTTTTTCCGATATTACTTTCCCGGTTATAGTTTGGGCAAATGATGAAAAACTAACAATAAAAAGTAAAACAGAAAGATACGAACCAATTTTTTTTTGAGATATAAGTAAATTAATATGCATAGCCGGATGTATAAGCGAAGTGTATTTTTCGCTTATTAAGTTTATTAAATAAGAAAAGTACAGAAGTTATCTCTTGCTCAATCAATAGATCGATTATTATCCATCCTTATAAAGAGGAAATGCAGATAAAGCAAAAGTGGAAAAAGAATCAGGAGAAATTCGGCGGGGGGATGAATATATTACTGGCAGAAGTTAGTAAATTAACTTCAATATCAGGATAAGTGCCGGGCGTAATCCATTCAAAAATGAAGAAGGTAAGTCTACGTTCTGTTGACATATATTCCTTCAAAATATTTTTCATGATATCCGCACTATGATTTTTTGAATTTCCGGTTGATTTAATATGCTCGTCGAAACTGGAAACCAGTCCCCAAAAGCGATCGCGGGCAGATTCATTAAATTCACACTGAACATACAAAGTATCGTTGGCAACTTTGCGGGACATAATATTATAAAAATCGTCACCGTGAAGTAATTCACCTTCTACCGATTCAGCGCCCTGCCAATCTGTAACATACGGCAAGGAAAAAGGCATTTTTAAAATTATATCTGTATTATTTGTTGCTGAGGACAGCTGATCAATGCAGTTTGTATTGAGCAAACTGTATATTGAAAAGCCTATCATATTAAATATGAGAAGAGCAAGAAGCAATATGGAAAGTAATTTTTTCAACAATATTCTTAAACCTATTTGTAACCATTACAAATATAGGCATCCTCAAAGAATATACGGCCAACAATCCAATAAACCGATGAGTTTTATCGAAGAATCTTTTGTGACACAGATTCGGTGTCATTCTGTGCCCTGATAATATAAATTCCTTTTGAGTAACGTCTAAGATCAAATTGTTCCTGAATGACAATTCCTAATGTTTTGGATTTTACTTCCGATAATACACGACCTTGTAAATCAATCAATTGTAACTTAATAATAGCAGGTTTTCTGCTGTAAGCTTTAACTGTAACAAAATCTTCTGTCGGAACCGGATATGCTTCAACCGCAATAGTCACTTCGGGAGAATCCAGTTTAGGAGTAGAAGTAATTAATCCACCGCTGTTTTCAGCATAGTCATAAGGAGGTATATTTACTATGGATCCTGGTTGGTCAGTAACAGTAATTAATCCTTCCCTGTAAGTTTCAGAAATTTTAGTTCCGTCTCTCCATTCATCGACAACCATAGCGTATAAATAATTTCCTACTTGTTCAGGAGCAGTCCAAACCAGTTTTTTTTCTGCCTGGTTAATTTTGAAAGTACCTGTTTTGGTAACATCATTTGGATAAATATAGGTCTGGTCAATACTTCTTACGCCACAGGTCCCAGGAGACGGTTTGCTTAATTTCTGTAAACGAAAACTAGTGCTGTCACTGTCCGTTCCAGTTGATTTTAAATCAATAGAAAATACTTGTTTTACACCTGCATTGAAATTAAGATACGGCAAGATTGGCGTAGAGTTAGGCACCTGCGTATTTAATACAGTCCACAGGAAAAGATTACTGCTAATGGCATTTGGGAAATTTAGTGAATTGTTACGATTGTTTTCAGAAACAGAGATTTGATAAGTTCCTGAAGATGGATAAGTGTAATTAGCTTCATATAAAGCAGCCACAACTCCGGCTGAACCAATTACTTGAGTTGATGAAATTCTTGGGATGGTTATAACATTTCCGTCACCCATGCAGGTACTTATTGTATTTTGCGCTTCTACTGCACCAGGACCATTTACCATATCCATATACAGTAAAACAGAGATTTTATAGGCTTGTCCTGATATATAACTAGCCCTGATTTCTCCACCTTTAAGATGTGTAGCAAAGCAGAAGGAGATTGAAAGAAAAAATAAAATAGTGATTGTATAAATATATTTCATGACCCGGAAGGAGAAGTTGTTGAGGTTACTTCGTTAGAGTCAAAACGATCAATTCTTCTTATTTTGTATCAGGAAATTAAAGAAATCCTGCAAAAATTAATAAAATTAAATAACGGTTACTTATCCGCCTCATCCTTATAAATCATTACTTCACTTTTGCCATCGTGTTTGATAAATCCGCGGTACATTCCTTCGCTATTAAAGGGCATAGCGATATTACCATTTCGGTCAAGAGCGATGATTCCTCCTTCACCTCCACGCTCAACTAGTTTTTTCATAACAACTTCATTGGCAGCATCTTTAACGGAAAGACCTTTATATTCCATCAAAGCGGAAATATCATAAGCAACAACCGAACGGATGAAAAATTCTCCATGACCCGTTGCTGAAACTGCACAAGTAGCATTATTTGCGTATGTTCCGGCACCTATGATCGGTGCATCACCAATGCGTCCATATCTTTTGTTTGTCATTCCACCTGTTGAAGTGCCGGCTGCCAGATTTCCGAATTTGTCAAGCGCAACACAACCAACGGTTCCAAATTTTTTGCCTTCAGTAAATATCAGATCTTCATCATTTAAGAATCCTGTTTTAGGGGCTTTCTTAATATTCTTCTTATCGTTTTCCGAGTGATCCAGTTCAATTTTTTCTTCTTTTTTTGCTTCCTGTAAAGCTTTGTATCTGGATTCTGTATAAAAATAGGAGGGATCAACTATTTCCAAACCTTGTTCTTTTGCAAATAAATCGGCTCCCTTTCCCGCCATAAGCACATGAGGTGATTTTTCCATCACCGCTATTGCACCGCGAATCGGATTTTTTATGGTAGTAACTCCTGCAATTGCACCGGCTTTAAGCGTCTTGCCTTCCATTATTGAAGCATCCAATTCGTTTTTACCTTCGTTAGTGAACACTGCACCTTTGCCAGCATTAAAAAGAGGAGAATTTTCCATTACAATAATAGCGGCTTCCACAGCTTGCAGACTTGTTCCTCCTTGTTTCAAAACCTGATACCCTTGCTGCAAAGCGGAGTTTAATGCATCTCTGTATGCTTTTTCCTTTTCAGGGGTCATGTTTGCTCTGGTGATCGTTCCTGCTCCTCCATGTATCACCAAAGTTATTTTATCAGAAAAATCCTGACTGGAAACGGTATGAGCAACAAAACAGCACAGAATTAGTGAATAAATCCTTTTCATTAGTAGAAGCAGTAAATTGATGGTAAATAGCAGTTGGCAATTAGCGATTGGCTCAGTAAATACAAGATTACTAACGAATTATTCAGATAGTTAATTTAATCTATTTTTCACCGCCGCCTAATTAAATCAAAACTACTAACTATCACTGTAAATCAAAATACAAATATGCGATACAGGATAATCAAGCGTTGATGTTTTTTACTAAAAAAGCCGTCTCTAATTGTTGGAGACGGCTTTCAATAAGAAAATTCTGTATTTATTCTTTCATTTGTGCTTCAACGACGGCTATTGCTACCATGTTTACAATTTCACGAACAGAACTTCCTAATTGAAGTACGTGAACAGGTTTTTTCATTCCTAATAGAATAGGTCCGATTGTTTCCAGTTCAGCAACTTCTTTTAATAAATTATAAGCAATATTACTTGCCGACAAATTTGGGAAGATCAGCGTATTTGCACCGCCATCAATTAAAGTACTAAAAGGGTGATTTTCCTTTAATAATTCAGTATTAAAAGCCAGGTGAGCCTGTAATTCCCCTTCAACGATCATATCCGGATTTTTCTTTTTAAGAATTGTAGCCGCTGCGCTCATCTTCTCAGCATCTTTTCCTCCGGCACTGCCATAATTAGCATATGTTACCAGTGCAATGCGAGGCTGAACATTAAAATGCTGTTCAATTGCCCTTGCTGTCAATTCGGTTATCTCTACAATTTCATCAACCGTAGGATCAAGATTTACAGTCGTATCCGAAAAGAAAAGAGGACCTTTTGGCGTGAGCAAAATGTACATACCTGCCACTTTATTCACATCATCTTCCTTCCCAATTACCTGTAAAGCAGGACGTATCGTATCCGGATAGGTTCTCGTAAGACCCGAAATCAATGCATCCGCTTCTCCGTTCTCTACCATCATTGATCCAAAGTAACTACGGAAATATATTGTACGACGGGCTTCTATCGGAGTAAGTCCTTTACGCTTTCTTTTTTCATACAGCATACCGGCATACAGATCAATCGTCTTTTCATTCTCTTCGGCACGCGGATCAATAATAGATATATCTCCTAAATCCAGCTTGCTTTCTTTAATCAAATGTAAAACGGTTTCTTTGTTTCCCAGTAAAATAGGAATAGCAATGCCTTCATCACGAACCTGCTGTGCAGCTCTTAATACCTGAATATTTTCTGCGTCAGCAAAAACGACTCTTTTTGGATTTAATTTAGCTTTGTTCAGAATAACCCTGGAAAGCTGTTCATTGCGTCCTAAACGGTTAGATAATTCCTGGTCATAAGCTTCCCAGTCTGTAATGATTTTCTTGGCAACACCAGTAGCAATTGCAGCTTTTGCAACAGCCGGAGCCACTGTGGTTAACAATCTCGGATCAACAGGTTTTGGAATAATATAATTTTTTCCAAAAACTATATTCGTCTCTCCATAAGCAAGATTTACAATATCCGGAACAGGTTTTCTTGCCAGTTCTGCCAATGCATATACAGCGGCCAGTTTCATTTCCTCGTTTATTTCAGTTGCTCTTACATCAAGCGCACCTCTGAAAATATACGGAAAACCCAAAACGTTGTTCACCTGGTTAGGATAATCAGAACGTCCTGTTGCCATAATAACATCTTCACGTGCTTCAATGGCATCTGGATATGGAATTTCAGGATTTGGATTAGCCATGGCAAGTACGATAGGATCTTTTGCCATGGATTTCACCATGTCTTTTGAAACGATATCGGCAGTAGAAAGCCCCAGGAACAAATCTGCACCAACCATAGCGTCTTCAAGAGAGCTATATGCTTTTTCAGTTGCAAATTGTTTTTTCATTTCGTTTAGATCCGTACGGTCATTATTGATATGGCCTTTGGTATCAAACATGGCAATATTATTTGGATCAGCTCCAAGCGACAGGTAAAGCTTGGTACACGAAACGGCAGAAGCACCGGCACCTGACACTACAACCCGGATATCCTTGATGTCTTTTTTTACAAGAACCAAAGCATTAAGCATCGCTGCTGCACTGATAATGGCAGTACCATGCTGGTCATCGTGCATGACCGGAATGTTCAGCTCCTTTTTTAGACGTGCTTCAATTTCGAAGCATTCAGGAGCTTTGATGTCTTCCAGATTAATACCGCCAAATGTTGGCTCAAGAATTTTTACGGTCCGTACGAATTCATCTACATCTTTGGTATTCAGCTCAATATCAAAAACATCAATATCGGAGTATATTTTAAATAGCAGGCCTTTACCTTCCATTACCGGTTTAGAGGCTTCCGGACCTATATCACCTAATCCAAGTACAGCAGTTCCATTGGAAATTACGGCAACTAAATTTCCTTTTGCCGTGTATAAATAAGCATTTTCAACATTTTCTGCAATTTCAAGGCAAGGTTCAGCTACACCGGGTGAGTAAGCAAGAGAAAGGTCCCGTTGTGTGTTTGTCTCTTTGGTTGGAATTACCTGTATTTTGCCAGGTCTTCCTTTTGAGTGGTAGTAAAGAGCGTCTTCTTTTCTGATCTTTTTGTTCATACCTTTTGGACAATTATTTCGTGCTAAGGTACAAACATTCAATAATAAGCCATTAAAATTAGTGGCTTATTAATAAGTAAATTGAGGTTTTAAAAGCTGTAACGGGTTATAAGTCCCTAAGTGCCTTTTTAGTAGATGAAATATCACTGCTATTGAAAGAAGGATTTTCAATGAGTTTTTTTTTTGCTTTTTGAAGTACAACCCTCTTTTTCATGTAGTAGGCAAATACCATATACAAGCCAAACATTCCTATATAAATGTACAAAGAGGCAGTATTTGTAATATCTCCGTGAAAAGCGAAGAACAAACCTGTGTTCAAGATGGTGACCATCCAAAGTGTAAATGAAGCCCAGAAATGGTTAAGTCCACTGTCAATCAAAATATGATGCATGTGGTTGCGGTCAGCAATAAACGGTGAACCTCCTTTTACAATCCTGACAATAAATACTCTCAGCGTATCAAAAATTGGAACAATCAAAAGAACCATCACAATGATTGGTGCATTAAAATATGCTTCCGGATCATGCAGATAACCAACGTTGAGAGACAGGAATTCTACTGCAAAAATGGATAGCAGATAACCCACAATCAGTGAGCCGGTATCACCCATAAATATTTTACTTGTCTTGGAAAAGTTAAATCTCAAAAAACCAAGAAGTGATCCTGACAGGGCAAATGCAAGACATCCGAATGAAAAATGATCATTTAAAATAAACCAGATCCCAAATCCAAGGCTGGCTATAAGACTTATTCCTCCAGCCAATCCGTCGATGCCATCAATAAGATTAATGGCATTGATAATAGCTATGAAAATAAATACGGTTAGTGGAATACTTATAAAATCCGATACAGCATGAATACCGAAAATTCCATAAAAATTGTCAACCTTGAAATTCCCCATCGCAACTAATATCAATGAGGCAAATATTTGTATAATTAATTTTTTTGTAGGATCTACTGCAAGAATATCGTCTTTAAGTCCAAGGAAAAATAATATAATTATTCCTGTCATGGACAAATTAATCGTATTAGAATCTAAAATATTTTCGGAATGGGGCCAAAGGAAATATGCGATCAGGGAGGCTGCAAAAATGGCGATTCCACCAAGTGTCGGAGTCTCTGCTTCATGCGAACTTCTGAAACCAGGCTTTGCGGTCAGATGCAGAAGATTGGATAAATTAATAATAACAGGAATTGAAATGATCGACAAAAAACAGGCTATCAGGAAAGAAAGTATACATTGATAAACATCATGATGGATAATGCTGTTAAAATTTCCATTGCCTAATATCTGCAGGGGTAGTGTTTGTTCCATTTTAATTGATGATGAATAGACTACATGATAGAAGGAGCTAACTGTGTCAATGTTCAAAATTGATAAATAATTCAGAACAAAGTAAAAAGTAAGATTCCTATTATCAAAATAATTATTATGCGGTCATTTATAGTGCGTCTTTTTACTGAATAAACTGAAATACCTTTCTCAAGGGTTTTAACCATAAAGTGTAAAACCTGGGTTTCAGTCCATTGGCTTTCCATGCCTTCCGATCATTCCTGTTAGCTGCCAGGCGATTGGAAATCGTACTGTTACTTACACCGCCAACTCTCATTTTTACCAGAACTTTGGGAACGTAAGCAAGTTTTATGCCTACTTTCTGAATCATCCGGAGCATAAGTTCATAATCCGCTGCGCTCCCAAGATCCAATCGGAAATTTCCATATTTTTCATAAAAAATCTTTTGAAGAAAAAATGTCGGGTGAGGCGGCATCCAGCCGTTTAAAAAGGAATCAGCCTTGACCTTACCTGATATCCATTTTCTTGTTACCTTAAAGTCAACTGCGGCATCAACATATTCTAAATCTCCGTAAGATCCATTCGCACCGGATACTGTCATAGCATCAACAATGTTTGATATAACTGAATTATATGCGTAAAAATCATCAGCATTTAAAACACCTATAACATCACCCGTAGCAAGTTCAATTCCCTTATTCATAGCATCATAAATTCCTTTATCAGGCTCGCTGATGAACTTATGTATCTTATTTCCATACGATTCGACCAACTCCTTTGTTCCATCTGTCGAATTACCATCTATAATGATATATTCAATAAACTTATAATCCTGTGACAATACAGAATCAATACATGAACCCAGGGTTTTTTTGCCGTTGAAAACAACAGTTATTATACTTACTTTCAATGTGTGATAGTTCTTCTTTTTACAAAAATACCCGGATTTCCCTGGTATATATTATACGGCTCCAAATCTTTAGTTGCAACAGAGTTAACTGCCAGAACTGCATGTGAGCCAACTGTTACTCCCGGACATACAATCGATTTAGCGCCAATCCAGGCTCCGCTTTCTATTTTAATAGGTTTAATAATCAGATCAAAAGTGCTTATTGTGTAATTATGGTTACCCGTTAGTAAGAAACACTCTTGCGACAAACATACGTTTGCCCCCAAAGTCACCATTGTGAGGTTGTCAATCCACACTTTTTCGCCAATCCAGGTATCATTTTCAATGGTTAAAAACCATGGGTATTTTATGTTCACTTTTGGCTTAATAATTACCCCTTTACCCAGCTTCGTTCCAAACATTCTTAAAACCTGTCTTTTCAATGACATAGGAAATGGCAAATAAGTATTGATAAAAATCCTGGATACTATATACCATAGTAATTGTTTGATCCGACTGCCAGGTTTGTACCAGCTATTATTATACCCGGACAGATTGGTTTGGGTTTTTAAGATCTTTTCCATATTCTGTCCTGAAATGTGTGATAATATCCTGCTTGTTTTTTCCTGCATTTTGATACACTTCAAAAATTTTTGCATCGACCAGGAACCGATACCAGAATCCTTGTAGAAAATGCCATATCAATCCTTTTTTACCATCTAAAAATCCCAGTTTAAATATGTATCTGAAAATGAAATAAATAAATGGCCGGCTAAAAAGTGGTAAACCGGCATATTTAATTTTTAAATAACGTGTCCTCTGTTCCTGATTTCCCCAAAAATCAGGTTGAACAGTTACTCTGTCATCAAAATTATATTTAATATTTAATAAATCAATGACCTCCCTGATTGCATAATTATTATGTTTTTGAGTCCACCATGTTAAATTATTAAGATTATGATCCACTATATCATTTTGCAGCTGCACGGTAGTTCCGCTGCTTAATTTAATATGTTCATCCATCCACAATTCTTCACATATTCCAAGTCCGTTACGCCAGATCCTAAGTAGCCAAATTGGATAATAACCACCACGTTTTATCCATTTATCCATGAACAGTACACGTCTTTTTACATACAATCCTGATACATCCTTTGGCGTTAGTGCCAAATTTTGATTTAATTCCTGCGCTAATTCGGCGGTGATATATTCATCAGCATCCATTCGCATCACCCAGGAAGTGTGATAAGGATTATTCTGAATACCAAAATTAAACTGGAATGCGTAAGATACCCAGGTATTTTGAATGATGCTTGCTCCAAGTCCAGTAGCAAGTGAGACAGTATTATCAGTTGAAAACGAATCAATAATAAAAATTTTATCCGTTACCTGCTGCAGGCTTTTAATGCACCTTTCAATGTGTTTGGATTCATTGTGCGTTAAAATGATGACAGATAAATCAATCATACAAGGTTGGAAATCGATATTAAATTATTATAAAACCAGAAATTATTATGTGGCAAATGTAATTAAATTCTCCTGACTTTCTTGTATTCTTCCAATAATTGATTAGCAACTACCTTTATATCAAAGTTTTCTGTAACCATCCTGTAAGCGCTTTTTATCAGACTTTCCGCATAAGTTTTATCTTGTAATATTTTAAGAAGTCCTGCTGCCACGCCATCGCTGTTTAACGGCGTTAAATAAGCTGCGTTGTACTTTTTGATATAATCTCCAAATCCGACCCTGTCTGATACGAGTGTTGGCACCTTTGATGTCATAGCTTCTAAAACCGCAATAGAAAAACCCTCAGAATAGGATGGAAGTACAAACATATCTGCATCTGATAAAGCCTCTTTTTTTAATGTATCTGTAAGCATTCCCACCAGCTTTATCTTTTCTCCAAGATTGTTTTTACGAATAAATGCTTCGGTTTCTGCCTGATAGCCATCGTCTGGTCCGGCAAGTATAAGAATTGCATCAGGTATTTTAGTATGGACTTTAAGAAAAGCCGGAAGTAACAGATCGAGTCCTTTTTTAATATTAAGCCGACCCATAAAAAGGATCATTTGCTGATCCGGCGCTATCTGATGTTTTTTACGAAAGAGGCCTTTTTCAGGTAAGTTTGCATATTCCGAAACTTTCATTCCATTTGGAACAATCACCATGTTTTTTGGCTTGTAGCCAAGATATCTGATCACATCCTGCTCTTCATCTTTATTATTAATCTGTATCAGGTCAGCTTTTCCTAACAATCGTTTTTGATATAACAATGTTACCAGCTGCTTTTTCCATTTGCTATGCGCTACTGCCCAGGTATCGAGTAAGCCGTGGATTGTGATCACTTTTACCGCATTATTAGGCAATAGAAACGGAGCCAAACTTCCAAAATGCCAAATTCCATGCATGTGAATAACATCATATTCTTTAATATGTGTCTTCAGATATTGGTACATTTCAACCGAAAATTCCCGGTAATAATTACTGAACGGCATAGTTCTGGCACACTCTATCAAACGGGCTCCGGTAGGAACAGGATAGCTTTTTTCACCAGGTGTCATCGGGCTCAAAATATCTACTTCATGTCCCTGGAGTAATACTTCCGTTGTGTGGTCGTAAATAATTCTTGCCGGGCCGCCAATTGCCCATGTATAAGCACATATATTTAAAATTCGCATGTTGTAAGAAATGTGTGAATAGGAGAGTAAGTCAATTTATTTAAAGAGTTCTTTTATAATCGTTTATAAGAATCGGCCATTTCCAAAGCAACCTTTTTTGAAGAAAAACGTTTGATCAGTTTTGTAGATTCTAAACCCATTGTTTCAATTTTTCCAGGATTCTGAATAAAAAATTTAAGTGCTGTTTCTAAATCCCGCTGCTGGTTCGGGTCAAAAATAAAGCCATTGGTTCCATCATTCAGCAGATCGTCCGTACAGCCGCAATTTTTTGATACAATTACGGGCATGCCGCAAACCATCGCTTCATTTACTACAAGTCCCCACGGTTCAGACAAACTTGGAAGAACCAGCACATCGCTTTTTGCAAGCCACTCCGGAACTTTGTACCAGGGTAAGCCGCCTGTAAATCTAATTTGTTGAGGAAATAAACTTTCTTTTGCCAGTGCTTCAAGATCAGGCAGCGATGGGCCATTTCCCACAAAATACAGCCCCCAATTCTGCGCTTCAGGAATTTCTTTTTGTATTTGTATAAAAGCCTTTACTAGTATTTCCAGGTTTTTTTCGGGGGCCAGCCTGCCAACAAAAGCAAAATTACGATTTTCGGATTTCAATTCTGGAACAGTCCTAAGTTTCAGTTTGGCCTCATCATAATTTGATTTTATTACTTCTTCATCAATAACAGCTGCATTATTAACTGCAATCTGAGCAGGTTTCACCCCTAAGCTAATAAGATAATCTGCTGAAGTTTTTCCAAAACAAAAAAAAGTGTCGGCGCGGTTTACAATCCAGCTTTTAATGTTTTCTTTAATTTTTGACCGGTTGTTATCCATGGACGACGACTCGGACGACATTACAATTTTTACTCCTTTTTGCCGTGCATAAATCATGAGTAATATCTGAGCCCAATCGAAATAGCCGGTTACATTTAATACGGTAGGTTTAAATTCATCGAAGGTTTTAAACAAAGAAAACAGTCTTTCTTTAAAGCTTACCTCATTCAAACTGCGGTTAAATAATACTTTGTAAGGATAAATGTATTTGAAATTTTCATCCTGCATACCGCTGCGACTTGCTTCGTATAAAGCAATATGAGCAACCAAAAACTCGCTTTCAGGATATTTTTCTTTGAGACAAATATTAATCTCGCTGAAAAGCTTAGACTTGTAATGTGCCCATAATTGGTTGTGAATGACAAGAATGCGCATCAATGTACTTTATTAAGATAGTCTGAAAAAAGAGGATAAAGATTATTAGCCAGGAATAACTGGCCTTGATCATTATAGTGGATCACATCTGTATCACGGTAATATTTGAGTTTGATCCCCAGATTTAATTCTTGTATTAAACGAATATTATTCTGATTGGCAAACTGAATAATTTCTTCTCCCTGATCATTGTAATGACCCAATTCAACTTCTGAAATTTCGGGATGAAGATAAATAAAGAAGGGAATTGAATCTGCTTTGGCCATATTATAAAGCTGCTCATACCCCGGATTAAATCCCAGCCCCGGTTTCCGTATACCCGCATCATTAAGCTCAACATGTTTAATGGAGTCTTTAACGATCGCAGCAGGAACGGTTTGAATAATTTCTTCTTTTTTTGCATCCGTTTCCTTTTTTTGCTCACTCTGCACAGCCGGCGGAAAAAAGAAAAGCTCGATATGATAAAAGATCAGGTTGCGATACCGGTCCCATAATTCTACCAACGCTATGCTATACTGTTTTTCAGGCATCCCTGGATCAATTCCCACAGGACTTTGGTGCGACATAATATCATGCGCATCATGACTGCTGGTAACCAGGCAAATTAATTTTGCTTTAAATAAACCATGCTTTTTTAGAAAAGCTGCTATATTATCCGGTCCCCAGGAACCGGCAGAAATATTTAATACCCTGACTTTTTTACCAAATGTTTTTATAAATCTCTTTTCAAGAATTGTAGAAGCAATGCTGTCCTGATCAGTCAAACTTCCACCATTTACCACCGAATCTCCAATTAAAAGAATGATAGTGCTGTCCGATGGCGTTACTTCTTCGTTTCGCATGGATAAGCTATTGGTTTTGATTACATTACCAAAGCGTTTTACATTTTGATTTGGAGCAAATATATATTCAAAATCAGGATCAGAAACATAAAGCGGGGAATTACAAAAACCGTATTTATATCTTAATACAATTTCTGCTAACCCGGCCAAAAGTATAATTAATATGAAAAATCTTAAAACGTATTTAAACATAGATGGTTTTAGACCGCGATGAATGCATTTGCAAATTTAGAATTACTTTTCCCATTTACGACTTTTTCGAAAAGTTCGACCTAAATTATACAGTTTATTATTAGCTTTAAGTAAGCTAGTATCCGTTAACATTCCTGTACTAAATCTGTCATTTATAGCTAAGCGCATAAGAAGAAAGGCACCGTATTCTGGTGCCTTTCTTCTTATATTAACTTTCCATTTCTAAAAATTCAATTCTGTTTCCGAATGGATCTCTAAATGAAAACCGGTTTCTTCCCGGAATTTTACTTTCGTATTTTACAGCAACTCCCTGCGATTCCAGTATGGAATAAGCTTCTTCAAGATTAATTATTTCAAATGCAGGGTGTCTTTCCGAAGTTTGGACGTTACATTTTTCAGCCCTGATGTGCAATTCAATATTTCCAATTTCGAACCAAATTGCTCCTTTTGGCAATGGAAAACCCATGTCCGTTAATTCTCTGAGACCAAGTATTTCTCCATAAAATTTACGTGCTTCATTTTCTGTACCTTCAGGAATGCACAACATTACATGATCAAACCGCTTAAATTCAATTTTCATTTTTAAAATCTGCAATTATTTGTCACTAATCTAACGCCATATTTTTAATAAACCTTCATTTTGGCCAAGATAGGGATCAAATTTCGGAATTGGCAACTTTGCAATATTTTGGTCAGCGGTTGGCCGTTCTCCGGGTTCACCGCGAAGTACATCATAATCTTTGCCATCCGGATAAGCTCCAACTACGGCAAAATTGGCTGAAGAATCTAGCTTTTTATGGCCAACTCCCGCAGGTATAACAATAATATCTCCTGCACTTACTTTCGTTTGTATTCCATGCTCGCCTCCAAGCTGTAGTAAAGCTTCACCATCATAAATACCCAATACTTCATGTGAAATGCTGTGATAATGATGGTACGTAAAAACGCCGTTTCGCCAGGAGTTTGCCCAGTTATTTTTGGCAAAATGTTTTTCCAGCCACGATGCGCCATCAGATCCTTTTTCAGAAAATACACTTTTGTATACTAACAGCGGATATTTGCTGTTCGGTATTTTTCCATCATCTTTAAACAGGTATTTTTCAGGATTAACTTTTTCCATAATTATAGCTTTTACAGGTAGCAAGGCAGAAGATGCGATTCCTAAAATAGTCAGGAATTTTTTTTCTTTTCATAAATTATTTCGTTTGGTCAACGCATTA
>Ga0247734_1001947_pt1 | contig 14567 bp, 12 predicted proteins | sample UWRJL103311B2_FD_180933 | JGI IMG/M metagenome (GOLD analysis project Ga0247734, IMG submission 180933) | Plant litter microbial communities from Arlington Agricultural Research Station in Wisconsin, United States - UWRJ-L103-311B-2 | ecosystem: Environmental > Terrestrial > Plant litter >... | reverse complement strand
ACTTATCATTACAACAGCTACCTCGCTGCACACCTCGAACTTACGCTTGCTGGCGAGATCATAGAGGGTCGCAATAATTACGGAGATGCTGCCCGAACGATTTGGCAAAATGGCGATATGGCGGTCGTTAAGAAAGCCTTGGCTGAACAGTTGAGGTCCGCTTTTGATCGGATCGATCGCGGCCGCTTTAATGCTATTCAATTTGAGCAAAGTACCACCAGGCCTTTAACCTTCCTGCCCGTACCACAACTACTTGCGAAGGACAAAACATCAGGCATTAAACCGGCTCAACTTGGCCTGTTTGACGCTCCGGTTCTGGATACTGGCGACCCCGCAGAAGCCTACCTGGATGACCTTGACCGGGCAGTGATCGATGCTGCTACGGTGAAACAGATCAGCGTGATCCGTACCACTGCAAAGCCCACGCACGATTCCATCGTTCTATTAACGGCCAGGTCGCGATCGTCGAATAGGTATCTCTACAAACTGGCCAGTAATATCAGCGAAGTGAGCTTTCCCAATAAATGGCTGACCGGCGTTGCCTTGGGCGGAGAACTCGACCGGCTTTCTGTAAAACTTAGACAATATCCTTATGATTACCGGTATAGGGGTGACCGCACCGTCGAAGCAGCGTTCAAGCTCGATCCCGACCGCCCTAAACCATTTACAGATGTCAGGCCTTTTTACACAGAAGGAACATTGGTCTTTTTCGATGGGCGGACAGGATTGATCGGCCATCCGAAAAACTTCGAGGCGGCTTTTAAACCTTTCGAAATTCAACAGTCCCCTGAGTTTTTTAAGGAATATGTCACCCTGCGTGACACCTACCTCCAACTATTTAATAACGAACATGAACAGGAGATCGAATATCCTGAACTCCGGCTTGAACTCAATACACTGTACGGAGCTTTTAAGGATCACTTCGGGGAATTGAATAGACCGCAAAACCGCAACCGGATCTTACAGGACTCGGCCTTTGGTTTCAAAATGCTATCCTCCCTGGAAATAAAAGAGGGCGAGGAATTCATCAGGTCAGATATTTTTAAAGAGCCTCTCTTTTTTCGCCAAAAGCTTTTGGTCACCGACGACCCGGCAGAGGCGCTTGCCCGGAGCTTAAATGACTATGGTAAGGTACGGCTTGACATCATTGCAAGAACCACCATGCTCAGCGAGGAAGAGGTCGTTCGCCGTCTGGATAAGCTTATACTATTGGATCCTCGATCCCGGGAATGGGAAACCACAGACCGGTATCTGTCCGGCAATGTCGTGGCCAAAATGGAGATCGCCCAAAAGTTCGCCGAAGCTGATCCTGAAAACCTGGAGTATGCCCGAAGCCTGGCCGCTATCACGCGGGTTCAGCCGGAAAAGATCCCATTCGAATTGCTTGATTTCAACCTGGGAGAGCGATGGGTACCCATTGAGTTTTACAACCGCTTTGCGACAGAACTCTTCAAAACCGCCACGAAGGTCACCCATTTCAACTCCATTGATGCATTCAAAGTATCTTATACGAATGGCAACGCAGTAACGGATGGGGAATATGCCGTTGTACCTATATCCGGCGCTTCCAATAAGATCACCGGGAAAGGTTTACTGGAACATGCCCTGGAAAACACGTCACCCTACATCACCTACCTCACTGAGATTGATGGTAAACAGGTACGCATGCCCGATAATGATGCCATCAGGGAGGCACACCGCAAGATCGAACAGATCCGCGAGAAATATGGTGCGTGGTTGGAAGCCCTTCCTTTTGAGGATAAACAAACCCTTGAAAAGTTATACAATGACACGTTTAACTGTTTTGTTCTGCGGGAATTCGACGGTAGCCATCAGACCTTTCCGGGACTGGACAAGAAAGCGCTTGGCATCACTGACCTGTACCCATCGCAAAAAAATGCCTCATGGCGGGTTATTCAGAACCGCGGCGGCTTGATCGACCATGAGGTTGGCCTGGGTAAAACATTGACCATGATCATCGCCGCCATGGAAATGAAGCGTCTGGGCCTGGTTCACAAACCGATGATACTCGCTTTGAAAGCCAATGTCGACGATATCCGTAACACCTTTAGAAAAGCTTATCCGAATGCGAAAATACTTGCGCCCGGCCAAAATGATTACCTGCCCGCTAAACGTCAGCGCTTATTTCACGAGATCAAGAATAACAACTGGGACTGCATCATTCTGACCCATGACCAATTCGGCATGATCCCGCAATCGCCGGAGATACAAAGAGAGATCTTTGAAACGGAGTTGGAAAATACGGAGCGCGACCTTGCCACCGTGCAGGATCTTGGCGGTGAGATTAGCAGGGCCATGCTCAAAGGCCTGGAGATCAGAAAAGCTAATCTGGAAGCCAGGCTAAAAGACGTCATGTATATGATCGAGAACAGAAAAGACACCGGGATCAACTTCCAGGAGATGAAGATCGACCACCTTTTTATCGACGAGTCCCATAAGTTCAAGAACCTGACCTTTACAACACGCCATAACCGGGTAGCAGGCTTGGGAAACACCGCCGGCAGTCAGAAAGCGCTCAATATGCTGTTCGCCATAAGGACCCTGCAGGAAAAATTCAAGTCAGACCTGAACGCCACATTTTTATCGGGCACGCCTATTTCTAATAGCCTGACGGAAATGTACCTTATCTTCAAATACCTCCGGCCACACGAAATGGAGCGGCAGTCGATCAGCAATTTCGACGCCTGGGCTGCGGTATTTGCGAGGAAAACCTCCGACTTTGAATTTACCATCACCAACGAGATCAAATCCAAAGAACGTTTCCGCTATTTCATCAAAGTGCCGGAACTTGCACTCTTTTATAATGAGATAACGGATTATAAGACGGCAAAGCATATCAACCTCGATAAGCCTGCCGCCAAGGAACAGTTGATCAGTATACCACCAACGCCGGACCAGCAGGACTTTATCAAAAAATTAATGGCTTTCGCCAAAACAGGTGACGCCCGTTATATCGGCCGGGCCAAACTGACGCCCGAAGAAGATAAAGGCCGCATGCTGATCGCGACCAATTACGCCAAGAAAATGGCGGTAGATATGCGATTGGTCAGTCCCGGTAAGTATCGGGATCACCCGGGAAGCAAAGTGAGTGTCATTGCAGATAACGTAGCGCGGATCTACCGGTCATCAAACGAACAGAGAGGCACCCAGATCATTTTCAGTGACATCGGTACCCCAAAGGATGATGCCTTTAATGTATATGATGCGTTGCGTGACAAGCTCGTAAGCCAACATCATATCCCGCGGCATGAGATCACCTTCATCCATCAATGGACCGACAGGCAGAAGCCCGAGCTGTTCAGGAAAATGAATGCTGGTGAGATACGTATACTATTAGGCAGCACGGATAAAGCGGGTACAGGTTTGAATGTCCAGAAAAGGATCGCCGCCATGCACCACATGGACATTCCCTGGAAGCCCTCAGAACTGGATCAGCGGAATGGCCGCGGCTCAAGACAGGGTAATTGGTACGCTAAAAACTTCCTGGGGAACGAAGTGGATGTTTTCTACTATGCCGTCGAACAGTCATTGGATAATTATAAGTTCAATCTGCTAAAGAACAAACAGACGTTCATCTATCAGATGAAGAACAATGAACTGACCAGGCGAACGCTTGATGAGGGCGCTTTCGATGAAGGCAGCGGCATGAATTTTTCTGAATACATCGCTATTTTATCCGGCGACACCTCACTACTGGAGAAAACAAAGGTCGAAAAAAAGATCGCCGGCTTGGAAGCCGACAAAAGTGCGCATTTCCGGGAAGTACACATGAATCGCGAAAACCTCAAAGCACTGGAGATACGCGAATCTAAAACCCGGGATATGCTTAGCCGTCTCGAAGCGGATGAACAGTTTTACCGCAGCCAGCTTCGGCATGATGGAGATGGAGTTAAGATCAATCCCGTTAAATTGCTGGGCTTAGAAAATGCTGATACGGAAAAGATCGGACGTGAACTGATCCGATTACATGCCACTTGGTGGCCGGATGCAATAGATAAGCCCGAACTAAAGATCGGTGAACTATATGGATTCGAGTTGATGATCCGCCATGACCCGGCGGCGAGGTACCTGGATGGCAAAGCCATTGCTGAAAACACCCTGTATGCCCTTAGTCCCGGATCTGGGTTGACTTACCAGTCTAAAGACGGAGCACCATCTGACAACAATCCGAAGATAGCTGCCCGATATTTTTTGAATGCGATAGACCGGCTTCCGAACCTCACGGAAAAGTACCGTGATCAGCTACGGTCCATCGAAGCAGACATCCCCGTGATCCGCGATCTTACACAGCGTCCGTTTGCCAAAGATGCAGACCTCATTTCACTCAAGGCCGAACTCAACCGCCTGGATGAAGACATTAATCGCAACATAGTGGAAAAGCAAAAGGAAGCCGTTCAATTCGATATTGAACTTCCTGAAGAGAACGAAGAACAAGAGTTGCATTCACAGGTGGTCCTTTCGCCACGTCGCTAATACCTCTAAATCATCTTAATCATGGAAGAAACACGTGAACAGCAAAAGCTGCACGGTTTCCTGCAATGCGGTATATACGTGTCCGTCTTGTTAGAAGCCGCAGTCTTTATCTACAAAAATGCTCCTTTCTGGGGCATTTTTCATTTACCATTAGCCCGTATCGCCGAACTGCCGGTGTATCATCAGCTCATTTACAGTAAACTCGCAACCCTGCTGTTGATCTGCCTGGTCTCCATTGGTACGCTGGCAAAAAAGGAAATAGACCTCGATCCGAAACGGCAGATCGTTTACCCTTTGGCCATTGGTTTTTGCCTCTTTTTTGGCAGCCTGTTTTATTACGGTCGCGCATCGCCCGAAATTCTTCCGTTTACGACCTGGTTCAACTTATTCTACATCATTTGTTCGCTGATCGGTGCGCTCATGATCAGCCTTTCAATGGACAATATCTCCAAATTCATCCGCTCCGGGCTGGGTAAAGACAAATGGAACACAGAAGCGGAGAGTTTTATGCAGCCGGTCAAAAAGGTGGAAACGCCATACTCTGTAAATATTCCTATGCTTTTCTATTACCGGAAAAAAGTAAGGCCGGGATGGATCAATATCTGTAACGTATTTCGCGGGACCATCGTTATCGGAACTCCCGGTAGTGGTAAAAGCTTCAGCATCGTCAATCCTTTCATCCGGCAGCTCATCGCTAAAGAGTTCGCCATTTGCCTCTATGATTTTAAGTTCCCCGATCTCGGCCACATTGCCTACTATCATTATCTACGGGCCAAGGAAAATGGGAAACTGAAGGATTTTGCTTTTCACGTGCTTAACCTGGATGATATTGAAAAAAGCAGGCGGATCAACCCCTGGCGTGCAGATTACATCCGCTCACTGGCCGATGCCGCCGAAACAGCGGAAGCACTTGTTGAAGCCCTCAAGAAAGGTGACCGGTCCGGAGGCAGTGACCAATTTTTTACGCAATCTGCCATCAATTTTCTGGCCTCTTGCATCTACTTTCTCAGCAAACACGATGGCGGCAAATATTGCAGCTTCCCTCACGTGCTGGCGCTGCTGAACCGATCCTACGAAGAGATCTTCAATGCCCTGATCGCTGAGCCGGAACTCAGATCACTGCTATCGCCATTTATGACCGCTTTTCACGCCAAGGCGTTCGATCAACTCGAAGGTCAGGTCGGTACCTTGAAAATATTTATCAGCCGTCTGGCCACGAAAGAGACATTTTGGGTATTCAGCGGTGACGATTTCAACTTAAAGATCTCGGCAAAAGAAAATCCGGGCATGCTGGTGCTAGCCAATGACCCGAATACGCAAAACATCAATTCTGCCTGCTATTCGATCGTCATCAACCGGCTTACCAAACTGATCAATGCCAAAGGGAACCTGCCGTCCGCCCTCATCGTTGATGAGGTGCCGACATTATTCGTTCACAAGGTCGAAAACCTGATCGCCACCGCAAGAAGTAACAAGGTCGCTGTACTGATGGGCCTGCAGGAACTACCCCAATTCAACCAGCAATATGGCAAGGATACGGCCGCTACTATTACAGCCGTCGTGGGTAACGTACTTTCCGGCTCCGTACGAAATAAAGAAACGCTCGAATGGCTCGAACGACTATTTGGAAGATCCAAACAACTCGGTGAAGGGTTATCTATTGATCGTAATAAAACGTCGACCTCCCTTAACGAAAAACTGGAAGCACTGATCCCGGCAGGAAAGATCGCCTCACTCAACGCGGGGGAAATGGTCGGCATGATCGCAGCCGACGCGCAGGAAGCCTATACCGGACAATTTGATACTTCTGCGGTCAATTGCCGCATCAACCTCGACATAGGAGAGATCAAACGTGAGGAAAAAAACTATAGATCATTGCCTGCCTATTACGATTTCTCAGGCAAAAAAGAAGACGTGCTGCGACAGAATTTCACCCGTATCAACCAGGAAATACAAGATCTGGTCACCCGCTTCAGATCCGCCGCGCCGCCGAAACCGCCCAAAGCAACCCGCTAAAAACTGATGCCATGGAAGAAAATGAGATCATCGGAATGTCGGTAATGGTCAGCACTTTATTGTACAATGACCCTTACAATAAGCAGGGAGAAATCGGGATGATCTTTCGCGTAGACATGCCTGCTGACGATTATTACGTGCGTTTCGGTGACCATACGGAAGGCCTTTACGCGGCAAATTCATTGCATATCCTAAAATCCCCGGAGGAACTCTGGAAGATCATCCTCGGTCAAAATGGTGTAAACCTCACCGAAGCCGAGCAAGACCACCTCCGCAAAATTGCCATCTTACTGGAATACGGAGGTGAGAAAAGTAAATTGACCGCGTACAGGCTGACGGCGGGGAACGACGCTGCTGAATTTTTTGCGACTAGTACCCTTGAGTACTTGCTTGGCATGAGAGATATTAAAAGGGCGAAAAGCATGCCGCATTATCCATTACCCGAAAAAATCACAGATCAAAAATTGGTCGGTACCTGGGTACTGGTGGATCCGCTGCCGTGGAATGCCCCTTTAGCGCGACATGGGCAGATCGGAAAAATCATAAGTTCAGACAGGTTAAAGAATGCTTTTACGATCCAATTTGACGACGAAAGTACCGGATCATACAGCAGTAATGAATTGAATATTCCGAAAACAGCTGATGATATATCTGACTACGCCAACAAACACGCTAAGGAAGCCGACGCCATTTCGCACGAATTCCGGGAAAGAATGCATGATTATGCCAGCCATATTGAGCATAGAGGTGAGAAAGCGCTTAGAGAGTCTTTAGAATTTGTTCAAAAAAACCCATTCTTCCAGGTTTGGCTCACCGATTCCCTTGATCATGTACTGGCGATGAGGCCTGCTGATCGAATTGGCAGGTAGCTACCTATCCCAAACGGGCATCATGCCCTCTAAATCCAATAATCAATTTTTTTATGAATCACAACGAACTGCATGGTACACTCGCCTTAGTGCGACCAGACCTTGAAAATGACCATGCACGCCAGTTAGGAGAAGTTGGCGTGATCACCTATGTCGATAACACCGACAAAGTTTACATGAGCTTCCCCAAAGGCGGCGAAGGCATATATGAGCCCGCCGACCTTTTCCAGCTAAAAGAGGATGATTTTTTTACCACTGTCAAGAACGACAACAGCGGCAGCATCGGTATCAAAGATTACAAAGACCTTTTCAAGATCGACCTGCTGCAAAAAATGGGCAGGAGCACGGATATACTCCGCGCTTTGGAGATCGCCGGGACCAATCCTGCTATCTGGGATAAAGTGCTGGACTCGGTGGACAGTAAGCTTGCACAGCATCAGGTCTACACCATGACGCGATGAGAACGCTGTTGATGTTCGGGATGCTTTGCCTTCCCTTACGCAGCCTGCATATTACCTCTTCCTTCGGCTATCGGCTACACCCCACCACAGGCAAATATGCATTTCACCAGGGAACAGACCTGCGCGCCGACTACGATACTACCTATGCGATCTTGGCTGGCACTGTAGAGAAAGCAGGGTACGAACCAACCATAGGTATTAACATACGGCTACTGCATGACTCGGTCACATCCATCTACGGGCATCTTAGCCAGATACTGGTTGCCCCCGGTGAACTCGTCAGTGCCGGGCAGCCGATAGCCATAACCGGCAAAACCGGGAGGACGACAGCCCCACACCTGCATTTCGCGATCATCTATCATCGCCACTTTATTAACCCCATCAAATTTTTAACACAAATGCTAATTCTGGAAAACCATGAGCAAAAATTTCAAGCCCCTGTACGCGATCGTCGCCGAACAATTGGCGACACAACTGAAAGCCGGAACATCCCCGCTGCAAGATCCCTGGAAAGGTGACGGAAGACCGTCATTCGTCAAACCTGTCAATCCATTGACCGGAAAAAGTTACAGCGCCCTCAATGCGCTCAACCTCGCCCTAAAAGGATATGATGATCCACGCTGGATGAGCCTGAAAGACGCCAGCTATAAAAAGTTCCAGGTCAAAACCGGCGAAAAAGGAACACTCATCTCTTTCCCGAAAAAGTCCGACATCGAAGCCATCCGCGACGCCTCCGGCGAAAAGATCAAAGACGAACAAGGCAACACACAGACCCGAACCCTTGAGTTTGAAAAAGCAAAAAAGGCCAGTTCCTTTCTTTTCAATGCCTCCCAAATGAAGGAGTTTCCGCCGCTGGCTGAATTTGAACAGCAACAAAAGGCCGCAGAAAAAATGTCGCCTGTTGAAAAAGCAGAAAAGATCATCGCCGACAGTGGTGCCACCATTATCCACGGCGGTAATGAAGCCTATTTCGACAAAGTTCGCGACGCGATCTTCCTCCCGGAAAAGGACATGTTCAAAAGCGAAACGCAGTACCTGAAGATATCCATTCACCAACTGGTACATTGGACCGGACATGAAAGCAGGTTGAACCGTCCGATGGAAGGGAAGTTCGGTTCCGTTGAATTTGGAAAGGAGGAACTTAAAGCTTCAATAGCCTCCATGCTTATTGGTGCCGAGATCGGCCTCAATCATTTCTTTCCGCATCATGCCGCGTACAGCGGCGCCTGGGCGAAAGACCTGAAAGATAAACCTTACGAGATGGCAGGGATTGCCAGGGACGCGCAAAAAGCCGTATCGCTGCTGCTTGGTTACGGCCAAAAAAGAGAGCAGAAACAAGCCGAGACTCAAAGCAAAACATTGGACAAGGGCGACTCCATAGCCTATAATAATACCACCTACAATGTTCTTGCTAAAAAAGGGAATACGCTGACCGTGCAAAAGGAAGACAGCGGTGAAAAATTCAAAGTCAAACCCGCCGACAAACTTTACGAGAACCTAGTCGAAGCACGCAATAATCCTCCCGCCTTGTCACAAAAACAGGAGCAGGAACAGCAGCCCGAAAACGATATGGCTGTAGAACATGAACAAACCCATAAAATAGGCAGATAACATGAATCCCATTATTTTTAAAGAGCATGATCTTCCGATGGAAGATCTCGAAACGATCGGCCTTGCTTCCCGCGGCCAGCTTTTATTAAATGAAGAAGACCTTACCGCCCTGATGAGTGGAAGGAGAACAGGGATGCAACACCTGAAAGATCTGGAAGCCGAAAATATCCGTATCGCTGCGATCGACGCAAAAATATCCCTATCACGGGATACTCAAGGAAAGATCGAGCTGCTGATCCATCCTATTTACAAACGGCCGGTCATACCTGATTTTTTGGATGCAGGCGAAGCGCGCGAACTGGAAAAAGGTGAAGTTCATATGCTGTTCAAAAAGGTTAAAGACGGTAATGCAGAGCGAGAGTATCTCGTCGAGTTCGATGAGGATACGCGCGAATTTATTGTGTCTGATACGGAAAAGATCACAGCGCCGGATATGGTCAATAGTGAATTCCTTACCGCAGCCCAGAAAGAAAATTACAAGAAAGGGAAGGAAGTAAAACTCGCAGATGGTACTACTTTCCAATATGCCGGAAAGGATGTGAACGGTGTGCGTTCCGACCGTCTCATGCTTATCGCGTCTATCCTGATGGACGGCGGCCTTTCCTATCTTGCATTTCGTGGATTGAAAGCTTTGGTGGGAAAAGAACGTGACGAGGTCGTTGCGGAAAAACAAAGCCCTGGCCTTCTCTCTGCACTTGATGACATGGAAGATTATCAGCGCGATCGAGCCAATGAGGACATCGACGAAGAAATAACCAGGCACCGCCAACGCCGATGAATGCCGTGTTGACAGCCTTAGGTGTACCTGACGACATACAAGCATTTTTCGGTGCCGAAGAATTGGTGTTCACCTATGGCTGTCATTATGAGCATTATACCCAGGAGTTCCACCGGGTTCCTACTACAACCCATTTATGGACAGCCGGGAGCTTAGTGACCCGGGAGGTGATCATAACTCCGACAGCCATGGAAGCGATCGCGTACCTTACCCTGCACCGGCATAAATATCACCGGCTGGAAAACCTGACCTGTGTCGCCGTTGGTAATTTGCCACATCGTTCGCAGTTAAAGTGGATCTCCGAACATTTAAGCGGTAAAAAGTTCACACTTGTATTTCCCCGAGATCTGCTAGGAAATCTGGCGGACATCAAGATTGCAGCCGCTATTAAAGGTCAGCATGTCGCTTTCAAACACCTCCCTACATCCATAGAAATACAATTCAAACGCCTGATCTTTCAGTTTGCTGAAGACGAACTATCACTCAACAAGTTTGAAAAATTTACCGCATTACGTACCGGCTGCCGGACCGCAAAACCCAAGTCTGCTTATACCTTTCTAGAACAACTTAAAAATGAACCCATCAAATGAAATAATACTTCGCCCGGCAGTGATTTATGCATTTTTTAAAGTAATTCCGCTCATGGTATTAGGCTTCGCCTTCTTATTGTTGGCTTGGATGGCCAGTGCATGGTTTCTAGTAGTCAGTGTCGTACTTTCGGCATGGGCATGCTTGCGATATATTTATATCAGGAAGTTGTCTTACAGCATTACTCCCAAGATCATTAAATTTAGTAGCGGGCTATTTTACCGACGTACCGCTCAGGTGGAACTTTTCCGACTGAAAGATTACATCATCATGCAGTCCTTTACAGCGAGGCTATTTCGTTTCATGCACCTGACCCTAAAAAGTAACGACGCTGAAAACGCAGTGATCCATCTCCGCGCTATTCCAGAATCCGACATCGTAGAGGTAATTCGCGGATATATTCTGACTGCCCGAGAGCAGGATCACATCGAAGAAATAAATTGAGTCGAACACTTGCGCCTTACTAATTTACTTAGTATATTTAAATAGTTAAACATTACTCCAATGAGATTCTACATTCTGGCTACGGCCGCGATCTGCATGTTCTGCCAGTTCGGTGCATTAGGCGCTAAGGATGACAAAATCACGCTGATCTGCTTGCTTATTCCATTCATTGCTGTTGGATTATGTGTTTGGCGTTGCACTGCCATTGCCAGGCGCAGATCTGAAAGGCGGGAACATGAGCGTCAATTCCAAATGTATATGAGGCACAGACGAACTAGCCGATAATTATTAATATTTTATGATATGAACAAAGCCCTGTATGTTCGCAGGGCTTTGTTCTTTATGCAGCCAGAATCTTCACTCGCTGACCACCGATAATTCATACCTGGATCCAAAGCGCCAGCAGTATTCCTTTCTAATATAACTTCCTAATAAGTTTCCGGCCGGCAACTCCCTAAAGGCCATCAACTATTTTCTGATCTTCCTCAGAGAAATTTACATGCTTGGACATGTCCTTCACAAATTGACGTGCAAATACAGCACTTTCAGAATTACTTTTCATCACGTCGTCATCCCCAAGATCCACTTGTTCACCATAGATCGCTTGCTTCAGATCCTTGCGCTGCTGGTGCTCCTGCAATTTACCCTCAACCTTCTGAACAAGGGTATAGTCTGCTTTACCGTTCGCCACCAGGTCGCCAAAGTTTTTAAATGGATGAAGGTCGGTCTTCATCATCTTCTGCATCACATCGCCCCACTGAAGTAGTTCAGTGGGCGTAAAATTTGGATTGTTTTTGTAAGCCATAAATTCTACCATGGCCAGAAATTGCTCAGGACTGCCTTGGAAACGGCGTCCAAGCCCAAGGAGTTTGCCGATAAATGAGAGGAAACCCATAAGCAAATGATTTGGTTCAACGTAAAGTTAATGAAATTGCAGATATAATAACGCTAACCCAATTCGGTCATTCCGGAAAAAAATCTCGAATGGAACATTCAAGGATCGCGGCAATATTACTTAAATGATTGAGATTGTATTTTTCTGCCCGTTTCGGACTCTCCACCTTAGATACAAACTTCTCATTAAGGCCCATTAAAATAGACAGCTTATCTTGAGAAAGCCCCTTACTTATCCGCTTTTCTTTCACTTTTAAAATTACGTACTGCTCTATTTCTGAATGTTCCCCCATTTGCAACAATAAAACAATATTATCGTCAAAATGTCAGTGGTTTATATACCCCTATATATATTATTCTTATCTTAGTTAAGCCGATCAAGTGAGGATAAATATCTTATATCGGCTTATGTTCTGATATTTTATTGGGTAGTACTTAGCTACTACTCAAACCAAAACAACGCGTTCATGCACTATTGCTCCTTAATTAAGGAACAATGATCGAGAAACAGAAGGAAAAAAGGGGTGTCACCCCGCAGCAAGCCGTTTCGATCTTAAAAAAGAACGGCATAAATGTAACCGATAACGACGCAGAAAAGATATTAGACTTAATGTATTTTTTAGCAAAGCTTATTGTAAATCAAAATTTTAAAAAATGAAAGTAGCAGATCTATATATCCGTGTAAGCACAGATGAACAGGCAGATAAGGGTTACTCACAGCGTAGCCAGGAAGAGGTGCTGAGAAGATATTGTGAGATCAACAAGATCACTGTTCGGAAGACGATCTTTGAAGACCATTCCGCTAAAACATTTCAAAGGCCGCAGTGGCAGGGCTTACTTTTGAGTCTGAAGAAAAAACGCGGGCAGATCGATCTGATCCTTTTTACCAAATGGGACCGCTTCAGCCGGAATGCTCCTGATGCTTACCAAATGATCCATACCCTCAAAAATCTTGGTATCGAACCCCAAGCTATCGAGCAACCGTTGGATATGGAAGTGCCGGAAAATAAGATGATGCTGGCCATCTACTTGACCGCGCCGGAAATTGAGAACGACCGTAGAGCACTAAATACCTTTTATGGATTAAGACGTGCTAAAAAAGAAGGCAGATGGGTGTCTTTCGCACCCATCGGATATAAAAACAAACATGACGAGCGGGGTAAGAAATTCATTGACATAGACGAACCTCAGGCTGATATTCTACGTTGGGCTTTTAATCAATTAGCTAAAGGTATATTCTCCACACAGCAGGTTTTTCTGCAAGCAAAAGAAAAAGGATTGAACTGTAAACGCAATAATTTTTATACCGCAGTAAGAAATCCGGTCTATTGCGGGCTCATCCATATCGAAAAGTATAAAGATGAAGATGCCCACACTGTTAAAGGCCAGCACGAAGGAATAATTCCCGAGTCACTCTTCTATCTCGTACAAGATCGTCTGAACGGCAAATTAAGGCCAGAGAAGACCAAAGTTCTTTCACCGGAGATGCTACCCCTTAGAGGGTTCCTAAGATGCTCTAAATGCAACCGTATGCTTTGTGGAAGTGCGTCTAAGGGCAGAACAGAGCATTACTACTATTACCACTGCTCATCGGCATGCGGATGCAGATACAAAGCGGATGAGGTCAACTGGGCATTTACCCAATCGCTGAGTCGATTTGAGATCAAAGAAGAGTATGCGCCACTTTTCTTTAAAGTCATAACAGATGTATACAACGACCAGGACAAGATCAAAAAAGGTAATAGCGGCGACATTATCAATAAGATCAATAAACTCAATGAAAAGGTAAATAAGGGAAGGGAATTGCTACTGAACGGCGATTTGGATGGTACTGATTACAAGATCATCAAAAAGGATAGTGAATACCAGATCATGATCCTCGAAGCGGAATTGGCGGAATTAAGTAACATGACTAAGAAAAGGGAGCCGATCGAACCGATTCTTGGAAAGGCGCTAACTAACCTTACCCGCCTGAGAACTATTTACAAGAAGGCCCCACCAGAAGAGAAGAGAGCGTTAATTGGTTCGATGTACCCCCAAAAATTCACATTCGAAGAATTGCAACATCGAACCGCTATTGCGTCCGATTTATACAATTTTATCTATCTGATTAACAACGAATTAGGAAAGAAAAAAAGAAGGGCAAGCGACCGAATTTCGTGCTTGCCCATTGTGGCTCCTGAGGCTGGGCTCGAACCAGCGACCCTCTGATTAACAGTCAAAAAAGGGTAGTTTTCGATGTTTGCCGTTTTTTATTATTAATTGATTAACAGTATTTTAACGATTTTATACTTTTCGATATTTGTTGATTTTTACCGTTGTTTTGGCCAAAAGTATGCAAATAATATGCAAATTTTTGATGGCAAAAAGTTCGTTTTTGATATCATTAACGCTGTTTTTTCGTAAATTTGT
>Ga0247734_1001946_pt1 | contig 14578 bp, 13 predicted proteins | sample UWRJL103311B2_FD_180933 | JGI IMG/M metagenome (GOLD analysis project Ga0247734, IMG submission 180933) | Plant litter microbial communities from Arlington Agricultural Research Station in Wisconsin, United States - UWRJ-L103-311B-2 | ecosystem: Environmental > Terrestrial > Plant litter >... | reverse complement strand
TAGTCTTAAATCGGTCGTATTGAAGGCACATTACGAAATCTTACTACTAATATGTGATGGTTGCTACACTGATAAGAACAGCCTTAAATGGATGGATTTTTTTGGGAATCGGGGGTTCAACGATCCGTTAAAGCTTGCCTGTGAGTTCCGAGAGCTTCACAATCATTACGTTACAGAGCACCTAGATGAAGGACTTGACCACAATCAAGAGCCATTAAAATCTCTGAATGCTGTCTTGAGAAGCAACCTGGTTCTAGATCAAGGATTGAATATTGTTGGCAATTTCCTTCAAGTCGGATTCGGGAAGTCTTTTCTTTGTGCAACTTTAGCAGATGAAGACTTACCTTGGGGAGATGAATCGGACTGGTAATATTATGCACTTGCAAATTGAAAGATATCTTGCCCGATCAGCTTTCTGCCTCTGGTGTAGCTTATGAATTTAGTTCTACTGTTCAATCGCATCGAACTTCCAACACTTTTCATCATTTTCAACATTCTGAGGGTATTACAATGGCTTGAGTGGGTCGCCTTTGTCCACCACTAGAAAATAATCAATTTGTTAAGTCTCTAATTTGTAACATTGTTCAAGTCATTATTTGCTCAACAAATTAGTATCATAATGCATACAATTCATTTTGCAACAATAACGCAAGAAAAGAACATTGGCCAACTCAGCGTGAAATCTAAATATCATTTCTCGTTCCAGATAAATTCCTACGTTTATATCATATCAACAAATTTTAATCTGTAGGCTTGAGGATAACAAATAACATACACACCCGTAGTGCGTGCGATTTTATATTCATTGTTATTTCGAACAAAGCAATGCCTTCAAAATAAGAATCTGCTACCAACTCTTTGAGAGATTCATGTAAACAACTAAAGTCTCATGTGAACAATTAATGGCTTTATGCTTTGATAGACTTTATTCCTCTACTAAAGTAAACATTGCGCTGCTCGCAACTTTTCAACTTTCTACAGAATATCACAACTTTCAGCATTTCACTCAAGATGCCACAATCAACTTTCTCCCTTGGACCTGATGATAGTATAAGCATTCGAGGATCTGTACATTACCCCCATGTTCCGCAGAATTATGGTAAAACAAACTATGCAGCGTCTTCAGTCTACAGTCGCAACACTCTTGGCGAAACAGTTGTACCTCTAGTACAAAATATTGCCTCTTCTTACCGTCGCAAGCCTTTACCGCACACTTCAAAGAGAAATGATTCTTCTCGTGCGCCAAGCAAGGTAACAATGTCAGGGCTAACGCAGAAAATGCTGAGATTGCAAACCACTTCTGAACAGGTAGAGAGTGTAGACGAAAAGAACGAAGATCATGTAAGCATAGTATCCTTTGATGGCACCCATGTCACTGAATTGCCTACTCATAACACACCTGCTATTCGATCAAAGAGCTTGGTAGACAGACCTACCTCATCAGCCTCCGCTGATGCAGTGACTAGTGTATCTTATGCAAGCAGTGGGAAGACAGAATGGCCAGCCTATCAACCTACATCCTGGGCCACAAAACAAGATGCACCTGCCACTGGATCACAACATGGAACAAGAAGCCGTTGTCAAGCTATAGATAACAATGAATTATCTAACAGAAATTCTAGTTCCTCAACAAGGGAAAGGAGCACCACGACACGAGATAGATTAACCAGCCATACCCATAAAGCTCATCGAGAAGAAGAGCCATCGAACCGAGCTCTCAGTGCGAGGAGTTCCAAAAAGCACCACCAAGATAGTGACGAAGAAATAGCTAGACTCCACCATCGTCCCAGCTCGTCAAAACGAGAAAGGGATAACGCAGGGCCAAGCCTTTCACGAAGCCATACCCATACAGGTACCGGAAGTCATAGCTACCACAATCACTCAACCTCATCAAGAAGCCACAAGAATGCTTCAAAGCCAGGACATGACGCAATCTTCAGAAGAAGTAAAAGCATGCCTCCTATATCGAATGTCCGTAGAACTCATAGATCCAAGAGAAAGCGCTCTCGGGTTCAAAGATTCGCTCGTTGGCTGACAAAATACTTGGCTGGAGGGCCTGCCGGCGCTGAGATTAGACGAAGACCTACGCACTGATAGATCAAAGACTAAGGGCAGGCTTTATGAAACTTCGTCTATAAATTTTGTTTAGTTGAATATAGCGCCGAGGGATTGAGGAGTGTGATTTTGGCATTCAAGAAAGCCATAATTTCTGTACTATGCAGGAGTGAACCGTCGTAATTCTGGTGGACCTGTTTGTAGGTTTATTTTAGTAGATTTGAGCTCACTACCTACCTATTAATGTAGTTAAATTGAACTTCATCTTTTCGAGTAAGACATATAATCACGTGACAAGCCAATGTAGCACTTGTTCTGCCGACAGCCTCGTTCTCTCATTGATCTTAAAGTATCTCTTTCATTATCTAAAGTCGGTAGTCTAATGTTATTTAATGTCGACGGGGCATCTGCGGAAACCACCCTAATTACAGACGAGAAGAAACTTGTTATTATTCATTGTATCAAAAGAAGCAACTTGAAGTTTAGGTTTCTTTTCACCTTTGATCTAGTTGTGGAATTCCAGAAGAATCGGTCGAAATGTCAGATTGGTCTGATTCAGACCTGTCGTCCTGGTCCGCTGAGATATCAACAAGTGCTGCTAGCAATCCGAGGACTTGGGAACCGCTGCGTGTGTCAGCTGGGATGTCATCAGACTACAAAGAGCCTGCTGGAATAGAGCCTGCTTCTTTTGATTCCGAAACTAATTCCTCTACCCCAAGACCTTCCATATTTCCATCAGGGCCATCAGGGCCATCAAGGCCATCAATTCTATACCGAAGCCCTAGTAGTAATGTACCATCAAGCTCAAAGAAACATTTCAGACCGCAAGTTGAAGTAAATTATGACTTGCACACCGAGGGTCTGTTCTTATCCAAAGAAGAAACAGCTGAGAGAATGGCTATGTGGAAAAAGAAGTCAGGAGATGGCAAATTCGATCTAGATACTTACATTGTGGATCCTATTACACATTACTCATATCTTGAACACACAGAAGAATCTGTTGTCACCTCTTCGGAATACTTCCGATGCAGAGGATACTATCAATGTGAAGATAATAGCTTGCGAGGATATCGGGCATCAAATATACTGCCGGATTTACGAGGAATGGAGTCGGATAACTTTTCAAGGTCTCTCAGGGATGATAATCAGCAATATCAACATGAAAAATGGATTCTGGATAGTCTATGGAAAAGTTACTTAATACTGTCTCGAACAGTAGAAGCATTCGATAGCCTAATATCGATCGGATTCTGCACGACGTTCTACAGCATGCTAGTTGAGCGCCGCAGCACAAATGAGGCAGAGCTTATCCGGATTAATTCAACATTACTTTATGGCTTGAAGACCGGCATTGAAAATGCGATTCGACGAATCTTTAATAGAGACCCTGAAGGAACGGAATATACTCTCACAAGTTTTGTCGCCACTCAATGCGATATCATTCTCGAACACATGGGCTTTGTTCCCGAGGGCAATGTACCTATTTGCGCAATATGCAGAATCACTGTACTACTTTTAGACCTTGCCCTAGTTTCGTATGTGGGATCCCATGGTTCCCATTTTACATCCTACGTCAACTCCAGCGCCGAAAGTATTGAGATTCAAAGTACAAACGAGGATGTGCCTTCTTTCAAATGTACGCTCCGCAATCTAGCATGTCTGAGCGACTTTTTGGATAACTGTAAGGTCTGGGTATTCAATATAAAGGATCATCGCAGCACACACGGTCATGAGAAACTTGGAGGACTGTCGATTTTGACTCGGATGGAAGAGTTTGCAGATATATGGGGTCCCGTTTGGACCATCCCAGTAGGACCGGAGCAACCTAATAGGGTTCTACAGTACAAGCTTTCGAGAGGATTCATCCGACCAGTTGCTGACGGTGCTGAGCATGTGGTTGAGTGTCACTGGTATTCCAATGATGACGATCATACTACAGCCAGCAATCTTTCAATGGATGCGAATGATCTTTTGTCAATCGGTGCAGGCTTATTGGAAAATGACCGGTGTCTGTACACTCTCGGTCACTATGAGAGTCGTTTCGGTGCGGCTATGGGATTCCTGGGCACCATTTCTGAAGGTTGGGCGCTGGATACCCGCACACTTGCCTTGGGTGTTGGACAATATCTTGTAGCCACAGCATCCGGGACTCAGAAGAAAATCCCTGCCGTCACACTTAAAGAACATACGTGGAACAAGCTAAAACATGACCCCCAGAGCGCAAACATACAGTTTTTGAATAATCTGACTGGTATTGAAATTAGCCATTGCACTGGAAATGCGCGACGAGTACACTTGAAAGATCTCTTCCGTCTAAAAAGAGTACGAGAACGCCTTGCACAGTACTACCCAGCTTGGGAGCAAACGGAGTGGGGAGTGTTGTTTTCAGAAGCTCTTGAAAATGATGATTTTGAAGCTATTCACACACTGTGGGTGCATCGTCGTGACCTGCGGTCTGACTTGGGTGGATTCATTGCACAAATGCTGGAATTGCTTCATGTAACTGGACTGAAGGGAGACTCTATTATTGCAGCATACTTTGGTGAGCACCAGGACCGAAACATAAAGATGAATGTAAGCGGCAATGAGTGGGGAAGGTGCCTGCGAGATTCTATACTAATGGCTTCATATGTTGTGATTGGAGATATTTGCCTCAAATACCCAAAGAGAGATCAGATCACCACAACATGCTCGCGAGAACTTGATGAAACAACATTAGCAACTCGAATCATCTTCAATGGTGAACTGCCCTCGAAAACAGATTGTGTACGTCTTGAGCCTACTGGGAGCCTCTTCCGTGTTAGTAAGATTAGACCAGGACGAATTACACTAGTTCCAAGCGATGGTCAATTGGCACTAAGGATGCTGCATCCAACTACCAAAATTGCTACCGAGATTGTGGCCAAAATCGGAACGTGGGAATCCCAGAATGAATTCGTAGCCCTAGTAAAAGCCTCGACGAAGTCTTTCGGGGGATTGACGGAGATGAGGCAGGAGATTCAACAAAGAATTGTAAATCCAGCTCTAAATCACGAACGTCGAATTGATGATTTGCCGGCACCACGACGACAAAATGTACAACCTAGAGTTCCGAGAAATGATAGAGATCGTGCCCGGAAAGCTCAAAAGAGGGGTCAAAAGGTGGCATCTGCTCGACCTCCAAGGAGTTCAAATCAATGTTGTTGTTCTGTTCAGTAATATTTCCTATTCAAGGATCCGATGTAGTAAAGCATGTAGATGGCGTGATACTTGAGGGCTTCGCCATTTCTGGGACTGGGTTAGGCCAGAAATTTATATTCGAGAACTTCTGGGCCACTAAATCTTTCAATGGTTAAAATTTCTATGGCAGAATTTTTTTATTTTATATGTGGGATCTAAAAAATGAATTTGAGGGATGTTATAAACCATATTAGCCACACTTTGCACGAAAACTCATTTGTTCACATCCTCAAGCAGTGCAATTTGGAATTCTATGCAAGCCACTCAAGGTTCCGATAGCTTCCCCGCGGCACCTCATAACATACTAATTATATACTAATTGCTAAGTATTATCAGAAGACCGCTAGTGAGGCGTGTTCCTAAACCGGTCAACATTGGCAAATGTTTGTTTCGCAAGGGGGGTGACAATATGCATAGATTATGCCAGCAATAATTTTGTGTATCATGGATCATTAAAGCATGATGATTACGCTGCATGATTATTTTTATAGGAAACAATATGGAAACGAAATGCCGATATATATAATAAGACCATAATGCTTAGACAAAAACCTGTCCTCCGTGTCAGGTATTGAAGTCTCGCTTAGCTCAGGGGGATTCTCCACTCGCCCAGTAGTTCGAACCTGTCTCGAAATTTGGCCAATAATGAGCTTTCGATTTTTCTCTCAATGCTACGGCTAGAGTCTTGAGCGATTTTGGTAAAGCAGAGTTTTCGGAGAGAGTGAGTCAAGCTCCTTTGCTTCTTTTCTGCATCTTAAACATATTGGGAATTATGGAGTTGCTGCTATTTTTACACCATGTTCATAGTGGTTGTAATATTTAAAGTTTAACACAAGGACAGTGAAAAATAACCATTGACAGAGACTCGAAAGTACTATCCTCGAAAGTGACAAATGCTAAATTTTTGTAATAATCTAGATCTAAAAAAAGAACAAACTCCTATATTCATAAATCGTACCGGTTTAAGCACTCTTGGCATATGGCCATCTCCAGTTTCTAACCTCTTCTGGATCTATACCCTCCTCAAATGCGTAGCTTTTCATCCTCAACTGCTCATTCAGTAGTGCCTCTCTCACTCCAGCAGCCTTGACAGCCAAACCTGGGATCCTATCTATGACATCCATAGCCAAACTGTATCTATCAGTCTTATTCCTAATTGCTAGCTCAAGTGGTGTATCGATGTTTCCCTTCTCGTTGTATCCACGAACGTGAAGGTTCGTTTGTCCGGGCCGTTTGTAAGTAAGACGGTGAATGAGGAATGGGTAGGAGTGGAAGTTGAAAATGATCGGGCGATCAGAAGTGAAGATGGCTGAGTATTGTGCATCTGAGAGTCCGTGTGGATGGTCGACTTCAGCAATCAGCTTGAAAAGATCGACGACGTTAACAAAACGGATTTTCAGATCTGGAAGATGTTGACGTAGTAAGGCAGTGGCAGCAAGGGCCTCAAGTGTTGGAACATCGCCACAGCTTGCCATTACTACATCTGGTACACAGCCTTGGTCGTTGGATGCCCAGTCCCAGATACCGAGACCCTTGCTGCAGTGTTCTATTGCGGCCTCCATATCGAGAAATTGGAGATGGTCTTGCTTGTCTGCAACGATGACATTGACATAGTTCACGGAGCGAAGACAATGATCAGTGACCGAGAGCAGACAGTTTCCGTCCGGAGGAAGATATATCCGAACAACTTCAGGTGACTTGTTGGCTACTACGTCGAGGAAACCTGGGTCTTGATGTGTGAATCCGTTATGATCTTGGCGCCAGACCGTCGCCGTGAGTAGGATATTCAACGAGGATACCTTTGCCCGCCACTCAACTTCGAGACATTTCTCGATCCATTTGCAATGCTGATTTACCATCGAGTCAATGACGTGAATGAAAGGCTCATACGAGTTTATGAGACCTAGAAACTGTTAGTAATGTTAAAGATCGAGGAGTGGAAAATACATACCATGACGACCAGATAAAAGATAACCTTCCAACCATCCTTCACAAGTATGCTCACTCAACATTTCCATTACTCGACCTTCAAAGGCAAGATTTCCTCCATCCTCATCCTCTTCGAAATATTCGCCCATCCAAACTTTCTTTCCGGCTCCGTAGATGCTGCCAAGTTTGTTGGATTCTGTTTCATCGGGGCCAAACACTCTGAAATTTTGCATGTTCTGAGCGACGATGTCCTTAAGAAAGCCAGCCATATTGCTCATACTAGGTAGATTCGAGACACCTGGCTCTATCTTTGGTAAAGCGTATTTCCGGAAGTCAGGCATATTCAGTGCTTTCCGAAGGACTCCACCATTGCCGACTGGATTCGCGCTCATTCGTGCATTTCCTTTAGGGGCAAGCTCAGCAAGCTCTTTGATGAGTTTCCCTTCCTTGTCGAAAACCTCTTCAGGCTTGTAACTCTTCATCCAATCCTCGAGAACCTTGAGATGGGCTGGGTTTGTTGCCACATCAGGAATGGGGATCTGATGGGAACGCCAGTACCCTTCGAGGAGCTTACCATCAACTCTCCGAGGAGCAGTCCAACCTTTCGGACTTCGGAGAATGATCATTGGCCAAAATGGTCGGAACGCCTTTCCTGAGTCTCGTGCCTGTTTCTGTATTTTCTTAATCTCCAGGACACAATGCTCCAGGGTTGAGGCCATGGCTTGATGCATAGTTTCCGGATCACTTCCTTCAACAAAGTACGGAGTCCAGCCATATCCAATGAAGAGAGCCTCGAGTTCCTTGTGGGTGATACGGGCTAAAATAGTAGGGTTATTTATCTTATAGCCGTTGAGGTGAAGAACGGGGAGTACGGCGCCATCAGTTATCGGGTTGAGAAACTTGGTGCTGTGCCAACTTGTGGCAAGGGGACCTGTCTCGGCTTCTCCATCTCCTACCATGGTAAGAGAAATCAGATTGGGATTATCGAAAACCGTTCCAAATGCGTGTGAGATCGAGTAGCCAAGCTCTCCACCCTCGTGGATGCTACCTGGGGTCTCTGGTGTCGCGTGACTTCCAATCCCACCAGGGAAAGAAAACTGCTTGAAAAATCTCCTCATGCCCTCCTCGTCGCTAGTGATTTCTGGGTACACCTCGGAATAGACACCCTCAAGGTATGACTGGGAGAGGACGGCTGGTGCTCCATGGCCGGGACCGGAAATGAAGAGTGCATCTAATTCGTATTTCTTGATCAAACGGTTGAAGTGAATCCATGTGAAGGCTTGACCTGAATCTGACCCCCAATGGCCTAGTAGTCTTGCCTTGAGGTCTGTTTTCGCAAGTGTTGTGGTGAGGAGTGGGTTCTTTTTCAGGTAAAGCATACCAAGACAGAGGTAGAGACTCGCGCGGAAGTAGGCATCGGTCTTCCGTAGCTCTTCGGCATCGAGAGGCTGCTTGCTAATAGTTGAGCGAGCGACTCCATAGGGTGATATACTTTTGACAGATGGCTCATCGGTAGCAGATGGAGCCATGTTTGCGTAGGAGAGAGGTAGTTGCAATAGTAATGAAGTATTGCTGGGTGATAATATTAACAATATTAGAAGATTCTGTTGTGCATTCACAGTGATGAGAAGGAGAAGGGGCAGGCACGCTTTCTATATATATGAAGAAATTGACTTCGTCCTAAGAATTCATTATAGCGGAGACAACTCAATCCCATCTAGCTGCTGAAAAAAGCTACAGGTCGGATCCGAGGACATAAACAGTGGCCTGTGCCGCGAGAGTGAGCATCATATCTACGAGTGGCCTGATAAACTTAATGGACATGCCCATTTGCTCAAAGCTTGGAGCACAATAGGTACTCTTCAAAATGGCCTGTTTATCAGCCGCGGTGGCAAAGGACGTGGTACATTGCTTGGACTCCCAAGTCTCTTTTGCTAGCCCACATTTTACCGGCTCCTAAAAGTGGTGTGACATTGATTTCGCATGCATTACTGAAGCTCCAGTAGATTTTCGTTGCTCTAACATGCCTGGTTGGTTATGTGCAGTAACAGGTTCCATAGAAGGATCTCGCGATTGCGGGAGATGTCGATACTGGGTGACAAGCTTTTGAAGGGTTCGGCTCCACCAACCTTAGTGGCATGATGATAATGGGCTGATTTTCTCGTAACGTCTTTTGTCCGCAGAACGCTGGACGCTGAATAATTCTGTGCGCTAGTTATCTCTCTTCATCCTATGGACATCTAACATAGACCATATGTAAATATAGACTCGACTTTCAGAATGCCATTTATTGGAAAGAGGTAGCCAGTTCGAAACACGTGACTGAAATCTTGCTGTTGCGCGAGGTAACTTTTTACGTTAAAATCTTCATTTTATATGGAAATCAGAAAGCCTGCGCATAAGTTTTCTATTCCTCCAAAATCTATGGAATCTCACGAAAGTTCTACATATATCTAGAAACGACATTTGCTTTGTTTGTTCAATTTTATACAATACAGCAGGAATGCCATCTCCATCTCCACATTAACATTTCTTTTCCTTTTCCACATCTCATTTTTCTTAGCAAAATATTAGTTGCCTTACTTCATGCAGATGAGAAAGCTAATGTAGGACCTATGCCTAACTAGCAAAGCTTCCAACGCAGTTGTCGGATTTATTTTCTGCATAGAGATAGAGAGATATGGTTTACCGTAGTCTACTAAACGATGATAAAGCCCCCCGGAAACCGAGGACTTCTCGAAAATGATAACCGGTGTACTCGGATTCTTAACGTCAAGATTCCTGATCTTCCTGATCGACCGATAGCACAACGAATGAATCAGGGTGCTCCATGAGGGCAATGAATAGGCAAGATGCTTTCTTTAGAGGTCATACTTATACGGGAAAACGATCCTACATATATGAGCACGCACTCCTATATATACCGTATCAGATTCTATCGCTAGCATTTATTTGGGAGGACAGCCAAGAAATAAAATCTTGCCTCCGTCTTTCGGATTAGGGCCAGGACTTGCAGTGACTGTAATCACGTTGTGTTGCTGTTTTACAAGCTTAGAAAAGCTCTACTCGGGTGCATGAGGAAGTGTCAGAGCCGTGGTACCACCACATTCTTTCAATGTGATTTGTATAGCGTGGCGGGTGATCGAACGTAAATGTATACGATACCTATACACCTGAGTGCGGTATTCTTTTTTTCTTTTTTGAACCATCTTTCATATTAGCATTATTATAAACTAAGCTATCTCACTCAGCACTGTAACTAGAATTTGTCTCTAGGCTCCCAAAATGGGAAACAAAACATCTCTAAAAGAGAGAAAAGGGGGTATAAAACAGCAGAAAGCGCTCAATTCCGTAACTCCTATGTTCTGTAATGAAAAAAAAAATATGTCACGGGTTGAAAATGGGTATAGTGCGCGTCCACATACAAAATGCCCTCGTCTTTACAAATTCTATATGCATCCGCGTCATAAGCAATCAATGAAATTTCAAGCGCACAATAGAAAACAACATGTTCTGTAAGACGTGCACCATGACAACGACACCAGTGGGTAGAAGTTCAGGCCACATGCGTAGATCATGTTTTGCCTCGCCCGTGACATCGACTTTCCAGCCAAGCCAGACCAAGCGTCGAACGATCCAACCCGCAGTGATCTCACATGCCCAGGTAACGAGCGAAGCATAGAACGTGCGGCCAAAATCGTAGTCTTCACCACGACCTTCCCAACCACCATCTTCAGGATTGGTGCCTTCTGGAGGCATTTTGAATTTGTCGAAAGCAAAATAAGGATACACGTCCTTATTTGCACCGTAGTGAAGTACGAGTATGGAGCCGAGGAAGGCGAGCATTGAGGTGTTCTCTGAAAGGGTTCGGATGTAGATGTTGCGGGCACAGAACTTTTGATATGCTGGTAAAGTTTGGCCGTTGATTGAGAGAAGAGTGAGGAGATAGTGAAATGGGGCGGACATGGTGAGTGGGCCTACAATTATAAGGAAGGAAGAGGATATGATTTGTAGAAATATGAACTGCGTGTAGGAGCGTAGACGTGCGTACAGCGCACGGACATATGTTTGGTAGGTGAGGGAGAAGTAGCTAGGACATTGTTAGCAGATATATATCATGGATATCAAGATGGCTTACAGTTTAAAAATCCAACCGAGGGGATATGACCCAACACGCTCGCCTTCGTTGCCGCCGAGAATCCAGCCCACAAGCCCATCAAGCAAGTGAACAGTCACTACCCAGCTATACACATATGCAAGCGTTTCGACAGTGTTGTGTGGGAGTGTTCGCAGGTAAATCTCGGCATATGCTTCTCCAAGTACATATGCTAGCATTCCAATGAATAAAGCTGTACAAAACCATATGAAGCGCACAAAGCTTGCGGGAATCCATCTCTTTCTCAAGGCTAATGCTCGGGACCTACTTTGGCGGTCATCGGATGCTAAAGCGACTTCCAATGGAGCGTTGGGATCAAAGGCATCCGGTAGAACAGTTTGCCTCCGGGAACGATCTCGTGCTGCGACAGAAGTATAGTCTTGGTCTCCAGTCCACCAGGAAGACGTGAAAATTCGCTGGGTTTCCGAGAGAGTTTGGCGTAGTCCTAGATGCCGCTCATTGGTCATGAGGATTGCAAAGGCTATGATGAGCGGCATTCCCATTGTGAAGAAGGTCCATAGTATCCATGTCGTATTGAAATGGAAGAAGTACGGAGACTCCGGGATGTAGTATATAGGTATGGGGACGGTGATCGAGATCAGGGCTATCATACAGATGGTGAAAGGAAAACCTAGCCTTTTTGGCCACCTAGAATTACTTAGTTTCTTTTGGCCATTTCAAGGGAAGGGGTAAACCATACCAATTGAGACTATATATATTGAAGACTTTGGTGACCCACATCAAAGCTGTAAGATTATAGAATCCATAGTAAACAAACAGGAAGAACCAGAAATTGATTTCTACTCTTGCAGCTCCGTGACCTGGTGTTCGATGTCCTCCATCCACATCATCTTCGTCATCTGGCAGCGAGTATTGCGGAAATGGTACAGCGCACCATGCAACCGCCTGTTGATAATATCAGTATGTATTACTTCGCAAGCTCCTTTCTAGTACTCACCAAAGCGGCCGGCAGCACAGCAAGTAACGCCCAGCGACTCCACCACTTGTCCATGGCTCTAGCAACGGCAGATTGTTTTGGCTCCATCCACAAATCCCTTATCCCTCTTCCCCAGCTCTTCAGTGCGCCATCTTCCTCGTCGTCGCTATCATCATCACTACCAGCTCCGATAGTCCCAAACATAGATCCATATGCAAGCCCTAGCCCCCGCCCAATACTCCTTTTCTTTCCCAACAAACTATGCCGCCGTCCTTGTCGTTGCGAATCGGGCACAGCCCGAAAGCGTCCAAGTAAGGGGGAGGCATCATTAAGAGCGCGGGAAGAATCGCCGGTCTGAAAGTTGAAGAAGGACGCCATTCGTAGCTCGCGGCTATATGGAGGTCTGCGTTGAAAGCATTGTTATTGGAGAGTTTCGATGTTGTTAATGTTCGTTCTCGGGGGTTGTTAGGGAACAATTCACGCCTGGGGCGGCTGGACCCTTACATATTTTTGGGGCCGAACGGCCAAATGACGGATAGCGCCGATCCGGTCCCTTACCGATAAAATTACGGGCGGGCATCTTTGGCTATCTATTCACACCAAGTGCTCCTTCTTTGATTATATGTATATATATATATAGGAGAATGCTACTGTACGGACGGACGGTGTGTGGTGTACAATGCGCTTACTCGGGCTTCAATCCAGCCAACATTTACATCTACATTTACATTTATACTACATTTACACTTACACTTACACTGGAGAGGAATTATTGACAAATACTAACTCTCCAATTCCCCGCTGCTGCACACTGTGGAGAGTTTGAGGATGCATCATACCCTTGGAGGCTGCTGCTGGCGTGTTGCACAGCGTGCAACGCAACAGAAGAGGGGTAGCTGTTGTTGTCCCCAATGAGGGGTCTTGCATGTATAAAATTCACCCATCTAATCTAAGGTAGGCTCCTCACCGTATAGTACAGTATGAGCTGAATTACATACAAGCACACCAAAATATCTGGTGGATACTGGATATAGAGAGAACAAAGAAGGAATTCGATGGGAAATATTCTTGTATGGTTAGAAGTAGTAGCCATTAGCCATTGGATTTTAATAAAGCGCCTTGAGTAAAGCGTGCGATACCAGCCTGTCGCATCCGCACAGATCAAATGGTTCGCTGCGTTGACGATGAACCTACTACGCATTACCTTCCGTCTTCTACAGCAGTTTGTACAAACTCACGCAGGTATTCCACTAATGTATTTTGATATGTACTTTTCGAATTCCAATAATATAAACTATCCACCCAAATCGTGATCCTTCCACCCTATTGCATCCGAAGGAGATCATCGCAAAATCCAAAGCGGGACCAGCAAAGATATCCAACGCTGTCTATTTCCAAAAGAAAATGCCCAAGCCAACGCCAAAGAGACCTTTCAAGTATATTTAAAATTGTGTGCCATGAATCACTTTCCCATGATATCGTCTCGTAGGAGCGTTTCAACAGGTGCCGTGAGTTTGTCTCGTCCTTTGAGGAAATCGAGCTCAAGGATGAAAAGGTACCCGAGTAATGTTCCACCAAGTTGCTCGACGAGTTTCCCAGCTGCAGATGCAGATCCTCCTATACTTCAGTTAGTACCTTGATGGACTGTGAATGCGGATGGACCTCTTGGGTGGTCGCTCCGAGAAATTCGGAATCAGAAATGGCGTGAGATATGCTTACCCGTAGCAATAATATCATCGACCACCAACACTTTCTGCCCGGGCTTGATTGCGTCCTTTTGGATCTGGAAAAAATCCTGTCCGTACTCTTTATCGAATGATGCCTGTTCAGTTGGGCCGGGGAGTTTCCCTGGCTTTCTAACCGGTGCAAAGCCAACGCCTAATCGCATTGCCAGAGAGGGGCCGAAGAGAAATCCTCTGGCATCCAGCCCCACCACGACATCTGGCTTTTCTCCATTGTAGGCCGAGAGAACTTGCAGCTCGAGCGCGCGGATGAGAGACTCGTGCAGCTCGTGCGAGGCGAAGAGAGGGAGGATATCAACGAAATCGATGCCTTGGATTGGGAAGTGCATGAAATGGCGTAAATTCTGTTTGAGCGTTATGGAGAGGAGGGAGAGTTCGGAGGCACCGGTGGCAGCGGAGGTGGGCTGGGACTCTGATCTCGCGGCATTCTCAGTGTCTGCTGGAGGGGCAGCAGTCGATGGAGCGGTTTGGTGGGCGGTCATTGTCAAAGAGAAACAAGAGGAGAATTCAGATGTCGTCCAGAGGGTTAAAAAATAAATG
>Ga0247734_1001944_pt1 | contig 14588 bp, 9 predicted proteins | sample UWRJL103311B2_FD_180933 | JGI IMG/M metagenome (GOLD analysis project Ga0247734, IMG submission 180933) | Plant litter microbial communities from Arlington Agricultural Research Station in Wisconsin, United States - UWRJ-L103-311B-2 | ecosystem: Environmental > Terrestrial > Plant litter >... | reverse complement strand
ACTCCAGGGGTATCTTGACATCTATAACATATGTACCTCCCTCGTATGGTGTATCTGGTGGACCTGGGAACGATGCCAGGAGGTGAGACATATCACTTCCATCCCCAGTTTGGATATTGATCTGCGAGTCCGTGTCAGACTGAATATCAGCAAGCTCCTTTGCTATTCGGCGAATTCGGTTAGATGCCATGATAATGTCTTAAAAAGTAAGTTTATGGTTGTGTCAAGAGGCAGTGAGGATATGGGAAGGGGTTGTTTCTTTTGGACGGTGTTGGGCGTGCTTGATATAAATTTTTATGTAGAGTGTGTTGTATATGACCTGGGGGTGACGCTTTATGTTTGGGCGGGTGAATCACTTCTTGCTGGGTTTATACTGAGGACTATATTCACCGTTAGCCAATGGTGCAGTGAGGAGGGGTATGGACAAGTGCAAGAGTTTTGAGTAACAACCTTTGACACACGTTGTCTATCCCACATTCACTTGGTTGTGTTACAGGGAATAACACCAAGGTCCAACGTTCTTGGATGGCTGGGTGGTTGGTTAACGAACAGTCTATTGCTGTTATCCGAAAGTGAGGTGACTTGGTCGGTAGCGGGGTGTTGATGAGTGGATGTTGAAAGAGTGGTTGGTGGTGGGGGTTTCGTATAATCCAAGTTGTGAGTCCGAAATTGGATATAGAGAGAACACTCAAGTGAGTGTATATCTGCTATGGGTTTATGACTTGTATTGGACGTAGAGTAAATGTCCAGGCTGTTCCGAAGGTGAAGTTGAAGTTGGAGGTGAAGCTGAAGCTGCGTGAAGCTCAAGGCTTGGCATGACTTGGCCCTGGTCAGGATCCATATGTCACGTGATCGAGCCAAGACGAGGCGCGTTGACTTGTCGCCTGCGCTTGAGGCTTCATGTCCAGCTTCATCATCAACATTACAAACACCACGATCCTTCCAGAGCATCACCACCTCTGGCATTCATTAACAGAGAGAGATCTTTGTCTATCCTTCTACAGTAGTTGACTTTTCACAAACGGCTGTTGCTTTGACAGCGGAGCTGAAAACATGGTAAGCTGGTTATTGTTTGGGTAAGTTGACCAGTGCTAATAACCTCTTCAGGGTCAAGGTCCATCCGGCTTAGGTGGTGCCGGACAGGGTGGGGACAACAAAGATGAAAAGGACAAGAAGGTATGGAGATTTGGCATGGTGACGATTCGATAGTATGCTAATTGACGTCAATAGAAGGAGAAGCCCAAGTACGAGCCACCACCACGTCCAACGACCCGCATTGGCCGTAAGAAGCGCAAGGCTGCTGGCCCAAATGCTTCCGCAAAGCTTCCTGCCGTATATCCAACCTCTCGATGCAAGCTACGATATCTCCGAATGCAACGGATTCATGACCATCTCCTCCTCGAAGAAGAATATGTTGAGAATCAGGAGCGCTTGAGGAAGGCTAAGGCTGTCAAGGAAGGGACTGCTGCTCCAGCTACGGCTGGTGGCGACTCGGATGCTTTGGATAGAAATGCTGATGAGCGAGGTCGTGTTGATGATATGCGTGGTAGCCCTATGGGAGTCGGCACCTTAGAGGAAATGATTGATGATGACCATGCAATTGTTTCTAGCACCACCGGGCCCGAATACTACGTCTCCATCATGTCATTCGTCGATAAGGATCTGCTAGAACCTGGAGCCAGTGTTTTATTGCATCACAAGTCTGTGTCTATCGTTGGTGTTCTTACCGATGATGCCGATCCTTTAGTTACAGTCATGAAGCTGGATAAGGCACCCACAGAGTCATATGCCGATATTGGTGGTCTGGAGTCACAGATTCAGGAGGTTCGGGAGTCTGTAGAACTTCCACTTCTACATCCTGAGTTGTATGAGGAGATGGGAATTAAACCTCCGAAGGGTGTAATTCTCTACGGAGCACCGGGTACTGGAAAGACCTTGCTTGCCAAGGCTGTTGCAAACCAGACTAGCGCTACGTTTCTGCGTATTGTTGGTAGTGAGTTGATCCAAAAGTACTTAGGAGATGGACCACGGCTTGTCAGACAGCTCTTCCAGGTAAGTTGGCATTTTCCAGTTGCGAGTAAAAGCTAATTTGCAAAGGTTGCCGCAGAAAATGCACCATCCATTGTCTTCATTGACGAGATTGATGCTATCGGCACAAAACGATACGAATCCACATCTGGTGGTGAGCGCGAGGTTCAACGAACCATGTTGGAGCTTTTGAATCAATTGGATGGTTTCGACGATCGCGGTGACGTGAAAGTCATTATGGCTACCAACAAGATTGATACTTTAGATCCAGCTCTTATCCGTCCCGGACGTATCGATCGTAAAATTCTTTTTGAAAACCCAGATCAACATACCAAGCGCAAGATTTTTACCTTACACACCTCCAAGATGTCGCTCAACGAAGATGTTGATCTCGAGGAATTCATTTCTCAGAAAGATGATCTTAGTGGTGCAGATATTAAGGCTATTTGTTCCGAAGCTGGTCTAATGGCTTTACGGGAGCGTAGGATGAGAGTCCAGATGGCCGATTTCCGGGCTGCTAGAGAGAGAGTCTTAAAGACAAAGAGTGAGGGTGAGCCCGAAGGTCTGTACTTGTAAGATGCGCACCAGTGGATGAAATAACTTGCTTCTTGGAGAGCACTGTATTTTAGAGAAGCATAATTTAACATGGACCTATAATCCATGGTAGTTCGAGAAGTCGCCCTCAAGCGCGTTCCTGCTTCATGTGCTTGCTCTCAAATCACTTATCGCTCTGCCAGTATAGATTATCTCGATTTCCCAAATAGGGTGCGGTACGGTCTCTGGTAGCATCTCGGTCCCTGTACTAGAAACTTTCCAAAGCACCTACCATTTTTGTTTGCCTATGTGATCATGCGGCGTGTAATTTCAAAATTCCCTGACATATCGCATCCGCCAAATCAACCGCTTATTAGTGTCATGAGATTCCTGGCCATATAGTTCTCTAGCCTCAAATCTCATGGGCCATGACACTTGTCCTTTCAGACTTTCAGCCTCCCTCCATTGGTCTATTTGTAAAAGTGTATTGATTTGTCGAGTGCCTGAACTAAATGTGGTATCAAATCTCAATCTGACATACCCATTCTTCGCATTCCCAATCTTAAAAATCAGGCAACAGCTTTGAGGTCATTCCCAAATTACACGCTGCTGGTTATAATACCCTCCATCTTTCTGACGGTATTCTTAATTCTCTGAACCAAATACGCATAATAACCCCTTCTAGCCACAATAAAGTTACGTGAGCAAAAGATTGTAAAACAGATATCCAAACCGACACCTAGCCAATTAAATCTTGAACAGAACAGACCTTGACCATGCCAAACTTCGCTGTCAAGCCATGTACCTTTGAAGATGGAGCTGCGATTGCGATCAACAACATGGCGGCTTTTTGGCAAGATGAAGCCTGGGTGCTCATCTGGACACGGGTCGAAAAGACGCTGGAACACGTCACCTCCCAAGCTGTACTTAGGTCGCCGCAAAACTTGCTTAATAATCGTGAGCAGAAAAGACACCAGAAAGTTGTTGACGTTGAGACGGTAAACAATCAATCTTCTTGCTTCACCCAAGAGTCTCTCAACAAAACTTTATGCTGTCGGAGAAGCTCAGATTCTGGTTGTTATATACTAATGATTCGAATAGGGCAAGTTAGTAGGATATTGCCGCTGGCTCCTCCCGGATGATCTGGGTGACTTGAAATCCGAGGATCTATGGCCGGAAGCAAGAATTCCACCCGTCACTGAGGAACAAGTAGAGAAGGCGAAGATGGATTCGGATTCCGCCGACTGGGCGTACGATCAATCTTTGGATGAGGTGGATAAGCCCATGAAAAATCGCAAAGACGAGCTTCTTGAGGGGAAAAACTATATGAGTATGTTTAGTCTCAACTTCAACTCCCGGTTTCCTCCACCTTGACTTGCCAATATGACTCGCAATCAAATAAAATCTAATAGCAGCAGTGCTGGATTACCTCGCAGTCCACCCAGATTACCAGGGCAACGGCATCGGAAGTATGCTTGTCAAAAGTGGCCTTGAACAAGTGGAGAAATTGGGATTCGATTGTTTTGTCCTGGCGAAGAATGCGGGATTGGGGGTCTATCAAAGAGCTGGGTTCAAGTTGTTGGATCAGGTTTTGGGTGATAACAGTATGTATGGCGGGCCAGGTCTGTTCACCTGGAGTTTGCTGGACTATAAAGTTAAGAAGTAATGGCTGGCCTGGCAAAGTTTCTTGGGCTAGTAACATATGCAATGTGATGAATTGTCTGCTGAAATTGACGAGATAGTGGCTATGTGTGACCTCATATCATTCTTTAGCTTTAGACTAAGGTTTTGTTGGGTTTTGAGCTAGTATGCGAGATATCGTCTTTTCTCTCACTTTGTTCTCTTGTTCATTCCTTGTCATAAAGCTATGCATAAATATATTGCTCATTAACGAATACAAAATTGCCCTTCAAAAGTCTTAAGTAAAGATGTCTTTGGAAAAAACGTGATTTCCTTGCATTCATATTCTATGAAGAAATTTCTTGTCACAAAGTATAATTTGAAGTCTGTGTGACTATATAGTCAACTAACTACCGTGCCCTGACTAACGATACCTACGACCCTGTTCTCAGCCAATAATTCATTTTCTCATAAGTAGAGAACTGTTAATTCTTGTTAACGAAAAAAGAACCAAATAGTATACGTGTTATTTTCCCATGGTTAACGAGTCAGAACCCAACGCGTTAGAAAAGATCAAAGAATTTGCCCAAGGAGAGTTTTGGGGGACAGAGCATCGAGTAGGACTATAGAGCCAGTGTCTCATACATAAAGAGCTGAAGAGCAACAGCTTTCCTTTCAGATACCTCAATATTGAATAATAAAGCGTAAGTCGTACTGATTATTTCACATGAAACTTCTTGGCTTTCTCGCTTAAAAAGGGGTCTTGAAGTACCGATGAGCGAAGAAAGTGCCGCTATCACCCAGTACGAAATCGCATTTGTTGTAAGACCTTCTCAGCACTTCATCAAGAGAATAGAGTACACAGTGAAATTACTCAATTGGAGCCAAGACTTCCTAACACACTTGCAGATGGGACGAAGAATGTAGTGCCCGTTAAGGGTTTCGAGAAATCGAGGAGACGATCGTGCAGTCCTGGGGGATTTCCTATGAACATGCGTTGTAGCATGCTTTCGATGACCCACAAACATCGTGAGTACCCGATAAAATAAGTTCCAAACTCACCAGACCCGGGAGAGCCAAATGGCATGTTATCACGGAGGATATCGTGTTCCACTCCATCTCCATCTTCAATTGTGGCAAGCGACTTGTGTGAAGCTTGATGGCCGGATGGTACATCATCCAGTTCAATGTTGTCAAGTTTTGTACGGCCAATAATGGCTTCTTGCTGTTCGGTTTTGAGAGTACGCCATGCATTGAGGTCATGGACGTATTTTTGTACAACAACGTAGCTGCCCCCAACGGCCGCTTCGTCCTCACTAGCCACCAATATGGACGCAGGAACAGCTGGTCCAACTGGATTCGCAGTTCCATCGACAAATCCTAGCAGATCACGGACGTCAAAGTATCGGAAACCAACGGTCTCATCAACGACAGTAACGGATTGACCCAGGAGGTCCATCAGCTGCCGCTCAAATTCAAAACAGATATCTCTACGCTCTGACCGGATATGGAATAACAAGTCGCCTGGTGTCGAGACAGCGGTGTGGGTAGCACCTCTGACTTCAGGAAATGGATGAAGCTCCGCAGGTCGTGGGAGGCCTGTAAGTTTGTCCCAGATGTTACTGCCAATGCCAACCGTGCATGCAAATGAAGCGCTAAGGTCACGGATAGCAACGTTTTTGGCAAGACTGTCAATACTTCCTAATATCGAGCGTACATTTTGAATATCTTCCGAGCTACTGGTTACTGATAAAACTAAAAATGTTGCTGACTGCGTCAGGGGTGCGTCAACCCGTTGCGACTCGATAGGAACACGTCGGCTCATGATTGATCGTCTTGTCCTCAGAGGAGCAGTAGAAGAACAATTCAACGTACTCCGCAGTCGATAATTGTGATTGTTGAAGTGCGCCTGGCCTGATACTCGAAGATATGTGAATGATTGGAAAGTTGAAAGGGCTCGGTTTTGGGGACCAAGATACACACCGTTGAATGTGATCTTTCCAATCTTACGGATATTCATTCCAGCGCAACAGATTAATCAGTTTTTCAACAGTAATTTAGAGGTTGTTATGCACTGGTGTCTCGCAGTTATGGTTACACATCTGAATAATCAAGTTTGACCTAATGCTGATAGGCTCGGTTAATCTCAAATGCTAGCAACCCCAGTGATTACCAATGTTTCTTGACACCGTATAACATATCTTATGGTTTTTACAAGCCCATGGGTAAGGATTAGCATGTGTTTCAGTCTTTCTCGAAAGGCGATTGATTGTTTTGAAAATTGCTAGTGTGTGAAAGTCTAATTTTGGGCGAGCTGGCGGTAATAGCACTTTGTTTTACTTCAGTGAGGACAGGGCCACGCTACTACTTCAGAGGTGAAGCTTAGCATGCAGAAGTCGTACGTTCACAGCAAAGGGACTATGAAGATCCCACAAAGAGAGCTAAAGAAGTTAGTGAATTGCATTAAGCCAAACACTAAGGAAAAGATAAGCCCAAAGACTCGCAAAAACACCAGGAGAAGAAAGGCCCGTTGTTAATAAACATGACTTCAAAAGTGGAGATCACTTTGAATAGATAAGAGGAATGGTAAAAAGTGAAGGTATAAAGCCTTTAGTCTATAAAGTGACTTGTCAATGGTAGGTTAAACATTTCATCGTAAAAGAACTTGTAATTTAAAACTTTGAAATGACTTTGGTACTGTTTCTTTTAGACTTTTGAGTCAAAGCATCAACAGAGCGATACAGAACGATTGAACGAGCTCGGCCATCATTTTAGTTTCTTATGCCCGCACAGTCGTACCCCTGTAAAGAAATTTTGGTGTTGGTGTTGGACTGTTAGTTAGTTGTAGGAACCGAAGTTCTTTTCAACCAAGATATCGTGAGCAGTATCATAATTCACCAGCTCAAGTTATTTCATAAGTTTTGTCAACTTGAAATGCAACACTGCCGTGAATTATCGTCATTGCTTTTGTAAGAAACGAATTTAGGAGCGAGCCGATGAAATCTACAGCTTTCTGGCAGATAGTTTGCTATGCTGCGGTTTAATCACACCACTAACGGTTTCAGTAACAAAAGTCTTCACATTCTAGAATTACAGTTATGTTCTACCGGTCAATCGCTTTACACCATAAGTCTTAGGGGAACTCCATATATTTTATGTAAACAAGTACAATAGCAGAAATGTTCAGATGCGTTACTAAAGCTAAAACCGATATATAACGTCAGCGATGCCAACTATACTCCAAGCCGAATAATCCAAAGCAACACTACAAAAGATAGATACATGGTTACCCCAAGAACAAAGGGAATTGAATTCGCACATTTATTCCTCTTCCATGGCCTCAGCATAAGGAGCAAACTTAGAATGCGCCTTCGGCTTCAACATCCTCATAGCCAGCTCCAAAACCTTTTGATACCCCTTCGCCCTATGTGACCCACCCATTTCAATATCTTCGTTTGGCAATTGTACTCCAAAATCCGCCTGTTCCTCCATCCTCGTGAAATTCACCATCAGAACCAACTGCTCCATTACTATAGGATGGCTCACTAAATCTTCCAGTCGGAGTTTGAATCCCTCCTGTTCTAATAAAGCAGATACTTGCGCAAGTCCTATTATATCGCCACCGAGATCAAAGAAAGATGTCTCAGATCCAATTTCTACTGATACGTCCCCAAGAACTTGGTGCCAGCTACGAATCAGAATGTCTGAATAAATTCGAAGATTCTTTTTATCGAATGCTTTAAAGGGCGCTGACATTCGCGCCACTCGTCTTGCGGTATAATCTTGTGTCTGGCACGGCATGGCGGCAATCTCTGCTGGGGAAGGGAGGAGCTGGATTGGGTTTGTCGAAAAGTCTTCAGCTGTGCCGCAAAGACTATCGAAGATCGCGTTGGTTGCTTTTGCACTCATGCCGATATTAGAAAGGCTAAAGATCAGGCAGATTTCAATCTCGAATCCGCTTTCTTGAGGAACTGACAAAATTGTAAAGTCTGCAAAGTCTTCCTGCGAGCCCACAGCACTGAATTCGTACAGATTATCTCCAAGGTGAATTTTTGGTTTCGTTTGTAGATTTTGGTGTTGACAGACAGTGGTGAAATTCATCCAATCTGGCCAATCCGTGCATTGCCTGATAATTTCCCGGTAGCCAAGAGATTCATAAGGCATATTTTTAAGTTGTTGTTCTTGGAGGTGGCGAAGAAGATCTAGAGCTGTCCAGCCCGGTTTGAATGGAACTCGGACTGGAACTGTATTTACACAAGGTCCAATAATATTGTCCACGCCTGGGACAGAAGCATTTCGACCACTGATAACGTTGCCAAAGATAATATCAGATTGAGCAGACATTTTTGCGAGGACCAAGGACCATGCAGCTTTTATTACCGTAGCTGTTGTGATACCGTATGAAGCAAGGGAACTGATTCGGACCTTGCGTTTAAGACACGTCGGCATGTCAGATCCACTGCTATAATTTGGCCCACGTTGGCGAACAATATCGGTCATCTTGGAGCCTTTGAGAAGCGAGCTCCAATACTGGTAGTGGTCATTCGTAGTTTGGCCAACTGTATCACGAACATAACTTGAAAATGGGGGACTCGCTGGGATTGGATCCCCTTGATATGCAATTCGAAGAGCATTGAGGATATGTGGAAGACATACTCCATCATATTGTGCATGGGATATTCTCATAAGAATGCGATGCCTATTAGAGTTCTTCAACCTTGCAACTGTAAATTGAAGGTATGTTTTCCCAGGCCGGGGCCCAGTTTCCATATCTCTCTGTCGTAAGACGCCAGTAAACTCGTCCAAGTCACCTACCGTTTCGACATCGAAACGGGGCTGTAACTTCTTCAGAATAACTTGAAAAAACTGCCCGTTGTATGGGATGAAAACTGTACGTAGAATTTCAAAAGTGTCGACGACATTGTTGATTGCTTGCCTCAACCTTTTGAGGTCCACATGCCCGCAGCCTTCCAGATAAAAATAATTTAGCATCCACCGGGATTCAAGCAAGCTTCCTGTAATAGAGAGAGCCTGAAAATCAGTCGCTGGAAGCACATCAATTATTCCACCTTTGAACAATCCGATTTTGGGGGAAACGGTTTCGCGTAGGAAAATATCGACGTTTGGCTCCTGGATAAGAGAAAAGGTTTGGTATATGCTCCTCCTCTGGTTTCTGGCTTCAGCGGGCATATTATAGTTGCTCCGTCGACTAGGGTTGCGAGTGGGATGAACATCTTTGGGGTTAGAATATGAGCTGGCAGCAAATGTACTAGGTTGTTTTGGAGGATGACTATCAACAGACAAGTGCACCACATTTAGCATATCTGAGAAGATAGGGCACCTGAAGACGTCCGCTACGGTCAAAGAAAGTCCTTCCTCGCGAGCAGTACCAACCATTTTCATTGCGACAATAGAATCCCCACCCAATTGGAAAAAGTTGTCATCACTGGCGATTGAGTGCTCCGAAACTTGCAAGAATTCAGCCCAAAGAGTAAGCAGACATTGAGTGATGTGGTCAGTTTGATCAGCTTTGGTCTCTGAATGTCCTAGGTTCACAAACTCTGGCTCCTTCGCTACGGAAGTGATTCTTGAATGATCGATGATTGGGGCTGGGATAGCTATAGCAGGAGAAATCTGCTGGCTGATTTGCCTCGATGTTGAGTTCACATTGCCTGAACTATTGCTGATTAGGGTACCAGAATCAAGCATGTGGTTCATGATTTCGCTAACGCATTCTTTAACGATGAGGCGGAGTTGTTCAGTCTGATTTTCTGGCTGGGGAGGGACCAGAGCAACCTCATTTTGCGGTTTGTAGCAATTCAAATCAGATGTTTGTAAGGTAGGCTGGTCGAGCACGCTACTAAGGATGCTGCCTAAAGTGTTGAGTAGCGTCTCTGCTTGCCTTTGAGAGAGTATATCAGACCAGTACCTTAGTACTGCTCCTTCATTGCCTTGGGCAATTCCAATACTTAATGTCAAAGCATACTACAATCTAATTAGTTGTCGCCTTTTATCAAATATATATATCTTACTTCTGTGGGGTCGTCCGCTGCAATGGCTGCAAACGAAATGGAAGAGTTTCCTGAACCACTTAGAGAATTACCTCCTTGTATAGATACAGCGCAGTTAAATAAACCTGGACCCGACAGATCTAATTCATGTTGAACTTGTGCGAGTGAGGTATGTTGATGTTCTAACCCGCGGAGATAATCCTCTTGTACCTTCTGGATAACATCCTCCAAAGATACTGTTTGGTCAAATTTGACTCGACAAACTAGCATATTAATAAATGGCCCAACGGTTCCTTGAATACCATCAATTGGAAGGTCCCGTCCAGATACTAAGTACCCAAAGCAGACTTCGTCCCAGTTTGTATATTTTCGTAAGCATAATGCCCATGCTGCTTGCATCACATTAGAAAGAGTCAATTTCTTAATTTTGCACCATGATTGGAGTTCCGAGAACCTGTTGAAGCTTAACTCGGCGGACTTCAGACTCTTGGGCTGTGATGATTTATCATTTTGTGCTGGGAAGTAACACGGCCGAACCCCGGCCAGGTAGGATTTCCAGAACTGGATGTCAAGCTTTGGATTCTGACGTTTACAATATGCGATAAAGTCACTATACAAGGGTGCTTGTGTGGCTGGAAGTTGCTCATCATATGCTAGTGCAAGATCCTGAAAGATGATAGGAAGTGATGAAGCATCCATTAAAGCATGGTTCATGTCTAATCTGGCGTACACACGACCTTTGTTGGTTTGGAAAACCGCAAATTGGTGTGGAAGTTGTGGATTCTCGTGTTTGGTGTTTTCGCTGGCCGAAAAGGACTCGATTTCATCCACAGCATTAGCATCATCACAATGATGGAATATCCCATCTTTCACCACCCTCTTAATCACGACTTGAATGAAGACATCTTCTCGATAGACGCTATCAATGAAGATCGTTCGAAGTGCCTGATGGCGGTTAACGACTTGATACCAAGCATTTGCAAGTCTTTTCGCATCCACACGCCCATCACAAGTGGCGGTGACTTCAAAAGTGGTGTGGAATTGATAAAATCCCGGATCTCTAAGCTGACCGAGGAGCATTCCTTCTTGCATAGGTGCACAAGGATATATATCCTCCACGTCCTCAAGTTTGATTCCAACTGCTGGGAGTGTTTCATTGGCAAGCTTTTTGATACCATCTTTCAGAGGCGGCAGCAACGGGAAGTCGCTTGCTGTTACAACACGCTGTCCTCTCATTTGCAACAGGCAATCGATCGTCTTCTCCAAGTTGCTTTTACACTCAGAGATCCACCGATGTATTGATGCCTGGTGCTTCATGTGGCGGTTATAAACAAATGAAAACTGCAACTTGTCGTCCACGACTACAGCTGAAATCTCAATCAAAGCCAGTCTGGCGGTTTGCGACCCAACATCGGAAAGCATTTCCGAATTCTCCTCTGTAAGCGGACAGTTCCATAACTGGAGAAGCGAGTCATTCCGCTCAAACTGCTGAGTCCTCCCGAGATAATTGAAGAGGATTTCCATGGGACCGTCATGGCTTTTGAAGTCAGCTCTGCCAATTGGATTCAAGTATCTGTATGCAAGATACGGTCGCCCGTTCCCAGGTACTCGACTTCGAACATCCTTTGTCCTCTTGAGAATTTCCAGGACATTTTCATCGCCAGTTGAGACTTCCACATGGATGGGGTAGAGGGTCGTGAACCAACCGACAGTTCTCGAAAGGTCGATGTTGGCATCCCAGGCTTCACGGCCATGACTTTCATTAAAGATTGACGGAGTTCGCCGATCAGGGAACACATGGCTGAAGGAGTGCGAAAGAGAAGATAGAAATATATCAATCGGTTCGGAACGTAGAATTTGATTGATATCGCCGAAAACAGCAGCTGTGGTATCTTCGTTTAGCGTAAAAGTCTCAGTATCAGTATCTCCATATGAATTGGAGTGATCGGCGAGTTTCCAGTATTCAATATTTTGAATTGGCACTTCAATCGGCAACACAGAATTGATGCTATTGAACGGTGGATTTTTGCTGTTTTCTGCTTGCATGCCACTCCAGCTTTGGAAAGACAGTGGTTTTGCAGAAGACAGTGCCCCAGAAATTAGAATTTCTTCAAGATCCTGCAATATCACACGCCAGGATACCATATCTATCACGGCATGATGTGCAACCAAGAACATTATCTGTTGGTCATCAAAGGTACGGAACAAGTCCACAGAAAAAACAGGACCTCGTTGGATGTCTAGACTTTTCTGGCTTATATCAATGAATTGTGCAATATCATTGGTGTCATCGATATCATGGGTGCAGAAACGGTACGAGCGTTGTATTGTCTGAGGGATTCGTTGCTGCCAAAGCCCGGAAGAACTTTTAGAGAATCTTGCTCTAAGCATGGAATGATGGCCGACGAGGGTTTCAATCGCATGCTTCAAATCAAGAGTTTTAACCGGGCAGGAAAGCTTCAACAAGAAGCTTTGATTGAAGCGACTGGTCCTTATATCGCCAACATGTCCCTGCAAGTCGAAGTACATTTGTTGAATGGGTGAAAGCTCAAAGTTCTGATCAAAACTCTCCTCCTGGTGCGTTATGGCTGCTTGGATACGGCATTTGGAGGCGAGATAACGAAGCGATTTGCTTCGTAATACGTCTGATAGGGTAAACTGAATATTTTTCTTTCGACATAGTGCAAGAAGCTGCATCCCGGTAATCGAGTCCCCCCCAAGACTGAGGAAGGAATTCTGGAGCCTAATATTTTCAACAGGGAGGTTTAGTACATGGGCTGTAATCCTCTGCAACGTGCATTCCATATCTGAGAGTTGTTCGAAGCTGTCGGACTCTTCTTTTTCTGAAACGATATCCTCGTAGGTTTTCTGATCCATTGATTCGAGCCAGCGCCCAACAGTGTGCCGCTCTGACTTGCCAGAAGTTGTTAGTGGAATTGACTGGACGGCTATCCAAGAATCAGGGACCATGTATGCTGGCAACAGGTCCATGAGGCGATCTTTTATCCTAGTGCATAGTTTTAAAGCAGTTGCCTTGCTCGCTTGGTCTTGAATAAGAGTGCATTCTTGAGACTGTGCCGTAGGAAGCTCACTCAACGATAAGATAGCCACTAATCGTTTCTTGAGCGGCCCTAACTTTGGAACCATAACGAGTCCATGCTTGACGTCAGCATCGTTGCTCAGAGCGTATTCAATCTCCTCTAACTCAAGTCTTTGACCTCGTAGCTTCACCTGGTTGTCTTTTCGGCCGACAAACACCAGTGAGCCATCCGAATCATATTTAGCAAGATCTCCAGTCTTGTACATTCGTCGTTGTGCTTGTGTCGAAGAACCGCCGTTGTTAGGGATAATTGAGCCCAACCATTGGGGATTAACTATGAAAGACCTAGAGGTCTCCTCCGCATTGTTAAGATAACCCCGAGAGAGAATAGATCCTTCGATCAATAGCTCCCCGACACTTCCCAAAGGAGCAAGCTGATTGTGATTACTGGGGTTAACGACCCATGTTCGTGCACCAGGAAAGGCATACCCAATGTTCAGTGGATTCCTCAGTTGCCCAACTCTTGCGTTTTCGGTAGATAATACAGCACACTCTGTAGGGCCATAAACTTCGACAAGGGTAAGTCTGGAGGCCCATTTGTCTACAACTTCCATAGGCAATGCTTCTCCTCCACATAGCATAATTTCAAGAGAAGGTACTTCAGAAGGTTCGAGAATGTTGGCTAAGGGAGGCGTGATGAATGTCCATGTCGCTTGGAAGGATGCTATGGATTCTGCTAAGCTGCTCAATCGCGATTCCTCCGAGGGAATACACACACAGGCTCCATATGTTAATGAGCCAAATATTTCCAACAAACTTGCATCGAACGCGAGAGATCCAAAGTGGAAAACACGGGACGTCGGTTTTATATGGATTTTGTCTCTCCAAGCCCAAATACTTGTCGAAATTGCGCGGTGTTCGACCACCACACCTTTGGGCTTGCCAGTCGATCCTGAAGTATAGATGACATATGCCGCGTTCGTGCTATCTGATTGAGATGAGATTTCCTGGGGGTACTGGGCAATGTGTTTCATGAGGGTCTCATCGATCGTCATTGACTTTTTGATAATGTTTTCGTATCGGCCTGCATACTTTTGAGAGCATAGTATCATCTTTGCCTTGATATCTCGGAGAATAGTCTCATGACGAGAAAGAGGTGAGGAGGGGTCTAAAGGTACATATGCACCTCCTGCCATGAGCACTCCTAAAATAGCGACTACAACCCAACGGCTACGATCCATGCATATGGGGACAAAGACTTCAGGCCCGATTCCTGAAGCAATCAGGTGATGTGCTAATTGGACTGAGTGGCTCCTAAGCTCCCCATATGAAAACTCGCCGTCCCATGCAGAAAC
>Ga0247734_1001942_pt1 | contig 14602 bp, 22 predicted proteins | sample UWRJL103311B2_FD_180933 | JGI IMG/M metagenome (GOLD analysis project Ga0247734, IMG submission 180933) | Plant litter microbial communities from Arlington Agricultural Research Station in Wisconsin, United States - UWRJ-L103-311B-2 | ecosystem: Environmental > Terrestrial > Plant litter >... | reverse complement strand
AATATGAGCCTTCGCTGAAAGTCTAAAGATAAGGCAAGCTTCTCTAAAGCCTAAGAGAACGATATAGAACTGACTGCCCTCGTATATCCCACTAATGCTACGATTACCTATTCAGTCCGAGATGATTTATACGAAGTACAAATTCTGATGACCGGAAGGTGATTGGTTAATCAAGATATGAGAGGAAGCCATGCTGCTCTGTGATCCAAAGCCATTCATTAAAGGGGGACGAGTACCAGCTCCCTACTTCTTCTTTTCCTTCTTTTTCTTCAGCACAAACCCTAATTTTGTGGGCATTGGAGCGGGGAGCAGGTCTTGACGATAACGTGCAGAGTGGCTGGGCTGGCTAGAACCAAGAGGGATGGCATCCTGCAGGAACACATGCCAAATACCGTGGTCACCCACCTCGACCTGAATCATAGATTGCTGGTTGGCCGGTACTGCATTATGGCCTTTTTAACCTGTTGCATTTGAGATCCACGAAGCCAAATAAGCTGGAGCATACGAGTTGAAGCTGAACGACGACCTAGTTAGAAAATGGTCCATGAAAATGTAGAATACGAAAAGTGGAAATGGCGCTACGCACAGCTAGGACAGTACAGCTAGTACAGTACAACTAGTACAGCTAGTAGACGTACCTCCGCCTTCTAGCTCTGCTGCCATGTGTCTGTGCGATTCAAGCATGGCCTAGAGCCGTCAGTCGTAACTGATCATATCGAGCTATCTCTCCCATCTCGACCTATCCATGCACAAGCACGAATCATCAGCGTCCCCCAGCATGAGAAAATGACCTAGATGGATGGTTGTCGATGGCGATATGTACACGCAATCCGCGGGATATCCAAGGAATTCCCAGCGCATCAATTATGGTAACGAACGAAGGAGAGGGTAAATGCAGCCCAGCTTCCCATTCGTATCTTACTGGGTCTGGAGGCGTTAAATCTACTCCTCCCGAACCAGTCGTCGCGTGGCCATTGAATTCATTCGCATTCATTATACATCGATCTCGTTATCTTGATCATTCAAGCACTTTACTGAGGGAAGCGGACCCTGTGCCCAATCGAGGCCTATCCGAAGCGTACATGTAAGTACTGTTGTACTGGCTATATTAGCTTGCGCAACCCCCTTCCCATCAAATATCCAGTATCCAGTATCCAGTCTCAAGTATAGAGAGGCATTTATTTGCCATTCGGTTCAGCTGCACGCCACCCACACCCGCCTCGCTTCATCCCTTCTTCCTTCCATTCATCAACTTCTTGTTCGTCCAAGAAAACTCAGTCGTATGCTTTTTATGCCGGCGGCAAAGCTTCATAACTCAAACGCAGCAGAGCCTCAAGTTGAGGATCTCAGGATGCGTGCGCAGCATTTCCGGGGGTTCGCATTGCAACTGCACCAGGCCAGCGCCCCAATGACTTGGTTGTAACGTGAAGGATGGGGCTATAGTTGTCTCTCCAGACCAGAACAGCTCGCGGCTCTTCATGCAACCGTAGCATTTCTATTTAGATATCACCAGCACAGAGAGGACCATGTGCGGCTTTATTCGGTATGATCTCTGATGGATGGATGGATGGGCTGTGGACCTGTAGCGGATCGTGAATTGATGTGATACAAGTATTCAAACGGCCCTTATATCGAGACACATGCCACCGTTCTTATTATTGCCATCCATCTCGTTCCAACGGTCCTCTCTGCATCTTTGTGTACTGTACTGTTCAAAGTATAACTCTAGGGGTTGATTAAACTTATCTGTTGCTCTCGCGCCGACCGAGGAAAACTGGTTCGATCCTACTGATTGACTTGACTTTGCTTTGCCGCCCCCAGACTGGATATATTCCGTGTGCGCAATCAACCACACACCACACCACACCACATTATTCGTAACCACAACCAACCCGCCCCAACCTCTCAATTCTGCAGGGCCGTAACTGTCACCTTCAACCACGGTTTATTTTCACGTAACTTCCCAGCTGCCATTGATTAAAGTTTACAATTCACCACATTTATTTAACTTTCACCAACGGTTCAACCTTGAGAGGGCTTTTTCTCCCGGGGACGCCACCAATTCAGGAGACGGGTTAATATTGGACGCTGTTCCCGATTCGAGCAGTTAGAACCGGCCTGTCACCCCCTGCGAGATTGCATCGAAAGGTGCGTGAGCCAAACCCAATCCACTGAACATTGTCTTGTCGTCCCTCTTCAACCCATCCACGGCAGTTCTTGCAATCGACGACGACGACGAGCGCTTGGGATCTTTCAATTCGACACGATTGTTCAGAACTTGGCTGTTGCTGGACCGAATTGAGCGACTTGTTCCCCTTTCACGGCATACGAAACTAATCTGGGCTCGAGCCATTTGCAGACTGCAATCAATACATCTCGAATCATATCGCGGCAGACGAAACCAAGCTCGAAGACAGACTCATTGATCCATTGTCTCGTAAATTCTACATCAAAACCTGGCATATCCTTCCAAAGTCCATTTCTGCCCTCCAAACTACAAGCAGTTCGATTGATTTTCACCTCACTCGCCACGACTTACCTCCAATCCTGTCAACCACCTTTCCGAAGCAGACATCCGCCACCATGAGTGCAAATAATGAGAAGCCCGAGGCCAGTCCCAATGTCCTTACCATAAATCGCCCTTCCGCCTCGCGTCAACCATCTGGCCAATCCGTCAGTCTAACCACAACCAACGAGGTCGACTCGGTCCATACCCTCACACCCTCACAATCCCTAACGCAGACAAATGAGAAGCTCGCCAGCTCACCTTTCTACAAGGCTCCCACTCAATCAGAGTCGAAACAGAAGATCAACAGCTACGAAACAGATGTCGAAGCCTGTTTGTCACCGCAGAAGACCAAGAACACATTGGGAGATATTAGGAGCAATAACGACAATGCTGTGTGGCCAGGTCAGCAGGCCATGAAGCGAAAGAAGAAGATGATGCGTAAGGAGCGTGGCAGGCAAGCTCTCTGCGGATGGATGGCAGGCATGCCCAAGAAAACTCAGATCTGGATCAAGATTGGCATTGCGCTGCTCGTTATCGGTGCTGCGATTGGTATCGGAGTTGGCGTTTCGAGGGCTGTCGGCGGTGGTATTTGGAAAAACAAGAATGACTCGAATTCACCCATTGAGGGCAAGCCTAAGTGATTCCTGATCCTCGTATGTTCTGCCCGCAACGACTTTAAAAAACCGACAGCTGACGACTTATATAGCAACTGATCTTTCAGTCGAGTTTTCACAGCATATGTCATGCAATGAGAACAATTTGTGAATGCATTTGCAACAATCGCAATACATCATAACGACGTTTCACGTTTTGCTTCGTCCGTAATTCAACAAACATCCTTTTCTCTTGTACATAAAAAAAAAAGGGGAAACCCTAGCACCGGACGGCGTTCCGGCATATACTGGCATCGTATGGTTTGTTTGGCAGAACCAGAACATACGACTCCCTACTTCCATCCCAATATCACTTCCGAAATATGGAGATTGGGGGTTGTCCAATTCTTGACGGGCCTTTCCTGCGACAATTTGTACCACTCGGACCTGTGGGTTTTCAGGGAGCGTGTAGATATTTCAGCGATGGTGTTTTCTTATTGGCTTGGTCTCTCGTCTGTGGATGATTGAGAGTAGCGATATTGGTATCATGGAGTACCTCAGAATATAGATAGAGGGATGCTTTCCCCTCGTTAATCAGGAACTTTTCCCACTTATAATTGCCCCTAACCTACCTCTCCCCAAATGTTTCGTACTTTTGTGAATCCATCCCATCTTCCTCAAATTATCACAACGCCCTTGGTCGAGAGATATGAAGCTGGATCTGTCGAAGCATCGACTTACGTCGAATGAAAGCCGACAGAAATTCAAGTCAAAAAGACCACTTCTAAGAAAAGAAAGAAGAGCTCACAAAGAGCAGCCACCAACACCTATATAACCCTCCCTTCCCCCACACCAAATTTCTACTAGGACAATCCCACCAATGCTTCTCCATCCAGTTTGAATTCTTTGAAATCAAAAAACCCATCATATCCACTTTGCACCGCTCGGTCCGGCAGCCAACACACACTGTTTCTGGGGATTATGTTTTGTGCAAAGAAAATGAATCTTTATGCACACCTACCCGTAAGAGAATATCTTGGCGATATTTCATAAAACGATGCGACAACAAGGTCACATGGGGGAACCCCCCCCCTCCCCCTTTTTCCTATTCATTATTTTAAGCGAGGGGTTGGAGAGGAAACAGAGCATGGAGAGGGGGGAGGGTTTAGTTAATTTGTTAAATGGTAATATATGTTTATTATCATTTTGGCTATCCGTGAGTTTCTTTTGGATCTTTCAACCGAGTTAATCGTAGTCAGAGTTATGGAAATAAATCCCGTTAGTGACATGGAGAAGTTGAACATACAGGTTCTAACTTCTCTTTTTCTCGATGTGAACATACTAGTCGGTCTCGAAGATGAGGTTTAGCTTTGAAGGCTTCCGCGAACTAGTTAGATATGCTTAGGCTTCTTCTTAGTTTTGATTTCTAACTGTACTTAATGATGGCTGGAACTAAACTGGAACGAAATTCCAAATCTTAGTTTGTGAGAATTATGATTATTGCTACTTTGAATGAACTTTCGTATTTTCTTGGATTTGCCATATAGAAACATATTTTGATTGGGAGAAAGGTTGAACCGTCCAATATTGAGGGGAAATATCTTAGCTTCAGATAGTTTTGGTGCGCTATAAAATAGTTCGGCAACCGCAGTAATTAGACCCAAGATCCAGAAGCCAACTCTCAAAATGAGAATATTGAAATATCTAGCCTATCATTCCTTTTAAAAAGCAATTTGTCTACAAATCTCGCCCCTTTTCTGCAAAAGTTGTACCAAAGATATTTTTTCAAAACTCTGACGGGCCACTCTAGCACCAACTATTTGTATTTATCTCAAAATCACTTCGAGTATTCATCATGCATACACCAACATTCATTTCCATCTCCCTCCTTCTCTTAAGGGTCGTCACAGCTAGCCCAAACATCGAAATCAAAGACGGACTCACCATCACCGCCAACGCTAAACCCATCGACAAGCAATACTGCGGGCCAACCCACGGCGGGAAATCTTGCCTCACCATCTCCCTACAACCCTGCTTTAATGAAAAAGGGGAATGTTCAAGCAGTCTCCACGACTGCGACGTTAAGCAAGGATGTCAAGAAGAGTATGGCAACTGCAAGAACTCGCCGGCACCTCGAGACGTCTTAGTTGAAGAGTCAACCTCCCAGAATGAAGACAATGAGCTTGTGATTATTGAGTCTACAGTTGAAGAGCAAGTCGCTGGCATAGATGTTAAAAATATCTCTGTGGGTAAGCATTGTGGGCCACAGCACGGTGACAGCATTTGCGACCATACATCATATCAGCGATGCTGCAGTGCCAAAGGTCGTTGTGTGGGATCACCTTTGAAGTGTCGTCTTAGTCATGGGTGCCAGCCCGGGTTTGGATATTGCAGAGGATTGTAGTGGTGGGGTTGATTGTCTGTTCTGGGATTTTGTATCGGTTTGGAAAGGCTATTGAAAGTTTGTGCGATCGAGATTGCATGCCGTTAGATGTTAGGCAATAATGTACGGGTTTTGATTTGATGTTTGGACGGGAGTCAATAGAATCTATTCTAATACGTTCTTAGTAGGTATATTATATCACAAATTCGAACTCAAATGTAGGATGAGTTCGATTGAACATTTGCACAGAAAACACCGTATTATCTGTTTCAAATTCACTTATAACGAATGATCATACGTCAACTTTTCAAACTAACAAGACCTTCCCATCCTGCATTTTTGAGTCAGTAGCAGATCTTTGCAGGGAAAGCAGTCTTGACCTTTCAGCCATCGAATCGAGTCTTGTCTAGGTTTTAATCTCTTCAGAGTATGCTACTTGGGTTGGGGTTAGCTGTGAGCGATCACGATTGGGCACCCTCTATGATAGCTGCGGTAGCATAGCTTGCTGTCGATACTTTAATAGAACTTTTATTTTGGGAGAATCTTAATAGAGAGCATACCAACTTTTGTGGGACGACAGAATGCGTCATCGCAGCGACTACTGCTACCCTCCCCAACTCCCGAACTTTACCAGACTTATACTTACGGCTGCAGCACTGAAACATTAAACAACCATCAGCCAAACTGCTCGAAATTTGCTTCTAATTTGTCATCATCTACTAGATCACAAAACGATGATTTGAAATCTATTCGAATTACCAAAAGTAGGAAGATCACACAAAACTCGCCTGCGGGAAGCGCCTTGAAAGAAAACACAGCCTCTAAGTATTATATAATGATGATTGATTGTATTTCCAATGTAAACAAGTTTGAGCCGTCGCTCATTCAAGGAGAGGTTGGTTGTATTAGATTTCTTCATGATAAGATGCCTTACAGAACACTAATAGTTCTTTGAAATGATGTTTTAGATTTAAGATTGACGAGTGCGCTGTCCTATTTAAGATGACAATCTCATCTCAGAATTTTACCTCACGGTTGTACTTCAGGTAACCACCTCGCTTCAGCCTTTATTCGAGAAGGCGGGTAAACTGTAGCTAATGGTCTTGGAAAGCCATTGAAAGGCGTTAGTAAGGGTGAATGGGAAACCGAGAATCTGCAATTGTTAAAACCACTATCAAAAGTGGAGAATCACGACAATATATCCGGCTTGCACTAGAGCTATGTCATTACGATGAGAAAGCTAATTTTGATTATTATCGTTGGAGAAGCAAAATGCTAGCTAAATTCCACAGATTAAGCTTAGTAGCATAAACCACGTTCACAGTAGAGGAATAGTTTGTAACGTCGTAAATCTCAGTGAGAAAACCAATTACAGGCCATGAATATATTGTTTAGCATTTTATCGGATTAAAAGGTGAGACTGCTGCTAACGACTAATGTGGTGTTGTAAGTTACCTTGCAATGCATTAAAATGAGGTAAATAGACGCCGTCAGAAACATCATTGTGCGTAAGAGATAAATGGGATACAGTAGCCTCCGCTCGAGCCATTCGTAGTATAAACTGTATTATGTTTTAACTGAAGAGCAGGTCAACCAACCAATCAAATGAATTCTGTTTGGGAGCTATGTGAGATATATTTTTCGACGTCCCCGCCTAAGAGGTTGTCTTAACTTCCTCCATCACTTTGACACATCCTACGCCTTCAGTTCTCAAGATCAGATATTGACCACATACCCAACTCCTTTATACATGCCCCCTTCTTGGCCCATGGCATTCCCTCCCGAATACTCCTCAGGCTGTTTAGAGAGTATTCTAAAAGACTTGTTCATATCTAGTGATAATTGCGCAAGATGCTCATATTTACTTTTAGCTGTGTATAGCTCTGAGTATTTTGGTTGGAAGCTTCCATTCAAAGGCATCATCTCCCTAAGATTTTGTCAGCCTGCAGGCCCTGGATTAGAAAACGCTATAATACCTTTGCATTTCCTGCAACCTACAATTTATTAGTATGTGTCAAACTATAGATGCAGTGACTTACATGTTCTCCTTATCGGTATTTTCGCTCCAGTCTCCGGAGGGAAACGTGTGACTTTGGGGAGTAAGGTTATTTGGCGTGAATGTCTCATCCAAATTATACAAAACCTCTTGGTGACTGGAGGCGATATTCTGGACATTCTGGGCCGTCGTAATCATACTGTCGATAATGTACTGAGAACCTGGAGCCTCATTAAGCATCACCGGGTTCGGCAACATCATTTGATTCAAGTAATCAAGATCTGGTTGGGCCAATTGAACGTCCATGGATGTCATGTTGTTGTAATATGCACCATAGTTATTGCTATTAGCAGCAGGCGGCCCTGCAAGGAGAGGCGTTAATAGGAACTGCCCTCCTCTGACTGGGCGTACCACATAATACCATCCGTTGATCGTCTGAATGGTAGGCATGTTTGCTTTCGGAAATCGTTCTATCTTTAAGCTGATTGAAAGTCGTGTTCGATGCTTTCAACTGATGAGTTCAGATATGGAAAAGAAAGATATCGAGATGGCCAAACCGCTCATACTTATACTGCTGTGGGCAACCCAATTATTAAAGTGGGTGATCACTTAATCATAAACCACCCTCAATATTTGGGTTGTGTAAAGCCAGCAATAATTTGATGGTTGGTGCACCACCCTAAAATCGGATGCCCCAGACCACCCATGCCAAGGCCGGTAGGCCTATCCATCTATAGATTGATGATCTATGCCAAAGCTGACTCGGGCAAGCTTCTTATATACTAATGCTACTTTTGGCACGCTCTTTTTGAAGCTCTTGGAGTTTCCTTCTTTGAGACGGATGGTTTAACGTCCATCGGGCTATTAAACTGTATCCAGTTTCATATGTGTTTCACTTTTATTCAGCGCTTGTTCCCTCCCCATGGTGTTGGTTTAGGTGAGCAGGCCTCCCCATAATGGATGCTCGCGGTAGTATTAGTTCCTAAGAACTCCGGTTGATGATCTGTGAGATCGTCCGGTGGTTATGTTAGAGGAAGTAAGCTTGAATGTAACCTTAAATCATCAGGAAGACTTCCCGCTCGTTTCTGCAGGTTAAAGCTGACAAGCCACCACAAGTTCTTGGATACTTCATTTCAGATATGCATACATATTCCAATGAATTCTTTCCAGATTCTCTTAGCTCTAGAGACAGTAGTTTTCTAATAAATCGATAGAATAATTGCAGAATAGTTCAGCTAAAATTCATTCACAAGCTTCGTTTAAAGCTGAGACTCAGTAAAGATCTTCGAGATGGATCTTGGTGTGGTTGATGATGAAGCCATGGACAGCCATCTTTGTTCCTTTCCACGGCAGCATCCTTCTCAGGCAATGTCATTAGAAGCACTCACACCTATAGCAGTTCTTTACAATGCTTATACCCCAGATTACAAAGGTAGTAGGAACGCTTCCGTCTTACGTTCCCAGCCCCAACTTCGCCGCTGTGGATTGAATGAGTAAGCCGCCCACTATTTTCACTCCATAACTTAAGCGAGATCTCGCTAAACCTCAGTGTCTATCATTTGTTCTTCTCACTTTGTAGGCACTGATGGCGCAAAGGATGTATTCCATTTGGATTTCTCCTTCGGCATTCTACGGGTATCTAGAGGAATTGGAATCTTGGAGTGGAATCTACCACAGTAAACATGTTCCTAAGACTATCTGAGCTGGAGTGTTGCACTAGTTGTTTGGTCGTGAGCTTGAGATATATATTAATGCCACCTCGACGGGTGACTGAAAACTTATCTGTGTTATTCCTTAAAACAAATAATTGGGGTTGATCGAAACACATATTTTCAAATCCATAAGCCACCATGCGTTCCAACAACCTCTTCCTATTGAGCCTCTTACTCTACACCGACCTCGCCCCTGCTCTACCAATAGACCACGCAACGAGAGCCTTACTCTCCTACCATGACGGCATAAAATTCACGAAAAGGGAACCAGTCCCTGGACTAGACAGCGAAGATGCAGAACGCATGTATGTTTCTTATTTTTCTCTCCTACGCCACGTTCAACTGCAATAGAAATGCCACAACTCACAGTATAATGGTCGCTGATTTCCGTAACTTACCTTAGATATGAAGTTTGCACTTTCGTAGCAGCCACTGTGGCATATGCTTGCGATAAAGCAGGCCACTCAACCGCATCTACGGTTGCGGGGAGCGTAGCTGCTTTGTCTGGTGGAGCAAAGGTTGGTGCAAATTGTTATAGACGGTATTGTAGACCTCCCGTTGCACCACCACAAGGTCCACAGGGTCCACAAGGTCCACCAGGTACTCCTGGACAGACAGGGTAAGTACTTCTAAAGTCTTCAATTGGAGGAAAGGAAGAGGGTCGTGAGCTCTAGAACATTTTCTTCACTTTTTGGTTATTGGTCAGCTTGCTAACGTATTCTGTGATCCAGCCAACAAGGTCAACAAGGACAACCAGGACAACCAGGACAACCGGGCCAAAAAGGTGACAAGGGGGACAAAGGTGATAAGGGGGACAAAGGAGACAAAGGCGACAAAGGCGATCAAGGTCAGCCATGTCCAACCTGCGGGCAACACCCACCAGGTAGTTCAGGCTCAGGTTCAAACCAAGGAGGGCAAGGAAACCAGGGAGGACAAGGAGGACAAGGTAACCAAGGGAACCAAGGGAACCAAGGTAACCAAGGAGGGCAGGGTAACCAAGGAGGGCAAGGTAACCAGGGAGGGCAAGGTAACCAAGGTAATCAAGGTAATCAAGGAGGACAAGGAGGACAAGGTAATTGGAACCCCCAAACCAGCACCTGGGAACCATCTGCAAAACCCGCCAACCAAGGTCAACAACCACCACCACCACCTCCGCCTGCAGACCAAGGCAAACAAGGCTCGAAGCAAGACCCCCCAAAAACCATCCCTGGGCAATTTGAACCAGGTAAGAATGCTTGGGACCAGTCTGCACCATCGGGAAGTTCTTCTTCTTCTTCTTCAAGGCCCCAGACACCAGCGGCTCATCGTTAAATCCCATAAGTGAGCAGCATGTGTGAAAGCCAACTCGATGTGCAGGAAGAAGGTTGGAGTGAGAAGCAACAGTGATGAAAGTTTGTGGCTTTATTGAAGCTTTTTTCTTTTGGGCGTTTCTGGCGTTTCGGAAATAGTCTAATGGCTATCGAGATCATTAGATTTTGTTTAAGGGGGGCTGTTAAGCAGTGAGCCAGCCAGGGTTTTCTTTTTTGGCGTTTCGGAGTTTTTGCAGCTGTAAATGGGTAGAATTATTGCATTACACCGAATTTCTACATTGCACGTATGGTTTGAGTAAAGACTTCGAAAACGCAAGGTCGGACTAAAACTTGATGCTTGGTATAACGATGAAGATATTGTTTGTGTGATATTGTGATCCTGGGCAAGCTTAAGTCAATATCGTAAACTGTGTTTAGAGGAGAAGAAGCTCTAGTTCACGAATGAAATCTCATGAGTGAAGAAGGTCTTGAGATACGTATATCTTGTCTTTGATTCATTGTTGGCTCTCTCTCTCATACATCATGGGATAAGCTCGCTTCGGCGAAGCCAGGGTGGTTGGCGTAGATAATGGCGAGCCCCCTATATAAGCGAGCCCCACTTCCCATTCAGATAATTAGATCAAAATAAAGTGTCCCATGTGCCTAATTTCTGGCCGGGAGGCGGATTATATAATGAGGCTGACGTTAATAAGCAGATCGGGAGGGACAGTGATTTGAGGTCACTATCAGGAGTTTTAGGGGAGGATGTGTGGCGGTGAAATGTATCGGAAAACTAGTGGAGAGAAGAAGACAGGTGTAGTAGGTGAGTTGTAATTTTTTTTGCTGTATCTCAGGTCTTTGGGTTCAATTAAATATCGGAATAGGTTGGTAGGGGGCGGGGGGAGGTTGATATGTATATAAAAAATGACAGCAATAGAGATATTGACAATGCTTGGCTCGAAGGTTTTGTTTCATATTTTCTCATATTTTTCTCAATTTGTGGAAATATTTTGGCACGTCAGTAGACAACAATCGATTTCCATTATGGAACCAAAAGAAATTGGTACAGTACATACTTAAATCAACGACCAAACACCATCGACTTCCTTGATGCCGATCTCGCGCCCCTCGTCCAATGCACGCCTTCCACCCTCCAAGATCGCCGTTGTAGCCAATGTATTCCTCAGCGTTGGCAGACCTCGCTTATCCAGCTCCTTGATACCCTCTTCCCCTTTCTCGTTAGCTAACTTACAACCATCGATAAACTTCTCAAAAGATACGTATCCGTAGCCACCCTGGCCAGCGAAGTTGCCTTCTTCGTCCGGTGCGTATTTCATGTAGAAGGGGTTGTACCACATAAGTCCGCTGGGGGCAGAGTCATCGGCGACGTCGTAACCACGTTTGGCCTGGTTGATGCGGATTTCACCGCCAGAGGCAAGGTAGTGGAAATACTGATTTGAGTGGACACCCGCACGCTGGGGGGCTGTCCAGGATGCAGTGTAAACCTAGATTTCGATTAGCTTTCTGTGTCTCAATTCCAAAGCGGACTTTTTGGGAAACATACTCCGGTAGCGATTTTGCTGGGATCGGTTTTCAATTGCCATGTCACCATCACGGTAATGGTGTCCTCCGTAATAGGATCGCAACCCAAGCCGACAGCAACACCTTTCCCAGCACTAGCCGATACCTTAATGGGTGTATAGCCCTTATCGCTAACCATTGAATCGCAAATGTCAATATGGTGACTATTCAAGTAATATGAAATATCGGAATCCACACCGGCCCACGCTTTGAACGTCTCCAATTGACTTTTTGGCTGACTCATGTACGAGTAGAAATAGTTGAAGTCACCCAGCTTCTGTGCTTTGTATCTGGCATCAGCATAGGCAGGATCGAACCGCTTGTGATGTTCAATATAGACGAAGACGCCGTGCTTCTTGGCTGCCGCAAGAAGCGCTTGGTGGTGCTCGAGAGTTTTGACGGCTGGTTTGGTGATGAGCACGTGAATCTTGCGCTCGATAGCATAGAGCGCAATGGGATAGTGAGTGGTATCAGGAGTGAAGATAGTGATGGCGGAACCAGGGGCCAGGGCATCAATTGCGGTTTTGTAGGCATTGGGGTCAGTGGTATCATTGGCGGGGTAAGATTCGAAGGAGGTGTCGAGATTATTGTAGACATTGGTGATGTTTTTCGAGAGATGCTCGCCTGGGTGATGTGATGTGATGTTAGCTAGCTGTGTGGCTTTTGCAGGAAAGGAAGCTATTTGGACATACGTATGGCAGGGTATTTTCCACCGGATGTCCCAACCATGGAGAGCTTTCCAACCTTTCCTCGTCGACGTAGATCGAACATTGTTAACCCCACCACGCCGACCTTTTTATCTGAACCCGAGGCACCGCCGCCCACGAATCCGGTGGTGTATTCACCAGTTCCAACCATCAAGACATCCAGCGGCTGGGGGCCATTGTCGGATTTGCCCAACAGGTGGCTCGCAACTGAAGCCATGCTGCAATTGAAGATTGTTATGCGTGCCTTGGATTTGGTGCTGGCTGCACTTGGAGCTGAAGACCAGAGTTCTATGAATAGGAACAAGCACCAGAATAAGAAGGAATATAGATATAAAACAGAGCTGCAACAGCCAGCTATGAGAAGAAGCAGACACGCTCGTCGCGTCCAGGGGACGACTCATGGTTGCTAGAAGCACGGGTTCTGACGGAAAATCTGCGGGGTTGACGGAAACTTGGTGGAGAATTCCTCCGGCTCCACGCAGCATATAGAGGCTAGTTTTATGTTCATGCTAATTCTTGTCAGTAGCACGTTCTCTATGGTGGAATTGAATCTGGCGCGAGCTATTATTCTTCTTAAGATGAGAGGTGATATGGTGTGGTGTTAAAAAAGCTAATTCAATTCAATTCAATTCATACGGGATGGGATGGACATGCCATCCTGGGAGGTTTTTTTTATGTGTTTGGACTTTTGTTGGAGGATGCTCAATAGATGAGTAGAGTAGAGTAGGGTATAGATAGATAGATAGATAGATACTTACTCACTAAAACACACAGGTGTGGTAGTATGTGGTATGTGAATAGCAACTGTGATAGAAGTAGGAGAATCACGTGGGGCCAATTGCTAATACAGGAAATAAAACTTACTTAATCTGGTACACTATGTCCGTACTGTGTGTGCTTTGTGTGCTTTGTGTACTGTGAGGAACTAATAAAAGGGAACAGGTGTGAGTGATAGAGAGTGATAGAGAGTGATAGAGAGTGATAGAGAGTGATAGAGAGTGAGAGTGAGAGTGAGAGTGACTAACTAGATAGCTAACTTTACCCCTCTACTCTACAATACCCCCCCTCTGCCCCTCCTGCCACTCCACTGCCCCGCCTTAATCGGAATGATCAGGTGATGATAAGATATAGGTTTCACTCTCCTCGGCGGTCCTCTCGAGTTGAGTCGCCGGTGCTTCTGCTGGCTAATGTTTGCTACATACATACAGTATGGTGGATAGTTGTAATACTGAGTACCGTATTCCTTTTCCTTTTCCTGTTTAGTGCAGTAGTCGTACTGTACTTCCGGAGTTAACAAGCTCGACAAGGTCCTCGCATCCAGCCCGGCGATCTGTGCCACCCGAGGATATCATAATATATAAATATCCGCCATCCCATATGAAAAAAGGAGGCTCAAGTAACCATGTCACCACCAATATCCTCCTCCCCTCCTCCATCCTCTTCACATCTCCCCCCCTTGGCCGCCCCGCATTCGCTTTGATTGATTTGCTTGCGTCGCCTCTGCTTCTGCTTCTGCTTCTGCTTCTGCTTTGCGCTGCTGCCATTTCTCATGAATAGGCTAAATTCCCCACTGCCAAGATATGACAGGCTACTGCAAGATGGATGAGAAGCTGGGACTCTTCCAAACGATGTCCCCCTCCTCTCCGCGGCACTCACTTGGTTGGAATTACAGTATTAAGTTTATATTCGGGCTCCAGGCCAGTCTTGCCATCTGCACCCCATCCCTCGCACAGCAGTACCCCACGCTACCACGCTAACACCATCACATCGGGCGGCTCCTGATTCGTGGAAGAATTGGGCCGCTGACTACATCTTATTTCTACGAGATATCA
>Ga0247734_1001941_pt1 | contig 14603 bp, 14 predicted proteins | sample UWRJL103311B2_FD_180933 | JGI IMG/M metagenome (GOLD analysis project Ga0247734, IMG submission 180933) | Plant litter microbial communities from Arlington Agricultural Research Station in Wisconsin, United States - UWRJ-L103-311B-2 | ecosystem: Environmental > Terrestrial > Plant litter >... | reverse complement strand
AAAAAAAAAAAAAAAGTTAAATTGAAATGGATTAGTGATGAAAGGAGTGGTTGGTCAATGAGAGGCCAGAAGCCGTCGTAGAAAGCATAGGTATTTTCAATCTGAAGTAAAAGACTAAGGATTCAAAATGAATGCAAAGTATTTTTGGTGTGAGCCAGGGAATAGTGAAGGTAATTCTGGTTTGTTGTTCACTGCATTTGAACAGCCAATCATAAAGCTGATTAGTACAGACAATAACGCTTTGTTCTGAACAATTATCTATTCTAATAACTTTATTAGATACTTTGCCTTATAAAGTTCTGACTCTAATTCTCTGGAAACTGTAGGGATACGAAATTTAAGAATTCAGCATTGAATCTTCAGCTTACTCCCTTTCAACGATGGAGCCGCCCGAACTAAACCCTAAAGACACCATATTCGGAATTCATAGAGCACAAGTAGAACAAGCACGGAAAATTTCCAACATGGTAGAGGATCACTACAGTAGCTGTCAACGTGGTTATGACCATGAGATTCATGAAGAAGATTGGTATGATGATGAAGACGATGATGTTACTGTAACATCTTGTGGCCATGGCCTTCTTAGACCTCATAGTGCACAAAACTCCCGGACCAGTCGTGAAACACACGACTCAATCCAAGGTTTTAGAACGAGGAGCCCTCGTAGATACGCCATCGCACAACCTGAATCAGATGATGCACAAGCTACAGTTACGGGGTTTCCGCTCTGTGATACACCTACGAGTAACTACAAAGGTAAGACTCAGGAAGTACACAGCCCTCTCAAAGGAAACGAGAAGCAAAGCCACAGGAAGGGGAAAGTTCGTAGAACAGCGAACACTAGCTCTCCGACGAGGATGAAGAAAAAGGGAGGACTTCGTGAATTATTCCGATCCAATTCTAGCTTCTGGAGTACTTCCGAAAAAGAAAAAGATATTGAGTTCTATCGGACAAAACATACTCCTGGCGGAGAACGTTCACGTCGGTCGAAGAGCGCTCGTCCATCACGATCTCGTGTATCAGAAACTAGGCCATCGGACTCTCGTCATTTAGACAGGTCGCGTCGAGCGCAAAGCACACATCAGGAAGAAGATCCCGGTCGAAGAGCTCACCGGCACCAAGGTGAGAGATATCGACAACCCAAAGCAGCAGCATCTATAAAGTCTTCGGCTGCATACTCATGTTCTTCTGGATCATTTGCCGAAACAAAATCCCCTACTTCAATCGCTTCACCGGGCTCCATAAGATCTAATGTGGATCTTCCACCACATTTTGAAAAGGTAAGCGATCAGCGTGAGTACTTAAAAGGTATACAAAAGCTATTTCAGGTTACTGCAGATAAGATTGCCCCAGTACAAGATAGAGCAGTTCCCGTGAACTCAAGCCCCGGTGAGGATTATGAGCGTAGGATGAAGCATGTTCAATCAATCACCCAGCAATTTCAAGAAGAACTTGAGATGTTAGGAAATACATATTATGCTACTCTTCAGCCTGTTGATGATGCAGACTAAGTGAAAGAATGCAGTAGCTCCATTGTGGACAATATTTAATGGAACATTATAGGCGGACGTCATCGACAAAGGATTGCTAACCTAGCACATATATCTACCAACGCATTGAAGATAACTTAGATCCACTCAATAAAACTGAAAGCCATTATATTGTTAGTCCTTTTCTGAACAATTAGAGATATTTCATGAACAGAAACACATGTGAAAAGGGGACGGGCCTATGAGAAGATTATGAGCATGATACGATAAACCCAATCTTGTAGCATTGATAATAATTAAGCGCACAAATATCCCTTCGAGTGAATTTAAAGACGCCGTCCATACCATCACCTGAAACAGAACTAACCCTTTCCCGTCTGGCATCCATTTTAATGGTAAGTGGCGCCACATAGAATACGCCCGCGACTTTTCTTTTGGCAATACTACCGAGTTTTTGCAGCCAATATCAACTGAATGGGATCTGATTAAATTGGCAGCAAAACAATTTAAATAAGTCATAACAAGTCAGACTCTATAACATATTTCAATAACAAGGAAATTCTACAGTTTTGAAATTTGGAAGTCTTGGTTTTATTTTAGGAAAGTTTTGTATGGGCAAACGAAATAGAGACTTCCAGCCTTGTACATAATTTCCGAGTTTTGTTAAGGTCAGAGAGCATTACCATATAATTGAGTATAGTGTCAAGGCATTATTTGAAATTTTTGAAGTCATTGGAAAGTTAATTACTCACGACTGCTCAAATTCCTTTGCGCAGTGACAATTTAAGTGACAGAAGAGAGAAAATTCCTATGCCACCAAAGTATGTTCACTTGGACCGAGAATAAAGTGTGGCTAGTACGATATCTGAACAACAGTATTGTTTGTTATATAATATCTATCTTCTCTTCTGATAATATTTGAGTCGACACCCCCTCACAACTTAAGTTAATCCACTCGAGTTACTCAAAACCAACCTGGATTACTCAAGTCGTCGAATCAAACTCCCGCTCATTTCCTTCAGAAGGAACAATGGCATTTATCCACCAAACATTCTACGCTCGTTGCGGGCATACCGTCTTCAACGCAAACGTCACCAACATCAGCGAGTCCGGATTCCTCATGGTCAACGACCGCTGCGACCTGACATGCTACCAGGTGATCAATCCCGCTACCCGGGTAAGCATGATTGAGAAAATCAACCTGCACGTGATGGCCTGTCTAACAGCCGCAGACAAAGAGCCTCTTTTGACCGCCGAGATCCCCGTCGGCATGGCACAGATGGCGCGGAGCCAGGCAGAAAGCATTGCGGCGGACTGGGGATCGCGGATGATGGATGGCCAACATAGCATTGGCGTCCCGGTTCCGGCTCTGGGTATCAGTCAACGACAGCAATTAGCTCCTACGCCCTTTCATCCGATGAACCGGGCTAGCAACCAAGGGGGATGTGAGTTCCGCCGCGCTCACCGTAGGGCTCGACCCAGACTGCGTGCTGATACAACATCACGTATCCGCCGATGCTCAACGGCCATGCCTTGTGAAGCTGCTCCAGGTCCTGCACTGGATAGCGCCGTTCCCACACTCTACTCGTCATATGTCTCTTTGTCGAATACCACAAATCGACGATTGCGCGGCTTAGCATATTCACGGTTTGCCCCTCCCCATAACTTTGAGAGCCAGCACATTAACTATAACACTCCCATGCCTCCGGTCCCATTAGCTCCAGGATTTGACACCATGCGGTGTGAGCCGCCACTGGATTATGACATGGGATTCGGGCCAAGTGCTCCTCCAATGATCATGGTACAACAGCCTGCATCTATGTATCCGCTTGCTGACCCATCCGCGGCGCCTGGAGCAGCAGAGCCAGAGCTACCTATTCAACCGGAGAACACCCCGATGAGTCCTGTTGAACCTCGGAGTATGGAACCAATGACCGCGACTGCGGGTGACATAGCATTGAAGTAAGTTCTTGGCTTGGCAAGCAAGCTTTCTTGCGAGGAGCCATTGTCGAAGGGGTGGAGAATGAGTAATTATAGCTATACCTAAGGAGGTACGTTTAGCAACAGAGGGAGAGGCAAAACACTCAAAACACCCAAAAACACCGAAAAATAAAAGAAAAAAAAAATGGAAGAAAAGAAAAGAAGAAGAAATACAAGGGATGACTGTAGTGACTCCAAACATAAACTTTAGGGGCAAAAATAAATATTACAATATTTCCACTCCTTATTGCAGATCCGGTTTTAGCTGCGTGCAGAGTAAAGATGTATAGATAGATTTTGATAAAGTGATGCCATGGCACTAGCACACCAATTCGCACCCTTAAACCAACCCATACCCCACATGGACATCAAGTCCGTAACCCGTATATCAGAGCACTCTCACAATCAAGCTAAACAGGAAGAAGGTTCACATTAGAAAAAGTTCTATATTTTCATCGCCAGCCAGAAGAAATGCCTTTAAAACCACTACCTAAGCAGGCAAAGTCATCCATCTCCCATATATGACAGAAGACAGGCTAACATACAAAGCAATGCTCAATCATGCAAAAATAACACAAGAAGATCCCTCGCTTTACCCCAGGGATACCTCGTAATGATCCCCATGTCAAAACAAAATCCTATACGCCCCGGGCCCCAATGATGAAAAGTACATAATGTTAAACGCCATATGCTTTGAATTATGATTTTTTGGAAGACATCATAAACTGTAAAATGATACAGCCTGAGATTTTGATGGAAGACCCGCCGCCCTTTGCACACCTGTGTAAATGCTATTATGGGTCTCCAAAAAACAAATTAAGATCTTCATCAGCGGCGTTGCCACCCCACTCGACTTCTCCATCGACTTGCTCGCTCTTGTTCTTTGCAAGATCAGTGCTCTTGCCTTGACTGTCGTCTTCTTGGTTCGTGAGGTCATCAAACATTTGTGCCACAGCCACGTCTTGACTTCCACTAGTTGTTACGTTGCCCAAGCCTGGTTGTATGTTGCTCGACAGAGCTCCAAAGCTTGCGCTCATGGGGCTTTCAACTCCACCCAGAACCGCGTTGTCAATTCCACCGAAGCCACGGTCATTGAATATAGGGGTTTGGCGAGGTGAGACATTGCCAAATCCACCTGGGCTCTGCATTCCTCCACCGTGAAGGAAGGCGTGTGGTGCGAAAGCATCACGAGGCACATCTCGTGGTGACATACTAAAATGTGAATCCTGAACATTAGGGTAGTTGCCATACTGTGTCGGGTGACCGTGCGAAGAACTATCATGCAGGCCGGTCAATATTGGACCAGGGTGACCGTGGTGGTTCATAGGAGCGGTCACTGCAGGGAATGTATGCGAGTGAGTGGTCATTGAAGAAGAACCAGGTCGTCGAGGAGCTGGTTGAAGTGCAAGTTGTGGCTCGCTGGACTTTCGCTTGAACTGATGAGGCTTTAAACGGACTGCCTGTGGCAGATTTTCGGGATCGTCAACACCATGCTGAGCCATCAACTTTTGTAGTTTCGTTGGTCTGGGTTTTCTTGTACTCTTAGAAACTTCAAGAACTGGTGGTGGGTCTGGTGCAACAGGTGACCACTTATGAAGTTCTTGGCGGAAGAAGTTAGTCTCGTAGGAAAGAAGTATCTCGGCACCTTCAATTTTACGTAGGTAGAAGCGTTGTGTCTCTGCTTCATCAGCTGTTGCCATAACTGGATTACAAAAGGGCGAAACGTGTTGTCTGAACTCCTGTGCATTGTCGATGATCTTGCCTAAAATCTCCTCTTCGTCGGGTTGGAAGGGCAGACCAGGTATTTCATCCTGCCATGCTTGAAGATCTTCAAGCTTGGGTCGAGCTGCGTCACGTGGGATCCGAACTCTCCAATCACAAATTGGGCAGGTGTATTTCTCATCGTCCTTGACCTTACCGCGAGCAATCTTGAGACATTTGCCGTGATACCTGAATAAAGTTAGATTATATAAAACAGTTAGATTTCTTTCAACCTACCATTCGTGACACAGCTCACACTCAATCATCATTCCTGCTTCGATGCGACGACATATACAGAAAACCTCTCGGAAGCGAGGATCCTCCCACGAGTGTAACTTGGCCTCTGCGGGACTGGGCTCACGGGAAGCTGGTTCTGCAGGCAGTCTTGGTTTGTCCGAATTAATATCAAAACAGTCAACATTGCGTTCCAACACATATTCCATATGGGACTTCAAGATGTGAAGAGGCGCGTTTGCTTTGCCGAAAAGTTTCTTTCCTTTTCGCATCCAGTCTTCGTGACGCTTTTGCTCCTTTTCGAGATCCAATGTACCGCTTGGTTTGCTATTTAGCTCTGTCAGACGTTCCATAGTGTCACGGACTTCGGTATATGGAGGACGCTTAGTAAAATCTTGCGACCTGCTTCGTTCAACAAGTGAGATAATCTGTTTGTGTGCTTCACGCTGCTTGTTGAGAAATTGTTCTACAGCTGCCAGAGTTTCCGGAGATACAGGAAGTGTGTTGAGTTGAGCTTGATTAGACAATGCCTCCAGTTGTGGATAGTGGATCATCTCGGCATTGATGAGCTCCTTGGCCTTGGCTTCCCATGCCATTCCTGCGCTGCGTTGTTCCTTAAAGTGGTTCAGGTAGTCGTTGTATTCCGGAATTTCAAGTTTGATACCTTCTTCGATAAAGTCATCTACTTCTTTTAGGTTCAAAAACTGACCCCTAATCTCCTTGGCACGATCGTTCCATTTCATCTGCTGAACAATCTTATCGAGTGCTTCAATCTCGGGCGTATCTACGTTGAAACCTCGACCAAGTTCCAAGAGCTCTTCGAACTCTTTTGTTTGGCGTAACACGACATTGGATATGGCAATTCGGGCATCTCTTTGGAAGTTTTTAATGGCTTCGGATCGTTCACGCAAAGTAGCAATTTCAGGGCAGTCAAACCCGATCTTATCAGCAGTGTCAAGTAGTTTGACAATATTCTCCACCTTGCGGAGCTCACGATCCCTCTCCTCCATCTCTGCTTGCTTACTGTTCTTGCGCCATGCCTTTTCGTTCTTCTTCCGGTTCTGTTGTTTTCGAACGATATAATTGGTAGCTTCCTCTACCCATTCATTACACCGTTCGACGAACTTTTTGAGCATAGGCAAGGAAGATAAGTCGTAAGGTATCCTCTCACCTTCGTTAAGTAAAGCTCTCAGCGTCTTTAGGGAGGGAGTAGGATCGTCGACGAGGGCCTTCTCTACCTTCTTCTCCCACTCTTCAGGTAGGTTCGATTTATCTGCAACCTTCTGATAAGTAGTTTCGATGTCGTCCATGGTTCGACGATAGTGAAGGGTGTGGTTTAAACCAGCATAACGCTGTTCCTCTGTCATATCGCAACATTCGTGGTTACCAGCATGAAGTAGGCACATGACTTTTCCGCTTTTTTCGCATTTGTATCTTGCGATGTATGCATATGCTTTGCAGAAAGTGCATTGATATTCCTCCTCAGTCACATCTTCCTCATCGATAGTAAACCCTATTTGACACCTATGACTATCATCTTCAATGGTATCGGTGATGACACAAGGACCATCATGTACTTTGTGTTTGGCAACAAACAGCTCTCGTTGGGTTTTTTCACGATCTCGTAATCGTTCTAGTGCAGGGGCTAACCATTTCGCTGTTGGGATTGTTACGCCGCCAGCAGCAGCACCTTCTGCTGCGGTCCACAGAAGCTCGTCATGTGAAAAACATGGTTGACGTCTGAACTCTTGTAGTCGCTGTACTCCGGATTCACCACTTGGTTCCCAGTCAGTAGGCGCGAAATTTACAGCCTCGTTAAAATTAAAACCATGGTTGAAACCAGCATGGTAAGCTTGTGGGAATGTAATAACGAATTGACCAGCTCGTTGATCAACAGCATATACTTTAACATCTGCTTTCTGCAGCTGTTCAGGCGTGAGAAGAGTGACAAGTTGGAATAAAAGATCGGGCTGAGTCTCAAAAAGCTCGGGCACTGCATCTCGCATAGCAGCTTCAAATTTCTCTGCATCCGCCCCGGGAATTCCATACCAAGTCTTAGTGGAACCAAAATGCTGGTAGTTGGCTGAATATGCATAATGGTCTTCATTATGCCAGCAAAATGTCGAGAATATCATACCGACATAGAGCCAAGGCACGGTCATGCCTGATATGTCAGATTTGATATGCCGGAAAAGAGAATCGGGATGGTATGGCATGATATTTAAGTTCCAAGGATCTGTGGAAAATGGATCCTGTGGATGTTTCTCGATGGTAGGGAATCCGCTACCGTGTGTAGTAGAATGTATATCGGCTCCATATTCAACCTCAACAGTCTCTTCTAAGCTTGCGACAAGTCGCCAGAATTCACGTTCGATATCATCCTCCGTGACTGGTCTCGGGCAGTTAAGGACCGGGTCAAATGGCATTTTGTTTTGGAAATAGCCCTCCTTAAAGTCGGCTGCCTTTTCTTGGAATTGTTTTAAGGAGTATATGCCACCTTCCTCGAACCCAAATTGGCCGTCGCCGACGAGACATCTCGGACAATGCCAGTCAAAGTCGGGCTTGCGAGTCACTGGAGGGTCAAGGCAGTACATGTGATAGCCATAATCGCACGACTCGCAAACCAGAAGAGTTGCCAAGTCATCACTTTTTCCACATTGTTCGCATTTCTAGTAAGAATAAGTATATTTTCGATAACATTTTGAGTTTTTACTTACCTCGCCAGGTGTGGAAGAACCTCGATCTCCGGGTATGCGTGGTGGTGTTGGCCGGAACAATGTCATATGAGAACCAGCCACAGTCGGTATCGCATCTGCATGATAGTCCAATCAGTATCCTGGACTACACATCCGCGTTTCGCGAATAAGGAACTTGAAAGCCACAAAACGTCCCTGAAACTTGGACCTTGGGTGGGTTCGGGATTTGGTTCTGGTAAACGAGCAATTCTTGCGGAAATAAAACATACCTTTCTTTAATCTTTTACTCCGTCGTCCTTCACCTTCCGCATCGTCAGGTGGTTGACTGACATTCCGTGAATCAAGACTGTCGTGACTCATTTGCCGTTTCAGTAATGGATTGGAAGTAAACCCATTTACAATTGGCGCTGCGCCGAGACCAGAGGGGCGATATTCAGGAGTGTTCTTTGCCGATGACAAAGGACTATCGTATGGTCGTCGAGGTGGTGTAAAGCCACTCTCTTCACGGTCTCGTCGCATGATACTAGGAACTGGAGTAAAAGTGGCAGGTGCTGCATTTACTGGCGTGAAACCACCAATGTTGACTGGCGTAAATCCCGAAGTAATTGGTTGTGGTTGTGGAGTTGGCGGCGTGGGAGTATGAACTGGAGCATCTAACATGGGGATATTGCGCATGTTTTTTTCAAACTCATCCTTCATCGAGGCGTTGAGAGCATCCGAAGCTCGAATAGCTGGGGAATCGGCTCGTAGACTAGATGGGGTATGTTGATGTGATCGCTTGAGTGGAGAATTGGCTGGTGATGGAGTCAAAGGGCCTCCATATTCAAATTCTAGCTGCTGGTGCACCCCGGGCTTCGCGACTCGTAGATACTCTTCATATGGATATAGCCACCGTTGGTAAGAATTTTTGAGTGACGTTGACAGAGACGACATGATCTTCCCACTGTAGCCCAAATCCCGGCCTATTTCCGCCCATTTCTTGAGTTTGCATACTTTCTCAAAGCCTCCCCTAGCTTCAACTGCCTTCTTTAATTTGTACAGGTCGAGGGGTCGCTTGTCGACACTTGGAAAGCGATTAAGATTCGTGCCATGCTGCTTATGGAACTTTGCAAGTTGATCGAGATAAGTGAGATTGGCCCGGGTGCCTAGAGAAGTCAGCACTGTCGTCTTGTGAAAGATCATTTGGTAGTAATGTGAAGTTTATATGAGGTGCACTTACTTCCTTCTACCGAGTTCAGCTCCTGTTTTCGTGTCCGGAAGTGAAAACGCTATGGTGTGTTAGCAACAGCTTCAAAACCATATAGAACATAATATTGCGAAATGAGCTTCTGCAGAGGCATAGCATTTGTGATTGGTGGTTGGTAATTGACATACTTCTGTATCGATGGCGAAGTCTGGCTTCCAAGTATCCGGAGGGATGATCTTGCAGATACCATATTGTGACGCTTCGGGCGAGATCTTCTTCATATATTCGAATGGATCCTTGAATTCTTCGGCGGTCGGTCGGTAGGTGGGTGCCTCCAATAGTCCATGAGGCCGTATCCGCTTGCTGTTCTCTCTGCTCGCCGTTGGCTGTCCCCTCCTCTCGACGCTCGTCATATCCAGAGGCAGCGAGCGCATTGCGCTAAGTGGCAGCAACGGCGCAGCTGCAGGATTATTTGCATTCCCCATCGAAGTCAGCTTGCCCTTCGTCGTTGTGGTGTTGCTGTGCGTGCCGCTGGCAGCTGGAGAGGCTCGCATTGTCGAGCTCGTTGCCACGGCAGACAACGGCACTTGAACCATGATTGCGGTGGATGGCGGAGCGAGCGAGGGTAATTCGAAGTGGTTAGGAGTAGTCGCAGGTCGAGGGAGCCCAAATCATCGGCATCGAAGGGTTGAGAGAGAGGCGGGCTTGTTGGCCAGCCTGGCAGGTGGTGTTTGACGAAGCGTAATTCCTGCGTACTCTGGCAGTCGGGACCGGATGAAATGAGTGTTAAAGAACGTGGTGAAATGGCTATCTGACACGGGTTCCCCAAGGACCAGACAGGTTGCTGGCGGTCGAATTAATGATTGTGGGTGGAATTAGGGTCGGGGTTGGGCGTGGGTGGTGAGGAATATGCATGAATGGAAGGATGGGAAGGTTTTGATAGTGAGAGTGAGTAGAGTGAGTGATGAGATGCAGCCGGGGGGGGAATAGTTGGGTGGGCCTTTGGCTTCACTACGGTATACTTGCGAGGCACCAACTGAATCATGCGACGCTAAGATATAAAAAAAAACGGTACGGTACGGTGTTCCATACTGTGCGGAGTACAGTAGTAGTAGTTGTAGGTTACATTTCCCTATCCATTTCCAATTCTATTTCGAATTCTATTTTCTATTTCTATTTCTATTTCCCTCCTCCCATCCCAAGCTTGCACCAGCACCAGCACCAGACCAGACCAGCACCAGTACTACTCCTACCAGTACCGCACGTACGGTTTAACGATTGGCACCGTATAAGGATGTTAGGGAAAGCCAAGATGCCTCTTGCAAATTATATATGGGTTTTACGTCTACGGCTACCAAATGCCCCTAGATATCCATCAATTGCCACTGCTGCCATCCCTTCCATCCTCCTTCCATCTTCCATCCTCCATCCTCCAAGCGACATGCAGCAGGCCCCATTTGGGAGTATCTCCTCTCTGCGCGGGTGAGCATGGAGGTTTCTTGCGTCGGATATGGGGCCATGCTACCATGCGTGGATGCGTGGATGCTTGGATGCTTGGGGGTGGATTTTTATAGATCCAGGGTTCGCTGTCCGAGGCTGCCACCATTCTCGCTTATGTGGCCAATCACGATGACCTGTCGTTACTCTAGCTGGTTCGGCCTGTGGTGTTACGATTGACGGTTGGCCCCTCTGCCAGGGGGGATGTGATGGTGGTATTGGTGGTATTGGTGGTATTAATGGCAAAAGGATGGTGGATGGTGGATGCTGAATGCTGGATGGGGCATGGGAATGATGGGGCTGCAGCATGGAATTTAATTGCTTCTTTGCTGTGCAGTACAATTCATGTACTCGGTACAGCAACTACCTACCAACCGTGGATGGGATCTGACCATGCATCGGACGGTCCGAGTGATCACAATATCCACGGTCCTCTCTGTCCACCGTCCACTAACCACTGGCCTAATATCCAGTATTGGCTCTCAGAAAAGACAGACAAGTGTGCAACGAAGCAGATGAGTCCATCATACATACAGACATACAGACATACTGTACTGTACATACGTATCACTGGGTACTACCGAAGCATCTATTTTGAGGCTCGGCAAAGTGTACGGTCATCGAAGAGTTCTCTATCTATCTTGCACATACCCAATACCGTATCAACACTATTCTTTTGCGTGTCTCTCAACAGAACAAAAGTCACCACTCACCAGTCACCGGTCACCGGTCGCTAGCCAGTGCAAACCCAAATCCAGCAAAGTTCGCCAAAGCGCACCAAAGTTCACCACACCACGAGCCCGCCGTTCAATAGCCCACTAGCGGAAGTGGGGTCAGAGCTGATAAAATGGCTTTGTCGAACCATCCGTCAACGCGGGACCCAAGACTTCCATTGATCCGCAGGCGAGCAGGATGGCAATCAATTCGGAATGGTTTTGGTTCGCTGCGCAACGGGGTGGTGAGAGATTTGCGTGGTACAAGAGCTCAGGGGGAGGAAGTCGACTTTAGGTTTTGATATCCAGATGCTTTGGAGGATTATGGATCTCTGGGAAAGCCATCCCAAAGGGGGATAGCGCGAAGCTTAAAATAACGTACTCGCCGGTGCCAAGCATCATCATCATCGTGATCAATCCATCATCATCATCAATATCATCAACCTCCCTAAAAAGAAAAAACCAATCAAATCAGTGCTCACATCTACAAAATCACTCACTCCCAATGGTTCTGGATCGCCCGATTCCCGCATTTTATTGTTGCTATCTTTTACGGTCGACCGTGAGAACTAGTAGTGTCTATGTGGGATCAACCCCAAATCCAGGCTAGTACTATCTCCATTACTACAAAGAATTAAATCATGCTCATTCGCGCGTTTAGTTAGAAGACTCAAGCAGCATAATGGCCTCGTGAAAGGAGGGGCTGTCAGGACCAGTAGGGCCGGATGTAGACCGTGGGAAATGGCCTGTATTGTCACAGGCTTCCCTAGTCATATAGCAGCTTTGCAGTTTGAGTAAGTCGGTGCACGTGATCTATATATCTGCTTCACACAGCCCCATTTCCCATTCGCTGGTCTCAGGCGCGAACTTTCAATATTCACGCTCGAGGAACCGTATCTCACATTACTAGCTACTAATCTCACGTACAGATGGGCATGGCAAAACCCCCATATCACCCTTCACATTCCCCAAGAATCCCGAATCCAACACGCCGCGGGCAGAAAGCGGTCCGGTCACCCCAAAAGACCTCGACACACTGTCCCATCGCTACTTTCAAACCTGCATCTTTTGCTCCGCGTTCCCTCATTTTCCCGTTGGCCTCTTGAAATCCGCTTCTTCTCTGAAGATGCCTACAAGACGTGGTTGAAATGGTGCAAAGCCGCGCTCGAACCCATCCGAGCATCTATTCCTATCGTCACCGACTTTCCTCCCGTTGTCGTTGAAGGTGGCGAGGAGGATGAAAGTCCCAAGGCCAAAAAGCCTAAGACTGCGGACGGACTTGCGGCATTGGATATTGACTATCTAAGTGCTAAACCTCATGTGATGAAGGCGAAGGAGATCGTCGAGTTTGAGCGGGAAGGTGTATGTGCTGTTTGCCAGGAGAAGCTTGAGCACGAGGCGGGCATATATTCTATATGTCCAAGCCCTGGCTGTGAGAGCGTCACTCATTTGACGTGCCTGAGCAAACACTTTCTCACGAACGATAAGAGTTCGATAATACCGATACAAGGCAGTTGCCCGAGTTGTAAAATGGAGCTTCTGTGGGTAGATGTGGTGAAAGAACTAACTCTACGAATGCGGGGACAAAAAGAGGTTGAAAAGTTATTAAAGGTCAAGCGGGTGAGAAAAGGCAAAGCTAAATCGTCCCAGGCGGTGACCGGGAGCGATGATGAAGAAGAGCTTTCTGAAGAAGAGATGTTGGAAGAAACAAGCAAGTTTGAAGAGCTTAATCCGTGGATCAACGAACCAAGGCTGGGAGATAGCTGGCATGCATTGCAAGGCTCGGACGAGGATTCCGACAACAGCTCTGTCACAAGTGCCGCATCTGCACCCAAAACGAAAAAGCGAGAAAAGGCAGCGCCGTACAAGTCTAGCAAAGGGATTTTGAAGACAGTGATAGAAGATAGCGATATGGATGATGTTATCGAGCTGGACTAACGAAGCGAAGACGCAGATTTCACAAGCAGAATTTTTAGATACCCCTCTCTGTTAATATACAAATACGTTCATGAAAGACAACGAATGGCATGACTATGTCCCAAACCAGTCAGTGAGCCATTTATCTTCATTGGTGTGAGATAGAGGGTTAATCTGCTTTCAGGTATCCTCCTCTCACTTCCGAAAAGAAAAGCACAATATTTCAGGATTATCCTAGAACACAAGGAAACTTCAAAAGTAAACCCCACTCCTTACTGACCATACTGTAAGCACAGGAAGAAACAAGTAAAAGTTAATTCCGTAATAGGTAGATTTTTATGCATCACCCAAATCACAACTACCAACAGAATACAAAACCAAACTATATCTCTACATGCCTTTTCACAAACAGGCTTTACTAGTTTCTTTCTTCTTTTACTTCCAGATAGCAAAATACCCAATGTCATCAAATATGAAGAAGATGCATCATACGACATAATGCCAATACAATGCCCAAAAACTATATCCCATGCTTGTAAAATGGCCGAGGACGGTTTGAGAATGGTTTGAGACGCAACGGCAACGGCAACGGCAACGGCAACGGCAACGGCAATAGCAATGATTGGTGGTTAGCTTAGGTCTTGATCTTGATCTTGATAGGTAATGGCAAACTAAATTTCGCGGATAAGATTCCAAAAAATGGGGAGCTATTATTAAATCGCAGCAGCTATTGGAACAAATACTGGATACTTTCATCATCCAAGAACGTGCTAAGGAGAAGAGAGAGAGAGATAAAGTGGTTGGCCGTTAAATCAGGGGTATTATTCTAAAAGCTACCATATATGGGGATAAAGATATATCTGTCCTCGTGGGAAACTAAACTCCCTTGCTGGCCATCTATCTTACCCTATATCCATATCCATCTAGTATATCTACCCCATTCCCGAAGGAAAAACCCCCCCAGGCCCAAACCATAAATAGGGCTCAACACAAAAAGTTTGAGTTTCGCCTCAAAAGATACACAAAAACACCGCACAGTTGAGTTTTATTTCGAGGGGGAGATCGAAAACAATTACAAATCCCCAAATACGAATCCCCAAATACGAATCCCCAGAAAGGGAAGGACAGG
>Ga0247734_1001940_pt1 | contig 14614 bp, 17 predicted proteins | sample UWRJL103311B2_FD_180933 | JGI IMG/M metagenome (GOLD analysis project Ga0247734, IMG submission 180933) | Plant litter microbial communities from Arlington Agricultural Research Station in Wisconsin, United States - UWRJ-L103-311B-2 | ecosystem: Environmental > Terrestrial > Plant litter >... | reverse complement strand
ATTTTAACGACCGACGATCGCCATGGGCTTAATAATGGAGTGTTCTTTCTGCGGGTGTGCGAGTGGTCGCTCAAACTGTTCTCAAATGCGATAGCTTTTCCACACTACAAGCCAGATGTGAAGCTGAAATATACGGAACAATCTGCTATGGAAGAGGTCTTAAAAACTGTAAGTCCCCTCGATTATTTGGTATTGATCTTATGGTACATTTTAAATGATTAAGATTCCATACCAAGAGCGTAAGAGCTGATACATTTTATGCCAACAGCCCTACTTCGCTGCTGCTACAGCCCACGTTCCTCAATACTGGTTCAACTCCTTTCCACCTCCACTACCTGGGACTGGGACTCGAAGAGCATTTCATGGCCGTCCAGGAAGCTTGCTGCTCCATTTTGCGTCGAACCGTGATGGAAGAAGGAACGAGCGGCTTGCATACTGGCTTGACATCGCGGATAATAAAGACTCAAAGTGGACAGTATTGCCTAGTCACACTATCTATCCGGATGAGATCCATAAGTTTTGGCGGGAAATGAGGAAAGAGCAGGTTTAACAAATTTACGAACTTGAAGGGGTGTGAGATGTTTAGAGAGTATCTTACTGCCAACTTACTGCTTTTACATGTAGAACACCTTGCAGCATTGTTAGATACCCATGGTCGCAATTAATCACTCATTTATATATGTTATAACAACCCGGACAATGTTTCCCTTCTCATGAAGTGTTATTGTTGATACACCTGCTCTTAGTTACTTTTATGATCTCTATGATCTAAGAATAGCAGCACAAGAACTATAGCACTTCACATTTCAAAACGGGGGATCTATCGATTTCAGCATCTGATACTATGTCCCATCATCATGGAAGAAGAGGGAGTTTATACACTTATGAAAAGATCAAGAAAGCATCAGAGCGATAGAAACTGTAGTGATGGGAGTATCTATGTTCTTGTTTTGTGATTGGCGCTAGCGGACGCTACATTATATGCTCGTACTTTTGACCCAGATGACTTGGCACCTCCTAGATTAAGCGAAGATTCACCTATACCTAAACCTGTATTTGATGATATTTACAACCTTCATCTAGGTAGTTTAGGTTAATGAAGTAAAAGACCGCCACGATACATGGTCATGTCCGTGATGTTCGCTCTTTTGCTTCGGTCACGTGGATGGTTTATTGGACCTTTGCCACCAAAACATACATCCATCCCACTGTTTAACGTCCTATTCACATCGCCCCAGCACGCAATCCACAGCACAAAGCACCCAATTTACCGTGCTTGGGTGGTAAGTAGTAGTGACCTTGAATACATACGTATTAACTTCTTAAAATAAACATCCTGCAAAAAAACACAGCAAGCCAAAACCACAAACCCTGAGCCAATCTTTGCCCAAAAATGGCAGCACCGACTCTCTCCGCACCACCAACTTCCCCTCCGGAAGATGCATGGAAGCATACCGGAGTCCGGGTCATCCCAGCCGATTCTCTCGATAGTGCAACCGCTCAAACTCCGGGTATGTATATGTTACCCGAAGCCATCTACCCGACCTAACGTCCCATAGGTATGTCCCGAGCCGCCGCCATCAACTTTGCCCGAGTTGGGGCTCAACACATGTAAGTCCATTACTCGTATATCATTTCAACGATATTGAACAAAAGGGGTCTCCCTCCTATGAACGATCGATTTTTCTTGACAAGTTTCCTGAAATAAACACCCCTTCTGGTTGGTACGTTTTCTACTTGACTAAAACCACATGTCTCAGTTGGGCCGGCACCGTAACTATCGACGCCAACGCAAAAACCGGCGCACACCACCACGGCCATCTCGAGTCCGTGATCTATGTGCTCAAGGGGCGCGCGCGTCTACGGTGGGGGGAGAAGCTGGAGTTTGTCGCCGAAGCCGGGCCAGGGGATTTCATCTTCGTGCCTCCCTATGTGCCGCACCAGGAGATCAACGCGCTGGAAGACGAGAAGCTGGAGTGCATTCTGATGCGCAGCGATGGCGAGGCGATTGCGGTCAACCTGCCGGATCTGCAGGTGGCGGAGAAGCCGGAGGGTGTGAGGTGGGTAGACCCAACGCATAAGTGGCTGCCCGAGGGGTTGAGTGTTGTGACTCCTGGGGAGGAGGGACATAGTCATGAACATGGAGAGGAGCATGGTCATGAACATACGCATGGCCATGATCATGATCACACGCATACGCATACGCATAGCTAGGCTGCTGATTTAAATATAACGTTTACAATTGCTACCATATTGCTTGCACTTTGGTCCCTCCCATCAAATTAGCTCTTCAGTGTATCTTTACTGGCTTTCTTCATGCTATAAAGTTTCAGGTAGGGGCATGGAAAGTAAAACACTAGTGTTTGCAAATTGCAGACATCTCGAGAGTTCTAGTCTTGAGGGAGGCTTATACTTGATTTCTATGCCGGTTGTGTCTGGTAGTATTTGATTCTTGATCTAAACTTTTTCACATATCGTGGAGAACAAAAGACCGTGAGTGCAAATTCATTAGCTATAAGATCATTACAGCCAGTGGTGCTCATCGTCCCTCCATCAATGTATCAACCAGGTTATCTATCAGCTTCTCGAAGTACTCTGGAGATTCTTGGGGGTTGTTAAGATCGCGGACTCTGAGGCTTCCATCACTTGGATTTGAATCCTCCATATGCGAACGTGTTGTTTCGGCGTCTTCCTCTTTTTCTACTTCCATTGCAGTCTCTTGAGCCTTCGTCCGTTGGTTGAGATATATTTGGTTGTGTATATGGTGTTCCCATTGCTTTATCAATCTGAGACTTTGTTTAGTAGGCATCCTTGTGGCAAAATATGCCATGTCCACCGGGACACTGAGGTCATCATCAGCTGATTTCGTTGGATGCATTGCCAAATAATAATTAAGCTCCTCCGGCCTCTCTCGCAATCGAGATGGGATTGGTGACAGTCCAATTTCCCGCAACATGCTAATCATTCTTGCTTGCGACTCGCCATTGCCGCATTGTTCCTGGTCCTTAGCTGCCAACAGCAACAAAGCTCGAAGAGCAAAATGTGACTCGTTCCCACCGATTTCTCTGCTAGGACCACATGGAACGCCTGCCTCCCTACACCATTTCCATAGTGGGCTCGTCCCGTTTGGAACACCGTTATGCATTACATCGACCGTAATATCCACGAAGTTCAATACAGATATCACGGATGCCATATCCTCGTTCTCAGTGACCTTCAAGAAGTGCAGAGTTCTACTATTCTGATAAACGTCATGGGAGACCATTACCACTTTCCGCTGCTCGCCATTGCTGTCTCGAATATTAAAACATTCGCGGACTTTGTTCGCAATGTCATATATTGATATCGTCTCCGAGACCCCAGACCTGAAGGTTTCTAGGGCTTCAATACAGCAATTGAGCCTCCCCGTGGCATACGCCTTGGTCCTAAGTATGGACGCGTCACCTTTTCCTTCCTAAAGCTGGCGCGCAAGGTCTCGGAAGTCTAGAAATAAGAAGCTAGGGTAGGTCGTCTTTGATCTTTCGAAACGATTCTCCATGTCCAGGACTCCACACAAGTGGAAAAATACCATGATAACATCTGGGAGGTGCGGACTGAAGAGGAGGGAACGGAGCGCTTGCGTAGATTGGCTTGCAACTCGGAATTTACCTTTTGCTGAGGGCGTTGGGAGAGAGGTTGCCGACGAAAAGATTTGTTGGTACTCTGCATATCTATGGGAAGGCATATTGATAAACCGATATGGAAGAGGGCTTGTGGTGGTGAATGATTCACCAAGGGGGCTCTCCTGGGCCCAATCTGGGGTAAAGTTAGATGGGGTGAAGGAACCAAGGCTTCGAAATTTGAAGTAGTCGGAGTAAAAGAGTATGCAAGTAGGCAGGCACACAGCACAGAATTTGACAGTGACACCAACGCAAATTATTACTATAAAACGAAGAAGGGGAGAGTGGAATAAGTATATGTATATGTATATGTATAAGTATATACATATATATAAATGCAATCTACAATCTACAATCTTCAATCTACCCTCGACTCGCTCCTGCCTTCCAACTTTCTTCCGCAGCTGGACTACTCCCCACTTCCCCAAAATGCCGAAGATTCACAAAAAAACTAACGACGACGAAAATAAAATCCATCAATTACACACAGGGTACTATACATACATACCTTAATATACCATGCAATTCAACAAAAAGCCGTGCAAAAAGAAATAGCAGGGGTGGAAGGATTCGAACCAACCTCGACGGAGCCGCCACTTGAGAAAGCAGTATTGCTTGACGCTCCCTCTCAGCGCAGTGGGCTTTGGAGGAGTGGAGATTCGAACTCCAGTCTACGTAAGTGACGAGATCCGGTATGCTAATAACTGCACCACAACCCTTTTTGGCGTATTCGTTGGTCCCCTTTCTCTTACTTCAAAAGAAGAAAGCGCCTTGCGGGAGCCATTGAATCTTAGTGGGTTGCACGGTAGTACCTTTACTACTCATGGTGGTTGAGAACCTGCAAATGAAAACCTATAGATCGTGAGATCGTTTCCCATCTGTTTTCAGACCACCTCAAATGGAAGTTTGATAAAGTTTGATATGGGGGTGTGGTGGATCGGGGGGATTGCAGCCAATACTTATATAACCTTACCTTTAGGCTTTCGCTAAGGGGCCGTGCAGTTGGCGCGAAGTGTTACATCGGCTCTAATCCAAGCAGAGTCAGGTAGGATGAGTAGGACTTTCACCCAACTTAGGAACTCAGTTCGACTCCGGGTAGTATATATTCTATATATTCCATATTTCCCATAACTCTTCGGGGCGTGAAATTACAAATAAGTGTTGATAGAAGTTAAGGGCCGGTGGAATGTCTATGAACCAAGGGGAGTCCTTTGACTAGCTGTCCTGGCTGTGAATTACATATTAAAAACCGTGGTTAAGATCAATCTAGATTGCGCGTTATATATGTTGACTGATCTCTTAAAAAATATCCTTTGTTTCTCTGGGGCGGATATTTATGTACACATGCGGTCGAAAACCAAAAGCCGTTAGGTTGATTTAAAAAGCTGATGAGCTATAATGAACAACATGCCTTAAAGCCCATCAATTTATTAAAGCCAACGTCGAGTCTGGGGAATATACAACTGAAGTATTGGTTGGGCTATTGGATGACAACACAACACAAGAAGACCATGCAAAAATGCAAAAATGTAGAATTTGTTTTCATTTTAGTTGTTTTACTCATTTGTTTTACAACGTCTCTTTTGATCATAAATAAATCCCATCATCGCCAAACACCAGCAGAATTGAAGTCACTGCCCATACAACGCCTGCTAAGCCATCATCTCATGTTCTCATAATCGTTGACGCTTGATTTTTCAAGCTCAGTCATTGTAATTCCCTTGTCCACTGCCATCCTTGTTCACAGTTGGCAAACCATACTTTTTCGCTAACTCCTCTTCCTGGCTCGTTGCATCAGGCGCTAGGAATGGTCGCTCAGCTTGGCAGCAGACTCGAACGGCATGTCTCCGATGAGGAGCGAAGCCATATGATGCTGAATGATTCTGTGGCATGTTAGTTCCGATCATGTTCAAGCTTACAAGGAAGACTTACTGTGATGCGATTATCCCAGAACGCAACATCATCCTTGCCCCATTGAAACCGGACATGGAATTCTTGGGTGGTGGAGATGACTTCATTGAGATAGTTGATAATCATATCACTCTCAATCTTCGGCACCCCCACAATCTTCGTCACGAACCCCGGGTTGAAAAATAGACTCTTCCACCCCGTGACGGGATGGCTCCTCACTAGTGGATGTTCCGTAATTATTGGCTCTCTTCTTACCGTCCTTCCCAAGGCTCTCGTGTCATTCGCCTGCATGTGCGAGCTATGCAATGCGCTCAACGACTCAAGATATTTCTGCATCGGCGTTGACAAAACATCGTAAGCTGCATACTGCGAGCTCCAAAGTGTATCTCCACCACCTCCCCTTGGTGGGCCGGTGAGAACTTTTAGGGAGGTATACGAAGGGGGTTGAACCTCATAGGTGACGTCTGCATGCCATAGAAACGTAGGCGTAAACATCGCTCGCTGGTCCTTGGATTTCTCATCTGAATACACCACATGTACGTCATCTAGATCTCCTCGCTTGGGTACTGCAGTTGTAGCGTGTTTATGCAATGTCCCGAAATATGCTCCCAGTTCCCTTTGCTTCTCAATCGTCAAGTTCTGCTGGTTCCGAAAGAAAACGACGCCACGTTGGGAGATTAAGAGAGCAAGATCGTTTTTGGCGGCATCGGAGAGAGTGGATAGATCGACGCCATGGATCTCGGTGCCGATTTTGGGATTATAGTCTTGGATGGAGGTGGCCGTTGAAAGCAAGTTGGCGAAGGATGGGGAGCCCAGGTGGCCTTTGTCGGTGTATGGGAGAGAGGGAATTGCTGGCCATTGCTTGTGTGGGAAGGAGGGCTTAAGGTCCTCATAGGTGTATGAATCTTCGTGCTTTTCAACGACCGTACGCCCGGGTATGTATGAGAGGGCGTTGGAGGGTGTTGTCTTAAAAGGAAAGTTGGTTGTGGATGGAGATTGATCGTAACGGACCTCGAGTGAGGGTGCCATGATGTAGGAGACGGCGAGTTTCAGAGCTTATAAATGAGTTATCTGATTTCCCAAATAAGAAAGTTTATGTCCAACAGAACTGTAGACAAGAATTGAGGCCTCTAGTTGCTGAACTGGCGATAAGGCGGAAACAGTAAACAAAGATGTAGTTGCAAAGAAATGAGAGGTCCAGGCTCCAAATTCATGATATATACTGCGCTGACGCTAGATTGTAACCCCAATGGCGTGATCTAGCACACCATCGTTGATATCTAACGGGGAAAGGGAGCACCCGCAATTTACCCCACAACACTTGCCTCCCTTTGGCAATATCTTGCCCCGAAATCCATGACTAATTCTTGCTTATCAAACTATGATGGTGGAAGGTGAATGAGATTAGACCACGTAGTCAACTTTGGCTGGGTATAAGTAGAGAGTGTATTAGAAATTGCCCATTACTGCTGCCACCTGCAAAACCCCACCCAGCCCAAGCCTACCTTCCATGCACTTGTGCAGTCCTCGTGAAAGCAAAAGCATAAGCAACTTGCAAATAACCATTCACCCTCAGATAGAATTCATGCATGCACTCAAGATGTTGATGGCGTGCGAGATAATCACAGCCAAAAGACGCGGTCAATTTACTGACGTTGACACGATCTCGCTTAAGGGCCTAGTGGGCTCCCCTGGATTCAGGGCGGGCTCCTGGTTGGTCGATGCCACCATGCACTTGCATCTAGCTTACAATTGTCAATTGCGTGCTTGGAGATCTGACCAAGACCTCATAACACATGGACGGGGTTTATTTTAAGGAGAAGGGCCAAGTAGCGTAGCGGGAGTGGCGGTCTGGGATAACGCAATGTCACGTGTTTAGAGGCCGATTCTGACGAGCAAATTCCATATCGGGATGCAGGAAAGGGGGTGGCTCGCTTAAGCATCTCTGTGGTTCGACACAGCAACAGCCTATACAATATTGCAGTAAAAGCAGATAGACAATGTGTTTCAGTTTGTTTTGCAATGTGAAGATAAGATAGTATTAATATGAAGGTAACATACTCCGGTTGTAACACAAGCGCCTATCCAGCCATTTGATGGCCACTCAAAGTACGGAATTTCCTATTCGTTTCAATTGATGAAATGGCCATTTTTGGTCTCATCAGCCCCCTCAATTATTTTAACCAGGACGGCAATGGATGCATCCATATCGTCTTTTCCATCAAAGTTAGTCACTCATGCAGATAGGAACCCGTGGTTGACAGATAAAACCACCACATTGCTTCCTCAACCTTCAGTTCCTTGGCAAGAGTTCACGGAGAATTGATCTAGATCAGCTTTGGCAATGTGCTATCCAAAGTACCTACAGACGAGGCGTTGTACTCTAGGCTCAGGGTGATATTGGAAGTGTACAAGCTAGGCGAGCCATGATATGTTCGTCGGAGCACTGGCAAATTCCGTACCTATGATTGGCTATAATGAATAGAGAACTGGTCAAATTCGTTGCAGTCTTGCTGATTATCATGCCAGTGTTTGTCTGTCCGAAACAGTAAGGTATGGAAACCAAATGTATGGCGTCTCCGGTGCTGGTATTTCTCCATTCACTGGTGAAGAGTTGAGTTGAGCTCCTGTAATCGATGAGCTTCTCTCAGTCTTGTTCCGCCTGGTCAACCGACCGGTACGGTATTGCAGCTTTGAAAATTTGAATACCCCACTGGTAGCTCTGATCTTTTGCCTACTATTGCTTTAGTATCCGATTATGCTTGCTTGTGGATCTCTCTGGTGAGCTAATGCTTCTAAATGCTTCTAACCTATAGTTGACCACACAAATATGGAACTTTACTGATGTCGCGAGATTCTTAGTCGAGTGGGAATGAGAGCCCTCTAACTAAAATCCTTTGAGATTAATTAAAAAAAACCCGGGGTAAGCATGCTATAATCAACGTAACATAAATCCAATCTACACTCATAACATAAGGTGTATCCACTACAATCATGACTTCAGGAGAAAATAACCTTTGCTTTCGAGGACAAGTCTTAAGATCAAATTAAGAATTAGTCGATGGAGTCCTTCATTTGGTAAAGAAATAAAGATACCAAAACTTTGAAGACCACAAAAGAAGTACTGGTAATCCTGGAAAAGTGAATAATTCAGCAACCTTCAGCTTGCGTAGCCTTGTCGGTGTTAGCTTCAACTTATTCTGCTCTTTCTTCTTTCTCTCTTCGTTAATTTATCTTCCTTATACCGAAATTGCAACGAGACTTCAGCCTGACTCAAGCGAGAGAGCTTCAGCAACAGATTGAATATCTCACAAACTGCAACTGTGCTAGGTACATCACTATTTGTGGTTCACGAGACACAAACTACTTTGATCTCGTGGTTAGTAGTCTATTTACCATTATTGAGCATTTAGCAGCGAACATTCCACAAGTTAGACGCATCAATATGTCGAGCCAAAGAACTAACAGCTCTACCAAATGCAAAATTGAATTTTCAGAAGTCTTCGCAGAAGGGACGTTCAAAAATGTTTACGCAGGTACATACACAAGCGGAGCGAGCAGAGGGGAGTCTTGCGTTTGGAAACAATTCAAGGCCGGCTCGGTTTATGAGGATCACTATTTTGACGAGGAACTTGCCATTATCGACCGTACACAGCAGATCATAGATGATTTCCAGGCGGCTGGTATCATTAACCATCGCATCCTCATAAACATCCCTGAGATATGGTACCTTACTAAAACCAAGGCATTGGGGCTTGTGGAGCCCATGATTGAGAATTTCGAGAAGTTCAACAGCAATACTGGATGGGCTCCGAAGTCCAAGAATCTCTGGACCGATGCCATGCAAGCATTGAGCCATTTCTCATTTCATGACTCGGGTGGTGAGCTCTTGCTATGTGATATCCAAGGAGGCTGCTACCAAGATGGATAGTAAGTTCCCCAAAAGCTCAGAAACACCCAGATCGTTGAGCCCCACATCTCGGAATATCGTGTCTTGAGCTGACGGTTTGTACTAGCGTTCTCAGCGACCCCGTCCTCATGAGCAAAGATCAGAACTGCGGGCCGTCAGATTTGGGTCAAGATGGCATCAACTCGTTCTTTAGTCGTCATCGCTGCAAAGATTTCTGCCTACCGAAATGGCTCAAGCCTCCCAAAATCGGAGAAGCAGTCTATCCGGAGCGAGAAGGAACAACTATGGTTAAGCAAGATCGTCTCCCAAAGAGAAAAGGTAATACAAACCTCATCGTCTCTAGATCGCAACCGAATCCTATTCTCCCTAAGCGGCCACACCGGAATCCGCTTCCACTCTCTAGAGCGAACCGGCCAGCAGTGCCTCTGTTCCAACAGCAGGCAAAGAAAATCCTTCCAACTCCTCTCAAGTCGCTTTCAGTTTCTCCTTTACCACAGAAAACAAGTAAAACTTTTCCTACTCCGAAGGAGTCACTTCCAGCGCCCGAAAAGAATCACCTTGTAGTGGTCATGAAGTACAAAAAGCATCAAGCGAAAGAGATTCAGCATATACTACGGCTCGGCCCAATCCCGTCCGATGACTTCATAAATCTGGAGAGACAACGATTGGAATTACAGGAGAGTGACAGAGTAAATCCTGCTATCCCTAGCCCCAGAAACCACAACTCTCTTTCGCATATATTGAGGGCTTTGGGGCACGATGTGCACGGCTTGAAACGCAAACGCGGGGTGTTTGACGATGGTGAGAAAAGTGGATAGACTGTTTTTTCAATGAGGGTTGTGGCCAAGCTGGGGTACGCATTACGATCAACGGCTTCTCGTACCATGACAGCTGGGGTAAACCTGGTGAACCTGGCAAAGTGAGTTTATTATGCTAATAATTGATTTCCCAAAGCGGAATAAAATAGACGCGGGCACTTGCGTTAGATGCTAATTTACTGCCATTTGCTGCTATTTACTGCGATGAGGTTAGGATTTGGTTTGCTAGTCAGTCAGGACCGGGGATATAACCTATTCAGGAGCAGCTATTTTTGAATCGAATCGCTCGCTCAAGCAAACTGTGAATTCGCGATGCCCATGTCGATACTCTATTTTGCGAAGTGAAATGAGAACACTTTGTATAGTACTTGCTTCTATGTCCACGTTTGCTAAGGGACTGCGGATCTCTCTATGGTGAATGATAGAGGAATATACGCAACATATATATCTTCCTTCTATGCTGAATTACAATAGCATGGCTGATAGATGGCTGAGCCTAATGTTGATCGATGGCTGTTTGGCGACAATCAATTCTAATTGCCCTCTGGATGAGATGCGATGTAATGCAATAGTAAGTTTGCATTCACACCATTCATTCACCAATACACCAGCTTACCAATTGCAAGATCACTCACGCACTCTCTCTTCACAACCACCACCATTGGTAAACATCCCGTCTAGCTGGCTAGCTAGCTAATTACCGTATGTATCTTTGACTCGCCCACACGGGCAATGATAAGCAACCGCCTATCCCATCCTCCCCCCATCCACTCCACTACTTTCAAACCGAATCCGGAATTAGAGTTTCTTGCCGACGACATCGTCTACGTCGATACGTCGATACGATGCTTAGCTTCCCACCACGTGTATCAGGCCAGACTCCTCTTCTCTGCTCTTCCTGCTTCCTCTCCCACGTCCTCCAATGAAAGCATCACCAGCTCTTGCGGCCTCGTCCTTTTGTTGCACATCTGTCCCATCGGATGCACGCGCACGCAAGTAGCGTCAGCAATGCCAAAGCTTGTCTTGTTTTCCCTTGCCTTTGCCCATGCCCTCTTTGACTTCTTGCCTGCCCTGGGGCCTTGTCCTTGTCCCTTTAATAACAAGTAAATCCCCCTTAAGCAGGACTGTTGTACAGGAGCGCAGGAGGTTGCAGGTTGCAGGTTGCAGGTTGCAGGTTCCACGCGGAAGTCTCCATCCTTTGCCACCCAAACCCCAACCCAAAAAAATGAAGCTTTTCTGTGTTTGTTTGGCGGCAGCAAATGTGATTGGGAAAGGGAGGGATCAGGGCTCTTAAGCGATTTGTTGCATGTCGTAGGAACTTGGCTGGAATTGGCACCTCTGCTTTTCTTTCTTTATCGTGAATTCTTTTTCCCTTTGGTGCTCTCTGGTCATTAATGCCATGCCAGACGACAGGATTTGATGGTGGCCTGAGGGCTGAGGGGTCACAAATGACTTGGCATGCACCCTCACCACCAAAAGGAACTTAACGCTCTAATTTAATACTGACAAACAATACTATACGGTCATACTCTATTCTACTACTACTCGATTCCGTATCCGCGTTATTATTTTATTATGTTTAGATGGTGATATACCACTCCGCTCTACTCTACATGCAAACCCTCTTTCTATCTTCCTTTCGATATCTTTTTCTTTCTAGTCCTACTACTCAACCGGTCAGGACCAAGCTCCATGTACTCCGTAGGTTCACTCCGTACTCCGTACATACATCGGATAAGGACAATATCCATCCAATACAGCACGCACCAGAACCGCCACGCAACTAAGCAGCCACAGTTCCCCGCAATCAGATGCTTTTCTTTTGCTGGGAATTGTTCGCCACCGCTAACTGATACCATACTGTATTACTCCTAGTCATCCATCCATCTTTCTTACATACATACTATACTATATGTATCACCACACAGTCAGTCACCATCAACGTACGCGCGGCTCTTCTTGGAGCCTTCAACCAAGCTCCCCAATCACCAACCGAGCTATCCTTACCAAGTCGTGCTATTCGTGCTAATTCGTGCTTTCGAGTCACTTCTTATCGCTTCTATTTCTGCTTCTATCGCTCAGGCTGGCGCACGTCGGCATATTGCGTATCCAGTGTTTCCTAACTTGGTGATGTATGCTGGAGTAGCTGCCTAAGGTGGTGGTGAGTTAAAGCATACGCATGCTATTTTGCCTGTGAGTGAAAGTCAGCTCAGGTAGGGTATATATTTCATTCATCTGCCTCATTGTTTCTACGTTTTCCCTCTACTTTCACATTCATACAATTTATATTATTCGTCGCAATCATGGCATACAATAACCAACAACAACAATTCTGGGACTTCATGCAGAGCCTCACCAACAACAATGGCGCAGGTGTTGATCACTCGGCCGAAGCTGCATTTCCATTTGCCCAACCAGGCCCAGCTGGCACTCATCCACACCCTCCTCATCCGGCCTTTGGTGGTCCGTTCGGATTTGGATTTGGAGGCCCAGGTTTCGGTGGCCCAGGATTTGGTGGCCCAGGGTTTGGAGGCCCAGGACACAGGGGCGGCCATCGAGGCCGCCGAGGAAGGTGCCATCGCAGAGAGGGTTCTCACGAACGAACTCCATCAACTGATGGTACACACGAGCACTCAGATCATGAAAATGAGGCCAGAGAAGGCTCTGCCGATAGGCACGAAGAAAATCAGGGCCCACACCACGGACCGGGCCATCGTGGGCCAGGTCGCCACGGTCGACGAGGCGGCTGGGGCGGACCACGACACCACAGAGGCCCCCCTCCCCCATTTCCAGGCGGTCCAGCCTTCGATTTCTCCGGCCTCGTGCAGTCATTGAGTGCTCATCCGCTTGCACAAGCATTCCGAAGCTTTACTGAGGGCGCTGCCCAGCAGTCTGGTGAGACAACTGGAGAGAACGATACCGAGAACACCTTTACACCACCCGTTGATGTGTTCTCTACCCCTTCGGCCTACATCCTCCATGTGGCACTACCGGGAGCAAAGAAAGAAGACGTTGGCGTCAACTGGGATGCCGAGAAGGGTGTCTTGAACGTCGCTGGTGTGGTCTATCGAAAGGGAGACGAGGAGTTTTTGAAGACGCTCAGTCAGAGCGAGAGAAAGGTCGGTGTCTTTGATAGATCAGTTAAGCTTCCGCCCGGAGAGGCAGAGAAGGAGGAGGTTGATGGTGATATGATCACCGCGAAGCTGGAAGACGGTGTGCTGGTTGTCACCGTTCCAAAGCTCGAGAAGGAATGGACTGATGTCAAGCGGGTTAGCATTCAGTAGTAATGTCTTGCGATAAATAAATAATCTGGGGGGAATTTTGGATGGGACTTCGTTTGTTCGAATACTTGAGTTAATGATAGTGTAACATGCTGTAAGATGACCTATATTTCTTTAAAAAAAATACCAAAAAAAGCCACCCGGCAAAAATTATAAACTGTCCCAACTTGCAATAAGTGAATGTGAATGTGACTTGACTATTCTTCTTTTCTAAATATAGTATTCAGACTCAGTGATCATCAACGATCGAATATTGAAAATCAGCCTTGCAGCCAGCCTCGCCAGAAACCGCCACATGTGGCGCAACACGATCTTTACCAGATTACTCTGGGGCGGTAGATCCACCTCAGTTGCCCTCTCAACCATCAACTCCCCACCTATTTTGATTTCTGCTTCACACAAAAAATTGGCCTTTACAGTTTTTGCAAACGCATCCTTCCTACCCACATCGTTTCAAGACAAGGAGAAGGGGACGCTTGAAAGTGATTGCGCGTTGAACGTTCAGCAGCCAATTCCCCAGGCAACAAAGCGTAGCTACACCAATCCTGCTTCTACGTCATTCGCGCCGGCCAGGTAACAACAAACTTGCTCGAGCCTACCCTCTTGCCACTCTTTGCTAGGAAAGTTTTTATAACAATCCGGTCGTCGCTGGAACTGTTCATAAATCCATTTCTGTCTGAGGATTGCGATACCTTTGTTGATAGCGCACGCGACCCGGCCGTTATAATGTCGGACACAGAGAGTGTAGAGTATCTACAGACGGGCTTCGATCCCTCCAGTCTTACCGTTCCACGGATCCGCTCCATTCTTGTCTCACACAATATTCCCTACCCTTCAGGAGCGAAGAAGCCACAGCTCATCCAGATCTTCGAAGATAATGTTGTTCCCCAGGCTCGCAAAATCCTGGCACAACGCGCCCGCGCGAAGAGATCTAGCATGGGCATTGTTGATGCCGACTCCTCTCAGGAAAGCAATGTCGCAGATGAATCTGAAGAGGCGGGGCCCCCGCCACCGACACCCGGCCGAAGCACCAGA
>Ga0247734_1001939_pt1 | contig 14620 bp, 9 predicted proteins | sample UWRJL103311B2_FD_180933 | JGI IMG/M metagenome (GOLD analysis project Ga0247734, IMG submission 180933) | Plant litter microbial communities from Arlington Agricultural Research Station in Wisconsin, United States - UWRJ-L103-311B-2 | ecosystem: Environmental > Terrestrial > Plant litter >... | reverse complement strand
GTCGTTCTCTTAGATCCCCAATGTCGAAGCGGCAGGTGAAAACAGTTTCGCCCGCGTCGGGTATAAGTTTAGGTTGAAGCGTTGGCAGTGCACGTTGGTAGATTGCGCAGCATGTGTCCGCCCTGTTTAAAAGCCACAAGTCAGACTATGGATAAAAGGAAAAGGGAAGGGAAGGGAGGCTAAATGGGGATCTGCTTACCAGGAGATGGTTCTCTCAGCACCGCCATCAAATCCTAGATTTCGGAGGCCGCCTCTTTTTTGTAGCATCAACTGAAGGCCTTTTCTGTGTATTGCACACTCTTTAGGAGATCCCGCAAGACACTAGTTTAATTGTTAGCTCCAGTTCGCCTCTCTTCGCTTTCAACTGTGGGTCATACCTCTAAAAGAGTCATTACAGCTACGCCGACCATTATATAGTCGCTTATTACAGCATTTGGCTTCTGTAGCGTGTCGTTAATGTTCCTAATGGCCAAAACCTTTTGTGACAAACATGACGGTGGCGGTTTTGCGCCTCGGCAAAAATAGTAATGAGACGTTGAGCAATAAGTGCTGCGTTTGGTTAAGTTTAAGCATTTTGGTATGTCACAGGAAAATTACTCACGTCACGGAGAGGAGAGTCTTGTCTGATAGATTGATCTTCACCCAATTCTTCCTGGGAGTCAGGGGCATCCGGGTATTTTGAAAGACCGTTGTCCCTGGACAATTATTAGAATCTTCATCCGTCTTCTTCCATCACAAAGGATCTAACTAGCTCAAACTGAAGGATACTCACAGTGATGAAGAGCGCGATTTGTCCTGCTATCATTCGGAAGTCCAAAGGCATTGAAAGGGTCTACACCCCCAAGCCGAGATTGGATCTCAAGGCTACGTGGACTATGTGACTTGGAACTCTGTTTTGCTATTACAGAAGATATGTTAGCTGCGGCCAACGGAGAGCAAAGCAGAGGCGACGTACGCTCTCGTTTGATCTCTTCGATCTCGGTGTTGTCATGCCATCGTTTGGTTTTCCCGTGATAAATGCGATGGAAGCGGATGGTTTTTGGTTTCTTTTGTAAAACCTTGATCTGCTTCTGCTTCTTTTGACGACTACTGGATGGAGAAACAGGAACATCCTAAGCCATAGTCAGCCAAATGATGCCCTCGCCCTAGTAGACGGTATCGAATTGCGGTAGCTACCTCATCTGACTTGTTATTCTTCCCGCTTGACCACCGAGGGACCGTTCTCGGACTTAGGCTGGGCGTAGGGCTTGGAGTCTCCATGGCCAGTCACATACCATCTGCCTGACAGCGCCTCTCGGATCCAATTTGAGAGAGGGAAAGAGAATGGGAGGAGGGTAGGGAGTGGAGAGAGGAGAGCGTGCGGGGAGAGAAGGACACGAGAAGAAGAAGGGTGAATCTACTCCTGACAGGAAATATAGGATTGATATAAGTAAGGGCAAGTTAATGGGATACAACGCAGTGAAGTGGAGGATGCCAGTCGAAGGAGTCAAGGTGGGGTCTGCTGTCAGTCAATACAGAACAGAACAGTCCAGTACCCCAGCCAAATGACTTGAACGACAAATAGATGCTAAAAAACTAGACGAGATGATTTGATCCCTCCATCCCAGCTTCTCCACGGCTCAGCTTGGTCCATGGGGGCACGCTTGTCTATACCGGGCTAGTCACCAAACACACAGACTGGCTCCACCTCCCCTGATTGGCCGACTCTTTCATAGTTTCTAATTATATCCACTCTGATGTCGTAAACCCGTTAGGCTAGGCTCTATTCGGCTCATCATTGGTAATTAGCGTTGGGTGGCTCCTCATCCCCCCTGCAGGATCTTGTACAGTATCTTTGTATCTTGGTATCTTTTGTATCTTTTGTATCTCAGTATGTATCGTAGTATGTATCTTTGTCCTGGACTACTTTTCGTATTTTTTATTGTGATGTAATCTTATAATACCTCTTTAAGCAGTTCTACACCCTAGCCTAGGATTGAGTGGCATGGCTTGGTTTACTTCCGCATTAGGTTTACATTGTGCGTGTAGGGGTATTAATGGAAGGAGATAAGAGTATGGTTTAACTCTTGATACCTGGTACTACTGTACTGTACACTATAGTTTACGCCTACAATGCGCGACGGTACCGAAGCGTGCAGTACAGGCACAGAAAGGATTCGCTTATAATATAAGATGTAGATTAATCCTCTTTGCGGATGATTGCAGACCAACCTAACTTCGGGCTGAGCAGTTGCTAATTCGGGCAGTTCACTATGGATTGTATGTACAGCACTACAGTACAGTACTGGCTGCACCTATTACCTATTATCTGGTTCTGATGTGGTTGCATCACATGTAGATCGCCCTCCAACCCCATCCTTCGGCTGAGCTGCACAAGCATACAACGGTACGGACTGACTGGCCTACAGCATGCAGAGCCGGATACGCAGGTACTACCGCTTTAACCTACTTATGTTCTACAGTACGATAAGAAGCTTCAAGCTTACAGTCACCGAGATCCTGAACTTAGTGACGAAGATCCCTGCCCTTTGAAATGGGAAAAAAGAAAAAGAAATCAGCAACTGAAGTTCTCGGATATCACTGTGTTCAATGCAGCTCACGAGAACAAGAGCTCACCTCAACGTTGGAGTCAAGTTGCGATAACCTGCATGACAACGAAAACCCTGTTTGGTGGAAAGTAATCTACCAAGATTCAGGACTGGCTGGTAGGTAAGTCGAGCTGGTCGCACCGCTTACATAGATAGGCACCGCATCTGTCCTCATATACCATTCGCTAGCCACTACTTTTAGTTAGATACCTGCTCCTGTGAAACTCAAAGCTACTGGAGGTACTGGTATAATTACTGGAATCCCTTTGGCCGCCGCATGTCCATGCCTCAACGCCACTTTGCCCATGCCGGAGACCGCTGAAAAGGTCCCCCTCCACCTCCTTTATCAACGGTGCAGCGCATGCCATGTGGTTGTAAGGATTAGTCCCCAGTCGACCAAAACGCCATTTTTGCTATTTAAGGCCTCCCGTGCTCTGGTACGATAGAAGCCTCTGCAATACCCCTGATAAGTTTCAGCCATTTTTCGCGTATTTTTGCTTTTTGTTCCTCCTTGGCCGAGAAGCTGAAGATATGTTACTCATTTATAATACGTGGAAGAATATGCGGTTTTTGTTGATTACATGAGACAAATGACTAGGAATCTAATGCTGCATACAAGACACCAAATCCTTTGTTTTACATAATGCATACACCACCGTTGTATGGGAAAGGGATTGTTGACAGTTTTCGCTTAATGCCCCTATCACTGCGGATAACCGCCGTACCTCTCAATTGCAGATGATATGTTACCAACAATATCAAACTGAGTTCAAGTCTTGGTCAGGCATGGATTGGTTTATGAAGGGCTAGTTTAAGAGCTATATTTGGAAACTTCAAGTTCCTCTAAGACTATGGCGCTGAACTGTACTGTGCGTACTGTACAATGGTTTGGGGGCCATAAAATCGAGTTACAAAATTTACCTAGGCCATCATCATCATATCGCACCACCACCTCGTCCCCCATAGAGAGTCTAGGTTTCTCACTAATCACAGTGCTTTCCGATGATGATTATCCACTTAAATAGAAAAGGGGTGAAAAAAAGAAAGAAAACTGACCGTAGCTCGTTCCTGAGGAAAAATAGTCAGGCTGACCTCTGGTAAGATGTTCACAGCAGGACGATCACTACAATATTATATGTAAAGTAGCACCAATACCCTAACAGCATGAAGCGACTCAATCTCAGATATTTGTACCTAGTTTCTAGGGTCCCAAAAACTATGTTGCTTCCCCCCGCTCTTTGGACATCTCGTAGGAAATTCCCGTGTCGTTGTCTAATGCATGTTTGGGATGATCCCACCCCAGCTCCAACTCCTTGGCATCTCATGACTTGTTCTTAACGGTACTATATGCATGTATATGTATATGAGAGAGATGTGGCGTAGACTGAGAAAGGAACGAGTTTCTCGTTGAGATTGTGGTGAGAGCTTCTACGCTAGAGGTTGGACTGTTAAAATGGAAACCCACATTCACTAATACTTATTTTGAACCTCGGACACATGTAGTAAGTAACCAGCGGCTAATCTAGCTGTTCTCTGGTCTTTGACTGAGTAAGGCTTGATGGTATCTGGTCATTCCAATTTCTGAAAGGAATTGGGTCCTTGTAGATATTGGTAAACTCCAGTTTTTTTTCCCTATAGCTAGGTTTTATTTGTAGCGCAGCTTCACTTATTGAATTGTTCAGTTGACTCTTTTGAAATTTTGTTACATTATATTGCCTTCGTAGGTGTCCGTTAATGTCTATCGCACGCTACTAAGTAATACAGCCTCGGCTCAAAATGGTCGTTGGCCTGAAGAAAGCACTCAGTCTCCCTTCGAGCGGAAATTGCAAAACACTGCTCCAATACAATGGTCATAAGTCAGATTTGGAATGATGTAACTTGTTGGTACAAGACATTAAGAAGTGATATATTAAGTATTATTATGACTTGGTATGAAATCCCATCCTGACCCAAGGAAATCACACCATAGATTTAACTTTTCCCGAATTCCTTGCTATATCTCAATGTAAAGGTCCAGCAAGTCAGTTCTTGTTTGATACCTAGACGGCTTGCTCAGGGGCAACGACTGGAGCCTCAGGTGCCGTGGTTGCCTTCTTTTCCCCTTGCAAGGCCTCTCCACTGGTAGGCGGTGGCACACGACCATACTGAGTGAAGTACAAATTCAAAACCCTATAATCCCATCTCCTAGCAAGCACCAAGATCGCAAACGACAAGAATGGGACCGTGAAAATATCCAAAATACCCCAGAAGATGAAACTCTGTGTAACACCAATTTCATTGCCACCGTCATCAAGTCCATACGCGATAGGATAGAGGGTCCAGATAAAAACAAGCCAGCCAGCGATGCCGAGGTAGGATTTGGTGATGGAGAGACGTCGGGCGGTGGTGAGGCCTGTTTGTAGGAGAGAAGCGGAGAGGAGGAAGTAGGCGAAGGTGCCGAAGACGAAGAAGCCCCATTTGTATGTTGTGGCTACGAGAGCGCCAGAGAGCCAGCTGGCAATCCAGATCCAGGAGAGTGCTACGTTATAGATGATTGTGGACCAGCTTACACCAGAGATGAGTCCAATGGCTGTGATGAGTGGTGTCCAGCCGATGAACCTGCCTAGTTAGATTGCACATATAGTAAGTAGTATAGAAGGGTCTTACCAGTTGATGAATTTCACATAGAAGATCTGGCGGGTACCATGTTTGTTGGTAGAGGTAACGATGGCAACGGATCCAAGGTCAGAGGCTAAGGTGAAGTAGGAGACTGAGCCAACGAAGAGGGAAATTGTGAAGAGGTAGTGAAATATCTTCTCTCCGCTACGGGCGAAGTATGTAAGGCCGACAACGATCAAGAGAGATAGAGAATAAAGGGCAGTAACAGCCCATAACCAATCAGATCCACTGGTCGTGAGTCTAACATCTCCTACAGGAGGGTTGATTGACAAAGCATCGTTGCTACGCTGGTAGATTGCCATTTTGAAATGGTTGTTACAGAGCTTGAGGAGATGCTATGTTGGCACGAAGAGCAGATATGATGACTTGAGAAATGGGACGTGAGCAGAAGACTTATATACTCATGACCTACTTGAATTACACCATTGAAAAAAGAGACTGACAAACGGAACATGACGCCATGCTTCCATCCATTCCGAATCTTTCTCATGAACCTGCATGAGCGACGATCCCTCCTCCTCGAGAATTGATAGCATCTTTACTCTACAGCCATGGTCACGAGAACCAACCATGCATGTACTTATTCACTCGAATCATACTTCACGATAGAGCAGCGGTAACTCCAAATCCTCCCTCCAAACTGCGGGAGGGAGGGCAAGAACACTAGATGTCCTTAAACATCATCGATCTCCAAACACTCATCAAGGAGGGGTAGCAAGTGTCATCACCTCATCGCCCAAACCTCCACGGAATCATCGGATCCAAACTCCAGACCAAACGAAGACATTCCCAAAACACATGAGTGCCAGAGAAGTATGCCGGTAGAGCATTAGTAAGTGCCGAGCATGTCGTATCACCCATTTCCGATCCTCCAAAGCCATCGATACTAGCACTTTCTGCGCCCGAAGTATCCGGCCCATGGTATGATCTGCCGTGTAACTCGTCGGATAGCTGCGATTTGCAGAACGGTATTTTTCGCATGCGCTGCAAGCATCCTTTCTTGCCCTAATCGCCATTCGTTCTTAAAAGCCCTACGGATTTTTGATCTGCGAATGGGTGGAGACATCGGAAGAAAACATAGCTGCAAAGGACTTACGTAATGAAAATTGTATAACTGAGAGTAGCGATATTGATCTTGAGGACTGAAAATTCAGGATCTTCACACGTGATCTATCATACACCAGGCCCTAGCAGCCTCAAGTCATCGTGACCTCGATTCAGCGTCATCACGCAGCGCAATCGGTCGCGATGATGGCATACGCGGCCTCAGACATGCAACAAAACTCAAAATTGCCCATGGGGGGCTGAAACAACGTAATCTTAAAAAATATATCAACACAAAATAACCAACATGAACACAATCATCATAAAGTGTAAGAAGCGAGCAGCGGCATATTTTCCAAAGGCGGGATCTGAGTTACCATAGACCTTCATTCACGTGTTCATTCAGAGGGATCAAACTTTCAGAAAATTAAATCTCTGTATTGCGCATTCATGCTATTTGCGCACAAATTCAAACTCCCGCGATAAAACAGACCAGATGCTTTGCTACTTCCTCTTTCCCACTTTTCTCTCACGGGTATGACCAAAATGGAAATCCCAAATTCATACAAGAAAATAAGACAGTATTACAACACATTATCCATGCAGTTCAAAAATAGAACACAACTCTCCTTCCAAATTCCATCTACTAGTTTGCAACTTCTTCCTCAGCCCATCCGTTCAATCCATTCATCCCACCGTCATTCATAGCTAGTCCATATGAGTTGTTATTGAAGCCATTTCCGTTACCAAGTCCGCCAGAAAAGCTGTTTTGATACTGGTGACCTCGTCCTCGTTGCTCGTTTCCATTGCCGTTTTCTTGTGGGAAACCACCGTTGAATGCTGGCAAGCTGACAGCTCGGTTGTGGCTGCGTGGAGGAGCTAGAAGCGACGGTGCTGAGTTACCGTTTTGGAAACCATTCATGTTGCTGATGCTCGCACTCTGTTGGTGACCCATTTGGCTTTGTTGCGGAATATCAAGTGCATCGATGTTAGAGCTGTTGTAGTTCCTAACGGCAGCATCTTGCATAGAAACATGTTGTTGATTTTGTTGTTGCAACTGTGCCAACGAGTATGGATCAATGTTTTGCTGGCCCTGATTCTGATTCTGCTGTTGAGAAACGTGGTTCAGGTACATGGTCAATGGATTGTTACTTCCAGCGTTGATAATGGTAGATGGAGTCGGAGCAGGTTGGAAGCTCTGTGCATTGCCATTGATGGATCCAGGTGCTGCAGATCCAGTTGGCGAAGACCCATTCTGGCTTGACTGGAGACCACCACTGTTAGGAGGTGGTGAATTAACACCATCGTTCCTGGGTGACTGCTGCGACTGGGTGACTTGTCGAGGAGGGTTACCGCAACGATCCTTGCCGAAGTTGACCTTGAATCTACGATAATCATCCTTTCCTCGAATCGCCTCAATGGCCTTGATAGCATTGGCAATGTTGGTGAAATTTACGAAAGCACAGCTCTTCTCTCGAAGAGTGTTGACCAACTCAATCTCACCATATTCGGAGAAGTCCTGTTTCAGCCTCTCCTCGCTCCATGATTCGTCCAAGTTTCCAACGTAGACATTCCGTGAAGCTCCGCCACTAACAGCTAGGGCGATGGCAGCAGGAAGAGCGCCAGAATGTTTTCCCCATCCAATTTTCAATCTCCTATTGTGAATCATTAAACCTTGTAAATTGCTCAAGGCGTAGAAAGACGCTGCCGAAGTTGGGTCAATAAAGGTGACGAAGCAAATATGCTTGTCGGGTATATATCGAATGTGGTGTAAAAGTCCACCTCTGACAACATTACAAATTTCTTCAATAGTAGTTTCGGGATGAATGTTTCCCAAGTAAACGGTCCTGTTTCCAAGATTGTTAATGCCTCCTGCGGTGGTAGCAACGGCTGCTGCTGCCACGGATTGTTGAGCCAAGGCGTTCGAAATCAAATCGCGATCAGCACCATTAAGAACGTGTGCATAGCCAGGGGCAATACCAAGGTATTGTGCAGCATTCTGCTGCTGGGTCTTGGAGACATATGCGCAACGATCCTTTCCGTAGTACACACGTCTGGGAGATTGCCATTTCGCTTCCTGTGGAAGCTGGGAAACAGCTTTGATAGCATTGCCGATAGAAAGAAAATGGACAAAGCCGATTGCCTTTTCACGGACAATCTTAACTGTGTCGATCGGCCCAAACTTGCTCAAATCATCACGAAGCTCATCCTCAGAAACTTCCTCCCCAAGATTTCCAAGATAGACATTTCTAGAAGCACCAGACTGCTGCACTGCCAAGGCGACAGATGTTGGAACTTGTGATGGCTTCCCCCATCCAACCTTGATGTCCTGACCTCGGATTGAGAGTTTCTTCAGGATGGCATCAGAATGAAAGTGTGTAGCAGAACTTCCATCCAAGAAAGAAATGAATGCACAATTCTTATCGGGGAGTAGTCTTACAGACTCAATCTGCCCACTGCGAACATGCCCCAGTATTTCCTCAGCCGATGTCTCAGGCGGAATGTTTCCCAAGTATACCGTTCTGCTTGTTCCCGAGACTAAACCCGGAGACATATGTACCGGAGAAGATGGCTGAATCTGCATTTGTTGCATTTGATTCGTCATGGTAGCATATTGTCCAGTAGGTGATTGAGGGTTATAAAATTGCCCGGCGCCATAGGTGGATGGAGAAACAAGAGACTGGTATAGCTGGGGAGACATTTGCTGAACGGGGCTCATATTCTGTTGCTGGCCGTTTTGTTGCTGAAACCCGCCGTAGGTCTGGAATTGAGGACTACCAAATGCAGCTGGAGTGGCCGGTTGAAAGGGACTGCCGAGCAACAGCTGGGAAGGAAGCAAGGGAGTAAATTGCATGTCGAAACCTGTACCAGGAGTTGTCATGTCATTGTTTTGTTGACCCATCGCTTGTGTGTTTATCGAAGGAATGTTCGCTCTGCTACGCGGATGCCTGTCCCCATAACCACCCATCGAGAACTGGTTCGAGCTATATGCTCCATGAGAGAAGCCTGTGTCGGTGTTGGAAGGTTTGGAGGCATGCCCTTGAAATCTAGGATTTGAGCCCTGGCCGTTTGGCATGTTTTGTGTTTGTGTTTCCTGCATCGTGGAGAATTGAGGCGGCAGGACAATGCTGTCCCGCACAAGTGACGATAGAACAGCCGTTTTGAAAGATTAAGTGCCGGAGAGGGCACTAGGGGGTGTATAATAATAATACTACAGATCGCTCGACTGGAAGTTGAAAGTGAAGTGAAGGAGCGAATCGAATGTATGTCTCGTATGTGGGTATTCTCGGAAGATTAGGTGTTGGAATTGCGGTGGTGGGCCGGTATGAAGAATGTTTGATATAAACAAATTCTTGTAAATAAATTAAGTTAACATATATGTAATAATGGCTCAGGTCGAAAACGAAGCTGGCATAATCCGCACCCGCTGGAACTAAAGCTGACCCAGTCCGCGGAGGATGGAGAGCTATATGTTTAGGGATAGACGTCTGATAATAGCTGGCTGGAGCGAAAAGGCTATATCGAACAAATAATGTGAACAAAGAATAGGAGGTGGATGGAGGGAGCGAGGGTATCCCAAATAAGGTATAATAAAGACAACCCCAAGGAAGTTGAAGAAAAGAGCTACAAAATGTAAAGAGTGTGGTTTCTCCCAAGAAATGTCAGGAGATGGGGGATAGGATATGAAGCAAAAAAAGGAGATGAGAAGTAGAAACGAGGGAAGGGGGAAGATGGAAAGATGAAGATGAAGATGGTTGTGAAGGGATGAGGAAAGCGGGACGCAATATTAGTCGATGGAGAAGGAGGCGCCCATTTTGGGCCATTAATCTCAGGAGAGCTCTGGCGGGCCGGGGGTTGGAGACAGGGGGTTGGATAGCCGGGAAGGGAAGGAAGGAGGACGAAAAAAGTACATGTACAGTATATATGTAACCTGGGGATTTCTTTTACTTTTATTTTATAATAGTTGAACATGGATATACTAATATATATATATATATATTTAAATACATACACGTACCAAGAATGAATGGGGTCAACGTAAACGTGCTGCTGCTACGAGCACCTGACATTCATTCCTTCATCTTTTTGACTCCCCGATCAGCGCTAAAGCACGCACGCTATGGAATGGAAGAAGGAGAATGATAAGTAAGAAAGGACAAGTCAGTCAGCTGTGAGCCACCGAGCCACCAGCCAAAAGACAAGAACAGTCAGCATCACCGGTGCAGCGCATTGGGTCAAGCCAAACCCAAATAATGCCAACGGGTAGCTTATTAGACTCTCGACTACACTACACTACACTACGAGACTATTTCTTGGCACGCTCGTACGGTAAGCTTCTATTGTCTTGGCACCCACGTCTTGGCGAGATCCGACTGAACCCCCGGAGCCCCTATTCCAAAACGAACGACGGTGATCGTGAGGTTCCTTTTAGACTCAACCGTTGCGAGCTCTCATGCATCACGCGATCCGAAACGCTGGATAGCTTTGTCTACGAACCCTGGGGCCGAGGTCGAAAAGCAGAGGATGGAAGAGACATCTCAGGTTTTGGCTGAATTTCCACAGGTCCTCCACCAACCGAGAGCCCATTTGGTGGTCAACTGGCTCTCAATATAACAACAACAACAACAACAACAATAACAACAAAGCGGACGCAGAGGAATAAACCAATGCCAGGAAGCTTCCATATCATAATCGCGGTCACGTACTCGGCATTTCACTTCACTGACCGAACCAGAATGTTCATGAGAATTCATACCGTGAGACTCGTTGCAAAGTAAAGAAGGACTAAAGTAATATCTCACACCATCATCCATCACCTGTTCCACGATCCAAGACATGCAAATATCACAAAACCCCAAAAGATGATGATCCTGCTGTCGGCGTCAGCAGCTCCATTCTTTTTGCGTTTCAGCCACCGTTGTGTTTGGGAGTACAGTTTCGTTTCAACCAATCTTCACCATCAATTGGCGTGACCTTGGCAAGCAGGAGAGAGGCTCTACATTTGAAGCCCACGTAACTGAAATAGCTGTGTTGTTATACTCTGTCCAAGAGGCACGATAACCAGAAGACCGCTACATGATACGGAATTAAGTCTGTTTCGGTTTACACCCAGGTTTGAAATTCTCCTGAAACACACCACCAGAACCATCGTCTGAGCCCCTGTACGGAAGTGGCACGTGACCGATCATAAACCTTGAACTGGTGGAGGCTAGCCCTGGCCACTTGGCTTCGTGCTACTTTCATACACCTAAAGTGGTCGCGTGCAGGAGAAACTAGTGTATAATGTGAATTGTATGGGATAAAAAGCAATATCATAAGCTCATCGAAGTCTAATGCGGAGGCTGAATCAATGAAATCAAAACCACTTCCAACCAAATCACGGCTTACAACGGTTCATGAAGCGAGGATACAGACAACATGTACGAACAGAATGTTGGCCACAGATCCAGGCAATGAACCGCTCGAGTCCAAGTCCATAGCCCCCGTGAGGTGAAGTTCCGTATCTAGTATCCGATTAGCACTTAACGTTATACGTGAACAAAAAAAAAACTCACTTTCGCTGCTCTGTATACCAGTAGTATTCCTTGGGTGGAATCCCTTCGCGAGCATATGCTTCCATCAACTCTTCGTAGCCTTCCATTCTCATTGAGCCTCCAACAATCTCACCTACACCTGGCATCAAGACATCAACACTCTCTGTGCATCGACGATCGGCCTCTTCCTTCTTCATGTAGAAGGACTTGATCTCGGCCGGGAAGTGTGTTAGAAGAATTGGGAGATTAATGATATCCGTCATCTTTCTCTCTGCAGCTTCAGCAATATCATCTCCAAAAACGTGAGGTTTATCCTCGTCCGTAAGAATTGGTGGATCTTGTGCGTTCAGCCAATCAATGGCATCAGAGTATCGCATTCTCTTGAATGGTCTAGATGGTGCCTTGAAATCAGGGTTGAGTTCCTTAATATACCCAGCAATCTCTGGGTCAGCCATAATCGTCTGGATGACCGTGCTGATGATCTCTTCCAAGTGAGTCAAGAGGTCTTCGAAGTCGACAAAGTCCAGCTCAGCCTCCACATGAGTATATTCTGAAAGATGACGACGCGTCAAAGATTTCTCAGCTCTGAAAGATTTCTCGATACAGTAAACATTGCCAAGACTAGGAATACCAGTTTCGAGGTATAACTGAGACGACTGAGTGAGATATGCCTTCTCACCATAGTAATCCAACTCAAATAGAGTAGACCCACCTTCTACTTGTGTTTGGACAAATGCTGGAGGGCTGATTTTCGTGAATCGCATTTCTCTGTAAGCCTTGGCGAACGCCCACTCAACTGCGGAGCGAACTTTCATAACCGACGCGGCGTTATCACCTCGAAGAACAAGATGGCGACTGTCAAGCATCATCGAATCCCATTGGTCCTGCTGAGCTGATACTCTGTTGGTAATCGCATCAGCATCAGAAGGACTTGTACCAATGACCTCGTAGTAATCAACGTGCAATTCTCGCCCATCTGGAGCAGTTTGACCCTCGAGAACCTTCTTCAATTCACCGTACAATGTCAAAGAAGTGCCTTGAGCAAAGTTGAGGGCATCGTAAGTTTTCGTTAGGTTACCTGAAAGGACGCATTGCAGATGGCCATAACCATCAATGAGAGTAAGGAATGTGGCCTGCTTCTGTTCACCTGCGTAATATTAGCAACGCACAAATTTCAATGGGGCAATTACACATACGCAATCTATGAATACGTCCAGAGACCTTCACCCGAGTTCCTTTCTTATCTCCCTCTCCGAGCTCAACATCCTTTTGCCAAAGCTTGATTTTCTTAGCTTTTTGAAGAGAAGAATCCTCAGTAAGAATGATCTTCTTTGCATCTTCCAGTGTCTTGAGGCGAGCCTTTTCCTTCTCAGCTTCCTTTTCAGCCACTTGCTGCTGCTTCAAGAGCTTCTTCTTGTGCGCATCCAAAGCACCTTGAGCTTTCTTCACGGCACTCTTTGCTGGTTCTTTCCATACCAATCGCTCTGCTGGATCGCCGTCTGCAGACACTGCTCCAGTTGTGGATGCGCGCGATTGATATGTGTTTCCATCACTGCCTCCTTTTTGTATATACGCATATGCAAGAGATTTGTATGGCTTGGACTCAGTGCCAGTTGCGGTACTAAAAGGTTATAAGCTTTTGGTCAAGTGTATCTCGAGGGGCGAACTCACTCATCATCAAGCCCGACGTCTAGGAAGATAACAACGTCAGCAACTGGCTTAAGAAGCAATTGGAGTAAAGGTTCATGAAATGTGTCCCAGTGTGAGATTTACACTACCCCGCCGTGCTCTAAACTTACCAGTATCAATGTATATTGTTGAGTCAGCCTTGATACGCTCTGCGAGGTCTTCGATTGCTGCCGCCATCTCGAATTACGATCTTCTCGGTTCTGTTTCTTTTTCTTGGTGATAACACTGGTCTTAAACTTGGTGTTTTGGTGGGGGAATTAAGAGGGAGTCACTTTACTGGAGACTGCCAGGCGGTCTATGACTCTTCAAGAATTACTTTTAACACCCGGGGTGCCTCTATCCGTTTCCTTATCCGATAGTCACGGGGAAGCGAGACGCGCTATGTAAGGTAGGATCGTTGACGCGACGTGTGGAAAGTGATGCCCTGCCTAAACTAGAAGCTGTAGTCACCTAATCAGCTCTCCTTCTATCTGCAATTCTGGCTTCACGAAATATCTCCAGTATAGCTGGGAGAATATCGTGGACCTCACTCCGATTATTTGTGACAATGTCTCCTAAGCAGGCAACATTGGGGTATGTTAGAGACCGTCAAACCACCATAGGGTTGGTTAAATTGAGACGTTACTAAATTCCGTACTGAAAATAACATTATGTAGCAAGTTCTTCGGAAAACCCAATGCCACTCAACCGCCCGCAAGGCAGTCTACATTAGCCTTCTCTAATAAGTCCAGTTCTAAGAATGACACACCAAGCTCAAGCTTAGCGAAGGAGGTTGAGGAGGTTGAAAAGGTGGAAAAGGTGGAAAAGGTGGAAAAGGTGGAAAAGGTGAAGAATGAGGAGGTGAAACCCGGTTTGTCCCTTCTCCATTATTTGCCATCACGGCTATTAATAGAGTCCAGTTTTTGCAAAGAAACGTTCAAGATCACCAGAATCCAAAATCAAGTCAGAGAGCCCGAAAGAAAAGGGCATTGTTGAGATAGAAGACGACGAAGACGAGGAACCCATTGTTAAACGAGCCCGGCGAACTGGACACGCCATTGAGAATGTTCAGCCAACCACCAAGACTAAATCGACTACTGCTTCAGCTTCTAATAGTTCCAACATTCC
>Ga0247734_1001938_pt1 | contig 14624 bp, 9 predicted proteins | sample UWRJL103311B2_FD_180933 | JGI IMG/M metagenome (GOLD analysis project Ga0247734, IMG submission 180933) | Plant litter microbial communities from Arlington Agricultural Research Station in Wisconsin, United States - UWRJ-L103-311B-2 | ecosystem: Environmental > Terrestrial > Plant litter >... | reverse complement strand
TTTATATTTCAATACCTTAATCAAAAAAAACAACCTTAACTATGAACGAAAATATTAAATATAACAAAGGAACTGCCGCAGTTTGGGCAGGAGAAGACAATCCTTTCTTCAAAGGTGCGGCCACCACGCCGATTGTAAACAGTGTTGCCTTTGCCTATACCGACCTCAACGAATGGCATAATGTGGCAACAGGCCAGTCCGAAGGGTATATTTACAGTCGTAATACCAACCCTACTGTAGCTGCATTGGAAGAAAAGATACGCGTACTTGAAGGCGCAGAAGCTGCAACTGCCTTTGCAACCGGGATGGCCGCCATCAGCAATACCTTGTTTACCTTTCTTAAACCAGGCAAACGTGTGGTTTCTGTAAAAGACACCTACGGTGGTGCAAGCAAACTTTTCCTTGATTTTTTGCCAGGCTATAATGTTAAGGTCACACTTTGCGAAACCGGAAACCACGAAGAGATGGAAATGGAAATTGCAAAAGGCTGTGACCTGGTTTATCTGGAAACTCCTACCAATCCTACCTTAAAGATCATAGATATCCAAAGGATGGCGTCAGCCGCTAAAAACGCAGGTGCGATTGTAGTTGTTGATAATACATTTGGCACTCCTATCAACCAGAACCCATTGGCACTAGGCGCCGACCTGGTAATACACAGCGCGACCAAATACCTTTGCGGTCATTCTGATGCAATGGGTGGCCTGCTTGCCGGAAAGAAAGACCTGGTAAAACAGGTATTTGAGTTCAGAGAGATTAACGGCGCCAGCTTACAAGCCGACCCGGCATATATGATTGCCCGTGGGATGAAAACCCTTGACCTTCGTATAGAGCGACAAAACGCCTCGGCACTTAAAATTGCCACGTACCTGAAAGGCCACCCTAAGGTGAAAGATGTATTTTATCCCGGTTTGGAAACCCACATTGGACATGACATTGCCAAGGCACAAATGCGTGGTTTTGGCGGAATGCTCAGTTTTGCACTTGACGGCGGTTATGATTTGGTCGAGAAATTTCTCCCTTCACTGCAGCTAGTCCATCTTGCGGCAAGCCTTGGCTCAGTTAGTACCCTCGCAGGGCCTCCCCGGACAACCAGCCATGTTGAACTTACCGAGCAGCAACGGGCATTACTTGGTATCCCGGAAAGCCTGATCCGCTACTCCGTTGGTATTGAATATGTGGATGATCTCCTGCATGATCTTGAACAAGGATTAAAAAAGATTTAACCTAAAAAGGTCCCGCAATTATAAACCATCAATCGCGGGACCTTTTAACTTCTCCAGTTGGCATATCTAGGAAGTGATATCTTTAACCGTTGCTTTTCTCGGCGGGATATAAAAATCGACCACTTTATCAATTGAGCCCGTCAGGATCAGATAAAATGGATTTATATATTTCTCAAGAAAGATGGCAGACGACAATGTAATTGCGAAAATCAGCACAGGATAGGCTAACATGAGGTTTCCCTGAAAAACAAAATTCCATCCCTTATGCTCAAATACAAAAGCTACAAGAGGGTGAAATAAATAAATATACAGTGAGTAGTCCTTTCCCCAGCGGGCAAGCCTGCTGTTTTTCAAAGGCACAGTAAAGGCAAGTATAAATACACCAATGGCCAAAACCGACATACCCATCAGTATATCATGTTTATTAGCTCCGCGACCAGAGTAAAAATTAATTACAATCGCTTCCAGCAGTTGCAGGATATACCCACCAAATACAAAAAGCAAACCTATCCACGGTTTCATAAATTTCTGCAACCACCCAAACTTATAAAAGTATGAACCAAGTATCACATAGGGCAACGTAATCAATGGATGCACCCATGTTGTAAAATATTTTTGCGTGTGCAGTCCGAAAAAAGACGAATAAGAGTCCGTAATTAAAGATGTGCTGAATACAATTACCATTAACAATACTGATACCCATGATTTTACCCTAAACCTTTGTAACAGAAACATCACTATAGTTGACAGCAATAAAGATGTTAGAAACCACAAATGGAAATGATTGCCATAGATAAGGTACTTCCATTTGTAAATTACCCCATCCTGAATGAGTGACACAGGAATATAGACAATATTCGCTACGATCATGATGGAGATGAGTTTCATCCCTGTATATTTCAAGGCGAGGAAAGAAGACTTTTCGAGTGCCGGCTGCAGATAAAACCCACTTAGCATCAGGAAGTAAGGAACTCCCCATCTTGTTTCCAGATACACAATACTTAATATTGACTGGTCAGGTTTAATAAATTGAACATGAAGAAAAACTATAAAAAAGCACGCTACAAGTCTAAAAATATCAACTGTATCGTTTCTGGTTTTTGCACTCATATATCAATAGGTATTCACTTTGGCAAATAGTTACGGCATCAATATATTAACAAATAATCATCTATTTACAGTATTTTCAAAAGAGTATGAACAATAATCATTAATTATTACTTTCTGAACAAAAAATGAAAATCTTTATCCTAAAGGGCGAATAGCCTAAATTGATTAGTGGTCCACAAAAATGTGTTTATACAAGTAGGGCCTGTGTCACAAATGTGATCACAGGCCCATGAAAGTAACTGTTAATTAGAGGAATAAATTTATTGATCCCACCAAACTTTAGCATCCTGGGTGTCTCCACCTGGTAATGCTGCAGCAGCAGCGGTAACTGCATCGCGGTTACTGGTATATTCTGTAACTGCATAAGCAAGCCTTCTAGGAATTTGTTTAGAAGCATTTGATGCATTAGGGCCGGGAACCAGTACCGGAACACCTGTTCTGCGCCAGATATTCCATCCCCTTGTGCCATCAGGATAAGAAGCAATAAATTCCTGCGTAATGATCTTAGTTAAATTGGCAGCTCCCCCGGTTAATGCAACCGAAGCCTGTGTCATGTAATTTGCCGGAACTGTAGCGCCCCATTGAGCAAATGACAAGGCGATACCTGAACTGTAAAGGCCGGCAGCCGATTCAGCTGTCCAACCACGGCTGGCAGCTTCAGCTCGGGCTAATGTTACTTCCGCTGCGCTGATAATTACTACACTACCAGTTTGCGTTCTCAGGTCACCACGTAAAACGCGGGCCCAGTTAGTATTTGCAGAACCAAAAGCCAGAGCGGCAGATCTGATTAAACCGTAAGGAAAACCAACATTAGATGTTGTTGCACTGGTACCTTCAGTTGAACCCCCAAAGTAAGTCTGTCTGGTATCACTCAAACTTGCCATTAAATCTGTCATTGTTTTACTTTCTGCCAAATCCTTCCGTCCATTGTAATTTGTCCAGAATGGGCTAGGGAAATTTCCGCCCGGATAGCTCGTGGTAAAGTTTTGATCATTAGTTGTGATATATCCTGCTGGATCAGTTAATGCGGCATTAAATTCGGTTGCTGCATAAGCGCCGGCGGCAGGATACTTTTTAGACAATTGTAATGCCATTAGCATTCTTAATGAATTGGCCAGTTGTTTCCATGAAGTCACGTCACCACCATAAATGGCATCACCGGTGACAACCGATCCATCAAACGAAGTAATGGCTGTTTTCAATGTGGCGAACATTCCTTTATAGATATCTTCCTGTTTATCGTATTTTGGATGCAGATTAGCAAGGCCCTGCAAAGCCTCAGTATAAGGCACATCACCCCAACGATCAGTGATAGTCCAATACACATACTGTTGCATGATTTTAGAAACCTGCGTCATGTTATTGTTTTCTTTCGAATTGATAATGATCTGCAAATCGTTCAGCAATGTGCTGTAATAAGGCGTAAAGCTGGTTTGTTGTAAACTGTACAAACTCGCATCAGGATATTGTGTTTCAGAAAAGTACTGGGCATAATAACCCGGAACAGCTGATCCTTGTATAACTGGTTTCGCAATATTTGTATCTGCCGCAACACTCACGCTAGGAATAGTTCCTATTGCCCCGGTTGCACTTGCCAATAATGCGCCGATTACCGGCTTCGTCGTATTTGCCGGATCGGTGTTTGTATCACCGAAGGTATCCAGCTTTTTGCATCCTTCAAGCCCTAGAAAAAACAGACCAGCAAATGCATATATATATAATTTTTTCATACTCTTATGTGTTTCTTTATAATTGACCAATTAGAATCCTATCCTCAAATTAAAACCGTAACCATGTGTTCCTGGCAACTGACCGGTTTCACCAACCAATGCATCAATTTCCGATGGATCAAAATCCTTGGTTTTAGAATAGATCAGCACAGGGTTACGTGCTACGATAGAGAAATTGGCACTTTGGATCCATTTGCCCATTCCAAATTTCTTAACTGGAATATTGTATCCCAGTGAAACCTCACGCAGTTTGATATAGGTAAGGTCATACACAAACTCATCAAAGGTTTTGTTCGTATACAAGCCCTGATAATACGCCTGCGCACCTACATAATAAGAAACAGGTTGACCCGCAGCATTCTCACCTGTAACGTGTACACCACCACCATCAGCAACAGCATCCCTTACGTTATGACCTTTGTCGTTGATTGCAGCAGTTCTTTCAGTAAGACCACTATAAGATCCCCACATGTTTGACAGTGACACGAATTTACCACCAATTTGCCAGTCAATATTTGCACCAACTGTAAAGTCATTAAACACATTGAATGTATTTTGTAAACCACCAGTATGTTTAGGTAAAACACTACCAAAGTTTACATTTGGATCGTTCACATAAGCACCAGTTGAAGTAAGTTCAGGCTGGCCATTCGCATGGCGTTTAATACCATTACCAACAATCTGTCCCCATCTTTCACCTTCAATATGCACCAGGTACGGCAACTCTGAAGCACGTACACCACCAAGGCTGGCGGTTCTGGTGATACCATATTCTTTACTCAGCTCAACAATATCATTTTTAATCAATGGTGACCAGGTAGCTGATATATTCCATGAGAAATTACGCATATCTACCGGGCGGCCAGATAACTGGAACTCAAAACCTTCTCTTTTAATTTCTCCAATGTTGGTCAGCAATCCGGTATAACCTGTTGCACCGTTTAGTGTAAGGTTATAAGGGAAGCTTTTATCCGTTCCCTGCCAGTAAGTACCCGAGAAGTTAATCCTGTTTTTAAGAAATCCTAAATCCAAACCGATCTCACGTTGTGTAGATACTGCACCAGAAATATTTGGGTCAGTAATTGCATCAGGTGAAGTCATTAACAATTGGTCCTGCCATTTAAAAGGATTCAGCGTATATGCGCCACCTGGATATCTGTATGCACCAAAGGTATCATTGGTAGTACCTAAAGCCAATGGAATTTCTCCCCATGAAGCCCTTAATTTACCACTGCTCAACCAGCTAAATTGCTTCAGCAGATCGCTGAAAAGAAACGAAGCACCAAAAGATTTTGATAACACCGCGTTGTCATCTTGGGGTAAAGTCGAAAACCAGTCATTACGCAAGGTTCCGTCAATAAAGATCAGGTTTTTATAGCCCAGGGAAGCTTTTCCGAAAATCGCCCTGTATTTCTCTTCCCTTCTGATATTCGACACTGAAGGTGCGTTAACTGAATTCGGTATGGCATATAAATCAGGTACGCTCAAACCATTGTTGGTATTTGCGCTGTTTAACTTATAAACCGAGTTAAAAAAGTCAGATCCAACGTTCGCATTGATAGCGAAATCGTTGATCGTTTTTTTGTATACTGCAAGAAACTCGATATTTTCTCTGTTAGAATACAGATTTTGAGTTGAATAGTATCCTTTCACACCTGTTTGGTTACCGCCTGTTTCGAGCGCAGTACTGATGCGTTGTTCTTCAAATTCAGTATTCTGCTGTTTACGGTAAGTTCCCGAAATGCTCAGGTCGTTATTTATTTTGTAAGTAGCGCGTATATTACCATAAAGGCGGTCCCTGTTTACAACATTGTTGGTATTGTCAAAGTTTGAATAGAAGTTATACCAGTAGTTGGCACCATAAAAATCTTGTGGACTTGCAGGATCGTAAGAGTCAGGATTATTATGGTTCCATGAAGCAAGTTCACCTGTAGGAGATCTTAAATCACGCAATTCCTTCATGATGCCCATGTCAAGGTTACGGTGGAACCATTGGTTGAATGATCCTGAAGACTGGTTACCGTAGTCATCGCTGATGTCACCATGTAAAGTCCTGTTGATATAGTTGATGTTAGCTGAAACATTCAGTTTATCAGTAATATCATAAGAAGTGATCAGGTTTAATGTATTCTTTTTCAATTTTGAATTCGGGATCAGTCCCTGGATGTCCTGATTTCCGTAAGTCATTTTAAAAGTCATCTTATCAGTAGCCTGACTGATACTGATCGAGTTGTTCAGTGTTACCCCTGTGTTAAAGAAGTTTTTAGAATTATCCGGCTGTGGTGTAAACGAAGCCGTTTTGTAAGAATATTTCGAACCAGGATACCATGCATACCATGGAATATACTCCTGACCTTCCATTTTTGGTCCCCAGCTTGAGTCATCTGAATAATCATGATACTGTTTACCGTTCAGCGCCTGCCATTCAACAGGATCACCTTCTTTCCACTCATAAGTCAGCATATCTGCAGAGGCACCGCCACCATAGATATTCTGGTAGTTCGGAAGATAAGCCACTTTGTCAAACTGTGCACCGATGTTTACTGTTATTCCCACTCCCTGTGGTTTAGCTCCTTTTTTTAGTGTGATTACAATCGCACCATTTGCGGCCTGTGAACCAAACTGCGCTGTGGCAGCAGGCCCCTGCAACACTGAAATACTCTCTACATCATCAAGATTGAGGTCGTTTGCACTTGGCAGGATAGTTCCATCCACTACGTATAGCGCACCAGAACCTGTTCCAAATCCAGAAGCACCACGTAAACGTACTTCTGTTTCCCTTCCAAGGGCAGCTACCGACTGACTTCTAACCTGAATACCTGCAACCTTACCGGCAAGGGCATTGTTCAGATCGGTCTGACGGATTGTGTTTAATTTTGCACCGCTTACCACCTGTGCGTTGGTAGTGGTCGATCTTGCTGTTTGTGTAGTTCCGAATGCACCGGTAACTACTACTTCTGATAGCTGACTTGCATCGCCTTCCAGCGCGATACGCATCGTTTCTGATGATGCAGGAAGCTCAATCGTTTTATATCCCAGGGAAGAAAATACCAAAACGGTGTTTGGACCAGAAACATTTAACGAAAATGAGCCATTTGCATCTGTTTGAGTTCCCGTTTTTGAGCCTTTTACCCTGATTGTAGCACCGGGTAATGGTAAACCATCTGTTTTTGTTGTCACTGTACCAGAAACGACTCGGGTTTGAGCCTTTGTGTACATCGCGAATAGTAGAAAAACGCATAAAGTGAGTAACTTTCTTGTCATACGTACATAGTTAATAGTAAAAATTTAATAGTTAAGTGCAATATCACAATAAATAACAATAGAAAGAAAATTTATCTTCAATAAATAGTTTTATTCTGTAATTTTTACGTAAATGGCAACTAAAAAATATCAAAATGAACATATATGCTGGTAACATTTTGATTTACCCTAAAATGCTTGCTATTTTAACAAAGAATTGAACATTTTATTATCATAAATGCAAATACAAACAAAATTTCGATCAAAAAACATGACGTTTTAACAATTATTTTTTCGATTACACAAAAAATTGAAAGGTTAACCGCTTAAATTTATCAAATTTGACCTATTAAGCTTGTTTATCAACTATTTATTGTCAGAACCTCTTTTCATTAAATTATTCTATTTTTGAAAAGTAAACTAATTACTATGACCCTATTTTTCACCATAGCAAAACCTGACAAGCTGGATACTGCATTGTCGCTCTTAAAAGAAGCAGCCGAAAGTATAAAAGCAAAAGGACTCAAACAGTGGGGCATCTGGCTCAAACCACAGGAGAAACAAATAGCCTGGATTAATGAAGGTTTTCAAAACGGCGAGTTCTTTATCGTACAGAATGAAAATGGAGAGGAACTTGGTATGTTCAGGTTATCCTATCAGGATATTTTATACTGGGGGGTACAAACTGAAGAAGCGGCTTACATTCATTCGCTAATGGTGAAAAAGCAGTTTGCAGGTCAGGACCTTGGCAAAAAGATTATCGCACAGGTAGAGCAGAAGTTGCTCAGCGATGGGATCAACTTGTTAAGGCTGGACTGCAATGCCGAAAACCGTTGGTTATGCAATTATTATGAAGCGCAGGGATTTGTTCAGGTTGGCCAAAAACAAATGCCCCATGGTTTGAATAATCTATATGAAAAGAAATTGTGAAGCACGCTGGGGATAGTTTTTATTAGCTAAAACCAAACAGCAAAAATTTGCGTAACTGAGCCAATAACTTATATGGCTCATAAAAATTATACTTATTTACGCGTCTTAACCGGAGTATTGCTGATCCTGATAACTGGATTAAAAGTATCCATGATGACTTATGCCCATATTTCAAAGTCTTTTCAGGCGATGACAGAGCCCACTGCCAAGGAAGAAAAGAAAATCCCGGAAAAAGACAATCTGCAGGAAAAAGAAAACACGTATTTCGACTTTCACACAAAAAAATTGCTGTTACTGAGATGGTACAGCAATATAGTTCATCTCACGGCCTATAAAAATCACTACAACTCATCCTACTTTCCAAAAATTGCTATTCCGCCTCCCGATTTTCATATACAATAGACGGTCACAGACCTCACACCAATTTTAACATTATTGTATTTTGAAAATTATCATGAAAACATTCAACCTTTTAAATAAGCTGGCATTCGTATGTGCCGCTACTATAGTATTGGCCACCTCCTGCAAGAAAGACAAAGATTCAACAGCAGCGGGAACAGAAGAAACAAATGGTCCCGACCTTAATTTTATAGCACTTACGGCAGACAATCGTTTGATGACCATTAACGCTAAAAATGTGTCCACAGCTATTGCTACATCGTCCATTACTGGTCTTCAAACAGCAGAAACGATAGCCGCAATTGATTTCAGACCTGCCACAGGTGAACTGTACGGCATAAGTAACGCCAGCCGTCTTTATATTATCAATGCTCAAACGGGTGTTGCCAGAGCTGTAACAACCACCCCCTTCACCCCTGCCATCACTGCTTCAGCGAATGGGACAGGCTTTGATTTCAACCCAACAGTAGACCGTATCCGATACGTTGGTGTTAATGGTCAAAATTTACGTCTAAACCCGGAGACCGGAACAGTAGCCAGTATAGACGGCGTTATTAATGGTGCTACCAATGCAACCATTGGCGCGGTAGCCTATACACAAAATCGCGCAGGAGCAGCCACAACGGTACTGTTTGATATCGACATTACCAACGATAAACTATACAAACAGGATCCGCCCAATGACGGTAAGCTTGTAGAAGTTGGAAGCTTGACCATAAATGCCGAATCTACCGCGGGGTTTGATATAAACCCTGCAGGGACCTCAGCATTAGCAGCAATTACAGTTTCTGGAATACAGGGATTATATACGATAGACCTTACTACAGGCAAGGCCGTGAAGATTATGAATAACCTTCCTGCAAAAATGATTGGTATAGCAATTCCAACAGAGCCCGTGGCCTATGCAATCACTGCCAACAACGAACTTTCAATCTTTAATCCACTTAGTCCGTCACCTATTTTAAAGCCCCTTTCAGGCTTGCAGGCGGGCGAGACCATCCTTGGGATAGATTTCAGGCCAGTAAACGGGCAACTTTATGGACTAGGCAGCACGAGCAGGATATATACAATCAATGCATCATCAGGTGCTGCAGTCGCTGTAGGTACAGCACCATTGACTACCTTGTTATCAGGCACCGATTTTGGTTTCGATTTTAACCCTTTTGTAGACCGGATACGAGTAGTAAGTAATACCGGACAAAATTTAAGGCTAAACCCCAATGACGGATTGGTAGCAGGCATTGATCTGCAGTTGAATCCTGGCACCCCATCTATAACTGCCGCCGCATATACCAACAACTTCGCAGGCGCAACTTCCACGGTATTATACGATATCGATACACAAAACAACCGTTTATATAAACAAGACCCACCAAACGCTGGTGCCCTGGTAGATGTTGGCCCTTTGGGCGTGACTGCTTCAGCAAGCAATGGTTTTGATATTGGCAGCACAAGCGGAACGGCTTACGCGCTGTTGACAGTAGGTGGTGTTACAAAAGTTTATACCATTAACCTGACCTCCGGCGCAGCAACCGCAGGTGCTACGGTTACAGGTAACGTAAAAGCATTCACCTTAGGATTAGGTTTTTAAAGAATAACACAAAACCTATCCCAACCCCGCAGCAACATAACACTGCGGGGTTTTATTTGTTAAAAACCCTTGTAAAGTTGGAAATAATTCACTCAGTTTACGGCAATAAAATTTTAACGCTTTATGGTAATTGTTATCCAGTGTGCCGACCAAACAGGTTTAGTTTCCGCAATCACCGGAGTGTTGGCAGCTAAAAATTTGAATATTATTTCACTTCGTGAACATGTAGACCAAACAGAAAACAGGTTTTACATGCGACTTGAGGTAACAGAAGCATTTGATGCCGACCTGTTGCTTAGCGAATTTCAGCGTGTACTCCCCCCTGCCGCGCTGATCACTATCAACCCCTTACCGCACAAAAAGATAGTAGTATTGGTTACTAAAGAGTACCATTGCCTGGCAGACATCCTGGTGAAAAACTATTTTGGCTCTTTAGGCGCAACGGTGTCTGCTGTGATTGGCAACTATCCCGATCTAGGGGATATCTGTAAGCGTTTTGATATCCCATTCTTCTTTGTGTCCCACGAAAATAAAGACAAAACAGCTTTCGAGGATGAAATGACTGAAATCATAACAACCTATGCGCCTGAATATCTGGTACTGGCAAAATTCATGCGTATCCTCTCCCCTGCCTTTGTTGCACAGTTCCCAAAACAGATCATTAACATACACCACTCCTTCCTGCCTGCATTTATTGGGGCCAATCCTTACAAAAAGGCTTTCGAGCGTGGAGTAAAACTGATCTGCGCTACTGCGCATTTTGTAACAAACGACCTGGACGAAGGTCCGATTATCACCCAGCAGACTATATCAGTCAACCACTCACAGGTGACCGCAGATATGGTAAAAACCGGGAAGGAGATTGAAACCTCTGTATTGGCCAAAGCATTGCGTTTGGTGTTTGACGACCGCGTTTTTGTCTACCGCAATAAGACTGTAGTGTTTGATTAATTATGGCGCTTGCGGGCTCAGGCAGAACAATCTGACGTTTGCACCGTTTTAATCATGTGGAAGATTACATAAATGAATACTAAATGATAGGTAGTTTTAAAGGAAACCTCAAATTAAAGATAGCTTTACTACTGATTATCATTGCAACAATTGTGGCTTTTGTATGCTACCTGCAACCAAAAAAATACACCGACTGGACAGTATACGGCGGAAGTCATGATAATATAAAGTACTCTCAACTCAAACAGATAGACACTACTAACGTTGGCCAGCTCAAGGTGGCATGGGTTTACCATTCAGAAAACAATGACTCTTCCAGATTTGGCGTCATGGAGTGCAATCCTATTATCATCAATGATGTATTGTTTGGCGTATCTCCCAGATTAAAACTTTTTGCGCTCGATGCTGCATCAGGAAAAGAAAAATGGCACTTTGACCCTGCAGACTCCACGGCAAACAAAACCTGGCCGGTCAGCAGCATAAATATGAACAGAGGCGTTGCCTATTGGTCGGACGGTGATGATAAACGCATCATCTTTACCGCTGGGCCGATTGTTTTTGCCGTAAATGCCAAAACCGGCAAACTGATCAACAGCTTTGGCACAGACGGCGGCATAGACCTCAGAAAAGGCCTTGACCGAGATGAAAAGAGTGTTTCCATTACCCCCACCTCTCCTGCCCTGGTTTATCGCAACCTGTTTGTTATCAGCGGGGCAGTCAACGAAACCACACCCGGACATATCCGCGCATTCGATATTAAAACAGGTAAGCAAAAATGGATTTTCCATACCGTTCCCTATCCTGGTGAAGCAGGATTTGACAGCTGGGAAGACACTACCGCCTATAAACGAATGGGATCCACCAATGCCTGGTCGGGTTTTAGCATGGATGAAAAGCGGGGCATATTATACGCTGGCATTGGCAGCCCCACTAATGATTTTTATGGAGGCGACAGATTAGGTCAAGGTCTGTACGGGAACTGCATGCTTGCACTTGATATACAGACAGGAAAAATTAAATGGCATTTTCAGGCCGTTCATCATGACGTTTGGGACATGGATCCTACCAGTCCTCCAGCCCTGATCAGCCTTAACAAAAACGGCAAAAAGACAGATGCTGTAGTATTCACTACAAAAACAGGGATGGTTTATGTTTTGGACAGGGTGACTGGAAAGCCGTTACTACCAGTTGAAGAAAGACCTGTACCTACCAATAACGTGGTTACAGGCGAAAAACTGAGTCCTACACAGCCCTTCCCGGTATGGCCGAAACCCTTCGTGAGGCATGCCTTTACAGAAAAAGACATCAACCATCTTTTTGGGGATTCATCTTATCAGGACATCAAAAAACGGTGGCAGGGCTTTCGTTCCGAGGGTATTTATACGCCTCCTTCAGAGAAAGGAACAATTGTTCTGCCGGGTTATGATGGTGGCGCAGAATGGGGAGGACCAGCTGTCGATCCCGAAACTAATATCTTATATGTTAATGCCAATGAAATGGCCTATATCATCAACCTGGTGAAAGACACCGCAGCTAGCACTGCGTCAATGAATAATTTACAGGCAGGCACTATGTTGTACCAAAAAAACTGTATGGGCTGCCATGGTGCAGAACGTGAAGGGTCTGGCAACTATCCATCGCTAATCGCTGCAAATAAAAAGTACAACGTAGATCAGTTTAACACCTTACTATCAACTGGCCGGCGCATGATGCCTGGTTTTAACCAGCTAAGCAAAACTGAAAAAACGGCTATTGCAACGTATGTTCTGGAGATGAAAAACGAGCAGCACAAAGCCTTTACAGGTAAAACCAGCATTGCTGAGAAAGAAATGAAAACTTCGTTCAATCATCTCGGCCATACGAAATTTTTAAACAATGAGGGATATCCGGCAATAAGTCCACCCTGGGGCAGTCTAAGCGCTATCAACCTCAATACTGGCAAGTTTGAGTGGCAGATCCCTTTTGGTGAGTTTGAAGAGTTAAAGAAAAGAGGGATACCAACCACCGGCCGGGAAAACTTTGGCGGACCAGTGGTTACTGCTGGCGGAATACTCTTTATCGGTGCTTCGGCCGATGGAAAACTTAGGGCAATTAACAAAAGCACTGGGAAGACCATATGGGAAGCTACACTTCCTGCACCTGGTATGTCCACACCTGCTATTTATGAATTAGATGGACGCCAATATATTGTAATTGCCTGCGGAGGTTCCAAATCAGGAGGGAAATCAGGCGACGCTTACATTGCCTTCAGCTTACCTTAACCAGGATTCGAAGATTTCCTTTTGCAGTGCATCGGGATGATCCAGCGGTGTCATGGCGAAACTTTTTTCCTTTTTGGTTCCAAGGGTAACCATCACACTTTTGCGCTTGCCCTCATTATCCAATACATCCAATTTAATGGTGTCCCCAGCTTTTCTGGTTCCGCGGATTGCTCTAATTTGTTCAACATCAGGTTTCTTCCCATCAATTTTTAGGATCTTATACTTTGCATGCAGTCCCGCCTTCCATGCCGGAGAATTATAGGCGACTTTTGAGATAACCACATCAGGTCCTGTTACCCTTGAAGTTATACCCAGGTATGCCCCTGGCAGCTCCCTGGTTACCGTATCTATGGTCAAACCTGCGTAAGCAACGTATTTTGGGTAATCTACAGGTTTTACGGTCGATGCATATTCAAATAATTCCGTCAAAGGAACCCCTGCGGTCTTTTCTGCCTCTGCCTGGAATTCCTGTTCTGTAAAACCGCGTTTCAGGCCCTTATAGTATTTCTGGTACAGCAACTTCATCAGGCTGTCCAATGACTGCTTGTTTTTCGTTTCGTGCCTGATCTTGAAATCCAGCATAAGACCAAGGATAGCGCCTTTGTCATAATATGAAATCGTTTTGTAGGCAGATTCTTCCGATTTCCCAAATGGGTTTTCAGCCCATGTATCATAACTGGATTGTGTGGCAGACTGGTACAGATGACCTGGAGAATTTTCATATTCGCCAATAGTCTTGCTGTAGAATTCAAGGAGATCAGCGGTACTCACCAGGTTGGCCCGCCTGATGATCAGGTATTCATAATAAGAAGTAAAACCTTCAGAAACCCAAAGCATATTGGTACGGTTTTCTTTTGAATAGTCAAAAGGACCAAGTTCTACAGGGCGGATGCGTTTCACGTTATAATGGTGAAAATACTCATGGGCCAGGAAACTGTAGGCTTGTTTTTTTGCTTCGGGGGAATCAAAAATATCCCTGCTTTGAAAACTGAGCGAGCTTGAATTTAAATGCTCAATACCACCCTGCCCGTATCCTATATTCAGAAAGGTATAGTGCGCATAGGGTATCTCCCCAATCACATCAGATGCATGTATGACAATATTTTTTAAGTCGGCCATAAACTGCTTGCGGTCCACAATCCCCATGTCATAGCCAACAAAATTATGCGGTATATGATTGACT
>Ga0247734_1001937_pt1 | contig 14625 bp, 8 predicted proteins | sample UWRJL103311B2_FD_180933 | JGI IMG/M metagenome (GOLD analysis project Ga0247734, IMG submission 180933) | Plant litter microbial communities from Arlington Agricultural Research Station in Wisconsin, United States - UWRJ-L103-311B-2 | ecosystem: Environmental > Terrestrial > Plant litter >... | reverse complement strand
TCAACCTGGTCTACGACCGATAATTTAAAGGCTAGCGTGTAGTCGCGCTGGCTGCGCCTTTTGCCCGAATCCATTGAATCCTCCTGAGGAAAGGTCAGAAGGTGTAAACCTTATTCAGGACGGGACACAGGCCACAAAAAAGCCCCGAACCAGTCGGGGCTTTTTCGTTCCGGCCTTGCTTAACCTTCGCGGTTGCGAGTCAGCAGGGCTGGTTTTTCACCGCGTGGGCGGGTTGGCAACTGATCGAGCTGCTCGGGAGACGGGAAGCGATCGCTTTTGGACTCCTTGTGCATGATCTTCGGTTGCGGCTGGCTGTCGCGTGGGCCACGAACGGCTGGCTCTTGACGGGCTGGTTGGTCATCGCGGGCCGGGCGACGGTTACGCGGGTTCTCGTCACGACGCGCCTGGCCATCGCGCGGCGCACCGCTGCGTGGGCCACTGCGCTTGGCAGGCGGCGTACCGGTGGTTGCACCGCCGCCGCTGCGCGGACCACTCGGGCGAGGAGCACGTGCGGCCGGAGCAGTACCGGTTGCAGCGCCTGCGCCGGTAGCCGGAGCGCCAGGACGACGACCGCGACCCTGGTTCTTGTCCTTGTACGGGCTGACGTAGTCAGCGCGGTTGCCGAAGTTATCCACTTCGTCATCCAGGAACTCGTCCGGAGCACGATCCGACGATGGGCGTGGAGCGGCTGCTGCGCGCGGCGTCGACGAACGTTGTTCCCGGGCTGGCGCACCATCACGCGGCTTCTGCTGTTCGCGAGGCTTGCGGGCCGGACGCTCACCCGGAGCGGCTGCCGCTGCGGCCGGGGTCTTTTCCTTGCCTTTGTCCTTGCCCTTGTCTTTACGACCGCCACCGCCGCCGCCACCGTTCGGGCCGTCGCCACGCGGGCCACGCGAGTTACGCGGGTTGCGCACGTCAGGACGCTCGCGAACTTCCGGCTTCTCGGCTTCAACGGAGCTCATGTCGAAGCCCATCAGATCGCCATCGGCGAGCTTCTGCTTGGTCATGCGCTCGATGCTTTTCAGCAGCTTTTCTTCGTCCGGCGCGACCAGGGAAATGGCTTCACCGGAGCGACCTGCGCGGCCGGTACGGCCGATACGGTGGACGTAATCTTCATCGACGTTTGGCAGCTCGAAGTTGACCACGTGCGGCAGCTGATCGATATCCAGACCGCGAGCGGCGATATCGGTCGCAACCATGATGCGTACGTCGCCAGCCTTGAAGTCGGCCAGGGCTTTGGTGCGTGCGTTCTGGCTCTTGTTACCGTGGATCGCCACAGCGCTCAGGCCGTGTTTGTCCAGGTACTCGGCCAGACGGTTCGCGCCGTGCTTGGTGCGGGTAAACACCAGAACCTGTTCCCACGCGCCTTGCGTGATCAGGTGCGCCAGCAGCGAACGCTTGTGGTTGGCAGGCAGACGGAATACCCGTTGCTCGATGCGCTCGACCGTGGTGTTCGGCGGCGTGACTTCGATGCGCTCGGGGTTGTGCAGCAGCTTGCCAGCCAATGCCGTGATGTCGTTGGAGAACGTTGCCGAAAACAGCAGGTTCTGACGCTTGGCAGGCAGACGTGCGAGCACTTTTTTCACGTCGTGGACGAAGCCCATGTCTAGCATCCGGTCGGCTTCATCGAGCACGAGGATTTCAACGTGGGACAGGTCGACGCTGCCTTGACCGCACAGATCGAGCAAGCGACCCGGGCAGGCCACCAGTACGTCTACGCCGCGGGCCATGGCCTGGACTTGTGGGTTGGTGCCGACGCCGCCGAAGATGCAGGCGCTGACGAACTTCAGGTCGCGGGCGTACAGCTTGAAGCTGTCATGCACTTGCGCGGCGAGTTCGCGAGTCGGGGTCAGGACCAGTACGCGGGGTTGGCGCGGGCCGTGACGCTGGGATTTGTCCGGGTGACCGTTGGGGAAAAGACGCTCCAGAATCGGAAGAGCGAAACCACCGGTTTTACCTGTACCTGTCTGGGCGGCAACCATCAGGTCGCGACCTTGCAACACGGCGGGAATGGCCCGCTGTTGCACCGGAGTAGGCTGGGTATAGCCCGCTGCCTCGATGGCGCGAACTAGAGCCTCGGAGAGACCGAGGGAAGCAAAGGACATGAGTAATCCTGTTTTAGTTAGAGCTTATGCTCAAAGGGAAGTCTTGCCTGACGCAAAATCGCGTTTAGGGACGCGATTCCGTCCGGTCCTGCGGGGTCTTCTGGGCATCTCGATACGTCAGCGCGGGTGAAAAAAGCGCTTGGAGGCGTGATCGGGGAGCCTAATGCTAGACCGAGCATCCGGGCGTAAGCCTGGCGGGAAGGCCGGAGTATAACAGAGCAAACGCGTAACGCCGCTTTCCTGCTGCTCAACGGTGCCCGAGATCAAATAACACCGGCAGGTCACAATGGGCGCAACCTGCCGGGGATGCAACAATCTGTCAGCGAGGCAGCTTCAGATTGTTCCAGATCGCCAGGCTCGGTTCGGCCTGGTTCAGGGTGTAGAAGTGCAGGCCGGGGGCGCCGCCTTGCAGCAGACGCTCGCACATTTCGGTGATGACCTGCTCACCAAACGCTTGAATGCTCTGCACGTCGTCGCCGTAGGCTTCCAGTTGCTTGCGGATCCAGCGTGGGATTTCCGCCCCGCAGGCATCGGAGAAGCGCGCCAGCTTGCTGTAGTTGGTGATCGGCATGATGCCTGGCACCACTGGCAGGGTGACGCCTTTCTTCTGAACGCGTTCCAGGAAGTGGAAATAGCTGTCGGCGTTGAAGAAATACTGGGTGATCGCGCTGTCGGCACCGGCCTGAGCCTTGTGCACGAAGTTCTTCACATCGTCTTCGAAGTTGCGCGCCTGGGGATGCATCTCAGGGTAGGCCGCGACTTCAATGTGGAAGTGGCTGCCGGTCTCTTCACGGATGAAGGACACCAGATCACTGGCATAACGCAGCTCACCGCTGGCCATGCCCATACCCGAAGGCAGGTCACCGCGCAGGGCGACGATACGCTTGATGCCGGCTTCTTTATATTGAGTCAGCAGTGCACGAAGATCGTCCTTGCTGTCGCCAACGCACGACAAGTGCGGGGCAGCCGGGACTTTTACTTCGCTTTCCAGTTGCAGCACGGTGTTGATCGTGCGGTCACGGGTCGAACCACCGGCACCGTAGGTGCAGGAGAAGAAATCGGGGTTGTAGCTGGCCAACTGACGAGCAACGGTCAGCAGCTTTTCATGCCCAGCGTCGGTCTTGGTCGGGAAAAACTCGAAGCTGAAGCGGCGGTCTTGGGACATGGTGGAGGGAACCTCCAGCTACAAGCTGCAAGCTTCACGCTGCAAGAGGGCAATGCTGCGCCCGATCTTGCTGCCAAAGCTTGCAGCTCACGGCTGCGTAAAAACGATAAAGAAGCAAGCTCCAGGCTCAAGCCGCAAGTAAATGAAACGCTCTTGCTTGCCGCTTGAAACTTGAAGCTTACCGCTGCTTAGTAGCGATACGCGTGCGGCTTGAACGGACCTTCAACGGTCACGCCGATGTAGTCGGCCTGGGTCTTGGTCAGTTTGGTCACAACGCCGCCGAAGCCGCGAACCATTTCCAGGGCCACTTCTTCGTCGAGTTTCTTCGGCAGTACTTCTACGGTCAGACGCTCGGCTTTTTGAGCCGGGGACAGATCGGCGTACTTCTGGCCGAACAGGAAGATCTGCGCCAGTACCTGGTTGGCGAACGAACCGTCCATGATGCGGCTTGGGTGACCTGTGGCGTTGCCCAGGTTAACCAGACGGCCTTCGGCCAGCAGGATCAGGTAGTCGTCGTTCTGGGCATCGAATGCGCCAGGGCCGGTACGGTGAATTTTGTGAACCTGCGGCTTCACTTCTTCCCATGCCCAGTTCTTGCGCATGAAAGCGGTATCGATTTCGTTGTCGAAGTGACCGATGTTGCAGACCACAGCGCGTTTTTTCAGCGCTTTGAGCATGTTCGAGTCACACACGTTGACGTTACCGGTGGTGGTCACGATCAGGTCGATCTTGCCCAGCAGCGCTTTGTCGATGCTGGCTTCGGTGCCGTCGTTCTCGCCGTCGATAAACGGGGAAACCAGTTCGAAACCGTCCATGCAGGCTTGCATGGCGCAGATCGGGTCGACTTCGGTCACTTTAACGATCATGCCTTCCTGACGCAGGGACTGAGCCGAGCCCTTGCCCACGTCACCGTAGCCGATCACCAGCGCTTGCTTGCCGGACAGCAAGTGGTCGGTGCCGCGCTTGATGGCGTCGTTCAGGCTGTGACGGCAGCCGTACTTGTTGTCGTTCTTGCTCTTGGTCACCGAGTCATTGACGTTGATGGCCGGGATTTTCAGCTCGCCCTTGGCCAGCATGTCCAGCAGGCGGTGAACGCCCGTGGTGGTCTCTTCGGTCACGCCATGGACGCGGTCCAGGATCGCCGGGTATTTCTTGTGCAGCAGCTCGGTCAGGTCGCCGCCGTCGTCGAGGATCATGTTGGCATCCCAAGGCGCGCCATCTTTGAGGATGGTTTGCTCAAGGCACCACTCGTACTCTTCTTCGGTCTCGCCTTTCCAGGCATAAACCGCGATACCGGCAGCAGCAATGGCAGCAGCGGCCTGGTCTTGAGTGGAGAAAATGTTGCAGGACGACCAACGCACTTCGGCACCCAGGGCAACCAGGGTTTCGATCAGCACGGCAGTCTGAATGGTCATGTGGATGCAGCCGAGAATCTTGGCGCCCTTGAGCGGTTGCTCGCCAGCGTATTTGCGGCGCAGGCCCATCAGGGCAGGCATTTCGGATTCAGCGATGATGGTTTCGCGACGGCCCCAGGCAGCCAGGGACATGTCGGCGACTTTGTAGTCGGAAAAATCTGCGGGCGTAGATACAACACTCATTAGAGAGTCTCCATTCGTAGTGTGCGAATGGGCGCCGTTGTGCGTTTAAGGCCCGACGGGGACAACCCGGTCGAACAACGCCCCATCCGAGCCTGACAGGAAAACCTGCTGCAGCGCCCCTCGGACAGGTGGCGGGACGGTATCAAGAGGAGATGACCGTTTTGAAACGGAGGCGATTATAGCTTTCTTTGAGCGGCAAGTTGCAAGCGGCAAGCGACAAGCAGAAGCCGGACGGCGTTTGGCTGGCAGCTTTGCGGCTTGCAGCTCGGGCGGCGATCAACAAGAACACACGATCCGCTTCAACTTGCAGCTTGCCGCTTGAAACTTGCCGCTGGGGGCTGTAACCCTATACCCCAAACCCCACGGAGCCAGCGCCCCCATGAACTTCCACACCCGCAAATGGGTTAAACCCGAAGACCTGAACCCCAACGGCACGCTATTCGGTGGCAGCCTGCTGCGCTGGATCGACGAAGAAGCGGCGATCTACGCCATCGTTCAGCTGGGCAATCAGCGGGTGGTGACCAAATACATTTCCGAAATCAACTTCGTCAGCGCCTCGCGCCAGGGCGACATCATCGAACTGGGCATCACGGCCACCGAGTTCGGGCGTACCTCGATCACCTTGACCTGTCAGGTGCGCAACAAGATCACCCGCAAAAGCATTTTGACGGTCGAGAAGATGGTCTTCGTCAACCTCGGCGAAGACGGCCTGCCCGCGCCCCACGGCAGAACCGAAATCACCTACGTGAAAGACCAGTTCAAGGAAGAAATGAACGACGGCTGATACCGCAACCGTTCAGGCAGGAATGACTAAACCAGCCCGGCGTCCACCAGCCACTGCTCCAGCCCCACAAGATCGGGGATTCTGGCGACGGTTTCGCCGACCTGCACAGCGGCCAGTTCAAGCTCGGCCAAGGGCACGTCGACATAACTGAGCTGGTTGTCGACCTTGCAGGAGCGAGGAATGCCTTGAATCAGCAGCGCGATGAATTTCAGGTGCTCGCGCCCGCCCAGCGCGTTGAGCACCACGATGCGCGCACGGCCACCGACGCGGGTCCGCGCGCCACAGGCCGCTTCGAAACTGAGCAGCGGCAAGTCATGCTGGCGCCAGCTGATCTGGCCCAGGTACCAGAGCGGCGCGCCAGGTTCGGCGCTGCAATCCTGGTAGTCGATGAGTTCGGCAACCGCGACGTTGGGCAACAGCAGATTGCGGTCGTCCAGCGGCAGGATCAAACCGGTCAACGTCGCCAGGTGGCTTGAATGGGCAGCGTTAGGCATTGACCTGGCTCCAGTGGGCGATGCTTTCGAGCAGCATCGATTCCTGATACGGCTTGCTCAGGTATTCGTTGACGCCAACGGCCATGGCCCGGTCGCGGTGTTTCTGGCCGGAGCGGGAGGTGATCATGATGATCGGCAGGTCCTTGAGGTGTGGGTCAGCGCGCACCTGGCTGGCGACTTCGAAGCCATCCATGCGCGGCATTTCGATGTCCAGCAGCATGATGTCGGGCACCCGATCCTGCAGCAGCGCCATGGCGTCGACCCCGTCCTTGGCGGTGAGCACGGTCATGCCATTGCGCTCCAGCAAACGGCTGGTGACCTTGCGCACGGTCACCGAATCGTCCACCACCATCACCAGCAACGGGCGCGCCTGCTCGGCTTCGCTGTAAGCGGTTGCGACGACCCCGGAGGACTGCTGCGCCGCCAGACGACTGTGCAGCGCACGGATGTGCGCCAGCAAATCAAGGATCAGCACGACCCGGCCATCCCCGAGGATGGTCGCACCCGAGACCCCCTGCACCCTGGCAAACTGCGGCCCGAGGCTTTTCACCACGATTTCCCGCGAGCCCGCCAGCGCATCGACCTGCACCGCGACCCATTGATCCTGAACATGGACCAGCAGCACCGGCAACGGCTCGGCCTGGCCGATCAGCTTGGGCGGCTGGCTGTTGTTGAGCAGCTCGCCGAGGTAACGCAACTCGTAGCTGCGCTGGCCGTATTGATAGCGCGGCGGCGATGCCTCATAGCAGGCCTCCAGCTCATTGGGCATGACCCGCACGATGCCTTCGACCGTGTTGAGCGGCACCGCGTATTGCTCTTCGCCGCATTGCACCATCAGCGCCCGGTTGACCGATACCGAGAACGGCAGGCGAATCCTGAACAAAGCGCCCTGCCCTTGCACGGATTCAATGACCATGGTGCCGCCCAGCTGCTTGACCTCGGCGTGCACCACATCCATGCCGATGCCGCGCCCGGAAATCTGCGTCACGGTTTCGGCGGTCGAGAACCCCGGCGCGAGGATGAACTGCAAGGTTTCATGAGCCCCAGGGTTGGCGTCGGCACCGATCATCCCGCGCTTGCGGGCCTTGCGGCGCACAGCCTCCAGGTCGACACCCGCGCCGTCATCGGTCATTTCGATGACGATGTCGGCGCCCTGGTGTTTGAGGCTCAACGTGATGCTGCCCACCTCGGGCTTGCCCTGGGCCACTCGTTTTTCAGCGCTTTCCAGGCCATGGTCGATGGCGTTGCGCAGCATGTGCTCCAGCGGCGCGACCATGCGTTCCAGCACGCTGCGGTCCATCTGCCCCTGGGCATTGTCGATCTCGAAATGGACTTTCTTGTTCAACTCACCCGACACCTGCCGCACGATACGTTGCAGGCGCGGTACCAGACGCTCGAACGGCACCATGCGGGTGCGCATCAGGCGTTCCTGCAGATCGGTGTTGACCCGCGCTTGCTGCAACAACAGGGTCTGGGCGTCGCTGGCCCGGCTGTCCAGGGTTTCCTTGAGGTCCATCAGGTCGGACGCGGACTCGAACAGCGCGCGGGACAATTGCTGCAGTTGCGAATGGCGGTCCATTTCCAGCGGGTCGAAGTCTTCATAGCCCAACCGCTCGGCCTGCACCTGCTCGCGGCTGAGGATGCTGCCTTGGGTCTCCATGTCCAGACGCCGCAACTGATCGCGCATCCGCTCAATGGTGGTGGCCATTTCCACCAGCGTGCCTTCGGCATCAATGACCTGCTGCTCGATACGTCCACGGAAAATCGACGTCTCGCCCGCCAGGTTGACCAGGGTTTCCAGCTCTTCGGCAGGCACCTTGACCATCTCGCTGCCGGAACGCTCGGCGTCAGCTTCGCCCGATACTTTGGACGGCGGCGCGGGTGTCGGGGCTGGCTCGGGCGGCGGCGCAATGATCACCGGCGTCGGCGCCTCGACCACCTGCGCAGTCGCCGGGTCTGCCTGCCTGCGGATGCTCTGGATCAACAAGTCGGCGCTGGGCAGGGGTTTGTCTTCGCGCACCGCATCGAGCATGTCGGCGAGCAAGTCATGACCGCTTTGCAGCAGGCTGATGGTCAGCGGGTTGACGCGCAACGCCCCGGCCGACAGCCCTTCATAGAGCGATTCCAGCTCATGGGCCAGATCACCAATCGGGGCGATGGCAACCATGCGCGCGCCACCTTTCAAGGTGTGCAGATCGCGCAGCAGGTTTTCCACCTCCAGCAGGTTCTCGGGCTCGGCCTGCCAGCGCGCCAAGGCGGCGCCGGAGCTTTCGATGATGTCGAAACCTTCTTCGAGAAAGATCTCCAGCAACTCTGAGTCTGGCCCGTCAGGCGCTGGCGCGGACGGCTCGGGCTTGTCTTGCGGCTCGCTGCCCTGTCCAGCCGCGCTGCCCAGCCGAATCGCGTTGATGGCCGCGACCAGATCGGCCGGGTCACTCAGCGGCTGCTTGTTCTGCAACTGGTCCAGCATCTGCGCCAACTGATCGTGGCTGCTGATCAACAACCCCGCCAGTTCGGGAGAATGGCTGAAGCGCCGATCGGACAGCCCTTCATACAAGGCCTCCAGCTCATGGGCCAGATCACCGACCGGGCCGATTTCCGCCATGCGCGCGCCGCCCTTGAGGGTGTGCAGGTCGCGCTGCAATGACGGCAGCGGCAAGGCGCTGTCGGGCTCATCCAGCCAGCGCTGCAAGGATTGCCCGGCGCTGTCGAGGATATCCACGGCTTCTTCGAGGAAGATCTCGACGATTTCGTCATCCAGCGCATCCCAGTCCAGCGCGACCGCCTGCTCATCGCTCAACTGCGCGGTGGCCTGGGCGAGATCCGTGATGCGCTGCACCTGGCTGCCGTCGCTTTTGATCAGGCCGGTGGCCGAGGGGTCCAGCGCCTGGTCAAGCAAATCACGCAGCGCCTGGACCCGTTCGGGTTGCGGCTGAACTTCCTGCCCCGCAGCCACTTGATCGAGCATGTTGATCAAGGCTTCGTGGGCCTGCTCGGCCTCATCGAAAAACAGCTCGCTGACCGCCAGGCTGCTTTCTTCCACGGTGCCATATAAGTCCAGCAAGGCTTCGCACAGCTCGTCCACTTGCGGCAGGTCAGCCAAGTGCGCGCCGTGCCCCAGCGTGGTCAGCTCGTCGAGCAAAGCGGTGAGTTCCTGGCGTTCGCCGGGGTGTTCGCGCCAGCGTTGCAGCAGGTTTTCGGCGTCCAGCAGGATGTCCATGCCTTCGGCCAAAAAGCTTTCGATCAGTTGCGGGTTGCGCTTGATCCGCAGCCCGTTGTTGGACGCACTGAGCACCGCCGCCAGCCGTTCCTGCAGCAACGCGTAAGCGCTTTCGATCAGTTTTGCCGCACCGGGGATCGGCCCCAGCGGGTGTTTCGATAATTGCGCCAGCCCCTTGAGGAACAGCGGCTCGGCGCTGCGCAACAGCGTCAGCTCCGGCGGGCTCAGGGCGATCATGTGCGCTTTGTACTCGCGCATCATCTGGTCCAGCGGGTTGGCCAGCTCGACAATCGGCACCACCCCGGCCATGGAGGCGCTGCCTTTGAGGGTGTGCAGCGCGCGCAGCAATTCGTCACTGATGGCGGGCGAAGGATCCGCCGCGTGGGTGTCGAGGAAACGCTTGAGGCTGTCCAGATGGCTGAGGGCTTCCTGGCGGAAAATCTCCAGCAGTTGCGGGTCGAGCGCTTCGTCTTCTTCGCTGGCCGTGGCCACTGCAAAGGTCAACGGGCCCTGACCTTTGGCCAATGCGTGGGCACGAGCGGCAAGCAGGTCCACATCGTCGCGCTGATGCTGCTCGCCTTCGGCAAAATCCTTGATGATGTCCGGCAGCAACAGCAGTACTTCGTTGAGCAATTGCTGAACATCAGCGGTGGGTTGGACGCTGTTTTCCAGCACCCGGTTGAGCAGGTTTTCCACCGCCCAGGCCAACTCGCCGAGAATCAGCGCCCGCACCATCCGGCCACTGCCTTTGAGGGTGTGAAAGGCGCGGCGCACTTCGGCCAGCGCCGTGGTGTTGCTGCGTGCATCGCCCAGCGAGCCGATCCATTGCGGCAAGTATTCGCGCAGGGCTGCGAGCACTTCATCGGTTTCTTCGAGGAAGACTTCCAACAGCTCGTCATCCACACCTTCTTCATCGGCGGGCGGCGGCAGCAAGCTGGCAGGCATGTGGCGGGCAGGCGGGTTGACGGCGCTGACCGGGCTGGCGAGGACGTCGGCGATGGTCTGCGTCGGGCTGACCAGTGCGTTGCGCGCCTCCAGCTCAAGGATTTCGTCCTGGCTGATGACCTCGTCCAGCAGCGGCACGCCCTGAGCTTCCAGTGTCGGGAAGTAGCCCAGCCGAGCGAGGCTTTCCTGAGCCATGTCGAGCACCTGTTCGCCCGGCGATGCATGGTCTTCGCCCATGCGCTCCAGGTAATACTCGATGCCGGTGATGGTGTCGGCCAGGCTGTCGAGCTGGGTCCAGGCGGGGCGGGTTTCGTCGACCAGCAGGTGTTCGTGGATGTATTCGTTGCAGGCGGCCAACAGACTGGCGGCGCGGGCCAGCGGGATCATCGCCAGCGCGCCACGCACTTGCACCAGTAACGCTGAAAGAGGTGCAAGGCGCTGCCGGTCCCACTCGCCGTCGATGTAATCAATGATCACGTCCTTGGCCTGTTGCAACACCACCCGCGCATCGCGGATCACTAACTGATGAATCTGCGTCAGGTCGGTGGTTGGCAAGCGGCTTTCTTCGCGGCTGGCTGGTTCAACGGTGCCGACCATGCCTGCCAGGGTCGCTTCCACGTACAGCAGCGCCCCGGCGACATCCATCAGCGCCGCATCACTGGGCTCGCGCTGCCCCTGAGCCAGGCCCTGCACCACCGCCAGCTGATCGATGATCACCTTGCGTGGCTGGCCGAAGCCCAGCACCGCCAGGGTGTCCGCGATCTGGCGCAACGGCGGCAGCAACCCGTTCAGCTCGCTGACCGACTTGCGGTCGCCGCGCACGAACACATCCAGCCGCTCTTTGACCCGTACCAGCTCTTCACACAAGGCGCTGATCACCGACCGCATGGCATCGCGATCCGGCCCTTCAATGCTGCTGCGTTCCTGCCGGGGCAGTTCGGGCAGCGCTTCGTCAAGGCCGTACTGATCCTTGATGTCGACCATGCGCGGCGCAAGGCTGTCGGATTTGGCGATATAGAACAGCAGGCTTTTGAGCAGCTCATCGGGCGCGGGCTGGTTGATGCCGGCGATGCCTTGTTCCAGCAGGCGCTTGAGTTCTTTGTCGGCGTCCTTGAACAGGCTGCGCAAGGCCGGGCTGTTGGTGAAGTTGCCGTTGACCATGGTTTCCACCAGCGCCGAAGCGATCTGCCACAACGGCCCGAGCGGGGCGTCATCGCACAGTTGCTCCAGGCGGGCGAAGACTTTGCCCATCAAGCCGAGCTGCGCCTGCACGTCCTGCTCGCGCAACAGGCCGACCAAAGCGGCTTGCAGGGTCTGTCGCAATTTGCGCAGCAGGGCGGGAAGTTCGGGGCTGTCACGACGTTCAAGTGCTTGCGCGTCGAGGGCTGGCACGCTGAGTAGTTGCGGGGCAAACAGACTGGTCTCCGACAGCAGGCTTTCACCCCGCGCGCTGCGCAGGTCGTTGAGCAACGGCAGCACCACCAACGGCAAATCCCGGCGTGCCGAATGAATACGGTCCAGGTAGGCCGGTAGCTGGGTCAGCGCCTGAATCAACAGCTGCTCGGCTTCGGCGCGCGGGTCGACACGGTCCTGCTGCAAGGCCAGCGCCAGTTGCTCGATTTCTTCGGCCAGCAAGGCTGCGCCGTAAAACTCGATCATCTGCAGGCTGCCATGCACCTGATGCACGCAGTCCAGGCATTGATCCATCGCCGCACCATCAGCGGGGTCGGCAATGAACGCCTCAAGCGCGTGGCGAGCCTGTTTGAGGGTTTCGGCAATCTCGCCCTTGACCCACTCCAGCGCTACGTAGTCGTGCCGATCAACCATGAGATGACCATTCGAATTGAAATGCTTTCGGTGGGAGCGCGTATTTGTCCGAGGTGAAACGCGTTTCGGTAGGAGCCAACTTGTTGGCGAGGCGGTGTGTCAGGTTCGACGTCTCGCGAACAAGTTCGCTCCTACATGAGCCGCGCTCGTCTCTCGAAGCTGTACATTTTTTAAACATTAGCCATGGTCCTTCGACGACGGCAAGGTGAAGCCCGAGACCGAGCGACGCATTGCGCTGGCCATTTTTGCCAGGTTGCCCATGCTGCGGGCGGTGGCGGCCGTGCCCGAGGTGGTTTGCGAGGTGGTCTGCTGGATCACGGTCATGGTCTGGGAGATCTGCTCGCCCAGATCCGCCTGCTGCTGCGCAGCATTGGTGATGCTTTGAATCAACGCAGCCAGCACCTTGGAGACGCCTTCGATTTCCTCCAGTGCGACCCCGGCATCCTGAGCCAGACGCGCGCCGCGCACCACTTCGGTGGTGGTCTGCTCCATGGAGATGACCGCTTCGTTGGTGTCGTTCTGAATCGCGCGCACCAGGGTTTCGATCTGCTTGGTCGCCGAAGACGAGCGCTCGGCCAGCCGCTGCACTTCATCAGCCACCACCGCAAAACCGCGCCCGGCATCACCGGCCATGGAGGCCTGAATGGCGGCGTTGAGGGCCAGGATGTTGGTCTGGTCGGCAATGTCATCGATCAGGCTGACAATGTCGCCAATTTCCTGGGAAGACTCGCCCAGACGCTTGATCCGCTTGGAGGTGTCCTGAATCTGCTCGCGAATGTTGTCCATGCCCGTGATGGTGTTGTGCACCACCTCGTTGCCTTTGTTGGCGATGGTCACCGAGCGCTCGGCCACCGAGGAGGACTCATGGGCATTGGCCGAGACCAGATCGATGGAGCCCGCCATGCGGTTGATGGCCGTGGACGCAGCGGCAATCTGCAACGCCTGATGCTCGGACGCGGCAGCCAACTGCGTGGCGGTGGTCTGGGTGTCCTTGACCGCGCCGAACACTTGCTCGGCGGTGAGGTTGATGGTCGCCACCAGCTCGCGCAGCTGGTCGATGGAGTAATTGATGGAGTCAGCGATGGCGCCCGTGAAGTCTTCAGTGACCGATGCGGCAACTGTCAGGTCGCCATCCGCGAGGTTTTCGATCTCATCGAGCAGACGCATGATCGCGTTCTGATTGCGCTCGTTTTTCTCGGCGGTTTCACGCAGCTGGCGGTTGGTTTCACGGACCATCACCAGGCCAATCAGGATGATCGACATCAACGCCAGCAAGCCCAGCACATAACCGACGATGGTGTGCGAAGAGCGGGCGTTGGCCAGTTGCTCAAGGCGGTTGGCGAGCACCGAAGTTTCATCGAGCAGGGTTTGCGAGCTGTTGAAGATATTGCCTGCAGACTCTCGCACCTGAAACAGCTCAGGGGAGGTCTCCAGAATTTCATCCACCGAGCCGGACACGAACTGGAACAGCTCGGCGATTTCCGCCAGCCGCGCGCGGGCGTCGGGGTCTTCGACCCGGGCGATGCGCAGGGTCAGATTGCCTTCGAGCATGCCGCTGAGCACCTGGCCGAACTGGCTGGCATCGCGCCCGAACTTATCGGCAGCCTGCACCGCTGCGTCATCACCGGACAGCACTTTGTTGACCGAACCGAGAATCCGCTCAGCCAGCAAGGACTGCCGCTGAGCCATGGCAATCTGGCTGGCGGGTGCGCGACTTTGCAGGAGGATCTCGACGACTTTCTCGTACTCGACTTGCAACTGCGGAATAGTCTCGGCCAGGGTCGCAGCGACCTGATGCAGGGACAACACGGTTTGCTCGCTGGCCAGAATCACATCGGTGCTTTTGCGCAGCGCTTCCCAGTCAGCCTGCACCGCGCCCAATTCTTCACGTACACCCTGGGGCGCAGGCGGCAGGCCGGTGGCTTTGTCGCCCTTGCGCAAAAAGCCCCAGCGCAGGTCAAAGTCGTTACGCGCATCGGCCAGCAGCTTGAAGGCCTGTGGCTTGCCGGCGGCGGCTTCGGTGGCGTTCTTGGCAATACGCTGGGACAGCACGCGCAACTCACCCGCATGCCCGATGTACTGTTTGTCGTAGGTCGATTGGGTATTCAGGTACGCGAAATTGACGAACAGCAGAACGATGAAAACGATCAGCGCGACAAACAGCACAATAATCTGCGAGCGACTGCGTGCGCCCTCTAACGATCTGTCTGGCTTACTCATGAATCAGGCCCCTGTGCGGACGAGCTGATGGCTTATCCACAAAACAAAAAAACCAGCGTCTTGCGCCAAACCTGTGGGAGCGAATTCATTCGCGAAAAGGCCGGTACATCCAATGCATGTGTTTCGCCTGAAATGCCGTCTTCGCGAATGAATTCGCTTGTATGGTTAGACTTGAAGGGGTGGTGGGACGAACAAATCGCATCTGACTGCAGCAACAGTACAGACCGTGGGAGACCTCGCCCCACCCCTTCCACCAAAAGCGCCGAT
>Ga0247734_1001936_pt1 | contig 14628 bp, 14 predicted proteins | sample UWRJL103311B2_FD_180933 | JGI IMG/M metagenome (GOLD analysis project Ga0247734, IMG submission 180933) | Plant litter microbial communities from Arlington Agricultural Research Station in Wisconsin, United States - UWRJ-L103-311B-2 | ecosystem: Environmental > Terrestrial > Plant litter >... | reverse complement strand
AGTAATGATCTGCCGGCACCTGCACTTTTATGTAGAACTGATTCCAGTGAGTCGAGCAAAGCGGCCATAGATACCAACAACCCTCTGACCTTGGAATATGATGTCTCGGTCAGAGGTGTATTGATCACCGATCCGAGAATGTGACCAATTCCCGATAGATGGTAGATTAATGGTACGCCAATAGCTGTCAAGTAAGATTTTGGAATTTGATGGAATACTTCTAGCAATTCGCTAGCCACCGAGCATTTCTTGTCGACATCATTTCCCGCTTCAACGGAAAATAGCATCATGCGAAGCAGAGCTGATGTTGCTTGAATATTCGCAGCTTGAAAGCCATAAATATCTTGAGCGGGAATACCGGACATTTCTTTTATGGTCTTGAAGATATCTGGTAATTCAGAGAACAGGGCGTTTATCCTGCTGCTCAAGCCCGAGCTGAATGTCGGAGAAGACGGTGTAGCCACTTCCAGGATATTGAACCGCGATGCTTGCGTGCGGAACCGTGACACCGCGTGTTCAAGTACCCGGTAAAGATCAGTGGTAAAATTCCAGCCTACCATCCAGCTGGGAGCGAGAGAATCTAAGAGATGGTATTCGCTGGTAGGCGCTTCCGACGGATACTGAACCTGGGAGTGTGCCTCTTGGAAGTGCACACATCCATTCCAGACAATCGATGAATAGACATCAAGTGTGTATGTCGACCAGTACTTATTGCAATCAGCTTTCAGCCACGATAAGTGCATGTTCACTTACAACCCGCCGCATTTCATCCCGCTCCACAGAGGTCCAATGTCTGGGCCAATTTGCTTCATCATGCCAACGCTTGATGGACAGAATAGCAAAGTATTGGCCTATGTATTTATGCATTACCTCAATATTCCGTCCCTGGATGGCAGCGAGAGCCAGAAGAGGGTACGCTTTAAGTGCGTCCAGGCTAGCAGCATTGATAATGTCATGAGGCAAGGACTCCTCAGCCGCTGCGAAAAAGATGCTGGGCTTAACTACAGGTTGGCACGGTTGGCCACTAGTACTGGTTGGTACACTTCCATCTTCAATACGCCCAGCGACTATCGCGCATGCCGACATGAGGGTGGCGAAGAAGTCTCGGTCCTCGAGGTAAACCTGGCGGTTGATTCGATCCAACAGAGACTGACGATCAAAGAAAGGGAAACTGCAGGTGCCTCTGCTTTAGAACAGGGACTCATGATTAAGATGTGATTAACTGACATTGAATAGACCACTTGAAAGTAAATATCAATCAAGTAGATAATAAGGGAATGCGAAACTGAAGCAAAAGCTTTCCATGAAGCATCTGGAAGCGCCGATCTGACCAACAAAGGCGATTCCACGGTAGTTTTTGATGGTGACGGCCCTCCAGGTGGTAGTAAAACTGCATTGTGATCTGTTGTGATGCTAACGCTGTTGTTGGTTGTGCCCGCTGGCTCGTCAGGTGGCTTTTGACGACCACGACCCCTCTTGATGGGGCGATTATAGGTACACGAAAGCCCAAAATCAATACAATTTTCACACGAGTCCGGCTTGCAGCTTGGCTTGCATCGAATACTCCGCTTGTGACAATAGTCGCCTATGTGGCAGTAATTAGCAAATTGTACTCAGAGACTGGTCTTGAACTTACACGCGCGAGATGTACGGAGGAGTTTTTTGGGGCGAAATTCGGACATGCGTCATAAAGGGGCCCTTTATGGAAGGCTTATTGCAAGTAGAAGGGGTTTGAGTTTGAGAACTGAAATCGAGGTGCCGATGGGTAATGACTATCGCAGAAGTCGTTGTTTGAGCTCACAGTACACAGTACACAGTACAGGTAAAGGTGCGCTCATACTAAAGTTAAATGTAGGTTATCGACTAAAAGCTCACTCAGGTGACGAAGGTTGTCCCGAGGTCATGTGATATTTAGGTCACGTGACTACCGGTGAGACATTGGACATATCGTTACGTATATTACGTATATTACGTATATGTGGAAGCACTTGAAATAGGAGACTATCTATATTTAGATAGTGAATTCTAGAAGTAAAGCATCATCAAGCCGCTTCCAACGCATCTTCGTACTTGATATGGGCAAGTTGACGAGCTTGATCCAAATAGCCCAGCACTCGCAAGCTCTCTTCTGCTCCAATTACAACTCCTGGGTCTTGTGTTGACCGCTGCTCCATCACCCTTCGTGCGATTACATCAGCTTGATACCAAATTCCCCAACCCCTCTCCACCGGTTTATGTATGACCTCTTCCTTCTCTATACCATCAACACCGAGGAGCCCATCTCCGTACCACTGCACATGCAACTTCTCTGGCCGAATGGGAGGAAATGGCACCGCAACTGACGCTTTGGTAGCCTCAATTCGGACTGCCGGTGCAGATCTTTTTGCCGCAAGTCGCTGATAGAATGAAGGTTTACTTGAACCAGGAAGTGTCATACTCGTGGTAATGATGCCAACGGCTTTCTGCCTGTCCGAGCCCTTCGCATGCTTAGAGAGCACGACGGTATTGATATCATCGACATCATTGGGCACTCCCGGTACACTCATTGAGCTTGCATGGACCACTTCAGTGATGCTTGTGTTTTCATCGAGTCCATTGAGTGCGATATCAGCCCATGTAAGAGCATAAACGCCTTGGTCTAGAAGACTCCCAGCTCCTGCTTGTTTATCGAGAAACCTAGTCGAGTGTGACAGGTCTTGTGAAACTATAGGAAATGAAAATTCGGCATATACGCGTTTAACTTCGCCAATCCGTGGCAGAAGCTCCTCCTGGAAGTATCTCGCGGCAGGAAGATATCGTGTCCACATGGCTTCCATTAAGACGACACCCTGATGCAGGGCCAGGTCAATCAGCTTTTCGTACTGGTGCCGATTCATAGTCGCTGGTTTCTCAACGAGGACATTGCGTTTGTGGTACAGTGCTCTCTGAACGTGTTGATAATGTAGCGGATGTGGGGTTGAAATGTACACAATGTCAAAATCACCCTTCTCCAACATTTCCTCCCAAGACTGATAGATCGTAACCGAGTTTGCACTTGGAATCTTGTATTCGTTGAACCATGAAGCTGCACGTTCTTTGGAACCAGTTGTGCTAACTGCAACCAATTCATGCGAGATACGCTCCGAGGCTTCCCGTGGGAGTAAGATATCTGGTAAAAATACTCCCGCGATGCTTGAGAGTGAAAGAGCTGCCCACCGGCATGTGAATTTGTCTTGATTCATGGCGGAAATTCAAGTCGTGGATTGAATCTCTAGGATAATTAGGAATAAATCAATAATATCATCTGTCACCTTTTCTACTTGCACAGAGATGACTTTATTATGGCTTCAAAATATACGATGTGTGCATCTAGCTGCTTCCAAACAATGCAACCGAACCTATTAAGTTGTCACAACACCTGTTGCCGCACTATTTTAAAGTGTGTGATGGACTCATTTTTTGAAGAGAGTCTAGAAATTTATTACTTATTGCCATGTAGCCGCGTAGCCGTGAAGCCGCTTAACCCATTAGTCGATACCGACGCATCCTACTAACGCAGGAGACTTAGTGTGGAGTAGCGCTCTATGTCCGCGGAAATGTGCTCCTACCACAAGATTTTCCCTGTGCTTGGAATTCCGTGCTTCACTGTGTAATTCATGTTATTCCTATATTCCAGTGTTTATATTCATTGCACTGCCCATTTGGGCTATGTGGTCCGGGAAGACCATGCCATGCGTTTCTCACATTGACGAGGAGGCTAGTAAATGTCATTGACTGGCTTTCTCAGGTTCCCTATTCCTTCAGATTGACTTCATCTTGTTTCTGGAGGCTAATATACATTGTTGATTATGATAAAATGGCCGGATGTTTCCATGAAGTAGCTCCGCCGTCAACTAACACATCTTGTCCGGTAACCCAGCCGGAAGCCCCTCTAGCGCACAAAAACAGTAGAGCTCCTTTGACCTCCTCAGGATTTCCAATTCGTCCAAAGAGAGTCTCCTTCTCAAATTGCCTAACCAGATCTGGTTGCTGGTGATGCAAACCCTGCATCATGTCCGTCATCATGTAGCCGGGACTGAGGCTGTTAACACGGATGCCGTATCGTCCAAGTTCCATGGCCAGTGGTTTGACTAGGCTGCGGACTGCGCCCTTGGAAGCTGTATAGGCACTAATATTCTGTGCTGTACTGGCGATGTGCGTGGCGATGCTGCCGACGAAGACAATGCTTCCACCTCTCTTTGATGGATCAATAGTAGTGGAAGAAGATGAATTAGGGTTGACCGTCCGAGATAAACGCCTGACCATGCTATTGGCACATGCCTGGGCAACAAGGAATGATCCCGTGAAGTTGACAGCGAAGGTGCGTTCAATATTCTGCTTCGTCGTAGTAAGGAATGGCTCGTCTGTTACAATACCGGCAGCAATAACATTGATGTCAATTGATGGAAAGTCGGCCTCGATCTGCCTGATGGCCTCATCAATTTGTTCTGGAACTGTGACATCCACGCGGTAGTACTGGACTTTGACGTTGTATTTGTCGTGAAGCTCGAAGAGAGCCTGTGCTGGCTCGGTAAGAATATCGAGTGCAGCAATATTACAGTTGGCAGAGGCGAGTATTTCTGCAAACGCGAGACCCAAGCCTCGAGCAGCGCCAACAACTACGGCTGTTTGTCCTGATAGCGAGAACTACAATGGTCATCAATTAACGTTACGTCGGGGTCGATTTGAGACGAGTGGTATACTTACGAGATCCATTTTACTATACAGTTGAATCCTCTTTGAATGCCGTGCTTTGAATTTGCCCAGTTGAAATAGGCGTCTTTTGAAGCTTCTTGGGTCTGTAATAACGTTTGAATTCTACGATGAATTCATAAAAGAATGTTGTCTAATCACTACTTTCACCCTGTCTATAAACATACCTCAATGTTCAGTTGCGGGATAGTCCCCGGGATTAGCGTTCGGCGCGGAAGCTTTCAAGTTTTGTATTTGATTTGCAATCAACCCTTACCTGGATGGTCTAAAACAGTAGTGATATTCTAGCGCGCATGTGCAATGCAGGTTACGGCAGCCAGGTTAATAGGAGCATCGGGCAAAGGTAATGGAAACAATGCCGTTTAGCCGCTTTGCCATGGCATGTGGAGAACTTCTCTGCACTTCCTAAGAGTCGAATAGCAAGTCCCTGTCTCTAACATCAGTCTAAATCTAGTTATTCGAGTGCAATGAGAACTCATAGGATAGTCACTACTGTTAGCTTCGCCATGTAGCATTCAATATCACATGAGCTGGGTTATTTCCCTTCCCCGAATTTCAACTAAGCAGGCGTGAAACTTTTCAAATTAACTTCATAGCCCGCACCGATAATCTGGAAATATAGCCATCAAGCGACATAAACATGGAAACGGCCAAATTCACTCACATTGTCGTCGGCGCTGGGTCCGCAGGATGTATCGTGACGGCGAGAATCGTAGAGAATCCAAATTCCCACGTGCTCCTTGTCGAGGCGGGTCCAGACAATAATCCTGCAGACCATAAACAACCACAAGGAGTCCGTAATGCTCGAAAAGTGCCTATGAATGGTCAATCAGAGTTATTCGATCCAACAATAGACTGGAACGTTGTCGTGGACGTTCCTGGAGGTCAATCAATGATCATACCCCAAGCGAAGATCATGGGCGGAGGAAGCAGTATCAATGGGGGCACAGCGCTCAGAAATACTGCGGTTGACTGTAGAGAATGGGCTGAGCTTGGTAATAGCTCCTGGGATTTTGATACCGTTTGTCGAATTTACCAAGAACTCGAAGAAGACGAATTGAGAGGGACTCTTGGGCTTCACCCTATTGTGCGAACTCTTTCAGCTGAAGCTGGTAGAATTCAAAAAGCATTCATAGACGGCGCGCTTGCTTCTGGTTTTCAAGGGGTACTTGACCTCAATGCGCCAGGTGCCGAAGGAGTTGGTCCATCTCCAGTATGTCGTCGGGGTCATCAGCGTGTCAGTGCCTCAAATACTTTCATCGATCCAATTCGCGGCCAGAAAAATCTCCATATTCTTACGAAATCGGAGGTCTCTGTTGTGGAATTCTCTGGGAAACGGGCCATAGGTGTTGTTCTAGCGGACGGACGAAAGATATCTGCCAGCGAAGAAGTTATCATTAGTGCAGGAGCTCTATTTTCTCCTGCCATTCTTCAACGGTCGGGAATTGGGCCCTTAAGGCTCTTGAAATCGCTTGGCCTGCCAATAATTTCGGACCTGCCGGTTGGTGACAATCTTTCAGATCACGTTTGCTTACCCATTGTTGCTAAACCGCGGGATGGCGCATACGCGAACGAGGACTACTCTTTGCAAATGCAGGCTAGATGGTCATCTTCGCTCCTACCTGGGCGAACTGATCTTCAAATGGTGTGCTTTAGTTATCTGAATGCCCCGGTAGCTAGTTCGGGCACCCAGAGACGAAGCCTTTCTGGTTCGGCCGTAGGTCACGTAGCTGGAATAGGCTGCAATCTGAATAAGCCAACATCGATAGGATCAGTCACGATCAAGTCTACCGATGCGAGCGAAGCTCCGAAAGTTGCACCAAGTTATTTGCAGACCGATCAAGATCGAAAAGCAGCTCGAGAAGTTGTACGCAAGGCTTTTGAAGTCATTACCTCTGCCCCGATGCAGCAAGTGTTAACTGAACCAATCGGGTTCGATGTATCAGCCCTTGAGTCGGATGAATACCTTGATGACTGGATACAGAGGCAATATTCCACCACCTACCATTTCTCGGGCACATGCCGCATGGCTGATCGAAACAAAGGAGGTGTGGTTGACCAGAGCGGACATGTATATGGCGTTCAGGGACTCAGGGTTTGCGATGCCAGTATCATACCAACTAGTCCTGCCGCGAATACTATGTGGACCACTATGATGTTTGCTCAGAGAATTGGTAGCAGCATCGCAAACCACCGGGCAACTCGTGACGCATGATTATGGATGAGAGAAGACTCTGTGAGCTTCAAGACCGCAGATAGTGTTCAATACTAAACACAGGTGCAGAGTCTTCGGCAATTATTCTACCTATTGCGAAAGTTTGAACTTCGCAAGATATCACTTTACCGTGTAGAGTTGTGTCAAGTCATAGTGTGTGAATAGAAAGCATTAACTTATACATTTTCGTTTATGAAATTCTTATTCTTATAGCGGGATTACTTGTAGTATTTGATATATAACAGCTTGTAGTAGAAAATAACTTTAGAAATCTAACTGAAATCCGTGATTTCGTCAAACAGTTGAGGAAAGGATCCGCCCTAAACATTTCCCAGTCACATCATGGTCAACTGTATACTCGCAAATTCTTTCAAAATATTGAACATAGCGTGGGCTGATCGAGGTGCCACCTTTCACGAGCTACGCGTAGAGATCTGTCCGCCTACATTTATCAAATTTCCTCCATCTCCATCTCCTCTTACATAGTAGAGCGACGTCATACGTTTTAGATGGCTGTGTATAACGTGTGCAGTCCTGTAGAGTTAGTAGTTGTCTAGCCGCTTAGCCGTCTACCCCGCCTCTTATGTAACAAATCTCGAAATTTGTAGACAATTGGACGTTTAGCCGTCTAGCCGCCTAGCCGTCTAGCAGTTAGGCAAATTTTCTTGTTCTAGCTATTGAGCGGCTAGTCTTCAAGCCTTGCAGCTTCCAACATTCCAATTACAGTCTGCAAAGTCTAGATTTCTCCGCATTTACCAGGGCTCTGGTAAGTCTTGCTCCGCACTCTTTTCTGGGGAATAGAACGTCACCCGGATATAACCTGGGGGGAAGGAACGAGGTTTGCCCATTTACTAGTCGAATTGACTAGGTTTTCCGCCCGTGAGACTGTGTATATATATCGCTACTCCAAACAATTCAGATATTTGAGCATCTAAAAATCTTCTTCCTATTGATTCACGTCAACCCTCACTCTTACTCATCTTCCTATCTTCTTTGGTTATCATGGGGTTTCAGCTATGGAGGAGTGTACCGGGCAAGACCCTCCTTATCCTATTGAACATATTCAGTGCCATTGCTCTAGTCTATGAAGGCTACAATCAAGGCGTCTACGGTGCCATTTCTGGCACCTCTGGATTCGTCAAAATGTCCAATCTTGCCACCAACAGTAATGGTGCGGTCACCGATACCATAAAGCAAGGCGGACTCGCTGCCGCGTATTACTTTGGAGCAATTTTTGGTGGATTCATTGGTGGATGGGCCGGAGACAAATTCGGACGAAAGAAGGGAGCCTTTATGGGTGCAATTCTCTCTCTACTTGGTTCTGCTCTTCAAGCAGGCTCAGTCAACGCCAACATGTTCATCTGCGCCAGGGTAGTTGCTGGTCTCGGAATTGGTTTTATCAACGTCCTCATTCCGTCCTGGGTGTCCGAGCTGTCGGAGGCACATGATCGTGGGTCAAATTTCTCTCTAGTGTTCGTTGCCAACTTTCTCGGCATCTTCCTGGCCAATTGGATCAACTTTGGTGTCCGTAACAGCAACCCAACCTTTGAATGGAGATTTCCCCTCGGATTCATGTGCATACCTATGCTCTTGGTTGCTGTCACAGTGGTGTTCGTTCCAGGTGAGTTCTGTTTCCAACTATTGGCACTATTTGAGAAGGGACTAAGATATTTCCAGAATCTCCTCGATGGCTCATGGCACATCATCGGAGACAAGAAGCGGTTGACATCCTTTGCAAGATTCGAGGCGACAAAGATGTCCACGACGAAAGCATCATGAACGAGGTAGAATTACTCGAGGCCGTCGTCGAAGCATCGTACCACAAGCGAAACGACTACCTCAACATATTCCTCGGTGGACGATATTCTGGAAAACTTCATTTCGGACGTCGGGCTGTTCTCGGCCTTGCTCTGCAGCAAATCCAGCAGTGGACCGGCATTTTGGTTATGGTGTCTTGGTCGGCAAAGTTGTTTGAACTCTCAGGCTTTGACTCTTACAAATCATCCTGGATGTCTGGATTGCTGAACACCACTGGTGTTATTGGAACTGCAGCGGCCGCACTTGTGATCGATCGCATTGGTCGCAGATGGTCTCTTCAAATCTCATTCATAATTCAAGGAGTGTCTCTCTTCCTTGTTGCCGGACTTTTGAAAAAATCTCAAGACTACGCCGTTACAAACCCATCACTATCCCATGCTATCGGGACTGCAGGGTCAGCGTTTACTTACAGCTTTGTATTTTTCTTCTGCATGTTCAACATCGTACCCTGCTGGATCTACGGCACCGAGATCTGGCCACAAGAGGTTCGTGCCAAGGGCTATTCATTCACAATATTGGGTTGGGCCATTGGTTGTGGCACGACAACATTCGTCATTCCTATTATGCTGGCTAACATTGGCTGGTGGTCCTTCATCTTCTTTGGTGCTATGAATATCGTCGTCATGCCAATCATTCACTTCTTCTATCCAGAAACTGCTGGCCGTTCGCTTGAAGAAGTTGACCTCTTGTTTACAAGCGATAGTCCGTTTGTAAGCAAGAACATGGCAGAATATAATCGTCGTGTGGCTGAGGCCGGTGGAAGCATAGCCGTTGCTGCTAGGAAACTGCTCGATGAAGTCGACGGCCAAACAGATCTGGGCCCAAGGAGGGTTTCCGTCACCGATGCTGAATCTGGAATATCGAAATCCAAATTTGAAGCTACCATAGTTGAGTAAGGAATGTGACTTATGCTGTCACGTGACAGCTGGAAGTGGTGGAGAAAGGTGAAGATGTTGAGGCTCTGCATAAGAGCTAGGTCATATTAGGAAGGTACAACCGAGTTGTTTACCTTAACCTCAAACCTCTATTATTTGTAAATAGCTTCTTAGCTCTTAGTCTTTGTTATTTATTAGTTTTTGATATACAGCTACATCCACCTTGATGTCACGATTTGCACGTGAAGGCACCTTCTCTTATACGGGCACCTACTTGGTTATAGGCACCTTGGTATAAAAGGCACCTTTGGTAAGAAGGGCACCCCCGGTTCGCTTAGTACCGCTATCGGTTGCCCGTAGTTAGATTTATTATATAATCTAAGTAATAGGGTTTAGACCCCCGGAACTAAAGGGGCTCGGCTCTGAGGCTCTCTTAGAACTAACCCTTGGCATGTCACGTAATAGACCCTAGGATCTTGGGATCTTAGGGACCCCGGGATCCCAGGACCTCGCCTTGGCACAAAGGGTTCTATATAAGTAGAATAGTTTTATTAGATAGGAGCTTTGTGCTCAAAACATTATAGTTAATAATATAGATTGTTTACTTAGTAATAACTTTAATTCTATTTGAAAACCCCGAATTCTAGTTAACTACTTCTCCCCTAATACCAACTCGACAACCCTTTAGCCCTACTAGGTAGAATATTAGGATTGTTACTGTAAGGGGCAAGCCCTGGTTAGTAAAAGCGCTGGCCCAAGCCAGCGCTAGCGTATCTTGGCGGAGTCCGTTGACTTCTTCACGGCCTCCGACCAAGACCTTTCTTTCTCCTTATCGAACTTATTGAATTCTACTATTGAACCTCTGTGTATACGTCGTTCGCCGGTGACAATGTTAGCTAGTATTAATGCGATTAAGCGAGGAGCCTGAATTATCAGGCTTGGCAATTTGTAATTCCTACAATACGACGCTTAGCCCGTGTGCCAATGAGTTGGCTAAACCAATTTGATCAACGATTATATATTTCTGTATGGATTTTAGTCCGCTTTTCCCAGCTTTTCCCCGAAATAACCGGTTCCAAAGTGTTAATGACAAGGGTAGCGAAAATGAGGGGTTTGAGAGTCATGGCACGAGGCCCCGCCCCCGCGATCAGAAATACTACATCTGACGATAGCTGCCAATAAAGCTTGATGGGCAACATCTTTGGAAGAGCAGTCACTATCGCACGCCACCAGATTCTACTGCAACTACGCAGGTGAATAGCGACTGGTGGTCATGAAATCTTCCGTCTAATCTAACTGTGCGCATATCTGGCAGAACCGTTGTCTAACCCATGTGGCCTGCCAAGTATAAATATATGGCGACTCCCTCTGAAATCATTAGTCAGTCCTTGTGTTCTACGCACGTGTCTTAACTCAGATTGTTATATTCATCATGTATATCAGTATCTTGTTAAGCTCCCTAGTGGGTATATTGATATATACTGTGCCAACTCTTGCCGATCAAACATTCACTGTCAAATCCTCGACCAACTGGGGCCTGTGGCAGGGATGGGGAACATCTCTCGCATGGTGGGGCAAGGTTTTCGGTAATCGGGACGATGTCTCCAAGATCTTCTTTACCACCTCTTACTCGACTTTGAATGGCCAGTCCATTCCCGGCTTGGGGCTCAACATTGTTCGCTACAATGCGGGTGCCTGTAGTTACAACACCTACCAAGGTGCAACAATGGTCAAATCAACGACCATCAAGCCATGGCGGCAGATGGATGGGTATTGGCTAGACTGGGCCAGCACTAGTCCGACCTCTTCCAGCTGGAATTGGTCCGTGGACTCGAATCAGCGCATGGCAATGTCGAAGGCTCGCGATAATGGTGCCAACATCTTCGAACTATTCTCCAACTCGCCAATGTGGTGGATGTGTAAAAATCACAACCCGAGCGGTGCAAGTGACGGAAGTGAGAATATCATGCCCTCGAATCTGCGACAGCACGCGTTGTATATGGCGACGGTTGCTAAGTACGCGAGTGTGAACTGGGGTATTACATTTGACACGGTGGAACCTTTTAACGAACCCTCTGGGACATGGTGGACAGCCAACGGGAAACAAGAAGGCTGCTACATGAAAGCCGCCACACAGTCTACTATTATCAACTACTTGCGAACAGAGCTGAATAATCAAGGATTGTCATCGATGAATATCGCCGCTTCAGACGAAACTTCAATTGATTCAGCGTCGGCCACTTGGAGATCTTTAACTGCCGCTGCTATCAGCAATGTCAATCGGATCAATGTTCACGGCTATCAGGGCACGGGTGGCAATCGTGCCGCATTATACAATACTGCAGTCAGCGCAGGGAAAGCCCTATGGAATAGCGAGTACGGTGAAAACGATGCGACGGGTATCAGGCTCGTGAGCAGTCTGATGCTAGATCTACGTCGGCTGCACCCGACAGCCTGGTCATACTGGCAAGTTCTCGACAGTGGTGGCTGGGGTCTGATTGATGCAAACAACGATGCCGCCACCCTGGGAGCTGTGTCCCAGAAGTACTACGCCGTAGCTCAATTCTCACGTCACATTCGTCAAGGCATGACAATCTTGGATGGAGGTAGCGATAGTGTTGTTGCGGCACGCGACTCGAAAAATGGCAAGCTGATTATCGTTGCGGTCAACTTAAGCACTACAGGACAGTACTTCACCTTCGACCTGTCAGCATTTGCTGGTGTAACAAATGGTGCTACTGTGCCCCGTTGGTACACCCAGCTTGGAAGTAGTGGCTCCCGATACGTTTCAGCTCCTAGTGATACGATTATCAGCGGCTTGAAATTCAAGTCTTACTTTAACCCCAATGTTATTCAGACGTTTGAGGTTTCGATAGGCTCTGGAAATGGAGGGCCAACCACATCCATGTAAATACTACCAGTTCAGCAACAACTTTTAAGCCAGCAATAACTACAGCTAGCAATAACTACAGCTAGCAACGGCGGGGGTACCATAGCCCAGTACGGACAATGCGGAGGAAAGGACTGGACAGGAGGAACTGTTTGCGTCAGTCTTTTCATCAGTAAGTATTCTAATGATTATTACTCTCAATGTCTTTGGGGCACTCGGCAGATCAACAGATGGAGCTGAAAGCCAGTGTACATACATCCAACTTCGTTGTGTAGCACTGGAGATTATAGATTACGTGCTTCATTAGAATATCTTGGCTGTATATATCTTAGCAATACTAATTACCAAAGCTCTTTTTCCCCCTTGACTGTTCATAGCGTAGCCTTGCGAGCGAGGTCACCAGTGATTGTAATCATCCTGAAGTACAAGACCTGGCCATTGCTTTATTTTGATAGACGGCCCTGAAAATGATTTTGGCACGACTACGAAGTAGACGCAGCTCTGTTGTCGCGTGTCAACGCCAAAGCAGTTGCAACTCCCAAGTGTCTCGAAGGAGGTAATTATCGAATAGAGAGCATTGATCAGGAGAGTGTTCAAGGTGATTTTGAGAGATAAAACATCTTTGAGTACTGATCCGAGGATAACCTTCACAGATGACACAGCTCTGGCATTAGCCGCTGATGATGAAGTGCGGCTTCATGTAAATCTAAATCCGCCCACAAGATCAACCCGAACCAAACAACTGCTCTGGTGATAGGATTTGAGACCATGAAACGCCCTCTGGAGGGTGATAGGCGAAGACAGCATGTAATCTTAGAAAAGCCTGTCGTCGACGATCTACCAGATGCATCTGAAAATTCAGCTTGTTATCAAGTCAGTAAATATCGAATCTGACTGAATATGAAGAGGACTTCCTATGGAAATCTCGGACTCCTTTTATAGGGGGAAAGGTGACCAAGTTCTCGCGTGTAAATCGACGTGTGAGTTGGTTCGCGAGCGATGGAAGTTGAACTCACAGAGGACGAAAATAAGTTCGAGGAACTTGAAGAGTTCGCATTTTCAACCACCGATGAAGACTTCATCGAGGAGGTCTTCGTATAAAGTGCTCTTCTGGAGGTGCTTAATGTGGAGGGGTCTTGCGTTGAAGTGGTTTGAGTCAAAGAAAAACTTCCTGAAGAAGAAGAGTTTGATACTGGGGGATCATCCGGAATAGGCTTGTTGAAGTTTCTTGGAAACTTGATTAGCTCATCAAGGAGTTCCATATCCCACAATCGAATTGGAAGTTGATAAAGAGTGGTAAGTCGTCTTCCCACATTTTGAAATGGCACCTAACCGATGGTTGAATTACAAATGCCCCTGAAGGCTTCAACAACTGCGTCAGGAATATCAGTTCTGGCTTGACCATTGATAACTGAAGGCTCCTTGGATATTTGTTGCAACATGCAAGTGGTGGCATATTCCAGATATCGATCAGTTCTACATCAGGGTGGTTAGCACTTGGATGATTTTGAGATGTGAGGTAATAGGCAGCAGTACGTGAGAAGCTCAACATTCCCAGGAATGCCACACACGCAAATGCGCTTTTCCTTTAGACCCTCAAGCGCATTGCACCGCTTCCATCTTTCTCGAAGTCAATTGGTTGCAGGAATATCTAGATTCTGATAGATGAACCTTCGACACAAAGCTCAAGAAGGACAATGTACTTAGACATTTCTTCATGCCATCCGTCGCTGGAAGAGTATCCCACTTAACAGGCCATACGTATATTATATCTTCCGGCTCGAAAGTCTGAGTTGGTGTACTCGTGTGTGTAACATCACTGCTCAATTGTCAGCGACAAATTTCATTTGTTAGATTAGCACAAAATGAACTATCTGGAACTCACGTGGTAATTGTGACATCAACAGTTATGACCACTGTTCTCGTTGATCTTTTATTTGATGTGGTGTTGAGCATGTTGAACGAACTTGAAGACCGCTCGATAGACGGCGTGACAGAGCTACCAACTAATGAACTCGATGGGGTCATGAGGGTTTTGGAAGCAAGGCTTGGAGGCTGAGACCAAGGGTTCGATGGAATTGCTGAGTTGATACTCATTG
>Ga0247734_1001935_pt1 | contig 14633 bp, 21 predicted proteins | sample UWRJL103311B2_FD_180933 | JGI IMG/M metagenome (GOLD analysis project Ga0247734, IMG submission 180933) | Plant litter microbial communities from Arlington Agricultural Research Station in Wisconsin, United States - UWRJ-L103-311B-2 | ecosystem: Environmental > Terrestrial > Plant litter >... | reverse complement strand
CCGTTGTCCAAGACTGCAACAGGTGATGTAGTTAACGACCAATCATAGAGGGGGACGAAACTCCTTACAAGGCCTATGATCTGAAGAACGACAGTCGTGAGCGTGGCTGCTTTCCCTTGTTGCTCCAGGGGAACAATCAAGTTGTGCTCAGGATGTCGGTATAAAAGAGTCACAAGCGCGATGTGGACTAGCAGAAACGTGGCGTGCAAAACGACGGAGACCCAAAGGATGATGTTGATGCTTCGAGATGAACCACCGCTGGATTCAGCTGGGGGGCAGTAAGGCCATATGCGTCTATTTGACGATAATAGTCTCACCTGCTGGTTGAAATTCGTCTTTGAACGTGTTTGATCTTCTGAGATTGATGTGGTCTTCCGAGCTACTGCGCGACAGTGAGGACGACGAGGTAGTGTCACTGCTTGGAGCTCTCGCGAAATCGAGACGCATCTTGAAGCCGGAGGGTCGAGGATGAGAGCTGGCTGCAGATATCTGCAGAAAGGCGTGCTATATAGCATGTTCGAACACTCACGTACCCTTTAGTGGCCATGGGCTCGTACTATGCTGGTTGTCCAGCGCTCAGACTATCGATGGCATATTAGATTGACCTACTAGCATTGACAGCTCCGATCAAGCGCGCAAGCTACAGTGGTCACGAAGCAATATGCAGAGTTTGAATACTACTGATAGCCTGCAGTCTTGTGGAAGACTTCATATGTAACGTACCATCAACCAATTCACAGGCAAAGCAAGCGGGAACCAAGTGAGCAGACAGTATTTAACCTTGTAACGAGTAGTGCCGTGGTAAGAAGAGCATGGCGAGCGTATCAATAGCCACAAAACAGATCGAGAGATATTATGCACGCAGAGCTTCTTCCTATACAAAGGAAAGTGGCGGCATTCCAACAAGACGCCAACAATTCAGAGTGGGGTCGGATTATCGGCTATTATCGGCGTTCCTCAGAAAGCAATAATCATCAAAGGAGATGTTTGCACAGGGTAGTATTGAGATGACCGATACCAAGAAACCACAGATTGAACTGTTGGATACATCAAGAAGCAAAGCGAATAACAATAAGCGAATATATACCACTAGGTTGTAGCTAGCAGGCGTCCAGTCCTCAGCACATGCCTAAGAACTGGACGTGCGGTACGAGGTTGCAGGTTGTTGGTAGAGCTGATGATAAGGCTGGCCTTCCACAGATGATTGCCACTGAACAGGAGGTTGTCTCCCCGATCGTGGATCTTGCGCATATCCGTATGCTGAATGTCCTTCTGGGGAGCGAGAGGAGCCATATGTAGTAGCCTGCAAATGATATTACAACCCCCACCATAATGGCTAAGAATCAAGACAAGTTTACCTGTGAATGCCCGCTGCCCCCGTTCATCGGAGGTAGATATGGATCTGCCGTTCTTTCGTAATGGGGAGTAGGTGCAGGAGGAGGGGGCGCATAGTACGCTGTTGTATATGGCGCAGAAATGAAGCTTCGTTGCTGAGGCTCGTAATGCGCAAAGGGATGCGGCTTTGGGGAAGGGTGAAGTTGCTGATGAGCGGTATGACCGATGGCAGGTAATAGCTCTCTATTTTCCGGCATGCGTTGAGGAGGATAACCGCGCATGGATTCGGCATAAGATTTGGGATCCTGATACTGCCGGCTGGAATTAGGATAGGCACCATTAGTTTGGTAGGCAGGGGGTGGTTGGGCATGCCTGTGCTGAGCACTGGGATAGGAGCTGCCAGCCACAGGTAGATCCCTTCGTGCATGACATGGTCTACATAGAAACTCCAACGAAGAATCATTCCAATTTCTCTTGGGCCGGCGAGCTTGGGCATCTGCGTGATCATGACAAGGAATGTGCTGCCACTTTCCGCAGGAGTTGCAAGAAACCATCTGAGTTCCATCATCCTAGAAACAGATCAGGACGTAAACTCCTTTCGTTATGCTACGCGCTTACTATGTTGATGCCTCTTCGGTGACAGATTTCACAGTCAAGCTCCCAATCGGTACTCTTGAGAGGTTTCGGATGCGCAGCAGCTCTTCGTCGAGGGGCTGACTTCGAACCATTTGCGCCATCGGTCGTGCCCACAACATCGACTCGAGCTCTGAAATTACAGTAAGCATCTAGCACTAGAAGATAATGATAAAAGACCGCTGACTTCTCTCTTTCTTCACGTTCCTCGTTCATCTTGGTTTCTTCTTTCTCGCGAGCTTCTTGGGCTTCACGCTCTAGCCGCCTCTGTTCCCTCGCTTGCTCTCTCTGTTGCCTTGTATTTTCTTCCTTCTGTTGGCGGACCTCGGCACGTTTGGCGCGACTGAATTTCTCCTCTTCCTCTTCTCTCTTCTTCGCGGCTGCGAGAGCCTCTTCCCTCGCACTCTGTTTAGTGGCAATTCGAGACGATCGCTTTCGATGTTGTACAGCCTCTTCCAGACGTTGATTTCGTTCGATTTCCTGCGATGTATTAGAAGGACAGCAACAGAGAGCACTACAATGATGCTAACCTGGAGTTCGGCCACGATAACTGGTGCAATATGCTTGGTCAGAACCTTGTACAAATTCTTTTCCGTGTAATGAGTGGCCTTCTCCCAAGGCTCTGCAACATGCTCCCATTCGTGCAGGGTAACGCATATCTGATGGACTAAATTGAGTACGTCGCGATGAACTTAAATAAAACTTACTGTCTCCCATTCTACAAAATTCGCTGGTAAACTAGGCTCGTCTTCTTCCGGGTTAGAAACTTCAGGCTCGACCTCCTCAGGAATATCATCATGTTCTTCCTCTTGCTCGTCCTCAGATAGCTCGGTTAGATCGCTGTCGCTATCCAGTCCAGCTTTCCTCAGCCTGCTTGAGGTGCGTGTTCCGGCCTTAGGCCCATCCTCTTCGTAGTCCTCATCTTCTCCGTCTTCCTTCAGCCACTCGTCGGGTATGGCTTGCCACTCATCTTCAGCACTGCCTCGTAATCGTTTGCTGACCCGGGTTCCGTTTGTTCTAGGTGCAGAAGCGGAAGCAGAAGTGCTCGTGCGAGAGCTGGACCTCGTCGCGCCACTTCTCCCTGCTTGCCGTTTGTATTCCTCTAGCTGTTTTGCCTGTGCGTTTAATTTCATGTTGGCTTGTGCTTTCGCAGCACGACCGTGGCCCCGGCCACTTGGGGTTAGATTTTCCTCTTCGGCCTTCGCTTTACCTTTGACAGAGGTCGAGACTTTGGCATCCAGTTTAGGTCGCTTAACTGATTGGTTTGCAGCATTGCCTTTCTTATTTGCAGGCCGTTTGCGTTTATGTGACTTGCTGGGACGCTTGGGAGGTGAGCGTTGAATCCAAAGACGGTCGGCTACATCAAAGTTAGATGGTAGTTCAAGTTCATCGAAGTTCGTTACATGCCTCCGATGAGCCAATAAGCGTTGCTTTTAGTATCGTATCCAATGGGCTCAATTCGCTAAACATACCAGTTAGGACAGAATTACGCAATGGACGAAAGAGTGTACCCAAGTTGCGTTCTCATCATCCGATCTCATAGTAGACCGTACGCGGTTTGGCGTTTGGAAAAGCCATTCCGTGAGGAGATGCATGCAGTTGAGCTTTTCCAGCATAGGCAGGTCGAACCAATCTTTTGATTCTTGCTTTTCCAGCTCTTCAATTTGCTCGTCTGTGAGAAGCCGCTGCATAGCTTTCAGCATTCTAGACGCCTTCTCCGTTGCTTCGAAGTCCTCGGGGTCCATAATATCTTCGCCTTCAGCTGCTTCGCTGTCCGGTGCTGGGGTATTGCCTGCAGAGAGACCATCTACCACAGATGCGAGGCGGGAGGAGTTAGGCGCGTCGAGGGGTTCAGGACCGATAGGATTAGCGTAAGGGTCGCGCTTCCAGTACTGCTTCCTGAGTGCTGTTTGCCATGTATCCAACCTGACAGACAGACGGTGAGCGCCGTGTGTCAACTAATCAAGGAAAACAAATCCAACGTACGTGAGTTTACGATCATACGATAACACGATGAGGAGTCTCTGCATGATACGGCCGAGCACAATGCTACTATTCCTAACGAGATCGCCCTCGACGTCCTGTTTGCACGCGCGCAGCAAAGTGAGCAAGTAGTTCAAGATAGGAAAGCCTTGGTAACGCACAGAAATAGTAACATCATCCATATTGAATATAGGCGAGAATGTGAAAAAGAACTGGCTGAAGGCTGCCCACTTCCACTGCGTGCGTAGAATATGTAGCTCTGCTGCGAACGGTACCGGAGGCGGCGCCACTGGAGCTACCGCTTCATTTGCTTTGACCGCCTGGTTACGAGTTGCGGCACGACGCGGGGGCATGGTGAGTCGATGATGTATATAGAAGAGGTGCAACGGGAAAGCGGAGGAGAGGGCTCAGCCAAAGCTTCGTCAATGGTGTCGATGAAGCTGTGGGCTGTCTATGTTGTCTAGGGAGACTTCTTAGAGGTGTAGTAGAAGTGTATATGAATGGCTGTTGGGTTCAAAGACGAGCCAGGCGTCGAGGACAGTTCGTGGACGGCGCGCAGATCGTCGGGCCAGACGCAATGTGAGCGGAATCAAGAACAACGACCATGACCAAACACAGCACAAACATGCATGCTGACCTAATAACTGTAGCCAAACAAGCGCTCATAACGCGTCCACGCTTTAGCCTTTAATTATATCAAATATTCAAAACGATTGGTATATGAAATAGCGGGGTAGATATTATAGCTTTAGTGTTTTGTTGAACCAGTCTACTCCTTGCCTGAATGCGCCCTCGTATCCTTCCACAGATGGTTCGTAGGCCAAGTTTGGCCTTGCAGCAAACCCATGAACAGTTCCTGCCAAGATCACATCAGAAGAATGAGCAGAACGACCATTGAAAGCTAACCTTTGTAATCCTTGAACTCGTACTCAATAAAGTTTGGCTTGTCAACGCGAGCAGCAAAAATGGCTTCTGCTTGGTTCCTCTTTGCGGCTGGGAAGGTGTCGTCCTCTGTACAGTCAAGGTGAGAGAAACCAACAGGCGCAGTTCAATGACCGTACCTTCAGCAACAGTCCAAGAAGTAGGTACCTTTGACACAGAATGTTAGCGTCATTGAGTGCTTCACGAGTGCTTTGGAACCTACCTTAATAGCCTCGATATCTTTCAAGCTCGGGGGTGCAGGGTGAGCAATGACGAGACTGCTGAACAGATTATCTTTCCCTCCGAGACGTGTTAGCATTCCTCCACCCCAGCAATACCTATTTGGGAGATCAGAATTATGGCCGATTGAGCAGCAGAAGTGCGCGTCAATTACCCAACAGCCCCCACCGAAGTGTAGTTCTTCTCGTTCTGGAGATCTTTCATGAACTATCGATTCTTCCATCAGCGATTTCCCTCGCACAACGAACCATTCTACGCACACCTTCCACTCTTGCATCCCCCACACTAGGCCTGTTGATAATTATTTGTGGCAAGCGCCGAATAATGAGCCAATACACGCTGAGTCTCGTCAGCAAAGGTAGCTTCTCCCCAGGAATCTGTGGGGTCTGAATTTCTTCTGGCTTTATAGGCGGTCTTCCTGTTTACCGGTCCATTAGCGTAGTAGTGGAAATGGTGAAGGCGACGCACCATTAAAGAAGTCTGGCACCCAGACATCACAGTCTAGCTCTTTCGCATATCGGTCGGCGATAATCTTCGCGTTGACCACGTATATGCCAAAGATGTCCGTCAGGATAACCACAGCGCGTTTCGAGCTGCCACTCGGACTGGCAGCAAGGTATGCTTCAAGGTTTCCATATGCCTTGGTAGTTTCTCCAGTAGGCTCTCCAGGTAAGATGTTTCCTCTGACACAGTCGGGACAACTCATGGTGGTTGGAACCTAACGAAAGGTAAGGGTCGCCGTATTCTGCACGCCGTCCGCTGCCCATTTGTGATTAGATAAGATAACGAATCACGCTTGCACAACTCAAGTTTTCAGAGACTTGAGCTTGAGGGCTTAAGCAGCATATTGTTTACTCTCAGATGTCTTTTGAGTGATGGGAGAGCTGGGTCAGAAACTAATTTACGTCTCCAAGAAGCTAACAAAACATAATTATTGGTATATGAGGTTATCACTTTTACTTTAGTGTCTTATTGAACCATTCTACACCTTGCTTGAAGGCACCCTCGTATCCTTCCATTGACGGCTCATATGCCAAATTTGGTCTTACAGCGAATCCATGAACAGTTCCTGTGGTATTCTGTCAGAACGTAACAAACAAGCATCGCAACCAACTGACCTGGGAACTGTTTGAATTCATATTCAATGAAATTAGGCTTACCAGCACGAGCAGCGAAGATAGCTTCTGCCTGATCTCTCAATTTTGGCGGGAAACTGCTATCCTCTTCGGCGACACTCCATGCTGTAGGTACCTGCAACAAATATGAGCACACACTCTTTTTTGATGAATACTCTCGCACTGACTTTGATGGCCTCAATATCTTTCAAAGCCGGTGGCGCAGGATGCGCAATGACGAGACTGCTGAACAGATTGTCTTTCCCTCCAAGACGGCTAAGCATTCCTCCGCCCCAGCAATACCTATTCAATGAGTACGAATTGAGCCAGTATCGGCCATAGCAAGCCCAAGAACATACCCAATAGCTCCCACTGAAGTATATTTTTTCTCCGCCTGTAGGTCTCGCATAAACTGTAGGTTTCCAAGTAAGAGAGTCGTATTCCACAAATGACCAATTGAGTATCATGCACATACCAATTCGACTCTGGCGTCCACTACAGAAGGCCTATTGAAGATAAACTGAGGCAAACGCCTAATAATGAGCCAGACGAGGCGAAGTTTTGCCATGAAGGACATCTTGTCCCCCGGTATTTGTGGGGTTTGCAATTCGCTCGGTTTCACGGGAGGGCTTCCTATAGAACATGGATGAAGTTGTAGAAGTGATTCAATGGAGCCAGGCCAACTCACCATTGAAGAAGTCTGGTACCCAGACATCACAGTCCAGCTCCTTCGCATATCTATCTGCGACAATTCCATGATTGGTCATAGGCAAGCCAAAGACATCGGTTAAAATGACCACAGCACGCGTCGAGGTGCCGCCACTAGGTCTAGGAGCATGATAGGCGTCACAGTTCCCGTAGCTTTTGGTGATCTCTCCTGTAGGAGTCCCAGGCAGAATATTTCCTTTGACACAGTCGGGGCAGCTCATGGTGGTTCAAAGTGAGGACAGATTGTGGAACGTTTCCGTCCTATATATATCGGTTATTACATCACGTAAATCACATTTGGTTACCAATTCCAAAAATGGACACGACCTTTCGGTGCACTAACCGAGGATAAATATGTATTTCGTTCTGTTATTATTTATAGCACTTTCTCGAGCAGAAATTTAGCCAGCTTGTTGACCATCTCTGGCGTACACTCGTGACCAGTGCCTTCCTGCACCATGACTTCTTTGACCCCATCCTCTCCGACCTCTAAAGCTCCTACAAATTCTTCACTTGCATCCCACGGAACCAATGCATCATCCTTCCCAGACATGACCAGTATTTTCCGACCTATGAAAGGATTCTTCGATGGATCCGTATCGATATACGCCACACTTGCTGGACTGGTACGCGCAGCAAGGGATTTGAAGGACTCTGGGAAGTGACCGGGATCGTCCAATGGAACCTTATTCCTCTTTGCACGGTCTACCAGCAATCCCATGTAGTCAGGACAGCCAATGATAGGGATGCCGACGCTCAGTCTTGGCTCTGGAAACAATAATTGCAAGGTCAATGTTATTAGTAATTCACACAAGAGTACGATAAGAAGTGGCGCTGACCACGAACAAGAGATAACCACGTCGCATGGCCACCCAAACTGACGCCAGACACTCCCCAGGTGACGATGGTCTTTTCTCCGGTAGGATACAGGTACGATGGTAAGAAGTCAATCAACAGAGAGACATCGTGTGCCGTTCCAGCTGTGGGAGTTCAGAGTCTGTGTTGGATTCGTGCCATTGATAATGCTGAAAACTCACATATGATACTAAACATATCTACCCTGTTGAGACGTCAGATCAACTCAATAACATGAAGAATCTAAACATACGCATGCAGAGGATTATACTTGGAAGACGACTTGTTCTTGACTCTCCATCCTTCGTTCGCACGCGGCGAAACAACGCGATGACCATGATTCCTTTGGTCCTAAAGCCAAGATCCAGTCATCATCCAGTAGTATTCATGAGAAAATCCGCTCACGAAAGAGACAACAACCAGGTCGCGCTTCTGGTGCTCTCCAAGCGCCTCGAACAATTCTTCCACCACGTACTCACGGTACTTCGAGTCTTCTAATCGACCGTGCAGAAAGAAAAGTATAAATACTTTAGTGCTGGCACTGTCTGCTTTGCTTGTATACACATTTAAGGGGATGCCGCCCACTGCTAGCCTTTGGTGGTTCATCGCCATGATGTATACTATGGCCAATTTAAACTTAGCGATGGCTTCGATGGGTTTGATTCGTGACTGTAACGCATGCAGTGGGAATATTTCCGTAGCATTATTATGCCATCAGGATCTTGAGTAGGCTGAGAGGCTGAAAAGGTATCTGAGATGCAGAGAGCGACTAGAAGCCCATCCGTCCAGCTGGTAGTTGTAGTGGACTGAAGAAATGAGTCATGAGCCACTTTTCAACTTGATATCGAACCACGATGAGCTCAAGCGGACTCCCACTTCCTCTGAATTCGTATCAACGTTATGGGCGCCAGATGATCCTTGATGAGTTTGGCTTGGATGGTATGCTTTTTGTACTTCGTGATGTAGGTTTTCCTATGCTGAATGGATCAGGTCAAATCAAGCTACAAAATGCATCGGTTGTTGTCGTAGGTGCAGGAGGCCTGGGTTGTCCTGCGTTGCAGTATCTGGCGGCTGCAGGTGTCGGGAGGTAGGTCTGTGTCAAAATGCCATGGATTGTAAAATATACATCTAAATCTGTTCAGGATCGGTATTGTTGATCACGATACAGTCGAGCTTTCCAATCTGCAGCGCCAAATCCTTCACACGGAGGCTAATGTTGGTCTGAACAAAGCTATTTCCGCTTCAAAAACCATGCTTGCGTAGGTGGTATTGTGCTCGGCAAAAGATCCAGAGGCTCATCTTGGGATAGTATCAACTCGTCCATCACCATCGACGTTCACCCTGTGTCTTTGGATTCTTCCAACGCTTCAAAGTTGCTTTCTCCTTACTCTGTGATCATAGACTGTACCGACAATGCTCCCACTCGGTACTTGCTGTCTGATATCGCCGTGTTTCTGAAGAAGCCATTAATCTCCGGCGCTGCACAAAAGTTCGAGGGTCAGCTATGCATCTATAATAAACCGATGAGGGATGGCTCTCGAGGTCCTTGCTATCGCTGCCTCTTTCCCATACCATCTGCATCCGAAAATGTAGGGACATGCGAAGAGTTAGGAATCTTGGGCGCAGTGACCGGCATTATTGGAAACATGCAAGCATTGGAAGCAATTAAACTTCTAACAGATATATCTCTGAGTAAGGTAGTTTTCTTCCTTAAGTGCGGCGCTAAGCACGATCCTGTAGGTGATCCCCCCAATTTGTTGCTCTTCAATGCTTTGTCTATGCCGCAATTTCGTTCCGTCAAACTACGCGCAAAGAAGCCACAGTGCCTGGCGTGTGGAACACCAGAAGCAGGCACTGTCAAAATTCAAGAGACAGATTACGTTCAATTCTGTGGTGGACCAAGGCCAGACTGGGTCAGTCGTGGCTTGTCTGTTGATAAGGCGACAAAGCACAGAATCACTGCAAAAGTCAGTGTAATGGAGGTTCTCAAGACTTCGATTACTTATTCTTCATGGGCAGGACTTGAAAGCCGTATTGTCAAACCCGGGCAAAGCCGTGAATCTCATTGACGTTCGACCACGAACCGAGTACGGTATCTGCAATCTGCCGGGATTTCGACGTGAGTCAATCATTAACATTGTCGCTCAAAACGCTTAAAGAACGTCCATTGCAGATGTCTCTCTGTCTTCTATCGTCGCGGACCCGTCGGCATATCTGCCTGCAAATGCAGCGACGCCGACTTATGTTGTTTGCCGACTTGGAAATGACTCTCAGATTGCTGCAGAAGCGCTGAGAGATGTCCAGAATGAGGGCTCGTCCGTCCAAGACGTGGTTGGCGGTCTTAGAGCTTGGAGTCGTGATGTAGACTCGGAATTCCCAGTCTACTGAGCGCATTTTTCCGTCAGCAGTCGTTGTCATTTGATCATCATGATGAAATACACTTTTTGCTTGAAAGTAGCTAAAGCTTGGGCATGCTTGGCCTGCTCTTGGAGACTCTTGGGCCCGTAAATAAGCAATAAATAAGGTCGGCAAGACAGTGACAGGGCGATGCAGATCTGAGGATGATACAATTATTCTACTGACCCACTATATCCGAGCTCTGATGACTTCTCAGTCAGTGGTCCGGAGGTCATGGGAAGGGGTAATGACCGACATTAGCGTCTTCTTTCCGCCAGAAGCCAGTGCCGACCCGCCTAGATTCTTGAAAATTTGCCTGGAGACCGTACAAATTGGGCTTAAATATTGTGCAAAAAATGAAGAGACCCTGGGTGCAATAAAGTACTTCCAAAAAAGGCAACTGATCGGAGATGCGTCCCCCTAATTTACCCCAGATTTCGGCGGACCTTGAAAACGCGTGATCGTGCTCCCACCGAAATATAAAAACCTGGGGTCTGGTGGAAATCCCTTCGACTTGCTCCCCGCCCACGACCAAGCATCTCGTTCCATCCCGCACACATACAATGGCAACTACCGTGCACCACCGCAACAACAACGACGTGGAGAAGGGCTCCATCCAGGAAGCCAACAACATCTCCACGTCGACACCAGCCAATGTGTATACTGCAGGGCGCGTCTCAGGCGCTGGAATTGCAAACCCAGGAACTCTGTGCGTATATATGCTCCTATGTTCTCTCGCGCGCGAAGAACTGACGAAACGCGTTGTCAGTGGTCTGTTCTCCTTCGCGTCCACCACCTTCATCCTGTCTCTCTACAACGTGAACGCAAGAGGTATCAATGTGCCTAATGTTGTCGTTGGAATGGCTGTTGGCTGTGGTGGACTTGTTCAGCTCCTTGCTGGCATGTGGGAGTTCCCTAGGGGCAACACCTTTGCTGCTACTGGTAAGCCCCGTTCTTCGCGTGTTACGAGTATGCGCCCGCTAGTTTGCGAAGTTCCTGGACAAGCTACTCGACGCCGCGGGATGTTGAGGTTTTGGGAGCAATTCTATGTCAGCTTTGCACTTATCGACATTGTGTGCCCCACATCTCGCTCGCATTAGATGCGATCATCTGGTTTCTCCGATTTCTGTGTTTCGGTCCTGCCTCGCGCGCCGGGGATTCCGCTACTGTTTCTCCGTTTCTTCTCACTGCCATTTATGCGATTATCGAATGCTGACAACTTGTTCCATTTTGTAGCCTTCAGCTCTTACGGCGCTTTCTGGCTCTCCTTCTCATTGCTCTATATCCCCGGCTCCGGCATCGCAGAGGCATACACCGATTCCACAGAGTTCGCTAGTGCCGTCGGTATCTATCTATTCACCTGGTTCATCGTCACTTTCCTGTTCTTGTACGCCATTTTTCCCCCTTTATTCGATCAACACATACTAAATGTGTACCTAGCATTGTCACATTGAGAAAGACCGTTGCATTTGTCGCCTTGTTTGGATTGCTTTCAATCACATTCATGCTATTGGGAATTGGAGAGTTCACTGGAAGCTTGATGTACGCCTCAGCGAATGGTTCACACCTTCTCAATAACTAACTTCCTTTCCAGGACACACAATGCCGGAGGAGGATTCGGAATCGTTACCGCCCTTGTCGCTTACTATATCGGCCTCAGTGAGCTGTTGGCATCTGAGAGGGCGTCTGTTGTAAGGTTGCCTTTGGGAGTTTTCAAGGTTGATTAATTGTTGGTGGGTTTAAGTGGGCAGTGTTGTCTATTATGCTTGTTTTGGCTTTTCGGAGCACTTGTCTGTACATTAGCTCTTTCTACCTACTACTACCAAACCGCAATTCATCGGAACACACATATACCCTTGTTGCGAATTATCATTCCTTATTTTGTTTTCGAAAATTACATTGCTTGAGAGTCACTATTAGTCACACATCCCAATTGGTTTGCCTCATTCATGATGATCTTGTCCGCGACCACGACTGGACACGTTACTCTGACGCGATATAATGACTTCGCTAGGACTGCTAGTATCTGAATTACAAGTCAGTGAACGTTATCTAGGATCTTTCTTCATGGTCTCTGACTTGTATATCCGCAGTCCTTGGCCAGCGAGACTCGTCGGAAACATCCTGAAGTTCGAGAGGTGTGCGAAAGGCAGTTCGTTGCTCGACTATTGTATTGACTTCTGTTCTCTTGTAGGCTGCCGACAAAGCCTTGACTGCCCTCCGAGCTGCATCAAGTGCTGAGCAGCTCAGTCCTGGTGCGACGATTATCTGTATAACGTATGATTTGTTGTGTGCTGACCTGGTTTTCACAGATGCTGAACTTCTCTTACGACCCATCCTTCTCGGGCTGGCTACCAAAAATGCGAAAGTCATTTCATTGTCCCTTGGTTCGCTGCAGCGGCTCATCTCACTCCAACTAGTCCCCTCCGTTTCCTTACCTCCACTCTTACAGTCCATGGCCGAATGCGTCCGCAGTCAAGGCGTGGACATCCAGCTGCGGATATTGCAGACGTTGGTGGGATTGATTACAGGTCTAAAACACGCTGTGGGTGGGGAACTACTGGGCGATGCACTCTTACTTTGTTTCAAATTGCATGAGTCCAAGATCACAGTGGTGTCGTCTACAGCTGCTGCTACTCTGCGACAGTTGGTCATGTTTGTGTCGGATAAGGTGGTGGAAGAGGATCGGAGAGCGGAAAGTGCGATTGGGAGGGCATGGGAAACGGAGGAAGTGGTGTTACCGGATGAAAACAGGAAGACAGTAGGGCCTTCAGCGAAAGATGTGTACAGCATCTTCGAGGATTTATGTTTGTTGTGCAACTCGGAGAAGCCGAAGTTCCTGAAGTTGGAGTTCTTGAGCAAGACGTTCGGGTTAGAGCTGATTGAGAGCGTGTTGACGAATTATTCAGAGTTATTCCGTGTCGTGAGTGCTCTTCATCCAAGATTTAAGTCGCATGAAGCTGAACTCTCATGTGAAAGCACACAGAACTTATTCTTCTATTACAACATCACTTATGTCCACTACTCCTCAAAGCCCTTTCCGACCGACCAGTATTCCCGTTGACGCTACGATGCACGAGGGTGGTGTTTCTGCTTCTGAAGAAATTCAACTCGGAGCTGGAGACGGAGGTGGAAGTGTTTTTGATGTTGTTGATTCGGTTGGCAAACGAGGAAGCAGACGCAGATCATCGACGACCCCATTGGCTACGAGTTCTGGCCATGGAAGTGATTCGTGGGTTAGTATATCACCATCGTACTATGTTTAGTTTCGCTTATAGTATATTCACAGATTGTCAAGCGACGCAGAACTTATGCGCAATGTTTGGGCGCGATATGATGCTCGACAGCCAGATGCAGCTAATGTGTTGACATCACTCATAACACTATTGAACCAACTTCTCATGGAAAAGCCTGCTCTACTGGGTTCTTCGCCGTCATTAGGCTTGGGAGATACGAATCATTCTCCCAGTGGGATGGTGGGCATGATGGCAGGAATCATGGGTGGTTCGAACTCGGGTGGGGGTTTGAGCCTCACCGGATCTACTATGAAAGTTCAATGGTAAGCGAATTTAGTAATGGCGTTTGGCCCATGAACTGACGATAGTCATAGTATCGATCAACTGGACAAAGCTGATTCGCCTTCTATACCGGAAACATACATCTATCTGTTGGGATTACAATGTTTGATCTCCCTTTGCGATGGATTCGCCAGCTATGTTCTTCCCTATCACCAACGAAGCACTCGTTCCGACACTGTAGAACCCTCGGAGACCGAAGCACAGATAATCGAGCACCTACGCGCAATGACAGAAGCCAATTGGCCAACCATTTTGTCTTCGTTGTCTTCCATCCTGACCACCAATCTATCTGACGATCTCTTTGTGGATGTACTCAAAGCGTATGAGTCCATGACCAATGTTTCTGGACTGCTAGGTGTGGTAGAGGCCAGGGATTCATTTCTCATGGCCCTATCCCGTTTGGCTGTACCGATCAATGTACTTTCCAGCTTCGACTCAGCCGCGTTGTCGACATTTCCTTCTTCCCCGAGCAACGAGACCCCCAGGACTGCCAACACGCTGTCGGAGAGTCTTGGTTTCGGCTCTTCAGGACAAGGAAATCTGCCACAGCCTCTGTCCGAGAAGAACCTGACATGCCTGAAGGTGTTCATTGGGTGTGCTATGACGCTCGCCGGACTATTGTCCGAGAGCTGCTGGTTTACAGTGATGGATGTCCTGCAGAATGCAGAGTCGCTTCTCGTTCTAAGCACTCCTGCAACTGGTACTGTCAGTCAAACCCCAACCTCGTCTCCCATGAAACGTGTCAGCAGGTCGATCTCGTCTTCGTCCATGGCCGCCCATGCCAACATGCCCAGTGGCCCTCAAGTAGATGCGTTGGTCGCTATGATACAACGACTTTTCGACACCTCGAAGACCCTCGACGATGGTG
>Ga0247734_1001934_pt1 | contig 14635 bp, 11 predicted proteins | sample UWRJL103311B2_FD_180933 | JGI IMG/M metagenome (GOLD analysis project Ga0247734, IMG submission 180933) | Plant litter microbial communities from Arlington Agricultural Research Station in Wisconsin, United States - UWRJ-L103-311B-2 | ecosystem: Environmental > Terrestrial > Plant litter >... | reverse complement strand
ATTATGCTTTCGATTCCATATATCATAGCAACAGTGGTGGGGGATATCCATCATCTACCTCCTCCAATGATCCGGCCATGACCCAAGAAGAGGCGGATCTAAAGCGGTTGCGCAATACTGCCGTAAGTTCTTTTCTTTCTTGGTCCAAACCAGATCACTCGGTGCCTTTCAAGAATACCCGCAATCCCCACTCCCTTACCTTGGACAGACTTCCTCTCTCTCCAGACCAGACCGCTAGGCTGCTGTTCAAGAAGGCCCAGAATCTATAACTGATGAAAACCCCAACCAGGCCAGCGCCCGCTTCCGGGCCAAAAAGAAGAAGCGTGAACAATCCCTTGAGCGCGCTGCGCACGAGAAGAAAACCCGGCTCTCCGCCCTCGAGGCCCGAATCCGCGACCTCGAAGCCGAGAACCGCTGGCTCAAAGACCTGATCATGGAGCGAAACGATGTGCGTAGCACTGTAGCACGCTATGAAGCCGAACTAGAACGCGGCAACGGGATGCATGATAAGGATGAGAACGGCGAGAGCGAAGTAGATATGAAGAATGGTGGGAGAGGAAGCGGGATGGTTGGGAGGGGGGATGGGAATGGAATGGGTGTGGGTTAGATGTCGATGGAAGAGAGGTGGGAAGCGAGGCTAGCCAGGGTTACCTTTTCTTTGTTTAGTTGGATTTAGGGTTTGGGGGATATCTGGGAACTTGGTTTCTTATCCTCTCCTTTCTTTTTTGGGACGTCCTGGGTAGACACCTGTTCTGGAATAAGGGGCCGCGCAAGGGATCTGGTTTGATCTAATTATCATGAATATGAATTAGCAACGAGTTAACGACAACGTGTACACAGGGTATATACTGGATCTCTAGTATGAGTATTCACAAACATAGCATAATCAAGCAGAAAGTTAGCAAGCAGAAAAACACAGCTCCCACTGTCACCACCACTTGATTAGGTAGGTAAGGTCTTGCTTTATAAACATCTGGAGCTTGTAGGTCCAGTTCATATATATTGTATTGGTCAACTCTCTATCATCAGATCCACAATCATCATCCTGTCAATTTCATAAGAGCTCATCATTTCTTGCGGTCACTGCTTTATTGTTAGTGTTAACCACAGTTCATACTAGCAGAGGAAATAACTTACGTGCTGAGTCGCCTCGAGATCATCTGTAATCCTTTATCATTATCGGCATCGCGGCTGGCTTTCTCTAGAGCTGCGGCTCTGTGCTCGGTTTCCTGCCGTTCAACCTCTTCATGACTGGGAGGTAATCTCTCATTTTGCAAATCCACCTTACGTGCATCCTCGAAGTTGGTGATTGCGTTCTTGATACCCTCAGCACCAAGCATCAACGTACCCGCTGGCAGACGTCCACCGGAAGCGGTCTTGAGCTCCGTTACCCGTTCCGACTCCTCTCTCAACACCTGGAAGACACGTGAAAGACGGCCGACTGCAAGAATTTTGTTCTTGATGGCTCTTCTCTTGTACTCGATAGAGTCGGGATCCATATTTGCGCTGACTGGTGGAGATATAGGACCAGGCGAAACCGTCGAAGGGGTACCCTCCTCCTTCAGTTCGTCCTCAGAGCATGTGCTCAAGATTGCAATAAGCATGTCTGTGATCTTCTCACCAACGAAGGGGAGTGACCAGGTGAAAACGTCCATAAAATTTGGAAGCCAATATGGGTGAGGAGTGCAGTTGAATTGTCGGATATTCATAACATTGTTCTCGTACTTGAGGACGGCAGCTTTGTTATTGTAGACATCTAGGTAGTTGGGTGCAGAAAATATCGTCATCACACTTGGGAAACCGGTAGTGCGAGTCTTACGGTACATTCGGTAACCAGCATCTTGTGCCTCGTGGGCTCTAATTACCGATAATAGATTGTTCTTTTCCAGGAAATTGCATGCAGCTGGGTATGAGAAGAAGTATGAGCAACCTCGAACATGATTATGAATGAAGTACTCAGAAGTCTTTTCTTGTCCGAAGTCTTCGAGCGGATCTGCCCACAAAATATCACACATCAACCCGTGAGTAGGTGGCTCACGGAATCGGTCAATCTGTAGTTATTAGCAAAACCCAGCTCTTCTATTGTGTTGAAACATACGCTTTTCAAATCATCCAGAGTATGTAATTCGGGACTCAAGCCACCATGAATACACAGAAATTGCTTGTTCATTACTGCAGCTAAAGGAAGCGCGCAGAACGAATCCATGCATGCTTCATATATTCTTTCAGAATATTTGTGCTTACACTCGAGCTTGAATGTGAAGTAGTCGGTCAAATGTCTGCACTCGTGGTTTCCACGGAGCAACCACAAAGTGTTAGGGTACCAGATCTTCAGAGACCACAGATATAGAACACATTCAATGCTGAAATATCCTCTATCCACGTAATCGCCGAGGAAAAGGTATCTTGTCTCAGCTGGGTCACCTCCAACCTCAAAAAGCTTCATCAGATCGTAGTACTGGCCATGAACATCACCGCAAACAGTGATTGGCGCATCCATCTCCAGAAGATTTGGCTCTTGTTTCAAGACTTTAGTGCCTTCCTCAATAATGAACAAGGCTTGCTCCTCTGTCAAGCGTCCTTCACGATAGAAGTGCTGCTTCAGGAATGCCAGGTCGGGCTTGGAAGGATCTTGAGAGGAATAGAACTGCTCATCAGTGGGAGGACGCATTGCTGGAGCTTGCACATCTAATCATTTGTATGTCAGCTGCGGCTCCCTAACGGACAAACGCTTCCCACCAGCAGCTTAGCAAACTAACCTTTGCAGACTCGCTCCATTGTGCTCACTTGGGTGCCATCTTCCATTGTGTGAAGGGTGAAGTCAATCTCTGGGATTGGCTTCTTTGTATTAAGTGCGCGAATAGCATTGTCTATTTGAACCTTCTCAGCGCCATCAGGCACGAGGGGGGCGTCAGTGTCCATGTTTGCTGGAACTGTTGCTAAATGCAACTGGTTTTCGACCTAAAACGTTGGCTATCCTGTTTGTATGGTATGCGAGATACAAACACGAGTTAGGAGGAGTTCGATGTATAAAATTCGCCTTCCAACCAAGTTGAAGGGCACAGGGGCCGAATCGGGTACAGGATGCCTGGTCTGGTAGCGCAAGAGGCTAGTAAGATTGCGGCTGCAAGATTCAGGGCAGGAGAGAGCTGTCTAGTATGTTCAGTAAACTGGTGGGTAGCCGTTGACAGTGTGGGGTAGTAGGGCTGAGCTGTCGATTTATGTTGATGTAAGTAGACTGAAGGGGATATGAAGCTACGGATAGTCGCTGCCAAGTGTGGGTGATTTTGGAGGGGAAGGGGTTCAAAACTGGCTCACGAGCTATTCACTAATTGCACACCCAGTTCAATTTTTGCCCATAGATCCACACTCAATATTTTAGGCGGTGGATGGAAAATAGTGAGAGTAGAGTCTGCCTTTAGCAACGATGAATGGTCCGAGCACCGAAGTCAACCTCGCAGACAGCCTCGCCAGGCACGCAAGCTCATAAGCAACAACACCAAATCCATCATCGTGATAGGAAGACTATTCTGTGAAAAGGACAAGAGCGGAGACTATTACGCCGACTTTCTAGTTTCTATATACTTACTTTGTCAGGGGAAAGATAGGTGTTTACACGTATGCAAGATCAATCAATACACATGAAAGATGCATGATAATCGTGAGCTCCGTATACATCACACCCATGAGTTCTCTCGCTCACTGGTTCTAGGTTCCCATCCATTACTGGCTCAAGTACCGTTGACAGTGTCTCCATTTATTTCCCTACCAACAGCAACTACTTTGCCTTATACATATAAAACCTTGCCTTCAACCTTACCACCGTCATCAACAGGAAATCCAGCTTCATCAACCGAGGAGAAAGCTCAATACGTTGTATCATCGGGCGGCCATGCGGCTCACCCAGACGATATAGTAGCATCATGCAAAGCATTACAAGCATACATACAGAAGGTCCAAGATGACGCTGATGGAGAATTAAAGGAATGGCAAGATGCGATAGATGCGAGGGAACTAGCGGAGAAACGGAGGATAGCCCCTGGCTGGTTAGACGGTGCGACCAAGATATTGGAGCCAGCAAGAATTTCCAAAACCTCAGGACCGGAAATTTCTCATGGAAGCTTGATGGACGGTGATGTGTCAAGTGCTGATATGTCTAGTCTGAATCAAACCGTCGCTGCAGCTCCTTCTCGTGATGGGGAAGACCTAGACAGGGCTTTTGGTGGACTTGGTATAGGGAAGCCATAAGAAGCCCTTTGGTTCCATAGCTTAGTCCCTGTAGATTCCAAAACAAAAAAATACATATCAATATTGTAGCAAAATGTCCTGATAGAAGTGAGTATTGATGGATAAGGTCTGTTTCCTTGTACAACTTTGCAATGGTACATCTCCTTATTTATGGTATTCTTATACTAGAAAATATTATTGCAAGTTCTTTCCCATTGAAACCATATACAACATGGAATAATTCATGGAAATCTAAATCCGTTCTAATGGGGACTGGGCAGCTGGGCTCGCTGGGGTAATTGTTTCTGCCTCAGGCATAACATAATACTGTACCATGACGACAAGCCTCGTTCAACTTTTTCGGACTTTGAGCATCACAATGCCTCCACGGATACCAAGGGTTGCAATTGGGCTTTCGAAAGCCTATATTCTTCCCAGATTACCAAAAAGGTGTCCGATATGCTGTACAAGCAAGAGGTTTACAACATCCGTCCGGACTATAGCCAGCCAGCCAATCTCCATCTCACATTCGCCGACACAGGAGAAAGCAACAGCATCACATGCACAAGACAGTGGTGCGCTAACGGAGAATAACCCTCCTCCTCTCGATAAACGCGGCCAGCTTCGTGATGCTTTAGCAGACTTGCAAAAGAATGCAGGGGGCTATATCAATCTTTCTCGACTGCAACTTGCGATTCGCGGATTAGACCAAACCCCCGGAAAAGAATCCATCAGGATAGCAGTTTTAGCACTAGCAGATGGAGGGTATTCATTCAAAAAGGCAAAGCGACTGCTGAGGACGCTGCTCGCGGACCCATTAAACGAGAAGGAGGAAGAATGGGAGAGAGTGTTACTAAGTGATGATATTGGGAGCAAGCCAATGCTATTCAAAGTAGGGAAGAATGGGTCGAAAGAAGCCCCAATAAATACCGCCCTTTTGCAGGAGTTTAGTGTGGTCTCTCCAAGGCTGGAGGATAAAAATTTAGAGATCTTAGTACTGGAGATTGACCCGCCTCTGCGGGATGCTGCAGAGCTAGAGGATGGATTCGCGCATGCTGTCTTGATTCCCACAATCAATATACCCACATCGAACACTGGTAGATATACGCCAATAAGAACACCAGTCCACAAGTCTTTGGTCATAGCGGATGGACTGGTCGGCGCAGCGACTCTCTTATCATATGAAAATGATATAAGTGAGGATATTATTGCGACCGCTGTCGATCTTCCTGGTCATCTTTCCAAAGAGACAAACACCACATCGGTAGCCGTTCCGTCTTTTCATGCACTGGATATTACCATGGCCGACGAATCTCAGCAAGCATTTCGGAAGAGTGTTGAGAAGCCTTGGGATTTTGAGAATGGATGGTTTAATAGTCATATAACAGACATCTCGGAGTGGTTAGCGGAAGGAAGTTCACCTACTAAAGGAGAAATGAAAAAGCCAGTCCGATTCTTGATCCAGTCCCTTTTAGAGGATGCTGCAAATGCAATACAAGTAGAGCATAGCCGTCAACTGAAAGTGGCACTATCCGCCAAAATTCCTGCTACCAAGATTGACATCCTCCGACGTACTCTCTCCAGTTGGTCAGAGCGAGCGCATACAGAGCTCCTAGATCAGCTAGACATTGCCTTCAATGGAAGAAAATGGCGGAAACTAGGCTGGTGGAAGCTGTTTTGGCGGGTCGACGACGTCTCTATGATAGCTTCTGATATTGTCTCTCAGAGATTCTTACCAGATGCGGAGAAAGACATCGTATTTCTATCGGGGAGATTCTTCGAGGCAGGCGTTTTTGGACGTGATCCATCGAAATCCAACAAACACTGGGCTTGGAAGGCGGTACGAGAGGTAGAAACGGAAGGCCCTCCGCCACCTACCTTCAAAGAGCTTGGTGAGATACCAGGTGACGACTTACCTATAAATATCAAGCCAAAACCATGGCCGCTTGATATATATAATTCCCGATTACTTCTCTCGCTCGAAACTGTACCTGCACTGCAAGCCTTGGCACAGAAACTGGTTATACAAACTTTGAGCACGTCGTCTTTATTCTCAGCTCTAGCTGGACTAATGTACGTCTCCAACTTATCTACCACTGTGTACGAAGCTGGAGCAGTTGCCGCACTAGGAATAGCCTGGAGTATGCGAAGGATGCAAGGTAAATGGGAGACTGCACGAACCTTTTGGGAAAGTGAAGTAAGGGAGGAGGGAAGAAAAGCTGTTAGGGCAACGGAAACTTCTCTTGGGACAACCTTTACACAACAAGATGACCCACTTGATGGAGCAGAGGAGCTCGAAATTGCTCAGAAGTCTGTGAAAAAGGCCGAAGCTGCCTTAGAGGCATGCAAGTAGGATAGTGTAATACCATAATGAAAGCTCTAGTATTTGGGTGGGTGATTGGTCTGTGAAAGCAAGCTACTCATTATATCAAACACACTCTAAATCCAAGTTTTTGGAAAATACATCCTAAATGTATTGAACGTGGCTGTGATCGTATTGGACCAACTTCTAGCTCTGCCTTGAATATAAAGCCGTGGCTGATCTTCACACAAAATCCTACTCTTTACCACCAGGTTTTCAGTGACCATTAGAAATAGTGGGGCGACCACGTGATATATCATTTCGTACATTTTATAACCCCAGCACCCAGCTCCTTGAGTTCGTAAACCGACTCAGCTACTTGACAGCACCCTTTTCCAGTCAAGCGAGAAGCAATATCTTTCATTTGTCGCGATATATCCACCCATTAATACCAGTTCAAAATAGGATGGCTTCAAAAGAAAAGAATGAACCCGGTGCCATAGCCTCAGTAGATGCGCCCGCAGCTTCGGAGGAGGACATACCTGAAGGAAAAGAAACAATTGAGGATGGGGAAATTAGCGATAGCGGCAGTAATGGGAGACATGCTAAGGATCAGCCTTTAAGTGAGGGGACTCCCACCACGAAAGATGATCTCGCAGATGAGAGCAGTAACTCGAATAAGCAATCGACTCCTGTTGACATGCCTCCACTCCCAAATGAAGCACCTCCGTTGCCAGCAGAGCTGCCTCCAGCGATATCAGAGGCCGACGATGGATGGGCACCTGTATGGGAAGAGACCGCCCAGGCTTTCTATTTCTATAATCGTTTTACAGGTGCAACACAATGGACCAATCCTCGGGTTCCCGATGCCTCTATTCCGCCTAGCGAATCTTCTCCTGCCCTCCCAGCTGAACAGCCAGCAGCCCCGATTGCTGGTGGCTACGACCCTGCTATTCATGGCGACTACGATGAGAATGCCTGGTATGCGCAACCTGCCGCTGCCCCAGCAACCGAAGTTGCAACCATAGACCCTGCAGCAGCTTACACCGCAACCGCTGCATTTAATCGATTTACTGGTAGATACCAAGCAGCCGATATCACGCCCGAGAATTATAACGATGAGAACAAGAGCAAGCGTCAGATGAACGCGTTCTTTGATGTGGATGCTGCAGCGAACAACCATGATGGACGAAGTCTTAAGGAAGAGAGGAGTGGTAAGAAATTATCTAAGCAGGAGCTGAAGCAGTTCAAGGAAAAGCGGAAGGCTAAGAAGGAAGAGAAGCGGCGAGCTTGGTTAAGGGATTGATTCAGAAGATACCACGGGTTTATTGCATGGATTGGCGTCATGGAAGGAAAACATGGATAGAGGCTCCCATCTGGCGTTGGCGTATTGTAGCCTTGGTTTGCTTTACTGGCTTAGATCGATCTACGGATGGTCCAATAAATGGGATCATATGAAATGAATACAATGCACACCACTGGTTCATCAATTCATCCTTTCGCCATATAACGTCGTGGTCAAACTGTTTCCGGATGGTTAACATATCTGAGATTCGAATTTTGAAGCAGAATTTTGTTACCATGATAATGCCTTATCGTTAAATGAGAAAGGGGCTAATACATAATAGAATGGTCATACCGGGTCTGGTCCATTTCATTGGGGCAAAGTTATATTCATGCCCAACTTATATTGGATCTCAACTGGTAAGATTGGGTACATTAGCAATAGTGTTCTCTTCTCAGATTCCTGCCTTTATTTGTGTTCCCCAGAATGGTTTGCAACCACAAATTCAGAAAATTCTCTTTCTGCGCACTAGCCTCTGTGAAGAAGCTTGCAAAAGAGTTCTAACGTGTTCAAAATGTGGAATAAGTTCTTGATTCACGGATAGAATTCAAATTCAGACTTGAGTCTGCTATTGCCACTCGAATAATCGCAGTAGTGTATCCTGTTTTGGAGACGATGAATTGCAAGTAGAATGGTACACCATAATCCTATAGACTGAAGGCTGAAACTCCTAATCGCTGATTTGGTTGGCGCCATCAGAAGTGTATAAAGAAACGACTGTCGTCTATCTAAGCGAGCCCCTTTCTTCCTCCCCGCTTTTGTAAACAGCAGCTAGGGACATACATAACCTATTTGAATCCTGACAAGTGATACTATTGGTTAAGCTCTGCCATTTTTGGAGGGCTGTTGTCTGCCAACTCGGACTCGAAGGTCACTTAGCTCAACGAACAGATCACAGCTACCTTGCTAAAAACTACCAAATATCAAAAGTGTCATTACCGTTGATGAAGGGGTTCCGTCAATCTATAACAAGCATCAAACAAAGCTGTAACAGGAAGCTACAAGAATGAAAAGCTCAATTACTCTGTATAGCTTGGGAACCAGGGAACTCACTTGAGGAGTCTTCAGGCCCATAATGCATTTTCAACATCAGCCCTCGACAGATGACGACTGAACTCCTAGATCTAGAAGTTTAAGGCTAATACCAATGGATTAAGTGGCACTGGATAATGAGTTTTTAATAGATTAGTACATTGCCAGACGTAAACATAAGGGCATGAACATCTTTCAGCATCGCCGGGGCCATTCGCATTAGTGCTCGTAATCGCGCCACCCCATGCTTCGAGTTATTTTCAGTTCCAGCCAAGGACATTTCCAACAAAGTTGCAAGCATCTTCCTAAATTTAAACGTAGTGTTCAAATACGAACATAATCACAGCCGGTTCTTGTCAACGCATCCACAATATCTTCAGGAGCGGATTCTGTATTCTGCAGGACTTTGTTTCCCCATCGGAGATATTAAAGGATTTGGTATGAAGTCAGCCCGGTTCACTAACAAAGGCGATCGCACTTGCCATTGATAATTCATTAAAATTGTATGGCTCTCAGACGCACCACATCTGCCGCTTTACGTCTTTAACTTATCTTGTTGGACCATGGATCGACCTAGACCCGCCGCTTATCGCCGAGTAGAGTAGACTTAAATTATATTTTCGGAGATAAGTCACCTTATCCTATCGGTTCTACCATAACGCCTATAAACTTCAATGGAGGATTATCGCGTAATTGAAGGAGCATATTTTGGTGTTAGAATTTTCAAGTGGCTTAATTCAAAATCTAGTTCTTGTTTCCTTCAGAACATAGTTTCTCTATATAGCTTTGCCTTTCGTTCTGGAATACGGTAGGGATTCCGCTACATGGAGATCAAGCGCTAACTTCAGATCAAGATCTAGAACTTGAGCTGCATGATTTTTTCACTTGGATCCTCCATCATAAACAGATTGCTTGAATTCTTGCAGGTCACCCTCTTTTTTCCCGAGCCAAAAATGTATCATGCAGGTGAGGTATACATTCCCATCCAGCAATGCCAATATCTGATCGGCGATTATTTCGCGACCATCTCTGCAGCGGAGATAGGTTGGAGCCTAGCCCAGCTTTACAGGTAAATCCTGAATGTTGACGTCTTAATCGGTGTGCGTGTTTGGTTGATAAGTCCGTTTGACTAGGGTTCAATTGATTCTTTTACTTCATTGGTAACTTTCTATAGTTGTAGCTGTATAACGTCACAAATTTAAGAGTACAGAGATATCCATTTATATATATAGGTGATTCCACTGCCCTGTCTTTTATATTTCGTACTTCTCCTCAAAACATACCTTTCTACACACAATTCGGGTTCCTTGTCACCCATATCCTCACGAAAGAATAAAAGAAGCTCTCGAAATCTTCAATATTCAATATGCCTGACCAAAGAGTCTGGCTTATCACTGGTGCCTCTCAAGGAATTGGTCTCGAGCTTGCTCGTGTCGCCCTCAGTCGAGGAGATCGTGTCATTGCCGCTTCACGCAACCCAGAAAAGGTGAAAGCCACTCTTGCGCCATCCGAATACTTCGCTGCCGCTCGTCTCGATCACAATGAGCCCCTCCCACAATTAAAGGCAGCGATGGAGAATATCATTGCCATCTTTGGCACCGTTGATGTGGTTGTCAACAATGCGGCTTATGTACAAACTGGCCTTCTGGAAGAAATAAGCCCTGAGGATACTGTGCGCGAGTTTCAAGCCAATGTTTTCGGCCCCTTGAATATTTACCGAGCGATTCTTCCACATTTGCGAGAGAAGCGTTCTGGTACGCTGCTCACTATTGGATCGATGGCTGCGTGGTATCCCATGCCTGGTTGCAACCTCTATAATGCTAGCAAGGCTGCGATCCGCTGGATTGGAATTGGAATCGCGCAAGAAATTTCTTCCTTTGGTATCCAACATTGTTTAATCGAGCCAGGATTCTTTCGAACCGATTTGCTAGATCCTGCTTCGAATATTGCGAAGACCGACAACTCCCAGCGCCTTCCTGCCTACAGTGAGCTGAACGCTACTGTAGATAAGAATTTTGAAGCCTTCCATGGAAACCAGTTAGGCGACCCAGTCAAAGGTGCAGAGATTATATATGAAGTTGCAACTTCCACTGGCGTGGCTTCAAAGAAGAAACTGCCAAGCTTTCTAGCGTTAGGAAGTGATGCAAGTGATGAACTGGTCAAGGCAGCCAAGCAGGTCATTGAAGCTGTGGAGGAGTTGCGTGAGATCAGTGCCTTGACTGATAGAAAGTAAAATGGCACTATCTTAGGTTAGGAGTAATAAACATAGTGGTCTATGCTTTTCGTCTAATCACCCAATTGTCTAGATTAAAGTTGTGATGGTGCCTAGTTTGCTCTCATAGTTCACATCCATTTATGGCTATAAAATACACATCATATCAATGTCGTATAGTTTCCTGTCTCTATACCATTCAATTCATTCGTATAACAGGTGAATCCGCTTTGTGACTGAGTGAAAGATTGCCTTATGTGATAGGCAAGGAATATATTCCCAGATTTTGTATTAGCAACAAGAACATAAAGATGAGTTCTTCATTATAAGTTGACAAGTTTTCAAAATTGTGCCAGGATCTCGTTCGTTTTGTCACTCATACTTGTAGCTCTAGCATGACCTTAATACACTTATTGGGAAGTAGGGATCGAAGCAAGGGAAACATGCTATAGCTTGTCTTAAAAGTCAGATTACCTACTTCTGAGACCAAAAGTTACATCATTCTGACACCTGAACTTTTCTTAATTTCCCCCAAATCCTTGGAAATAGTTTCCAAGGCTCTTCGTCGTCCGTAAATTCAATTACCTCCCAATTTCCCGCTTCTAACAAGATATTCTTAACCGGTCTATGCATATGGCATCCACCCAAGGCAAATGGCCACAGAAAGTCCCAAAATTCTGGCACACACTTTTAGCAAACCCTATTGAAGTTTGGGTGATAACACACTTTGTACTTTGCTAGTCAACCAGTCATGGCTTGCATGGTGATCATAGAAAATAAACTCGCCCCCTGGCTTCAAAACATGATATGAGAAAGCAGCAGCTTCGGCAAGATCCCCCACTGAGCATAGAACTTGGATACTCAAAACGCAGTCTATGCTCTCTTTTGAGATGCCGTGCCTTTGAAGAATGTCGACATGTTCAATTCCGCAATTAATAGGGGTATAGATGTCTTGCAAACCGGTATCCAGAGCTTTTGCAATCAGGCAATTCATGAAACCGGAGTTTGGCTCTATTCCATACACATGCTTCAAATCGGATCTTTTGAATCGTGGCATTTGATTCCCCGCGCCCGGGCCGAGTTCTAAGACGGCCCCATGGCACGATGCGACAAGGCGTGGCACCGCCGTAGCCTCCTCTGAAGCTGCAAAGTGATGCGCTGACAAATCTAGGTATTATTACAGAGCTCAAATATAGGGTAAAATAAGAGTTTTACCTATCGACTTGAACATCTTTGCAAATGCGGCATCTTTTCCACGATCTTGGGCAGGAGTACCGATTTTCAAGGTTTTGAAAAAGACTTGACTACATTAGATATGAAGAATTCTTGAAAGGTTTTGGTGTACTCACATTTCAAAGCATATGTCAGTAGCTCACGTGGCTCAACATATGATTGAATGCGTTGTCTGAAGTTGAAAGGCATTGTTTGTGGTCGAAAATGTAGGAAGCAATCAATCGAAATTGTTTACTAAAAGTCAGAAGTTGGGAAAGTTATGCTTCCAAGATAAAGTGGGATGATAAGCACTACTTATAGGCAGCCATTATTAATTCTTGTACGCATGGTACGTCAATTTGCTGTTAGGCAAGAGCTTATTGAACAGCGAGTAGCTTGAAAATAAACCAGAACGGATCCGAAAGGTCTTAGCGAATAAGTGGTTGACTGTCCTTCGCATGAACGATATCCAAAGCAGTAATATTTCGAAAGATTCCCAACAATAGTATTCTCAAACTATGTGCAGTAAGAATTAATTGATTCTGTAATTTCGCAATTGTGTTCCTCGCTAAAGCCCCTGAGCCCCTTTTCAATGCGTCGTGCTAAGCGAGAAATACTCTTCCTGTCACATCACCTTATGTCCCTCCATACATACCCCGAGCGTCTTCTGCAACATCTCCAACCTCCCCATGACCGTTATATCCAGTATCTTCAGCACCATCTGACCCCAGGCCATCCAGCTGAGCATCAACATAGAGGGACACCAGCAATTGTAGGTATAATAATTCCCAGCGACTGGAGTTGAAAGTCTTCCTAAGTTTTTGTTCCCGAGACATACTCAGTAGTAGCTCGCACATTTTTCCTTTCAAATTCCTACAACTTTGTTAACTAAGGATCATTATGAAGGAACTTCGTCTCAATAGCAGAAGCAGCACCAACCAACAACAGCAGAATCAAGGATTTCAGTCAACATCCCAGCTAACAAGCTCCTCGATGTTCCCCAGAAGATTTCGAGGAGATCATTCAAATCAGAAATAAAGTAGGGAGATGACTAGATTGGAGATATGGGGTTGGTAAACTTTGGGGATATATTCTTCCTTAGAGTGAGTGGTGGTTACATTTACCTTCGATTTCATTGACCTTCGATTTGGATCATATATTATCAAGTTACTTTTTTGAAAAAGTAAGATAAGGAGTTTAGATTGAAGAGCTCTGGAGTTGGGGAAACATAAAGGGATCCTGGGTTCTTATGAATGGTTAGAATCATGAGGTAATCTTTACTTCGATGCTAGTCCGGTAGTACCGCCTTTGGGTTGTTTCCGGGATTTTAGTTTCGATTGAGCTAGCAACCAAATGATGATCGCATATATAAGGGTGATGGTATGTTGAGATGCTTAACTTTTGCTCTCTTGTTTTACATATATATTTCAAATCAGGTAATCTTGAAATCAACGAATAAATTATCCAGGATTTTCGCCCTTCGTTGCTAACCCAAACAACTTTCCGCATTGATCAACTCATCAGCTTATCAGTTCCTCAGCTCATAGGCTTTAGGTAAGAGTTCCAGGCATCAAGCTGTAGACAAGAAGGTAACCACGGTTGGCATGGGCGTTTGCCCTGCTCTTGCTACATTATTACATGTACTGTACAGTACATTTCGAACTTTTGAATGCTGACCTGAGATGACCATCACGTGAACACGCGCGTGATCCACCCCGCTGTCTTTATGGTGGGTGGCCGTCTTCCCTTTGACTTTTATCATCCCGCCCAACTTCTTTTCCAGAAATTCCCATGCGACAACATGTTCCGGACGCTGAGTGCGGCTGAAAAGGCTGCATTAGATGGCCGCAACCTGGGACCGGACACGCAACAGTGCGAAGAGTTCATGGAAGAATTTTTGGTACGTGTCAAAGTCGCGTTGGCTCTGCAGGCATCCTATTGGACTGCCTTGCCTGCCCGCCTCGGTAAGGTACAGCACAGTAGGGATGGCACTGACTCGGACTCCAACAGAGCAGCTCTCCTCAAGCCTCGCCTCAAGCCTCACCTCGCGCTCCATCACCTCGAGCTCGAACACTTTCTCGTCAACCCGGAGACGAAAGATCTGACAGCGCGTCGCAACTGGAACTCGAGGTACCGTTCGGAAACGCCCCTGCTGTGTCTTCCAACCTTCGTTACGAATTGGAATTGCAACAAGATGACCAAGGTCTGAATGAACAGGACAGCACCAAACTCGACATTGACCAAGCAATTGAACAACCTATAGCTGCAAAAGATACCGAGGTCGAGGATCGTGAACAAGAGCTGG
>Ga0247734_1001933_pt1 | contig 14641 bp, 22 predicted proteins | sample UWRJL103311B2_FD_180933 | JGI IMG/M metagenome (GOLD analysis project Ga0247734, IMG submission 180933) | Plant litter microbial communities from Arlington Agricultural Research Station in Wisconsin, United States - UWRJ-L103-311B-2 | ecosystem: Environmental > Terrestrial > Plant litter >... | reverse complement strand
CGGCACGACGATCGTCATGGCTATTCCGCTGGAGTCTTCTCCCCCGGATCGGGGGGATGGCGGCGGGTCAGCGGCTGACTACGATGCGCCGGAGAAGGGACTGAGGGCCTCATGACGGGTGAAGCGCAAAAGGTGTTGGTGGTCGAGGACATCCGGTCCACCCGCCATTGGCTTGCGGAGGTGGCAGGCAACGCGTTCTCGAATGCCGAGATCGACACAGCGGACAGCCTGGCCAGTGCGATGGCCTGGCTTTCGGCCCAGGGGCCTGGATCTTCACCCATCTGCCTGGTCGACCTCGGGCTGCCCGATGGGTCGGGGATAGATTTCATCGGAGCTCTCATGCAGCGCTGCCCAGCGGCACGCGCGGTCCTGACGACGCTCTTCGACGACGACGCGAACCTCCTCAACGCGATGGCCGTCGGGGCTGCGGGTTACATCCTCAAGGATCAGGAGCCGGAACTAATCGGCGTAGGCTACTAGCGATGGAGCGGGGGGAGGTTCCGATGTCACCCGCTATATCCAGACGGATCCTGCGGCATTTCCAGAACAGCTCGCGATTTATGACGGCGTCCCAATCCGTCGCGCTCACCAATCGCGAGACCGATGTGCTTCGGCTGATCGGCCGCGGCCTCAAGGTCGCCGAGGCTGCTGAGTCTCTTCAGCTAAGTCACCAGACCGTTTCGAGTTATCTCAAGACCATCTATCGAAAACTTGACATCAATGGCCGTGCTGAAGCGGCGCTTGAGGCTGCTCGACTGGGCCTTGTTTGATTGGCTTCGACGGTGATGACCGATCTGGGAGAACAGGGCCGGCCGTCCCGGCTAGGGACCGTGCGAACCCTGCCTGGACAGTGATCCGAACGCCTCCAGTGAGATGAGTGCGTCTTCGACGGAGCGATCCGTTCCGGTCAGGGAAATCGATATGTCTCCGCCTGTAAGCTGACGGTTTGCGTTCGCGAGCGCCGCCGCAAGCCCTCGCCCCGGGAAGAGGGTGCGATCACGCAGATGCAGAACAATCACGGTCTGCCCTCTTGAGCTCCAGATGCTGATGTCCTTGATGGCTGACCAGGGAATTGTCTGGTCCGACCAGCGGGTCGAGCGCACTCCAGTGTCATCGATCCGAACCTGCTCGCTCGGGCTAAACAGGGCTCGCGTCCAACCGAGTCCGCATAACCCGAAGACAATGACGGACATCCAGCCCGCCGACCGGACGACCGTGGGTGAATACCGGCTGGTCAAGGGAGGCGGCCCGAACAGTCCCGCCAGCCAGAGGCCGAGCCCTACGAACGCCACGCAGCCGACGAGGAGGAGGGCGGTGCTTCGAGCTGACCGACGGGCGACGAAAGAAGTCATGCTCCAGCTAGGCCTCCGATGCGGTTGGGACAGACCGTTGCGCACATTTGCATGTCGTACGGGAAGGGTCCTGGATTATCTGCTGACGATCGCGACGTGCCAGCGAAGGTCTGCTCTTGGTCCGAAGATCATTGCCCACTGTTGGCGCTAAGCGGCGGCCGCAACCACCTCACGGAGCGCTACGGGCTGCCGTCTGACAGGCGTTATCCCATGCCGGCTACGGGTGAAGATTTGGCCGCAGACGCGTCGCCGGCTCACCGAATGCTGTTGGATTGCGAGGCGACCCTGCTCGGCGCTGCTGAACTCGCTCCGCCTCGATCCCGGCCTCATGCAACAGCACCTGGACGCTGTCCTCCGCTGCGACATGGAGCGCGCGGCGCTGTCACGTTAAATGCCGAGTATAGCCTATGGCCGGCGAGTGCGCGAAAAAAGATGAGTTGAATCAACGCCTGCAATCCGCGCTGCTGTAAAGTTGGCCCTGAGGCCGCGCGACTGTCAGACTGAAGGCACAAGGGTAAGGAGCTGGAAACGCAGGCATTTCCAATGCGCCACCGAGTGCTTGTCGGGTACTCAGCGATTAACGTGACAGCGCCCTTTGAGGGCACCACCTGCCTTACCCGGGCTCATAAAAGTCGCCAATAAAAGGGCAGCACTTTGCGCGCTCCGCCCGATCCCGCGATGTCCTAAATGTCGGCAACCACACACTCGCGTCGTACCGCGGGCCGCCTGCTCCCCGTAAGAAGAGTGGCCCATTTTATGGCCAAGCTGGACAAAGCGCCGGGACCGATTTTAACTTCTGCCCATGGGACGCTTACTGGATCGCTTGAAAGCCGGTTCACCTTCCTATGCGGTCGAGCCGACCGGGGAAGGGTTTGTACTGGTGGCAAAAACTGACCATCGTGACGAGTTCGACGATCTCGTCCGCGACCTGATGCTCACGTCTACGGACGAGTTCGCTGTCATCCCGGTTAGCGATGGTGGCACGGGTTATGATCGAGCAGTGATCCTGCCTTTCTGAGGCATTTTAAGTTCTTAGCTTGGCTTTAGGAACCATTCGCAAACCCGGCGCTTCCATTTCGTATGGTATGCGGTGCGGTGCGGTGCGGTGCGTAGAATATCGGAAGTCGAACGCCTTCGGGGCCAAGCAGACAAGGCCCGGAGGCTTGCCGCAGGCATTGACGACAAGATGTCGAAGGATGCTTTGATTTATTACGCGAAAGAGTGCGACGACCACGCTGAGCGGCTTGAGCTTCTTGAAGAGGTAATCAAGCGTAAGGGTTAGTCGGTCCGCAAGTTTCCCTGGGATTTGTCGCGTTTACCACCATCTCTCAGCAGGGGGGCTGAGTGGCGCCCCACATTCCCTCGAGTTGATCCGCTTCTACCGGCCCCACCGCCGGATCCCGATGGCTACAAATAGAACCGAATACCCCATAGCTTAGCTGTGTAGAAGCGCTGCTTGTCGAGTTGCTCGGCATTGAAGGTTATCGTCGGGAGCGACCGCCCGGTGGGGTTTCCGCCACAATGTGTTCGTCGAGAATTGAGCGATCTCGTATCTTCAATCTTCCACGCAGGTATGAGATGGCGCCCTTTTTGGCGAGCAGCTTGGCCACTTCATTTACCGTTGACCGCTGCAGACCCAAGGTCGTTCCGATAGTCGCCTGGGTCATCGAGAACTCCGTTTGGCGAGTCCGATCCTGGAGCCGAGCGAACCATTTTGCCAAACGTTGAAGGCCGGGTTTCTGAGATGACCAGGCAATGTTCTCTGCCAGCTCAGCTTGAAGGCCCGCGTTGTATCGCGACATGACATACTGGATGTCCACTGATCCAGCAGCGAAGGTTTGGAACTCCCTCGCTTCGATCTTCCGGCATATGACAGAGGTTTGGGCTACGTACCGCAGACTAAGCGGAGTGGGGAACAGCCAAGCCGTAGCGCCAACGCACCCTTCGGAGCCAACGAGGTGCGCTTCAAGGCTGATCCCATCCTGAGACCACATGCCCGACACGGCACCCTGTTCGATGAAATAAAGATAGTCCGTGTTGTCGCCCGGTTCGGCGATCACGTCACCTGCGTCGAACATTAGTTCGCTGAAATGAACCTGTAGATGGTCAGCGATCTCTATAGGCAAGGCAGCAAGCAGGGCGTTTGTGGGGGTAGAGGGGAGGGTCAAACCGGCTCTCCAAGGGTCAATGTATCCGCGCGATATCAATAGGTCCGTAAGCCGACACTAACATATATCAAGCGCTGATGGCGCCGCCGTAGGTCGAGCGAGCAGGCGCGCTAGGATAGGGTCTAAGGCAGCCGGCTGTGAACCGACGGGACGGAAGGCATCCGGTCATTAGCCGCTGATTGCCGACGGCCATCGGGATGCTTCGATTAAGGACGGCTCCATGCAAAGCCGGAGCATTACGTCCCCGAAGAGCGGCGTCGAACGCAGGTCCGGCTGCGTCTCAATGCGTCAGAGGCCCTGCAGGACGCCGGTTGTTCGACCTATGAGGCGGCCGCGACCGACGAGGCGCTGCGCGTACTCCACAACCATCTGGACATCACGGTCCTGTCCACTGACATCACATGCCGGGAGAGCGCGACGGTCTGGCTCTGGCGGAAGCGGTTCACCGGGAGCGGCCCGACGTACGCCTGATCATCACCTCGGGCCGGGCACAGCCGGCTCCAGCAGACATCCCGGACAATGGTCAGTTCATCGGCAAGCCCTACAATCTCGAGGCTTCGCCGGAAATCATCCGTGCCATGCCGAACAAGGCCTCAGCCCGCCGGTCGCGCACTGGCAATGACTGGTGTCTGATGCGCAGATGACGTGCACTCTTGGCGCATCACAGCCGTCTAGAACGTCTGCTTCCGAGAATGGCCGTTAGGCGCGGGGAGGGGAGTGGTAATGTCCGCTGTCGGCGGGGAATCTAATTGCCGCTCCCGACCCCTCTCAGACCTTCCGAACGTCCCCTATCTGGAATCCAGCCATCTAATGGCGCGGTGGCCTCTGTGGCGTGACTTCACGGTCAAACGCCGAGAGCGCGCTTCGCTGGTCATAGAAGACGAACGGCTTGGCCCGCTTCGAGGTCGACAGGTGATACCGGGGCATGGGCGTCCGGCCGTCTCGCAACTCTGACAATACAACTGGCCCTGAAAACCTTAGGACGCGTGGCTGCGTCGTGGCTGTCGGCCCATGGCGCCCGACCGTATTAGTGGCGCGTGGCATTAGTCGAATCCGTACTGACCTCGACCGCCAAAGCCATCAACGTGGCGATGTCGGCTGAATTCAGCGTCATGATCTTGCGGCGATGCTCCCAGACCTCAGCTCGGGTGACGCTGATGTCCTCTACGAATATTAAGCCTAGGCGACTGCTGATTTGCTTGAGGTCACAACGCACGGGGATAACGAGAGGCAGCACGATTCCTTGGGCGTAAATAAAGACGCGATAGTTGGTCACAAGCCTGCGCGTCACGGATACGTGGCTTTTGAAATGAGCCGGCCGTCCAGCCAAAGCTCCAGACGCGATACCGCTTGCCCGCTAAGCAACATCTGGCGGAGCGGCTCCGAAAAGGACTCGGAGGCAATCTCAATCGAGTTCAGGAGTTTGGCGTCGGCTCCAAACAAATAGATCCGGTATTCAGCCATGACAGGCTCCAGCCGTTCAGGCGGGAGTCCGCGGCGTGCGATGCCGATCTCTTCCAGCCGCCGACGCCTAGGTTACAGACGGCGATAGAGCAACCATAGCACAGTCGAAGATCCAATGTTGGATATTCAACATATGGCGATTGGCAGTTCTGCTTAGTGCCCATCTGTCGCATGCCGTGTGTCGGGTATCGGACAGTGAGGTCAGGTTTCGCCCCCTATGCTCAAAAGGAGTTCAAGCACCGGGGGGTTAGTGAACACAGAGCAGGACGATTTCTCTTTCCGCTGCAACTGCGGAGAAATCGTGATCATCGGCCCAGTGGATGTCGGACAGATCGCGACGTGTCCCGCCTGCAAGCGAGACTTTGGACAGGCTGCGATGATCAAGTTGGTCATCACCAGAGCCAGGACCGCTGCGAAAGGAACGCACCAATCAATGCCGTGCTGAGTCGTCCATGGCTATCCGCAGAACCCTTCTGACCTCATCAGCCGGCGTGAAGCTCAGCCTGGTGGAGGCCGCGACCGGCGACAGGGTCACGGACGGCCACTACCGCCTGACCACCTTTCGGACGGTCCAGCCGCGCATGTACGCTGATTGTGTGTTGGCCGATGAGGCTTTCGCCGAGAAGTGACCGCGTCAGAGAAGGACCCGGTTGCGCTGGCGATGGCCAACGCAAGCCACTGAAACGACGAAGGCTCCCGCCACCGAAGTGACGAGGGCCAAAGCGCGCGGAGGTCAGTCGTCAGGTGGAGGGGCGCATACAGCCGGGCCACCCGTTGCGTTAGCCGGCTCTCTGGAACCTGACCCCGAGTGCTGCTTTCTCACCGAGCACCGCCGTTTGTTCGAACATGGCGGGCGCTAGAGCGGCCCGGTACTACGCCCCCGGCCGGGCCGCTCACTTTTCCAAGAGAGCGACGCATGACCTTTCGTCCTACCCTAATCGAGCGGGCCTATGAACTTGCGGCAACTGGCCTGTACGCGAACCCATCTCACGTGAAGAAGGCGCTGTCTGCTGAGGGATACACTGGCTTGGAGATCCAAACGCAGCTTCATGGATCCTCCATTACTACCGCGCTCATGCAGCGGTGCAGGGATAGCTACCGGGCGCCGCCAATCAACGCGGAGTTGGCTGAGCCCTAGAGCAAATCTCCTCATGCCGTATCAGCGCGTTCAAGTTGGACGTGTCGAGCACGCGGGCGCAGCGGTGACATCGCAAGGGAAGTTTGGGGTTCGGGCTGGAGCGGTCAGTAATCGGCTTCGGATCATCCTTCACGGCGAACCTCAATCGCTGCCTTGTCCTCCCGCAACCCTTTAAAGCTGGCCTGCCGCACCTTACGGCTGGCCGTCCATTCAGCGATTTCGGCCTGGGCCACGAGTTCAGGTTCTACGTAGTGAAGGCGGTCGCCAGCAGTGGCGGTCGGCTGCACACCAGCAAATGGGGACCTCTTACGGTCCAGGGCACGAAGACGCGGCATGATCTGGCGGACCTCGCGATCGCCGAACCCGTTCTTGACTGATCCGGCGTAGACCAGCTCCTCGCGATCATAGACCCCGGTCAGCAGACCTTTGAAGCGGCCGTCTGGCCCGGACTTCCACCCGCCAACAACCAGCTCCTGGCCAGGACGGCATTTGGATTTCAACCAGGCGCTGTTCCGGCCCACCTTATAGTTCTCATCAAGACGCTTGGAGACGATACCTTCCAACCTCATAGCGCAGGCCGCCTTGTGCAGCTGGTCCGGCGGGGCGTCGGGGAAGTGGTCCACCGTCCTGATGTGGTCCTCGACGGCTTCGCCTGCAGCCGCGATCACCTTTTTCAACTCGGCCTTCCGCGTTGCCAACGCGTAGGGTCGCAGGTCGTCCGCGCTCGAGAACAGGATGTCGAAGGCGAAGAACACCAACTCGTCGGTGGCGCCGCTGGCCATTGCTGATGCCAACGCGCTGAACGACGGCTGGCCGGTTTCCGGATCCAGAGCGCAAAGCTCGCCGTCGAGGATGCAGTCGGGCAGCTCGCCAGCAAATACCGAAAGAAGGCTGACTTTGTGAGTCCAGTCGAAGCCGTTGCGGGTGAACCAGCGGGCTTGACCGGCTTCCACCCGAAGTTGGAAGCGATAGCCGTCGAACTTAATCTCGTGAATCCACTGGCCGCCGGCGGGCGGCTTGCTCACCAGAGTGGGGTGAGAGAACGGTAAGAACTCAGCCGGCATCTTCGGCGTGCGTTCCAGATCCTGCTTTCTGCGGGGCATGGCGCCGAGTCGAACCCCAAGCTTGGCGATTCGATCCCGCAAGCTAAGCGATCCATTCGACTCGAGTTTCTCGTCCTCTGCCGTGCTGAACGCTGCATGGTCTATCCTCGCATCAGCCGGCTTTGGCTCCACAATCTGTGTCAACGTGTGCAAGGCTGGGCAATGGCCAAACTAACCCCTGAAACCGAAGGGTATCTGCTGAGCCACTTTGGATGTTGCGCAGGGCTGTTCCCCATGGGGATACGCCGTGTCGAAAAGGGCCGTTGAGCTCGTCTACTTTAGGTAGTTTGCGACGTAGCCTGGGAGGAGGGCGTCTCTGTGCGTCGGGACCCGCTGACGTGGAAGCGTGACCGTTTGTCACTTGCATATCCGCTATCTTCCAACCTAAGCTTGCGACTCTTAGGTCAACGACCACTCCGGGGGGAGTTTTTGCGGTATCGGACGCCAGTCGCGCATCGCGCCGCGACAACACTCATGTTCGCCATCCTTCTATCGGCATCGGGCGCATGCACACGGGAGCCCGCGGCAGAGACAAGCGCGGGCGAGCCCGCAACCGCCGTGGTCGACCCGCTCCCCCAACGCCTGTCCGACATCCGTCTGGCAATCTCGGAGAAGAACTATGGCCAGGCGGCCTCCGACGCCCGGTCAGCCCAAGCGATGTGGCCAGGAGATTCCCGCATCCATCTTCTCGCCGCCCAAGCAGAAGCGCATCTGGGCAATGCCGGAAACGCCGCCTCGGCGTTTCAGCGCGCCGTCGACACGGGTCTGGTGGATCCCGCACAAGCCCTGACTGACCCGGCGTTCAAGGGCGTTCGCCAAAGCGATCCCTTCCGCGACCTGCGCGCCAGACTTATTCCGGCGCGCCATTCTCGGCCCACTTCGTCCGTCGAGGCCGAAGGCGGCGAGCGCATTCGCGCCGGCGATGTCGAAATCCTCTCGGACGGATCGGGCGACTACGTCCGCGCCGGCGACGTCGTCCTCGATACCCGCCCCTAGATTCCAGGAAGAACTATGCGTCTCAACCCCTTTGCGGCCGGCCTGACTCTGGCCATGGCCATGACCACTTCCGCCCTGGCTCAAGACGGCGCGGTGACGGGCGCCGGTTCGGCGCCCGTCACCCGAGACCTTAACGCCGTGCGCGCCCTATCCGAGGACAGCGCCAAGGCGGATCTAGTCAAGGCGCTCGCCCGTCAAGTCTTGGGCCAGGAGCGGGTCTCGGAACTGTCGCCGCAGACGATCCAGCAACTGGCGTCGCAAATCCGCCCGGACATGATCGTTGATCGATCGACATCGCGGGTTGGACAGGATTTCCGTACGGTCCTCTCGGCACGGATCGACCGCGCCTGGTTCCAGCAGCAACTCGACGACGCGGGTATCAGGTCGTCGGCAGACCGGGGCGGCGCACCGGGCCAACTCATCCTCGTGCTTCTCGATGAGGCCATCGGTACGGCGCAGGATTTCAACAAGCCTGCCGAGATCGTCACCGAGTATGATCGGGACAGTGGTGCGTCGTTCAACGACACCTCCATTCTCGCCTACTCCGACCGCAGTCAGTCGGGGTCGATCACGAGTGCGGCCAGCGGAAGCACGGGACGCGTCTCAGCCGCCGGGGCCTTCAGCGATGGTTACGGGTCCGGGGCAGTCCGCGGCAGCGCAAGCGGCTCGTCCGCCTCCCGGTACCGCAGCGCCTCGGCCTCGTCCGACTCTACTTCCCTGATTGACCGAACCAACGTCCAGGCCAGTACCCACGACAATGTCCGCTACCGGCAGCGGGTCACCTACCAGACGGCGGCGACTAGCCAGACAGGCCAAGCCGCAATGGTGGCTTTGACGGCCGGTCTGAGACGGCACGATGTCGCCACGGGCAACGCAATTCCAATGCTCGCGCGCTTTTCGCCAGGGCCAGCGCCCCTGTTCTCAGAACTGCAGGAGAGCGGCCGGCTGGATGCCTTCTTCGCCTACGCCCAATCGCAATCGGCCCCGTCCTTCATGAGCGGCCGAATGACGATACAGTATGCGGGCCTCCACCCCGCCACGGGCGAAGCGACCTGCACGGGTGAACTCGCCGCTCAGGCCTATTCGACCTCGACAAGCGCAGACCTCGGCGCCGCCCTTGAAAACGGGGCCATGAGTGCTCCCACCTATGAACTCTGCGCCAGTCGCCTGTCTGGGGCCCTGGCCAGCAAGGCCGCCGACACGCTCGGCCCCGTGATTCAGAATGACTGGCGGAGTCGGGCACGTGATCGCGCCCAGGCGGTATCGGTCGCCTCCGGGCCCGCAGACTACACCTTGACGGTGCGAGGGTCCGATCTTGGCATGGGTGTGCAGGCTGACCTTCTGGACGCGCTCGCTACTCTTCCGGGCGTAGAGACCAGCGCGTTCCTAAGCCAAAGCGCTGGACAGATGGACCTGCAAGTCCGCTATGCCGGGGCCATGCCGCTGCATCTGGCGCTTCATCAGCGCCTGCGCTCCAACCCGGCCTTTGCCGGTCTGGAGGCCCAGAGCGGGCGCCAGCAGGTGACCCTCTGCCTCTCGGGCTGCTGATGTCGCCTCGACGTCACCTGATGAAGGGGCTTGCTACAGCCTTCGTCCTGACAGTAGGCGCGGGTGCGGCGGCTGCCCAGGACAATGGGCTGAAGGTCTACCCGGTGGCCGGGCTGTTTGGCCCGGCCCAGTCAAATTGTGTCACGCACACCGGCCCAACATCCGTGCGCATTGCGTCTGCGCTCTGTCCCCAGTTCGCCACCACCGAACAGGCGGCGGCATGGGGCGGCCAGTTTCGGTTGCTGATGTCAGACCGGTTCGGAACCACGATCCGGGAGCGGCTGGATGGCGCTCTGGCCGCCGGATTGACCCGAGAGGCCATGCTGTCCCAGACAGTGGTCGCCTCCTTGCACCTGTCGAGAGCCGATCTGTGGGCGATCCGAAAACAGAGTGTGGTGGAGGTGCATATGCCGATCACCATCAGCCTTCTGATGACCAACGTGCTGACCGGCGAGGTGATGTTCGTCGAGAACCTGTCCACGGACGTGCAGGGCCTTATGTCCGCTGAGGGCTATGAGGCCGAGGCAGCGAGCCAGTTTCCGGATCGGCTCAACGCAGCAATCAATACTCTGGTCGCCTCTGCCGCAGGACGGTTCAGGCCCGGCGCTATCACCGGCGTCGTCAGGGGCCGGGCAGGGTCACGCTTCGTCCTCGACACAGGCCGTAGGGGCGGTCTGAGGGAAGGCGACCAGATCGGGGCCGACGCGACCGTGATATTCGCCGACGCCGACTACGCCATTGTCGAACCCGCACTGGGAAGCCTCTCATTAGGTCAGGTTCTGACCCGTCAGATCGCCCAGCCGGTCGAGGCCCTGGCGCGACCCTCAATGTTGGTGGTCGTGGCCGGAGCGCCGGACGACATCGCACCGGCATATGTCATGACCTTGATGGAGGACGCCCTGGGCGGGGCCACAGGGTTTTCCGTCATGCCCGTCAATCCGGCTCTAAGTCAGATCCGCCAACCGGCGCTGACGAGCGCGGGCGTCGAGGGACGTATGCGCAGTCTTCCGGATTATTTCCTCAGACTGTCGGTCGCCGCACTCGAGCCCATTGAGGCGGATACCAATGTCGCCGGTGTCCGCCGTCGGGTCCAGGAGGCCCGCGCCTTCGTGGAGGTCATCAATCACGAAGGCCGAGTTGTCTTCGCGTCCCAGGGTCACGACCAACGGATCGACGAGATTTTCAATGGCATGGCCCCGTCGACGAAACAGCGGCGCGACGCAGCCGTGAAGAACGCCATACTGGCCGCCGCCGCGGAACTGTCGTCGGGATTCAAGCCTGCACGAATGCGACTAGAGGCGCGGGAGGTCGAAGGCGAAGTTCGGATCACCGACGCCGGCGGTGTGCTGAGGCCTGGCGTCGATGCTCTGGTAGTCCGGCGTACGGGACGGGTCACCGGGATCGAGGGGGATGTATGGGCTCCTGTGACCGATGTCGAAGTCTCCGAAGTCAGGGCTGGCGAGGCCGTGGCCCGATACGCAGGACTGGAAACTCCACGGATCCAAAGAGGCGACCAGATCGCCTACGAGGCGGCTGGCCTTGGGTCGTCATCACGGACGACCTTCGCCCAGTGTCTGGAAAACGGCGCGCCCAGCCTAAGCATCCGGGGCGCCGTTCAGCAGCCCCTGTTCAGCCAGATCGCCGTCAACAGTTTCGCCGGATCGTTCAGTGGGGCCGTTCGGATAGCGACCTTCGGCGACGAAATCGCGACTCTTGGGCTAGAAGGCCAGTTCTCTGGCGTTGGAGATCTGGGCGTTCTGGCTCCGGTTGCGCCCGACCTCTGCTTCGAGCCGGTTCATCAGGTCGCCCTGAGTGGGGAGCGGACTGAACGGGGCAAGGTCACCGGCACTTATGACCTTACGATCGGCTACACCCTGAAGCAGGGCGAGACGCGGGTCGCGGGCGGGGGACTGCAGCAAACCCTAGTGGCGACGGCGGTCCCCTCCAGCGAAAGCGCCGCCTATCGCGACAACTCTCTTCAGATTGACCTCGCCGAAGAGGTCACAAAACTCGCGCGCCGATCAGCGCGCGATCTCGTCCCGCCACTGCAGGCGGCGATCCCATCACAGTGAGGGCTAAACCATGAAACGATCCTGTCTTTCTCTGACCGCCATCGCGGTCGCTGCTATCGCAGTTTTGCCAACGTCGGCTTCCGCCCAGTTCGGCGGTCTGCGCAACATGATTCCGGGGGCCACGACCTCCGGCGCCGCCGCCGTTGATCCGGACGCCTTTCTGGCTGAGACCATAGAGACGACCAAATTCATGATGGTCGCCGCGGCGGTCCTGGCCCGGGCGGCCGAGACCGACGGCGACCGAGAGTCCCTGCGCGCCGAGATCAACGCGATTCAGGGCATCAACAACATCGGCGATCTGAACGCAAAGCGTGACGCCTTCGCCGCTAACACCGACGCCGCCGCTCTTAACTACAGCGACGCCGCCGCCACCCAGGCGAAATACGACGCTGCGACGAGCGAGCAACAGCAACTGCTGTTGTCCGCCGCCTACAATTTTTCGCTCGGCATGGCCCGCAACACCCAACTCGCTTCGCAATCCCCGCAACTGTTGCAGAGCATGGTCTCAAACCCGATGCTGGTTCGCCGTGTGGGAAGCATTCGCACCGCAGGCGGTCTCCTTGCGCAACAAGCACAGGCGGCGCGCTCCATGGGCGGTCCCTTGCGTGCCTTGATGAGCCGTGGCGGTGTCGAGGTTCCAGCGGACGCCCATGCAGCCCAGCCGAAGGCCGTCGATCTCTAGGAAATTTGCTGAGCTCGGCCGACGATGTCACCTGGCGTCGTCGGTTGGGAGCACGAGCCCTGACGTCGGAAATCTGGCGATGTTACAACAAGCCCATGACTAACAGCTTGGCGCAGCATCTGCATGATCCCTCCCGCGCCGGACGAGGCGACCAAGCGGCCGTCGCCCGTGGTGGCCGAGGCTAGGCAGCCCTACGCGAATGATCGCGGCGTGCGTCCAGCAACTGGCGACTTCCAACGCCGACCATCCAGTTCAGGAACTGGCTCAGGCTATCGACTTGGTCGTCGTGAAGAGAGTTCGGAAAGCCCATCATCTCTTTTCGCAGATCGGGCAGCCAAGGCGCGTCTCGAGGTAACTTGGCCCGACCCGAATAGAGCGGCTCCGACGCCGTCGAGTACCGCTCGGCCTTGCCGACGCGCGGCGTGATGACCTGCCTGATGCACCAAGGCGCGTGGTGCCGGGGTTCGCTTATGCACCGCGTATCCTGGCTCAGCATGTCGAGGATCGCCGGACCCACGCTGGCCTTCTCGACCAGGACTCGGTCGGCGCGCCATCGGTTGCGCTCCGCCCGCACGCGGGCGAGGAGGTCCGCGTAGCCCAGTCGAACGCGGATAAGGTCGAGCAGACGCCAGCAGCTCGTGTCGTAGCCCCAGACGGTGCCGACAGAGTAGTCTGCGGTTGGGGCGGTGGAGTCAGCGCAGTCCCAGCTGATGACCACGCGGCTCAGTTTCCGCCGGCCCTCTACGACGAGGAAGTCGATAGGGTCCTCGTCATAGAACTGGATGCGATCCCACCGGATAACATCGCCGTCGGCCGGGGTAGGGTTCTGCTGGTACTGTGTCTCGAAAACTCGGGAGCCGAGGTCTTGCCGCAGCCCCTCTAGAACAGCCATCGACTCCCGCTCAGGGTTCAAGACCTGACCAATCCGACGCGCGTGAACGCGTCCATGGGTCAGGGAGATAATTTCGTCGCGCATGGCGATGGCCGGCAGGTCCAGGTGGCTATAGCCTCCTTTGGCTGTCAGGTGGGCGGAGACGTCGTCCTCGTGCAGGCGCTGCTGGATCGCGACCACGGCTCCACTGGCCTTGTCGTTCAAGCGGGTCAGCAAGGTCTCGTCTACGTACCGCTGCGCCTTGGCGCGGGCTTCGGGAAAGCTGGCGTCGGCCGCCTTCATCAAGTCGTCGATGATGATCAGGTCCGCACCGAAGCCGGTCACGGCCCCGCCAACGCCGACGGCCAGCCGACCGCCGCCCTGACGGGTGCGGACCTGGGTGTCAGTGTCCTTGACAATGGAGGCCGCCGTCTCGGGAAAGATAGCCCGGAGAGCCCCGACTGGACAAGCTTGCGAAAGTCGCGAGACAGTTCAACGGCTAGATCCTGCCCGTAGCTGGCGCAGATGATACGGTAGGTCGGGTCCCGGCCCAGCATCCAAGCGGCGAAGGCCACCGTGGTGGTGATCGACTTCAGATGGCGTGGCGGCACGGTGATCTGCAGGCGGCGGTTCGATCCGTCGGCGATGTCGGTCAGGGCGCGGACCATCGCCGACAGGTACCAACCCTTCGCCAGGGGCACGCCCGGACTCAGCAGGGCGAAGGTCAGCTCCAAGAAGGCCCCAAAGTCGTGACGGGCCCCGGCGAGCAGAAGCTCGCTGGGGGAAAGGGCGCGAAGCGTCATTGGCCGTTCTCCACCGGGGGGTGGTCACGGGCGACGCTGGCCATGATCTCTGAGAACTGATCGGGAGTCAGTTCAGTCTCGACAACACGACCCTCTTCACCAACCGTCGCAGCAGTTGGAAAGGGTGCGTGGCCTACCAGTTTCATAAGTAGGGCAAAGGCGCGATGATCGCCTTGCGCGGCCTTGTCCACCTGCTGCCGAACAGCGAGTTCGCCCTTGCTCAGTTTGACTGTGCGGCCGTTGATCACCACCGGCACGCGGCTCTGGAGTTCGTCGCTCAGGATTGTTTGCAGGTTGTGAGACCCGCGCGGCCGGCCCTTGGGGTTGCCGGACTGACCGGATCGAAACCGATGCTCTTGCGGCGGTCGACCGTAGCCAACGTCATAGTCTTGGGATGCTTTGGACATGACGCACCTCATCAGGCGGCCAACCGAGTGCGGGTGC
>Ga0247734_1001931_pt1 | contig 14648 bp, 14 predicted proteins | sample UWRJL103311B2_FD_180933 | JGI IMG/M metagenome (GOLD analysis project Ga0247734, IMG submission 180933) | Plant litter microbial communities from Arlington Agricultural Research Station in Wisconsin, United States - UWRJ-L103-311B-2 | ecosystem: Environmental > Terrestrial > Plant litter >... | reverse complement strand
GGTGACGTGACCCCCGGGTTTCCACCAGTGCGAATTAGAGCCGAGCAGCTTTGTTGCGCCTGAGCGCGGGTTGAGCAATGGCCTGTGCAGCGGAGCCCGTAGGGCGTAGCGAAGCAGGCCATTGCTTATGCAGTTCAGCGGCGAACGCCGCTGGGGTCTCGTATCCAAGGGATGAGTGCGGCCTCTCCTGATTGTAGTCCTCTGCCCAGGCGGAAATCACCATCCGGGCATGCTCCAGGCTCAGGAACAGAGTCTCGTTGAGCAGTTCGTCGCGCATGCGACCGTTAAAGCTCTCAACGTAGCCGTTCTGCATCGGCTTGCCTGGGGCGATATAGTGCCACTCCACCCCGACCTCCCCGCACCAGGCGAGGACGGCGTTCGAAGTAAGCTCGGTGCCGTTGTCGCTGACAATCATCCCGGGTTTGCCTCGTTCGGCGATCAGATCGCTGAGCTCGCGCACCACCCGACGCCCCGAGATCGAAGTGTCCGGCACCGCGCGCAGGCACTCGCGGGTTACATCGTCGACGATGTTGAGCACCCGGAACCGGCGTCCCGTAGCCAGTTGATCGTGGACGAAGTCCAGGCTCCAGCGTTGGTTGGGTAGTGCCAGCACGGGAGCCGGTGCCCGTGCTCCGATGGCACGTCGCCGGTTGCGCCTGCGTCGGACCGCTAGCTTTTCCTCGCTATAAAGCCGCTGTGTCTTCTTCCGGTTGATCACCACGCCCTCCCGCCGCAGCAGAATGTGCAGCCGACGATAGCCAAACCGGCGGCGCTGCTGCGCAAGCTCACGCAGCTTCGACCGAAGGTCAGCATCATCTTCCCGCTGTGATTGGTAGCGCATGCTCTTCCGATCAGCGCCGATAACACGGCACGCCCGCCGCTCGCTCATCCCAGAACCGCCTGGAGACAAGCGACAGCCTTTCGCTTGGCAGCGGGCGTCACCAATTTTTTGCGAGAAGATCCTTCAGGCCGGCGTTATCCAGCATCGCCTCAGCCAGCAGTCGCTTCAGTTTGGCGTTCTCGTCCTCGAGCGTCCGCAGCCGCTTCGCTTCCGAGACCTCCAGACCGCCATACTTGGCCTTCCAGTTGTAGATCGTTGCTTCCGACACACCGTGGCGACGAGCCAGGTCGGCAGCCTTCGCGCCAGCCTCCTGCTCCTTCAGCACGCCGATGATCTGCTCTTCGGTAAACCTTGCTCGCTTCATTCGTCCGTCCTTCCATCAGGCCAGACTCTAATCAAGCTTGGAGGAAAATCCGGGGGTCACGTCAAATGAGCCCTCAATTGACCGAGATGAGGTGGAACATATCCGGAAATTCCCGGACATTGTATCATCGAAAAACCGCAGAAAACAGACACTTATGAGGCGTTTTCGGACCCTGTGAGAAGTGGTGTTGGAGCGGGTAGCGGGAATCGAACCCGCATAGCCAGCTTGGAAGGCTGGAGCTTTACCACTAAGCTATACCCGCTCGTGCGCCGTCGGCGCGGCGGCCTAGTGGTGTTGTAGGCCGCGTTCGGATGAGGCGCTTGCCATGGGTGGGCGGGGGTCGTCAACGACTCTCTTTAATGTTCGTGCCGTTCAGTGGCCGGCGAAGGCCAGCAGGGCGTCGCTGGGGACGCCCGCCTCGCGCAGGCGGGTGGCGCCGGCGAGGTCGGGGAGGTCGATCGCGAAGAGGGCCTGGACGACCTTGCCGCCGGCGCGGCGCAGGAGTTCGACGGCCGCCAGTGCAGTGCCGCCGGTGGCGATGAGGTCGTCGACCAGCAGCACGCGGGCGCCGTCGGGTACGGCGCCGGGGTCGACCTCCAGCGTGTCGGTGCCGTATTCCAGCGCGTAGTCGATCGCCAGGACCGGCACGGGGAGCTTGCCGGGCTTGCGGACCGGCACGAAGGGCAGCGCCAGACGGGCGGCGAGCGCGGCGCCGAAGATGAAGCCGCGGGCCTCGATGCCGGCGATGACCTGGGCGTCGGTGCCTTGCGCGCGGGTGGCCATGTGCGCGATCGCGGCGGCGAAGCCGGGGCCGTGGCCGATCAGCGTGGTGACGTCGCGGAACAGGATGCCCGGCTTGGGAAAGTCCGGCACGGTGCGCACCAGCGCGCGCAGTTCGTCGAGGGTCAAGACGGCGTTCTCCAAAAGCGAAGCGCCCCCGCCATCACCGAAGGATGGCGGGGGCGCTGGAGCCTCTAGCAGGGCCGAAGCCCTTCGTCAGTGCTTCTCGTCGGCCCAGATGTTGCGGTAGGCGAGATAGCCCAGCACCGTGGCGAAGATGAGGAACAGGACGACGGCGAAGCCGGTCTGGTGGCGCTTTTCGAGCGAAGGCTCGGCGGTCCAGATCAGGAAGGCGGAGACGTCCTGCGCCATCTGGTCGACGGTGGGCTTGGGGTTGCCGGGGCCGTATTCGACCTGGCCGTCAGTGGCCAGCGGCGGCGGCATCGCGAGGTTGAGGTTCGCGAAGTACGGGTTGTAGTGCAGGCCCTCGGGCGTCTTGGCGTCCGGGAACTCCTTGAGCAGCGCGGCGGGTTGCGCCTGGTAGCCGGTCAGCAGCGAGTGGACGTAAGCCGCGCCGTCGTGACGGGCCTTGGTCATCAGCGACAGGTCGGGCGGGATCGCGTTGTTGTTCGCGGCGCGCGCGGCGATGTCGTTGAGGAACGGCTTGGGGAAGTAGTCCGTCGGCTGGCCGGGGCGCATGTTCGCCTCGCCCGTGGTGGGATCGTTGCCGGGGACCTGGAAGCCCGCCGCAATCGCCTTCACCTGGCCTTCGGTATAGCCGAGCTGCGACAAGTCGCGGAAGGCGACGTGGTTCAGCGAGTGGCAGGCCGAGCAGACTTCCTTGTAGACCTGGAAGCCGCGCTGGAGCTGCTGCTTGTCGAACTTGCCGAAGGGACCGTCGCTCGCGAAGTGGACTTCCTTGGGCGGAAGGTGGAACTCGTGCTCGGCGGTCGGTGCGGGCGGCTCGGTGATCTGGTTGTATGCGCCGTTGGCGAACGACCATGCCAGGGCGACCGTGAAGAACAGCCCGACGAGGATCGAGAGAATGCGTGCCATGTCTTTCGTCTTTCGTTCTGGGTTGATCAGGCGGCCGGAGCCGGGGCGATACCCGCATCGGGCGAAACAGGTGCAAGCTGCGCGCCGTCATCCTTGCCCAGCACCGATTCGGTGATCGAGTAAGGCAGTGGCAGCGGCTTCTCGATCGCCGAGACGATCGGGATGACGATCAGGAAGTGCGCGAAGTAGTACAGCGCGGCGAGCTGGCTGAGCATCACGTAAGGCTCTGCCGCCGGGGCACCCCCGCAGTAGAACAGCACCGCCATCGTCGGGATCAGGCCGAACCAGAAGAACTTGCGGTACAGCGGGCGATAATTGCCCGAGCGCACCGGCGACTTGTCTAGCCAGGGCAGGAAGAACCACACCAGGATCGCGCCGAACATCGCCAGCACGCCCATCAGCTTGGCGGGGATGAAGAAGAAGTTCGAGGTGAAGGCGCGCAGGATCGCGTAGAACGGCCAGAAGTACCATTCGGGCACGATGTGCGCCGGCGTGCTCATCGGGTTGGCCGGGATGTAGTTGTCCGGGTGGCCCAGCTGGTTCGGCAGATAGAACAGCATGATCGTGAACAGCACCAGGAACAGCCCGGTCGCCCAGCCGTCCTTCGCGACGAAGTAGGGGTAGAACGGCACCGTGTCGCTCTGCGTCTTCACTTCCACGCCGGTCGGGTTCGACGAGCCGGGGATGTGCAGCGCCCAGATGTGCAGGATCACCACGCCGACGATCACGAAGGGCAGCAGATAGTGCAGCGAGAAGAAGCGGTTGAGCGCGGCGTTATCGGGTGCGAAACCGCCGAGCAGCCACTGCTGGAGCGGCTCGCCCACGAAGGGAATCGCGCCGAACAGGCCGGTGATGACCTTGGCGCCCCAGTAGCTCATCTGGCCCCAGGGCAGGACGTAGCCCATGAAGGCGGTGGCCATCATCAGCAGGAAGATCACCACGCCCAGCAGCCACACCATCTCGCGCGGGGCCTTGTAGGACCCGTAGTAGAAACCGCGGAAGATGTGCAGGTAGATCACCACGAAGAACGCCGAGGCGCCGTTCGCGTGGGCATAGCGGAACAGCCACCCCCAGTTGACGTCGCGCACGGTCATCTCGACAGTGTCGAAGGCGACCGCGGTGTTGGCCGCGTAATGCATCGCCATGACGATGCCGGTGACGATCTGCAGCACCAGGCAGAGCCCTGCCAGGATGCCGAAGTTCCAGAAATAGTTGAGGTTGCGCGGCACCGGGTAGCCGGCGCCGATCGCGTTGTAGACGAGGCGGGGAAGCGGCAGGCGCTCGTCGACCCACTGCGTCAGGGGATTGCCGGGGGTATATTCCTTGGCCCAGGGAAAGCTCATTCTCGTGATCCTCTCTTCCTTGGCCTTCAGCCGATCTTGACGACGGTGTCGGAGCTGAATTCGTACGCCGGAACTTCGAGGTTCTTGGGCGCGGGACCTTTGCGGATCCGAGCGGCGGTATCGTATGTGGAGCCGTGGCAGGGGCAGAAGTAGCCGCCGAACTCGCCCTTGGTCTCACCCTCGCCGGCGCCCAGCGGGACGCAGCCCAGGTGCGTGCAGACGCCCATGGTGATGAGCCAGTTCTCCTTGCCCTCCTTCGTCCGCTCCTTGAGCGTCTGGGGATCGCGCAGCGAAGCGACGTCGACCTTGTTCGCCTCGTCGATCTCGTGCGCGGTCAGGTTGCGCACGAAGACGGGCTGCTTGCGGAAGACGGCCTTGATCGCCTGTCCGGGCTGGATCGCGGAAATATCGACTTCGGTGGAAGAAGAGGCCAGCACATCGGCGGATGCCGACATCTGGCTCACCAGCGGGACTACGACCCCGATACCGGCGACGCCCGCGGCGCTCACTGCGGCGATATTGATGAAATCGCGCCGCCGCACGCCCTCTGTTTCTGCCATGTTTGCCCTTGCCTTGCTTACGACAGCCCACTTCCAGGGTTAACCCGGAAGGAAGGTCGGTCAGACCAACGGTATCCTGGTATCCCCCTTATCGGCTCAAGATACGGAAGCCATGCCCGTTTCTTTCCCGACTTTGGGGGTCTGATATACACGAAAGCACACCCTGCCAACCGCCTTTTTGGTCAAAAGGGTGCAAGTTGGCGGCGCGGTTTTTCGGTGGAGTGGCAAGTAATCGGTGAGGCGATAGCTTGGGGCGGAGGCGTGGGGACATGCCCACCCCTCGGCTTGTGTGCGGACGCGCCCACCCCCGACCCCTCCCGCAGGCGGGAGGGGGCAGGGGTGGGCCCTGCCCTACCCAAGCCCGATCAGCGAAATCTGGCGGCCATAGTCCGGCTCGGCGCGATGCGTGGCGCGGCGGAACGAGTAGAACCGCTCGGGCGCGGCATAAGTATCGAGCCCGAGGCCTTCGACCTGCGCGATCCCGGCCGCCCGCAGGCGAGCGACCACGTAAGCCTCGAGGTCGAACTGGTAGTGCCCCTCAAGGCCCGCCGCGAAGTACGCCGCGTTCCCGCCATCCTCGCGCACGAAGCGATCGTGAAACCCTTCGTCGACCTCGTAGGAGACTTGCGCGATGCACGGGCCCACGGTGGCGACGATCGCCTCGCGCCGCGCGCCCAGCGCCTCCATCGCCGCAATCGTGGCGTCGGTGACGCCGCCGATCGCGCCTTTCCAGCCTGCGTGCGCCGCGCCGATCACACCCGCCGCGCGGTCGGCGAACAGCACCGGCGCGCAGTCTGCGGTGAGGATGCCGAGCAGTACGCCGGGCCGGTCGGTAACGAGCGCGTCGGCGCGCGGCCGATCCTCGCTGCCCCAATCGCCCGCGACCAGGCAGTCGGCCGAGTGGACCTGGTAAACCGTGGTGAGCCGGGCGCCGGGCAGCACCGCGGCGCCCGCGCGTTCGCGATTGCGCGCGACAGCTTGCGGATCGTCGCCCGAGCCGATCCCGACGTTGAGCCCGGCAAGGTCGCCCGTGGACACCCCGCCGCGCCGCCCGAGGAACCCGTGCGGCAGCCCGGCCAGCAGCGGCGCGGCGTTCACCTCGACCGCTTCGACGCCCCCGGCAGCCATGGCATCAGCCAAGCGACTTGCTCACTTGCTCGCGGGTATCGCGCGAGAGGTTGGGCTCGGCGGCGATCTGTTCCAGTTGCGCGCGCATCTGCGCGGCGCGGACCGGCTCGATCCGCCGCCAGCGCCCCAGCGCCGGCACGAAGCGCGCCGCGGTCTGCGCGTTGATCGGGTCCAGCCGCCGGATCAGGTCGCCGATCAAGCGATAGCCCTCGCCGCTGGCGTGGTGGAACGCCTGCGGGTTGCTCGCCGCCGCCATATAGAGCGCGCGCACGCGGTTGGGGTTGTTCATGGTGAACTGCGGGTGCTGCGCCAGCGCGCGGACGTGGTCGAGCACGTCGGGGTGGAGCGAGCCCGCCTGCAGCGAGAACCACTTGTCGATCACCAGCGCATTGCCGTCGTAGCGCGCGAGGAAGTCGGCCAGCGCCGTCTCGCGCTCGGGCGCGTCGAGGCTGGCGAGCACCATCAGCGCGCCCTGGCGGTCGGTCATGTTGTCCGCCGCCTGGTACTGCGCGAAGGCGCGCGCGGCACCCTCCACCGGATCGCCCGAGGCGATCAGCACCAGCGCCTGCGTCTTGACCTTGCGCGCGCCGCGCGCGGCGGCCTCGCGGCTATAGGGCACCGCCACCGCGCGGTCGTGCAGCGCCTTGAGCGGGGCGGCCAGTTCGCTGCCGAGCCAGGTCTTGAGCCCCTCGCGCTCGGCGTGGATGGCGCCGGGGTCGGAGACGGGAAGCTGCTCGGCCAGATAGCTCTCGGCCGGCAGGATCATCAGCTCGGCGCGCATCAGGTCGTCGAGCGCGGGGTCGGCGATGATCGCGGCATAAGCCTCGCCGATCGCGGCGCGGCCCTGAGCGCGGGTGGCCTCGTCCAACTGCCCACGCACTGCGGCGACGAGATGCTGGAGCACGAGGCCCTGCATCGCCTCGTAGCGGGCGAACGGATCGTCGTCGTGCGCGGCGAGGAACACGAGGTCGGCATCGTCGCGCGCATAGTCGATCGCGACCGGTGCGGAGAAGCCGCGGTTGATCGACAGCACCGGCGGCTGCGCGAACCCGTCGAACACGAAGCTGTCGCTCGCCTTGTCGAGGACGATCAACTGCTCACCGGAATGCGTGCCGGTGTCGCGGTCGAACAGCGCCACGCGCAAGGGCACCGGCATGGCCTGCTTCTCGGGCTGTCCGGGCGTCGCCGGCACCGTCTGGGTGAGCTTGAGAGTGGCCTTGGTGCCGTTATGGTCAAGCTCCACCGCGACCTGCGGCGTGCCCGCTTGCGAGTACCACAGGCGGAATTGCGCCAGGTCGAGCCCGGCGCCATCCTCGATCGCCTTGACGAAATCCTCGCAGGTCGCCGCCTCGCCATCGTGGCGGTCGAAGTACAGGTCGGTGCCTTCGCGGAAGCGATCGGGGCCCGCCATGGTGCGCATCATGCGGATCACCTCGGCGCCCTTGTTATAAATCGTCGCTGTGTAGAAGTTGCTGATTTCCTGGAAGGAATCCGGCCGGATCGGGTGCGCCAGCGGCCCCGAATCCTCGGGGAACTGGGCGATCCGCAGCACGCGCACGTCCTCGATACGCTTGACCGCCTCGGACCCCATGGCAGAGCTGAACAGCTGGTCGCGCAGCACCGTGAAGCCTTCCTTGAGGCTGAGCTGGAACCAGTCGCGGCAGGTCACGCGGTTGCCCGACCAGTTGTGGAAGTACTCGTGCCCGATCACCCCCTCGACCGCGTCGTAATCGCCGTCGGTCGCCGTCTCGGGATCGGCCAGGACGTAGCGCGTGTTGAAGACGTTTAGGCCCTTGTTCTCCATCGCGCCCATGTTGAAATCGGACACGGCGACGATGTTGAAGAGGTCCAGATCGTACTCGCGCCCGAACGCTTCTTCATCCCAACGCATTGAATTTATGAGCGAATCCATCGCATGCTGGGTGCGGTCCTCGTCCCCCGGACGCACCCAGATGTTCAGCGCCACCTCGCGCCCGCCCATCGTCGTGAACGTGGAATGGTTGGCCACCAGATCGCCCGCGACGAGCGCGAACAGATAGCTCGGCTTGGGCCAGGGATCGTGCCACTCGGCCCAGTGCGACCCGTCTTCACCCTCCCCGCTGGCAGTGCAGTTGCCGTTGGCGAGCAGGATCGGGAACGCCGCCTTGTCGCCGCGCATCCGCACGGTGTACGTCGAGAGCACGTCGGGCCGGTCGGGGAAGAAGGTGATGCGGCGGAAGCCTTCCGCCTCGCACTGCGTGCACAGCATCCCGCCCGAGGCGTAGAGCCCCATCAACTGGCTGTTCGCCAAGGGATTGAGCGCGGTTTCGACCGTGACCTCGTGCGCCTCGCCGCCCAGTTCGACCAGCAGGTCGGCGCCGTCGAGCCGCCAGTCGTTGATCTCGAGCCCGTCGACCCGAACGGCGCGCGGGGCGATCTGGTCGCCGTTGAGGCGCAACGTGGAAGCGCCGCTCCCCGCGGGATTGCGCCGCACCGACAGCGTCGAGGTGACGAGCGTGGCATCGACGCCGAGCTGGAAATCGAGCGCCACTTGCGGCACCAGCCACTCGGGCGGCAGATAATCGGCGCGGCGGATGACCGGCGGCGCGGGCGGCGGCGCGGCGTCCGCGACCTGGATGTTCTCGACGGGCTCGGAGGGTCTGCTGGCAATGTCCATGCGGACATACTTAAAGCGTCGAAGGCAGATTGCCAGCGTCGTAACCTTTCGGGCGGGGGTGGGCATCCTCGCCAACCCCCTCTAAACCCCACCCATGCCCCGCGTGTTCATCTTCGGCCTCGGCTACACCGCAAGCCGCATCGCCGCCCGCTTCGCCGCGCAAGGCTGGGAAGTCATCGCCACCGGCCGCGACGCGACGCTCGCCTTCGACGACGAGGGCAGTGTGCGTGTGGCACTGGCGGACGCCGACCACGTGCTCTCCAGCGTACCGCCGGGGCGCGAGGGGCGGGGCGAGCCGCTCGACCCGGTGCTCGACCGCTACGGCGACGCGCTGGGCGGCAAGGTGCTGTCGTACCTCTCCTCCACCGGCGTCTACGGCGATACCGGCGGCGCCTGGGTGGACGAGAGCGCGCCCATCGGCACCGGCCGCCGCACTGCGCGCGCAGAGGCGGACGCGGCGTGGCAGGCGCGGGGCGCGCGCGTCTATCGGCTCCCCGGCATCTACGGCCCCGGCCGCTCGCTGTTCGAACGCCTGGCGGAAGGCCGCGCGCATCGCATCGACCTGCCGGGCCAGGTGTTCAGCCGCGTCCATGTCGAGGACATTGCCGCCGGCGTGCTCGCCGGGATCGACGCGCCGGGCGGGGCGTACAACCTCGCCGACGACCTGCCCTGCCCGCAGAACTGGGTGGTGGAGGAAGCCTGCCGCCTCGCAGGCAGCGCGCCGCCGCCGCTGCTCACGCTCGACGAGGCGGGCCTGTCGCCCATGGCGCGCGCGTTCTATGCCGAGAACCGGCGCGTCGCCAACGGCAAGGCCAGGGCCGTGCTCGGCTGGCGGCCGCGCTATCCCACTTACGTCGAGGGTTTGCGTGCGCTCAGCGCCACGATCAGGCCCGCCGTCGCCAGCAGCGCCCCCGCGCCCGCCAGCAGCGACCAGCGGTAGCCTTCGAGCACGGTCGAGAACACCATCGCGATCACCACCACCGCCACGCCGTTATAAGCCGCGCGGCCCGCGCCGAGCTGGCGGATCAGCGTGAAATAAAGCGGGAACGTCACCACCGAACCCGCAAGCGCGAGGTAGGCGGTGCCCAGCCAGTAGCCGGCATCGGTGGGCAGCACCGGCGGCCCGGCGGTGGCATAAGCGAGCGCGCCGTCGCACAGCGCGCCGTAGAGCATCGACCAGGCGAGCAGGCTCACCATCGGCAAGCGGCGGCCCGCCTCGTTGGCCTGCACCACGTTCGAGATCGAGGCGCAGCACAGCGCCGCCACCGCCAGCGCGACGCCCAGCAGCACCATCCCGCCCGCCGGCGCCATGCGCGCCTCGTGCAGCAAGAGCAGCGCGATGCCGCCGATCGCGATGGCGCTTCCCGCGGCGAACCGGCGCGAGATCGGCTGGCCCAGGAAAGCGCGCGCCAGCAGCGCGTTGGGCACCAGCAGCAGCGCCAGCATCAGCGCAACAATGCCCGAGGTCAGGTGCTGTTCGGCGCGGTAGACGAAGTTGTAGTTGCCGCAGAACTGCGACACCCCCACCACGAACGCCACGCCGTGCCCGGCGCGCCCGATCCTGAGGCTGCGCTTCATCGCCAGCGCCACCGCGAACATTGCGGGGGTCGCCAGCACGAAGCGCCACGTCACCGACCAGCTCGCGGGCACGTCGCCGATCTGGCCGGTGATGACCCACCAGGTCGATCCCCAGATCGCGGCGACCACCAGGAACGGCACTGCCACCCCCGGCCGCAGCATCGAGGGCGCGGCATCCGGTTGCGTGCTCATAAGCCGCCGATCGCGCGAGCGAGCGCCTCGACATGCGCGTCCTGCGCATCCCATGAGGCGACCAGCCGCGCCGCGTCGGTGCCCCAGTCGTAGAACGCGAAGCCCTGCCCGCGCAAAGCTGCACGCTCGGCGGCGGTGCAAGTGAGGAACACCTCGTTCGCCTCGACCGGATGCAGCAGCCGCGCCGCAGCGGCCTCGGCGATCCGCGCGGCGGCGGCGTTGGCGGCGCGGGCGTTGGCGAGCCACAGGTCGCCCTCCAGCATCGCCAGGATTTGCGCGGCGAGGTAGCGCCCCTTGGACTGAAGGTGCCCCGCACGCTTGCGGCGATAGCGAACCACGTCCGCCGCGTGCCGATCGAAGAACACGATCGCCTCCGCGCTCATCCCCCCGTTCTTGACGAAGCCGAAGCTGAGCGCGTCGATGTCGCCAGCCGCCTCGGCAGGCGTGCAACCCAGGTGCGCCACCGCGTTGGCGAAGCGCGCCCCGTCCATGTGCAGCGCGAGGCCGCGCGCCTTGGCGAAAGCGCCGATCGCCGCCACTTCGGCGGGCTTGTAGACGCGCCCGTATTCGCTCGCCTGCGTGATCGAGATCGCGTGCGGCTGCACCTGGTGGATGCCTGCGCGGATCGGGTCGATCACCGCCGCCAGTCCCTCAGGCGTGACTTTCGCGCCTTCGCCGTCGGCCAGCAGCAGCTTGGCGCCGTGGAGGTAGAAGCCCGGCGCGCCGCCCTCGTCCATCTCGATATGCGCCTCGCGGTGGCAGACGACCGCGCCGTGCGGCGGCACGAACGCGCTCAACGCCAGGCAGTTGGCGGCGGTCCCGGTCGCCACCCATAGCGCCGCGCACTCGCGCCCGAACAGGTCGGAGAACGCGGCGTCGAGCCGTCCGCTGAGCGCATCGCCGTCGTACGGCGCATCGGCGGCGTCGGCCGCGATCATCGCCTTCCAGACGGCGGGATGGACGGCGGCGGCATTGTCGGAATTGAACTGCATGGCCATATGCCCTGAAAGGGTGCGACGCCCCCGTCAAGCACCCGCAACGAGGAGACCTCCATGGTCGGCGTCACCATCACCAAGCACGAGTTCGGTTCGACCGGCGAATACCACGCCCATCTGGCCGACAGCGACCACATCGGCCGCCTCACCTGGACCGAGCGCGGCCGCGTGCGCCACGCCGAACACACGCTCGTCCCCGAACAGATTGGCGGCCAGGGCGTGGCGATGCGTCTGGTCGAAGCGATGGTGGCCGACGCGCGCGAGAACCACTTCAGGATCGCGGCGGACTGCAGCTACGTCGCCGTGGCGTTCAAGCGGCACCCGGAATGGGCAGACGTGGCGGCCTAGTCGCGGTGCGCCTAATCCCCGCGCCATCGTGCGCGGGGGACGGGCCTCATTCCACCACGTCGTCAGGCACGCCGACGGCGATCTGGCCGCCCTCGACCTGCTTGAGCGTGCGCCAGGCCATCACGCCCATCACGACGTAGGACACCGCGCCGGCCAGCGCCACGGCCCAGGCCGCGCCGCTGGGGCCGATGGGGATGAAGTTCCACAGGCCGATGCCCAGCGCCGCCACCGCGAACAGCCGCGCGATCAGCGACTGGCGGGCCTTGCCGGTCGAATGGAGCACCGGCTCGAAGGCGACGCTGGCGAGGTCGAAGCTGGCTGCGAGGGCGAGGGGTACGAGGATGCCCGCGCCGCTCTCAAACGCCTTGCCGCCGATCATCGCCAGCAGTTGCTCGCCCGCGAACACCGCGATCGCGACCACCACCAGCCCGGCGAGCCCGGCGATCATCGTCGTCTGCATCGCCAGCTTGCGAAATTCGTCGGCCTTGGACGAGACGCGCACGTGCGCCACTTCGGCGTAGACCGAGCGGGTCAGCAGCGTCGACAGCTTGGAGAGCGCCTGCGACAGCTGCGAGGCGAGGCGGTAGAGGCCCGCCGCCTTGGTGCCGACCCAGCCGCCGACGACCAGCAGCGGGCCGTTGCGCATCGCCGCGTCGATCGTCGAGCCGCCATAGGTGATGAGGAAGAAGCGCGCGACGCCGGGGTTTTCCTCCAGCGTCTGGCGCCACTTGCCGAAGTTCGACAGCCGCACCGCTTCGGGGCACAGCCGGCGGGCCATGATCCAGTACAGCGTCGCTTCGAGGATATCGATCGCCGCCCAGGCCCCCAGGAACCGGCCGACGCTGGGCCCGGTCGCCCAGATCACCAGCGCGGCCACGAGGCGTCCGCTCGGCACGATCGCCTCGACGTAGACCGCCATGTCGAAGCGGTTGAGCGCGCGCACCACGCCGGTGGGCGCGGACACCAGCGCCCACAGCGAGGCGCAGCAGTACCAGAACGCCACGTCGACGAACTTGGGGTTCAGTTCCAGGATATGCGAAAAGCCGTAGATCACGATCGCCGCGAACACGCAGCCGATCACCGCGCCGACGCCGTCGATCACGCCGCACAGCATCGCGAGGCGGCCGAACTTGCCCCAGTCGCGGTTGTGGACGTGCTCCGAGCCGTAGCGCACCGCAACGCGCCAGCTCTGGAAGCCGGCGATCGAGGTGATCGCCTGCGCGGTGCCGAAGATCAGCGCGAAGTGGCCGAAATCCTTGAGCCCCAGCGTCCGGGTCTGGATCGCGAGGTAGGCAAGGCCGCAGACCGCACCGAAGCCCTTGCCGCCAAGCAGCCAGGCGGTGTTCTGGAGAATGCGCCCTAGCGGAGAGGCGCTCTCCTGGCGTTGGGATTTGGCGGACATTGGCTCGCATTTGGACGAGGGAGGGGTCAGTTGCAAGGGTATCGCTCGCTCTTCTACCTATGGCGCATGGCAATAGAGGGGCAGGAATCGGACCGCTCCCGCCAGAGCATTCCCAAAAGGCACATGGTCGCGCCGCTTCCCCTTTCAGGCGTCAACGGGTAGAGGCGCGGGCTCCTCCATACCCCCCGTGGACAAACCGGACCTGAACATGATCCAGCACGCCATTCTCCTCAGCGCCGGCCAGGGCTCGCGCCTGCTGCCGCTCACCGCCGAGCGCCCCAAGTGCCTCATCGACTTCTCGGGCCGCTCGCTGATCGCCTGGCAGATCGAGATGCTGGCGCGCGGGGGGATCACGCGGATCGACGTCGTCACCGGGTTCATGACCGACATGCTCGAAGCGCATCTCCAGGCGATCCGCGACCCGCGCGTGGAAATCACCGTGCGTTTCAACCCCTTCTTCAAGGTGGCCGACAACCTGGGCTCGTGCTGGATCGCGCGCGAGGCGATGCACGGCGATTTCCTGATCCTCAACGGCGACACGCTGGTGTCGGAAGAGATCGTCCGCACCGTGCTGCAAGGCGCGGCCGGGCCCGACGGCATGCCCTGGCCGGTGACGGTGACGGTGGACGTCAAGGCCGACGGCTACGACAGCGACGACATGAAGGTCGAGCGCGAGGCCGACGGCCGCCTCGTCCACATCGGCAAGACGCTGACCGCGGCGCAATCGAACGCCGAATCGATCGGCTTCCTCGCCTTCCGCGGCGAGGGCGTGGACTTGTTCCGCGAAACCGTGCGCCAGGCGATGCGCACGCCGGAGGGCGTGCAACACTGGTATCTCAAGGTCATCGATTCGATCGCGCCCACCGGCAAGGTCGGCACCGTCTCGATCGAGGGGATGGACTGGGCGGAGGTCGATTTCCTCAACGACATCGAGATCGCGACGAAGCTGACCGATACTTGGGGGTGAGGCGCTCCCGTCTCGTCATTGCGAGCGCAGCGAAGCAACCCAGGGCCGCGTAAACCGCCCTGGGTTGCTTCGCTGCGCTCGCAATGACGAAGGGGTGAGACTCTCAACTCTACCGCCAAACACTCCGTCGTTCCCGCGCAGGCGGGGACCCCGCTTGTTCTTTGGACCTCACATCAGGACGCAAGGTAAGCGGGACTCCCGCCTTCGCGGGGGCCTGAGTTCGACGCCAGCGACGCGAAACCCCAGCCTCAGTGGGCCGCGCCCCAACTCGCGCCCGAGCCGATCTCAATCCCCAGCGGCACATCCAGCGTCACCGCCGGAAGCGCCGCCTGGGCCATCACCTGCTCGATCACCGGCGAGGCCGCCGCCACGTCGGCTTCGGGCAGTTCGAACACCAATTCGTCGTGCACCTGCAGCAGCATCCGCACGTGGCCCAGC
>Ga0247734_1001930_pt1 | contig 14659 bp, 12 predicted proteins | sample UWRJL103311B2_FD_180933 | JGI IMG/M metagenome (GOLD analysis project Ga0247734, IMG submission 180933) | Plant litter microbial communities from Arlington Agricultural Research Station in Wisconsin, United States - UWRJ-L103-311B-2 | ecosystem: Environmental > Terrestrial > Plant litter >... | reverse complement strand
TATGCAATTTTAGCTACTCTAAGTGCATCATAATACTTGTACGAGGTGCTTGGGGAGAGATCTGGAGTTCCTGGTCTACTATATTCATGCTATCTCCCAACCCAGGATGCATATAATACTCACCGTGCATATCAAACACCATTAGCAAAATGCGTTAAGTATCGTTGTGATTGCTAGTACTCTTCTGAGTTTGTCTCGCACTTTAACAGACCTATTGAAGTTTTTAGACAATCTCACCAGTAATCAAGTCATCATGGCCAATTCTGCTCCTAACCCACCCTCCTCCCACCACCTCTCTCTACCCATTCATCAACTTTATTCCTAAAAGCAACATCACTAGCATCAATAACCTCATCCGGTCCTTGAAACTTCACCTTTCTACTATAAGTAGCAGCTTCAGCTGCCGCTTCCCTCTCCGTAATATCCGAAACTGAAAACCCATCATCGTCTTCTGCGTTGAATGAATTATGAAAGAAAGAATCTGGTGTTTGATCAACTTTTGGAGATGGAACAAGAGCTTGTGATAATTGACTTTTAATATCGTCGGCCATTGATGTGCGCACGTAAGAAGTTTCATGAATGACTAAAGGTCGCGGTTTGTCCTTCACATATGAGCGTGAAGGTGACTGTCTGTGATGAATTCGCACCGGTTCTAGTGCAACTTCTCGGAAGAATATATTGCTTTGTGTGTTGATCGACAACTTGTCTGGCTCCTCATAGATAACTGAACGTTCTGGATCTCTGGAAAATGCTCTACCTTCAGTCCCGGCTCTTCTCCTATTTTCATCATTTCTGAAGTGTGGATATGGTGGCTGTTGCGAGAAGTAGTCCACTTGTGGAGGTGTTGGTGCATGTGGGATATTTTGATGAACTGCATCGTCTTCCTAATGTTAGTATATCCCAACCACATGTTCCATAATTCCATGATTACATACATGCTCTTTGGTATAGAATGCTACTACTGTCAGACCCGTTGTTGGCTTGGCAACATCTTTGGGAACCAGTGTCAACGCACACATCTCTAATATCAACGGCTTCGTTTCTCAGCCAGTCATTTTGATAATAAGAATGGTCTTCGTCGGTGGCACTGTGCCGACTCATACGGTGATGAGGGACATCATAATAAGCATTATTGTCATACATACTGCTATTGTACCGAGGGCTCGCTTGTTGGGTTTCCTGTGAAGGAAGGAAATCCTTTTCCCAGGAGATGTATTAACATTGGGCTTAAAGAGTAGACATGACTATGAATAGAGCATATCTTGGTGACTTACTTCATACTCGTTTACTCTTTGAGAGACTCCAGTATGTTCTCTTCTTTGATACTCTCCGATACCAACTTCAGATTCGACATAGGCTTCTCTCTTTGGTCGATAAGTGTACGTCTCTGTAACCACTACTCTATGTCCTGGCCGTGAGTTGATATCATGTGGTTTCTCCCAAATCTTTGGTCTAAAATATCTCTAGATCAGTATAGAGTTATGTACAAAAACCGCCTTAGATTGGGTTGTTCGAATGTTGAGCAGTAACTTACTCGTCTGGGTGTAACCGCTCTTGTCGCCGTTGCTGGGACCGACTTGAGCTATTAGATCCAAAGCTATCATCTCTACTCAATCTCATCCGGCCTCGATTTTCCTCATTACTTTCCGCCGGCCTTTGGGTGGCAGTGGCAGAAACATGTTCGTCTCCATCCCTTCGATACCCACGTTGTCTTCGATCTTGTTCGTCTGCAAAACGAGTCTCACTAGGTTCATTGTACTTCAAGATTGGAGACAATTCTTTTTCATAGTATGAGTCCTGCCTTCTCTCTCTTCTAGATCGTCTCTTTACTGGGATATCGTATTCGTCCTCGCCAGCCAGGACATGTGGCTCATGATATCTCTCTCGGCGGGGATCTCTCTTCCCTAGTATCTCATACTCATCATCTTGGTCGTCTCCAGTTGAAATTCTGGATTCTTGGTAACCCGAATCTCTAATTAGTGGAGACAAAGGACGCTTTCCTACTTCGGAATGTTCAATGCGTAGGCGTTCTCGTCCTCTCAACGTTGACTCATCATTAGAGTAGTCTACAGAGAGCTGTGGTCAGTCATCATTCTTTGAGTTTTTTATTCCTTGATAGGCCAGAGCCGTCTTACTGTCTTCAATGATCACATATTCAGTTACTGATTTAGGTTTGCTTCTATGTTTGCTTGACTAATATTTTGGTGTCAGTGAAAACCCAATAATCACAAAGGCCGCCAGACTGTTGATGACATGCTGCGCTAGATCCATAAAAGCTTGGATAACAATGTCTGCTAAACCAATTGACCAACTTCCCACGTCGGGTAGATGCTCTGAGCAACTATAATACAACAGATGATCAAACGCAGTCTGGCTTTGTTCACATCCGAACGTGCGCCCGTTGCGATGAAAGGATGAGGATAGCTGACCTTGGTATCTTCGGGCTTATTATTATCTTTGTGAGCACGTTTGAGCTCTACGTTGATGGTTTCCTGGCGAACATTCCTTTGGCAATCTTTCGATTTCTGCCCCAAATTAGTTTTGGTTTATAGGAGCCGGGATGAAACTCACTGTCTCTCGCTGTGCATCTGCAATGTCTGATTCTGCATCAGGTGTTTTGAAGTTGACCTTTTTCTGTAACCTGTTAATCGTATGACGAGTGGTGAGGACGAGTAAACGAACATTGTCACAATTATTCTTGACAATCTTGCTTTTTGTTACCACTCTAGCCCTGTCCTCACTGCTTGTAGAACTGGCATCTCTTTGGCATTTCTTGCAGAATGCCGGCATTGGAACCTCTCCTGGCTTAATTGGGTTCTCGTGGTGGTACTTCCGAGATCGAATCCTTCCGCAAATCTCACAGGCGTGCTTTACAACAGTAAGAGTGGTGTTAGCAACCATGCCCTGATTTACGTCGTGAATTGCAACCGAGCCTACTGACTTGTGCACTTTTCTATCTTTGCCAGTCGCTACGGTGAAATGAGCGTGTATATGCTTCAAGTCTTCAATGTCCTCATTTGAAGGGGCTGCTTGAGCCTCAACTATATATCTCATCGGTTCACGCAGCATGAGATGGGTAGCTTGTATCGTCTGCTGATACTGACCAGGCTGAAGAAATTGTTCGGGCTGTTTAATCTGTGGAATAGAAATCATATTGGGATGAGTTATTGGCGGAAATCCATTTTGGAACAGAGGTGTTGAGTTTGTAAGTAGATGTTGCTGCAGAGGAATGTGAGGTTCGCCTGCAATCATCAGAGGCGCGGTTGGACTTGGGAGAGAGTCTACAGATTGGGACCTTCTCCTGATGATTCTGGTATCGAGCCCAAATGCGGATCCAAGTAGGTTGAGGGTCGAGCCAGGAGGTCTCGGTCTCTTGTCGCGTGCCATGACCAGCCTTCCATTAATCTTGGTGATATATGGTCTTCCACGGGGTAGATCATTCTTGCTGTCACCGCGCTCGCTGCTACTGCTACCACTACTGCTGCACTTTTCACTACGCGGACGCCGGTATCTATTACTCATTAATACATATCCCACGGAAAATGAATGGGAACAAGCAAAGATGCGATGAGACTTACACCGTCAACATGGTTGCTATTGTTGTCATGCAATTGACATTAATATCGAAATAGCTAGTTGTTGCAAGACGCGAGTGGTCAGTGAAATAAAAGTTGGACTAGGAAGTAGAAGCGGCACGCAAACTAGTTTACAAGCAGTGCTGTATTCACCTGGCTTTAATCGTTGGCGAAGGAAGCCTTAGCCACCCCTCGATTTCAAAAGCCACCAACGACACAGTGCGGATTCACAATGTGAAGAAGGATGATTGATCGCCAACCTGAATCTAAAAAGACGGTCGGGCCTGCCTAGGGAAATATAAATTACTTGTGCTAATTAGAATTTAAATATTAGATGACATGCCAGCCACTATCACACAGCACAGGCTCCGATAAAAGCATAAAACGATCTTGGGAAGGAACACTAGTGCCACTGCATATACTATGGCACGTCAGGTTTCGGCTTTTCTCAGGGAACGGTCAACATCGATCTTCAGATGTAACCCTAGAAAGCGAACTACCTCGAAAGAGAGCGTTCAGAGCGATACATGCACTTACTTGAGAAGTTATAAGAAAGAGATGATTCAAACATGCCAACTTAATGCAAAAAACCTTACTACAATCAACTCCTCACTCGAGACGAGGTCTTATTTTACGAGTACATTTCTGAGCGTAAGGCATCTTCTATGGCGCCATGCTAAACAATTGAATATGATATGATACAAAAGCGATAAAATCTCCTTTTTATTCAACCCGCAAAACTTTTGGTCCTCTCCGTTTTACTACCTTCTTCTTCTTATTTCCTCTCTCAAATGAAGCTGCGGCCGAATGATCTCTACCGACGTTGTCAAGGTCCTTGACCTTGTAAATTCGGATGATCCAGTTCTCGCTGGTAAACGCTTCCTCCACGGTGTTTAAGACGGGTCCTACTTCTGGCATTTTGACACCACGGACTCGGTCCATGGCTTGTCCAGGTGGGAAGAGAGAGTGATAGTTGTAGTAGGACATTTTGTACCTGCCAACTGTTAGCAAAGAATTCATATGGGTGAAGAGAAGTAGGTATGGGCTTACATTAAGCTGTCCTTCATGGTTTGGGTGGCGTCATGGTCAACTTTGTACTCGCCTCTAGGCGTGAAGAAGTCACGCTCCTTCACCTCATCGGGCCAAATACCTTCAGCAATTCGTACCATCCATAAGAACTTATTGATATCATCGCCAGAATAACCAAGAAGTCCGCCAAAGACGACCAGAACATAGTCTACCTCGTGCTGACGCATGATTGGGTAGCTGACCTCCTCCTTGGAGCTCATAGCCTTTCCAACGGTTGCGATATGTGTATTGTTCCAAGTGTTGTTGTCGACAAGGGTCGGCCTATCAGCCATTCCCCCGATTTGATAACCATAATCCCACCAAGACATTATCTTGGCATCCTCTTTCGTGTTCTGACGCAGCCATTGATACGCCTCTCGGTAGTCATCAATGATATGTTGGCTTCCATCCGGCATTCTACTTGCTAGAACAACGGAAGGAGAAGAGTAGGCATTTGAGGTTACCCATGTGCAGTGAAGGACAAAGAGGAGTAGATAAGCACTCAAGGCAGTAACCACACTTGCTTTGGAGAAAGTTGTATATATTCCAACTAGAGGCTCTCTTGTTGCGCGCATACCATCCTTTTTATCGGACTTCTTGCTGGTTGTTGTTTCGTCCACAGAGTCCCCTGGATCGGTGGGGGATGCGATGGTCAAGTAAGTATCCAATATAGATGACATGGCTAATGCTGCCGATACACAGACTATAGGAGTAAGTGTGAGCATCAAGCGGACCATAACACCCGAAAAGTAACTGGCAAGAATAGAGTAGACAACTACGAAAACTTGCTCGTCATTGAGCTTGAGGAAGCAAAGATAAACACCAGCGGGGAACAGCCAAATGAGCAAGTTCAGGTCGAAGAAAAATGCGGGCCATGCTGTAGGTTGATGTTCAGAGACTGATGCGATGATAGGAATGTGGATCTTAGCATATCCGGTGTCCCAGAGAGAGTAGAAACGTCCAGTCCATGGAGCGATGACTCCAGAGACTGTCAGCAAAACGAGACCACCAAAGGCAGCTGATACAACAATGCCAACGAACGCCCATAGCAAAGTTGCGAATTGCTTGCTCGGAACGCTTCCCCTAACAAACTCGACGAAACCAACCAATTGAAGGAGTCCAAAAACACCTAAAATTGTTAGCTATGCTTCAGATGGGATTTATGGAGGCAATTTTACCCAAAGCTGACATATGTTCGCTACTACGGATTGGCAAGAACCCCACAAATGGAATTTGCATGCTTGCCAATGTACCAAGGGCATACCAAGTACAGTAACTGACATAAACCCTAGGACCGAAGCGACCCATGCAAACCAATACAAAGACATGGAGAGGAATTAAGTTCGTGATGAACACATATCCTCCCCAAGCAGACACCATATATCCGTAGAACAGAGCACAAAGAGCACCCCAGAAAGCTGAACCAAGTTTTAGAGCCTTGATCCAGAGATAGAACGTAAATACAAGGAGGAAAATCGCAATTGCCTCGTTATCGTAGCTGCCAGCAACTGATCGCGAGATATAGCCAGGTGCAATACCCATGAAGATGGCGGCCAAAAGGCCGGCAGACGGTGATGTAGACATCTCGTTTGTGAAGAGGTAGGTCGCGAATGCTGTTAAGCCAGAGAAACCTGGCGCAAGTAGCACGCAGATGTTTCGAATATCAACTGGTATTGTGAGAGCTCGTAGAGCATGGTAAATAGCGCCACTTGTCACCATTAGACCTGGATAGAGCGTTCCTCCTGTAACTCGACCGAGGGGGTGCCATGTCCGATCATCGAACCAATCCCAAAAGTCGTAGAATCCATTTGCCACTAGATATTTCGTAGCTCTGAAGTTGAACCATGGATCAACTGCCAGATAGTTAGCTAATTGGCTTCCAAGGAGGTAGTGGAAGTTGGATAGGTTGTCATCCTTTAGCGACTATACTGACATTCGTGAATAATACTCTCAAAACCTTTATACTGTATATTAGCATATGTTTAAGCTAGTGGTATAACTGAATCCTCAAGTGTGGAAAAAACTAAACAGCTCGTCCATCACCATCAAGTTCGGAGGTTTTGTGGGAGTTGGGAGAAGAGACGTACGTATCACTGAGAACAGACGACTGGCAACTGCAGCACCTGCAATTAAGCAGAGAATTGTCAACCGAAGAAGTCCCCTGGAATTCCTCCCCGTACTCCCTTTAAAGAAAGGTTCTGCTGTTTTGGCACTCATTGTCGTGGTTGATGTTTCCCAATTGTCAACTCGCGCTGGATATCTGTTCTGTAAATCTGTCAAGCTCCAGAGCAGGGGTTAATGACAGGGATAAAAGCCAAGGAGAGAGCTGGGGCGGGGCGGGGCGGGGCGGAGTTCAGCGGAACTTATAACGGATGACCGAGGTGCCTATTGTCATGTCCTCTTGTCGTCTGTTGTAAATTTTTAATTTACTCTATTCTTATCAAATAAGATAGTGGTTATTTGTACGGTTGGGAAGGCCATGTTGAAATGTTAATTATTAGTCGCTATTTGGAGAAGTTCGAAGATTTGTCAAGCTCTAATTCATTCTCCTAAGAGCTTGTAAAACGACCTGAAGATTATCTATACGGAACATCACAATGCAGATAGAAGGAATGCCCAGATGGTTAGTTGGATTAATAGTACAATGTACACAAGTTTTGCTAAGTGAGGACAGTCTAAAGGTTTTTGTGTATGCCATCACCATATGCCAACCGACAAGCAATTACCTGCCCATTTGATCCCCTATTTCTTAGCCCATAACATTATCCATCGCCCGTATGTACTGTCGCTACTTGCTTTCCGCTGCAACCGCGTTCAGGAATGCTTCCAAATCGAACCGTGAATCTTCTGGGTCTCGTATGACTATTGACTCGAGTTAGCACAACTATGCAAGTTCACAGGATTTTAGGCAGCATGGTGTCGGAGATTCGCAGCAGAAATTCTGCGGAGCTATGAATCTTGCGATGCGCTGAAATGGGCGAACTTGGGTCTAACATACTGTCTCCTCCTTCTGTCTTTGCGCTTGCTGGTAGGTTCTTCTTCGTATATTCCGCCTTAGCCTTCTCGATCAGGCTTTGCTTATGTTGATAATCTTTATCAATCGCTGCCAACTTCGCGGATGTTGAGAGCTTGGCTTGATGATAAAGTCCATAGAAGATGCCGGCTCCAAGGGCGGAGTACCGAAGAACCTATAAAAGTTAGTACATGAGCACAGCAAGGCAGGTTTGCCCAAAAATTGAAGCCATTGGACTTGTTAGGGTCTAGCCAGTTCCATTGCGCAAGACTTGGATATAGTGGACGTACGTTAACTCCCGTTGAAGCCATTGAAGAAGCCAGGTAGTCGTCAGGGGCAAATGCTGATAATTCAAAGATTGTAGGGCACCAGTTATCTCCAGCAGGATTAATTGGATGTGCTAGGTAAAAGTGGAGGACTAATGAGTGTCGTCGTTGGCGTAGGAGCTCTGGGAGGTTGGAGAAATCTTATCCCGGCTTTCTCCCGACAACTTCCATGCACAATCTAAGCACGTGACTATGTATACCATCATCCACCGTCAACGCGACTTACCTTCATCTCTAGTTTCCTACCCTTCTGTCGCCCAAATTCTAATTCGCCTTATCGACTTGAGACGCGAGATACCATTCTGTCAACCACTAACTCCACAAGTATGTATTGTGAATCAAAAATCTAAAACCTGTTTGCAACACCACGATATGCGCCATGTCTACCATGCAAGCACGTAGAGATCAAATTCTTGAGAAGAAAGCTAAGCTTGCAGAGCTCAAGCGGCAGAGAGAGCTCCGTACTAGAGATGGCTCTAATAGTAGGCAAAGTATAGGGGATGTAAGTTTAATGCCCATTTGTTGAGGATATATTTTAACCAAACGTAGGTCATATCACCCTCTCCTCACAGACCCGAACATGACCGGAAGAAACTGGACGACTTGATAAATAATTTGGTAGGAGACGGTAGCACACCTGTCTCTACAGGCGCCGGATCTCCTTTCGGCAAAGGTAGTCCTCGGAGCAGTGTCTTGAGCGGTGGGGATCTCAGCAATGAGAATTCGGAGGCTGCGGCCCAACATAAGCAGATTTCCCAAGTTATCTCACCGTCAACTCAAGTCCTTTCTACCGTGCCTTTATCCACAGTCTATGAATTCCCCCCTTCGCCAATAAAGGAAATCTTCTCATACAGCAAGGCAGTACAAACGACAGAGGAATGGGGAACTCAAACATCGAGGCCCGGAGCTTTTTCTGATTCGGATGATGAGGATCACCAAGCTCAGGTCACATCGACTCCAAGTAAACGACTAAATAGACGAGACCGTGATAGGGAAGAAGAATTACGAGAAAACATAAGGAAAGAAATTGAGGAAGAGCTCAAGGCAGCACGGGATCTGTCCATTGATGGCCCCTTCATAAACTCACAATCAGTAGCTGCGACAAACTTCCCTGCGAGAGCTCTTACAACAGAAGAATTGAATGCTGTAACGTCTTCTGATGATTTCATGGAATTCGTGGAAAGATCTAGCAAAGTTATCGAGAGAGCCTTAGACCAAGAATATGATATTCTAGCAGATTATGCTCTTAGTGGTGCTAATGGAGTCGATGACGATGATGATGAGTATGGAAACACAAGGAGTACGAAGTCACGACGGCGAGTAAAAGAGGTCGCCCAGTTCTATGACGAAAGATGGTCCAAGAAGAGGATGATCAGTGCCATTGATTTCTGTCCAAAATGGCCAGAACTTGTACTAGCCGCGTATACAAAGAATCCTTCCGCACCTCACGATCCAGATGGACTTGTTCAAGTATGGAATATGCACATGCAGGACCGACCGGAGTTTGTGTTCCACGCGCAGTCCGATGTCTTGACTGCTAAATTCTCGCCCTTTCACCCGAATTTGATCATTGGCGGTTCTTACAGCGGTCAAGTCTTGCTCTGGGATACTCGAGCAAAATCAGCTCCTGTTCAAAAAACGCCACTAACTGGCTCCGGGCACACACACCCAGTATATTCAGTTGATATCGTCGGCACCCAAAACGCTAATAATATAATATCATGTTCTACAGACGGTGTAGTGTGTGGCTGGACCGTTGACATGTTGGCTCAGCCGCAAGAGCATCTTACCCTCACAACACCACCACCATCGAAAACTGAAGATCTATCACCAACATGTATGGCGTTCCCTCGAACCGACCCAACCTACTTCCTAGTTGGTTCAGAAGAAGGATCCATCTTTCCTTGCCATAGATATGACCGAGCCGGTGCGAAGGCTGGAGTCGACCAACGAGTGGCCTATCGTGGCCACGCAGCACCCGTCATGTCCATGAATTTCCACCCAGCACGAGGTCCGGTAGATCTGAGCGATCTTCTGCTCACCAGTTCCCTAGATTGGAGTGTCAAACTTTGGCGTGTGCGCGCTCCCGCTGCTTCCGCCACAAGCATTACCGGTGAAAACCAAACCGTAACTCCTGTAATCGACTTTACACGCGAAGATGTCGTCTATGACGCAGCATGGTCGCCCGTAAAACCCGGTGTTTTCTCTCTCGTTGACGGAGGAGGAAACTTGGAAGTCTGGGATATCACTGTCGATACCGAAGTTCCCCTTGCCAAAGTCCAGCCTAGCGGACGGGAAGGAGGGAGAGTTGGGATGTCAAAAAGTCTGAACCGCGTTACGTGGGAAGAATCAGAAGGCAAACGTCTTGCAGTAGGCGGGCTTGATGGCGTTATGACTGTCTTTGAAGTAGGACCTGATCTAGGTGGTAAGGAGAGCGCGAGAAATGAAGAATGGACACAAGTTAAGAAACTGGTGGCGAGATTTGAGTCCACAGCGGGCTTGTAAAAGGACCGCAGCCTGATTTGGTGATACGGCACCTTAATCGGAGCCTACTCTTCGGAAATGATGCTGTATGCAGATTTGGCGTTCTGTTGCATATACCCTATATTAAATAGTAGCTGAATTAAATTTTTAATTTGATTTTCAGTCCCTACGAGCCGCTCAATTCATCAGAATTAACTCAATTAGCTAAGGTCTTCATACGGAGGTAAACCCTCTCCCTCTAACACACCTTTTTCTACAATCTTCCCTGGTAGCTCCTTCACCCTATCGGTATCCGGAATGATAACACAGGTTACCTAAATCACCTCCAATGTATCGAGTTCGTAACGCCGTTTTCCATCGCCTACCTGGTGAGGTCGATCGGCTAATCTTCCTTTATAAATCCGAGCAATTTATAACATTGATTTTGGAACCAAGAGAAAAGAAAGGGGCTCGCTTAACAGTAAAGGGAGTTCAAATCAAGCCTTAATATATCTAACCTGGTAAGAACTTCGACTCTATGAGATATTGGAATACCCTAGAACGACTTGGCACAAATCAGAACCTGCTACTACAAGTCTTCCTTATGTAAGCTTGGGTTCGGCTAGCAAGTGTGTTGCTCGTTTGATATGATGGGAGCAAATTAGTATTCCAGATTTATAGAACTCGGGATTTTCAGCACAGCGAAGTCTAAACCCTCAATCTGCTAACACATCATAGTGTGTGATGGCTTAACAAAGAGAGAGTAGGTCTAGGATAGGATTGACTTTCACATTCCGCAGTATATATCATACGTTCCTCCACTATGTAACATATTCCTTATCAACTCGGCTATACACTATTATTGTGCTTTGTAACCAGATAGCCGTGTTTTACCTAAAATATAATCAACATCACAACTCTTGCTATGATACTCCCGACCTAATCTACGGAACGACCGGGCCAGTTTGGCAACAGGAGCACTTTCTCGTCTCGGTCTAAACTAGTTCACAATTGTCAGCCATCTTGAAATCTACATCGTTTGCAGTCTTCTCCACAGCCTCAAACAGTCAACCCTTGAATCCTATCAACCGCAGTAGTATGATAACCGCAATCCACGGGTCACATCACTCTCATATGGCTAAAGTACCTCCCTTCCTTCGAAATTCGTCAGTGGTTCAAAATTAAGGACCATTACAAAGCTCTCGAATAACGGTATGAGATGATGCACTGATGAGTTAGGATTCCCTTAGATAGGCTATCGTCAGCAAAGAACCACGAGGGTAGAAACCGAAGATACACCTCTCAGTGACAGATTTTGTCAGATAATAAAGACATGAGTAATACTATTCTGTATACAGTCTACATCGTAAGGCGGCCTCATGTAGTAGTTTCTCATGTAGTTTCTCATGTGCTTCTTCTTGCTGCAAATTTAGTCACGGCAATCACTTGGTGAAACTTCCCTTTTCTTTTTGAGTTGTTCTATATGTTTTCTTATCTATTTGCGGCGTGGTCGTACCCCATAAGCTAACTTAGGTTGGAATATATTACTTTTTGATCTCGTGGCCGGCCGTTAAAATGTGCATATTAAATATACACCTATGAACTAGCTTTAATTTCACTAGGACTGCCATTAAAATAGGTTTATAGAAAGTCTGAGAGAGCTTTTTAGGAGAAGAATTCAGAACATTCCAGCAAGTTTTGAAGGCTAATTTAACCTCTTGTGGGTAACGCCGATGGGAGATTTACTAAATCCGATTAAGTTTACTAAGTGTCGGGATCTTCTTAGCCGCTGTTGCTACGTCAGCAACGAAGAAACCCAGACGATGTAGCCAGTGACTATATGCTCTAAGAACCGAGGCATACAACCTTCTCCATAGAATACAATGCGAGCACACATTTTGATTTCCAATCCAAACGCCATATATTATTAACAAGGGTGACGTGGTGAGTTACTGCAGGTACCCCAAACACTATATATACCGGCACGAATTACGGTAGGTATATCAATCGCATTTCTTTCATCATCGTACCAATTCACCTCTTTTTCCACCACTTTCAGTTCTCTCACGCTTCCTCACAACTCCCTACTTACCAAAGTACAAATTCACAACCATGACGAAACTATTCACCCCGCTCAAGGTCGGCAATGTGACCCTCTCCAACCGCATTGTCATGGCACCCCTCACGCGGTTCCGCGCCGACGAGTCCCACGTGCCCTTGCCTTTCGTCGCAGAATACTACACCCAACGAGCATCCTATCCAGGAACTCTCCTTATCACCGAAGCAACATTCATATCTCCGGCCGCCGGTGGATATCCTCATGTCCCTGGAATCTACAATGACGCTCAGATCGCCGCCTGGAAAACCGTTACGGATTCCGTACATAAAAATGGCTCAGCCATCTATCTCCAATTATGGGCGCTTGGAAGAGCCGCACATTCGGCAGTGCTGAAGAAGGAATTGGGCGATGCAGGGAGGGTTTTAGCCCCAAGTGATATACCATTTGAGGGTGGCGAGAAACCCGAAGCCATGACCGAAGAAGAAATCCAATCATTCATCCAAGCATATGTTCAAGGAGCCAAAAATGCCATTGCCGCCGGTTTTGATGGCGTTGAAATCCACGGGGCAAACGGATACTTAGTTGACCAATTCCTCCAAGACGTCAGCAACAAACGCACCGATTCCTGGGGTGGTAGCATCGAAAAGCGCGCTCGGTTCGGCCTCGAAGTCGCGAAGGCCGTTGTTGATGCAATTGGCGCCGAGAAGACGGGAATCAGGCTGAGTCCATACTCGACATTCCAGGGAATGAAAATGGCCGAACCCGAACCGCAATTTGAATATATGGTGCGCGAGCTCAAGAAGCTGAAGCTTTCTTATCTGCATCTCGTCATGTCTCGCGTAGCAGGAAATGACGACGTCGCGGCCAAAGAGACGCTGGATGGTCTGATTGAGATATGGGACAACCAATCGCCAGTCTTCATGGCTGGAGGATTCGATAGGAAACTAGCACAACAGGAAGTGGAAGCACACAAGCAAGATATTGGCATAGTATTTGGAAGACATTTCATCTCGAATCCGGATCTGGTGTTCCGGGTGAGGGAGGGGGTCGAATTCACGCCTTATGATAGAAAAAAGTTTTACAATGCGACAGAAGCGTCTGGGTATACAGATTGGGCATTTAGCAAGGAGTTCAAGGCAGCGAAAATTTAGGGTTGATAGCACTGGCGTTTGATGGCACTTTAATACGGGTTATGATTAGATATGACCTGCGGGGATGAAAGTTAAAACAGAGTATATATACCTAGACCTATATATATGCATATATAATAAACATAAACAACTAAGAATAAGGGTGTCTTAAAACAAATCAGTAATGGCTGGACTTCAAATATGTGGCATGAGCTTTTGGTTTTGACATGTGTATTAGATAGAGTACCTCATCTCTTCCCCCCCTCCCCCCCTCTCTTTCCATTCAGATTTGATCGTGATACTGCTACGACATGTAAAACTTCCTATATAGTAGACAAAAGACGATATCTATCATCTATCAGCCTTTCTCTCCGCCATATCCAATTCCAACAAAATGGCCACTTCCTCTCATACCCCTCCCCCCTTTCAGCCTCAAGAGCTAGCTATCCATTCAAATCTCACACAACTCACCGGGCATTACAAGAATACAGAGGTGGTGTAACGATTTCCTCCTTACCATACTATTCCCAACTCTTGAACTTTTGATTACAGCAGTATATCAAATAAATTAAACGTTCAAGCAACCGTTCAAATGCAGTAGTTACATCCGAGAAACCCTCGCCGGGCCACGCTAAGAGAAGAGAGAAGGGTGCATGCAGCTCGCTCTGCTACGCAAGATGTTGTTTTTCTCCCGACATATACCCGATACTTACATAGATGTGTGTTACGTTGTATGTAGTGCAGTATTCCGCAGAGTAGTACAAGTAAGGATTCTTGCATTTTTCTTTCTTCTTCTTCTTCTTCTTTGCAGCGGGACGGGCGTTAATAAGCTTTTCTCTCTCTCTCATTTGCTTGGGTCTCTTGGGCCTCTTGGGCCTCTTGAGGAGGGTTGATTCACGCCCCCCCCCCCTCGTATGTAGTAGGCGGTGACAAGCTGAGCCAGGGGTAAATCTTGGCCATAGTAATTTAGATGTAGAAAATTACTTCGTAACTCAATATATCATATTAACCTTGCTGTCGCAACC